>Ga0181519_10002467_pt1 | contig 15771 bp, 8 predicted proteins | sample PEATcosm2014_Bin_26_FD_121102 | JGI IMG/M metagenome (GOLD analysis project Ga0181519, IMG submission 121102) | Peatland microbial communities from MTU Mesocosm Facility, Houghton, MI, USA - PEATcosm2014_Bin02_10_metaG | ecosystem: Environmental > Terrestrial > Soil > Wetlands > Peat | place...
CAGGTTTTGCCGTAGCTTCTTTCCTCGTTAGTATAAGGGAAAGCATCTGGGATTGACTGACATGGTCAAGAATCGACTCCAGCCGATACCCTGCAACATCGCGTGGTGAACCTTTTGGCTCTGATCTGGCAATCGGTTACCTCGTACACTCTCTAAAATATGGTCTTGCGGACAAAGCCGGCAGAAAGATGCGATGCTCGCCCGGCCCCCCAATGCAGGCTCTGTCCTATCCCACCCCGTCCAAATTCCTCTGATTGGCGAGGTCTGGCCCATCGCCTGCCGCGCCCCGCAGTTCTGCTCGCCTTCGTTCTTCTGGTTGCAGTGAGCGGATCGCGCCATGGTTGGTGCCAATCGCCCGCAGCCGGTCCGGCTCCTCAGGCCTCTCCCGTCATAGGCAATGAACAGAGCCCGGCGATTTCCACGCCCTCGAGCCCTCCCGCGCAAGCGGCTGACTCCGTCCTTCAGTGGGAAGGCCTGCCGGTGCGCAGCATTGCATACGATGGCGTTTCCGCCGATCAGCTCAAGCCGCTTGCCGGCCATCTGCCTCAGGGCGAAGGAGCGCCGCTCACCGAGGACAATCTGAAACGAACTTTGCGGCAGCTCTATGCCACCGGCCTCTATGACACCATTGAGGCGCGCGGCACGCGTCAGGCGGATGGTGTGGCTCTTGTTTTCGCCGGGACTCCTCGCACGTTTATTGGAATCGTCGGCGTAGACGGCGCCGCCGGCGCAACCATGAATATGCAACTGCAGCGGGCCAGCCAGCTGGATGCTGGAACCCGCCTGACTCAGGAAAAGATGGTCCGCGCCGCCGAGCAGATGCGCGCTACGCTCGTGCAGAACGGCTACTACGAAGCGGTCATTACGCAAACCATCATCCCGCATCCCGGGCAACAACTTGCCGACATCGCGTTTCGCGTGGTCTCGGGGCCGCGTGCGCGCGTGGGCAAGGTCACTGTCACAGGCGATTCCGGCATGACCGTCGACGAGTTCCGCCAGCACGCTCATCTCTGGAAGATCGCGCACGTCGATCACGATACCGTGAATCGCGCGCTCGATGGCGTGCTCCGCGACTATCAGAAACAAGATCGCCTCGAGGCCGAGGTCAAGCTTGAGTCTTCGGCTTATGACCATGCCACGAAGGCGGTCAACTATCAATTCACCGCCAACCGCGGACCAGTAGTGCGCGTCGAGGTGCACGGCGCGAGCATCGACCTCGAGCGCATCAAACACATCATCCCCATCTACCAGGAGGGCAGCGTCGACGAAGATCTGCTCAACGAAGGCAATCGCCGCTTGCGCGACTACTATCAGCGCCTCGGCTACTTCGATGCGCAAGTCGACCACGAGCGGAAATCTGCCGGCGCCGATGAAGTGATCATCCTTTACACCGTCAAGCTGGGGCAGCGGCGTCGCGTGGAGCAGGTCAACATCGCGGGTAACCATTATTTTTCCACGGCCACACTCATGGATCTGCTCAGTGTTCATGCCGCGGATGTACTCGACCGTCACGGCCTCTACAGCCAGGCGCTGGTTTCCGCCGACGTCAGCGCGCTGGAGAGCGCGTATCGCAACAACGGATTTTCTAAGGTGAAGGTCACGCCCGAAACCAGCACTCCTGAGACCGCGGACAATTCCCAGGCTGGCGCAGGCGCGCCGCCACAACAGGCCGGCGCAGGCACCGCGCCTCTGAAGGTCGTCTATCGCATCGTGGAGGGCCGGCAGCTTCGCGTCGGCGTCCTCGCATTGCAGGGCAACGATCATGTCCCTTCGGCAAACTTGACTGCGCTGCTCAACACCACGCCAGGTCAGGTGCTTTCGCCCAGCTCTCTGGCCGGCGACCACGATGCAATCGTCACGGCGTATTTGAGCCGCGGCTTCGATCAGGTGGCTGTGACCCTGTCGCAGCAGGCCGATCCCGCCGATCCTGGCAGGGTCGATGTGGTGTTCCATATCGACGAAGGGCCGCAGATTTTTGTCCGCAATGTGCTGGTGACGGGCCTCGAAGAGACGCGCCCGCAAACAGTGATGCGGGCTATCACCGTGCATGCCGGCGATCCCCTCAATCAGAACGCGCTCGCTACGACGCAAAGCAATCTCTACGCCTTTGCGCTCTTCAATCAAGTGGACACTGCGGTCGTGAATCCCGCCGGCGATGCGCCCCAGAAAACCGTGCTGATCCAGGCCATTGAGGCGCGGCGCTGGACATTGACCTACGGCTTCGGCTTTGAGGTACAAACCGGACAGCCGCAGAACAATTGCTCCGGCGCGTTCGCCGCAGGAGTCGCCTGCAGTCCCAACGGAAAGACCGGCGTCAGCCCGCGTGTGCTGGCCGCTATCACCCGCAACGGGCTCTTCGGCCGCGACCAATCGTTCTCGGTGCGCGGCACCTACGGCTTGCTCGAGCAAAGTCTCGGCCTGCTCTATCAGGTTCCGCATATCGAGGGCAATCCGAATTTCGGATTCACATTTTCAGGCGGCTATGCCAACAGCGAAGACGTATCGACCTATGTAGCATCGCGTCTCGAGGGCGCATTCCGCGGGACTGAAAACTTCAGCCATCCCGGCTCATGGCTCTCCCGGGCCAACACCTTTATCTACGAAATCGACTTCCGCAGAGTGAAGGTAGAAGCCAGCAGCTTGCAGGTCTATCCCGGTGCGATCTCCGAGCTGGCGACAGCGACGCGCGTCGGGGGCCCGGCATTCACATGGATACGCGACACGCGTGACGTGCCCCTGGATGCGCATCGCGGCACTTACACCAGTTTTCAGGAATTCCTCTCCGATCGCCTCTTCGGCGCGCAGGCTGAGTTCAACCGCATCGACGCCTCGAATTCCAGCTATTACAACTTCGACAAGAATCGCTTTGTGCTCGCGCGCAACACGCGCTACGGGCAGATTCGCGCCTTCGGCAACGGATCGAGCGAGCTGATTCCGCTGCCCGAACGCCTCTATGCCGGCGGTCCGGTTTCGCTGCGCGGTTTTTCGCAGAACGCCGCCGGGCCGCGCGATCCTGAAACCGGCTACCAGATCGGCGGCGCGGGAGCCTTGATCAACAGCACGGAATTGCGCCTGCCGCCTCCTACTCTGCCGTGGTTAGCCAACACCGTGAGCTTCGTCATCTTTCACGACATGGGCAACGTGTTTACCAATGCCGGCGACGCATGGGCCAGTATCTTGCGTACGCGCCAGCCAGACGGCGCGGCGTGCAGAAACGCGGTCATTACAAATCCCAGCACCGCCTACCCTGCTGGCGACTACAATCCCGCAGGCACCGGTCCGTTGACATCGACCGGCCAGCAAGGTCCTTGCAGCTTTAACGACTTTTCTCATTCGCTGGGTGCGGGTTTGCGCTACCATACGCCGGTCGGCCCTATTCGCTTCGATTTCAGCTATAACCTCAATCCGCCCATCTACCCGGTGAATATCAACTATTCGATTCCCACCGCGACCGGGGCCACGATTCCCGGTTACGCAACAGGTCCGTACCTTGGCCAGGGGCCGCACATCAATTTCTTTTTCAGCTTGGGGCAGGCTTTCTAATGAGCACGCACGCTCTAATTCGATTCGGTTTCGCCCGCCCGATGGCTGTCGCTCGCAATTTAGCTGTCATCTTGAGCGGAGCGTGGCGCGCATTTGCGCCGCGTGGAGTCGAAGGACCTGCGGTTGTTTTTCCGGTGGATCGCGGAGAAATCATTCAAGGGCCGCAAGAAGTGTCAGGGCACGACTTTAGTCGTGCCGTATCCGCTTCAAAACCGAGTCTGGCTTTAGCCCCTGCGCGATTCTTCCCCCTCAAATGCGCCTTTTTTCAGGGACTGCTGAAAGGCAGAGCAGCGAAGTACATTTTCCTTGCGCTGCTCCTTCCCGCACCTTCAACGGTCGCGGCCCAACAACCGGATTCGCCCAACCCCGTAGTCCTCGACCGCGCCGTCGCCGTCGTCAACAAGCACGTCATCCTCGCCAGCGACCTTGACGACGAAATCCGCCTCTCCGTTCTCGATCCCAACACCGTCCCCCAGATCGAGCTCACAAGGCAGCAGGCTCTCGATCAGCTCATCAGCCGAACGCTCATCCAGCAGCAGATTCGCGAGCAGGACGCGCAAGCCATCGAGCCCTCAGAAGCGGAAGTCAATGCACGCCTGCATGAGATCCGCGCGGAGCTGCCCAATTGCGTACGCCAGAACTGCGCCTCCGATGCGGGATGGAAGGCATTTCTTGCCGCGCATGGCCTCACGGAGGAGCGCGTCGAGGCCTATCTCCGCTATCGTCTTGAGATTTTGCGCTTCATTGAGATGCGCTTCCGGCAGGGCATTCAAATCTCTCCCCAGCAAATCAATCTCTACTACCACGAAACGCTGGCGCCGCAATATGCGCCCGGCGAAACCGTCCCGCCGCTGGATGAGGTAGCGCCGCGCATTCAGGAAATCCTGCTGCAGCAACAGGTCAACGTGCTGTTTGACAATTGGCTTACCAACTTGCGCCAGCAGGGCGATGTGGAAGTGCTCGATTCGGATCTGATCCCACAATCAACTCCGCAACCAGCGCCGGCAACAGAAACGCCAGCCACTCCGAGCGGCGCGGAAGGGGGGAGCCGATGAGCGAGCAAGACGAAAAGCCGATTGCCGCTGAGGAGCCTTCCCAGCCGCAGCATCCGCACCGCAGTGTGCGCTACCGTCTGCGCCGTTTCTTCCTGCGCCATCTTCCGCTCGCCGTTGCATTCACAGCAGTCTGCCTGGCGCTTTTGGCCGTCGGCCTCTATTTGGTAGCCAGCTCTTCCGCATTTGAAAACGGGGTGCGCAAGCGCCTCATTACGTCTATCGAAGAACTGACCGGCGGCCGGGCAGAGATTGCGTCCTTCCACTGGCGCCTGCTTCACTTTGAAGCTGAAGCCGATGGGGTCGTGGTTCACGGTTTGGAAGATCCCGGCGAAGCCCCCTACGCAAAAATCGATCACCTGCGCGTGGTTTTCAGCTTGCGCAATCTTTTCAGTCCCACCGTTCGCCTGCGCAGCCTGGAGATCGACCACCCCAGCTTCCACTTCATCGTCTATCCCAACGGATCAACGAATCAGCCGCAGCCGCGCCAGCCGCGCAACTCGTCAAATTCAGCCATCGACACTCTGTTCGAGATGCATGCCGGCCGAATTACGGTCGAACAGGGTAGTATCGACTACGACTCCCGCAACGCGAACTTCGACTATCAAGATCGGAACGCGCCGCTCGACTTTTCGGCCAACGACGCATCGCTCGTCATGCGTTACATTCCCGCGACGTTCCATACCCCCGCGTCGTATCGCATCGAGGTTGGCGTTACCGATCTCAATCTTGCCCGCACCGTGCCGCGCAACCCGCTGCCGGTGCACGGCGCTCTGCAGGCCACGCTCGATCTGGAGCACGCGCAGGTGTTATTGCGTTCCTTGCGGATCACGGCCGAGAGGCGCGGCGGCCAAAAGCACACTTTTGAAATCACTGGAGATCTTGCCGACTTCACGCATCCCCACTGGCACGCGCACCTCGAGGGCGATCTGGATATGCGGCTCCTCGATCCCATCACCGGCTATCCGGATGCGCCCGACGGCCTGGCTCATCTCAATCTCACAGCTGCTGGTCAGGAGGGTGCATTCGAAATCGACGGTGGCGTGCACATTGACGGCGGGTCATACCTGGGCGAAGGCGTCACTGCCACGGGCATCACGCTCGACACCCGCGTCCACGCCGATCAAAAGCAATTGCTCATCACGCAAATCGTCGCCCGCTTGCGCCAGGGCGGCCAGATCGAGGGAGCGCTAGCGCTGGAGCCATGGCTTCCCACGGATACCTCTGCGCACCTGCAGGAAACTGTTCAATCAGCTGAAGAGGCTCGCGCCAGCCGGAATACTCTCGTCCGCACCCCAAACTGGATCATTCCCGTCAACGGCAAAGTGACTGCCAACTTCAAGGACGTTGCGCTCGACACGGTGCTCGACATGGTCAGCCCGCCGCCGTTCCAGCGCCTGGGTTTCGACGCGCGCTTGAATGGCCCCGTGGTGGCTGTCTGGACGCATGGCGACGGCCGCACCGTCTCGGTCGATGCGCAGCTCGGCATGAGCCCCTCAAAGCAGACTCCCGCCGGCGAAGTACCCGCGAGCGGCGCGATCGACGCTACTTATGCACATCACAATGGCTCGGTAGAGCTGCGCAAGCTCGACCTGCACCTGCCGCAAAGCGATCTAGAGGCGCATGGCCTGCTCGGCGCGTATCCGATTACGAGTCCTTCGTCGCTCACCGTCGATTTCCACTCACACAATCTCGCCGAATTCGATACGGCGATGCGCAGCCTCGGTTTCAAGCGCAACGGCAAAAGCGGAACCGCCGCGCTGCCGGTGTCGTTGGCAGGGCAAGCCGATTATCACGGAACTTGGACCGGCTCGCTGTCCCGGCCGCACCTCGCGGGAACTTTTGAAGCTACGCAACTTGCGTTTGAATGGCCCGCCGCAGCCGGAAGCTCCGGCCCGCCGCAGATGGTGCGCTTCGATTCCGTTTCGGCTTTAGGAACGGTTTCGCCGTCGCAGATCGCCATCCAGCACGCGCAGCTCCAACGCGGTACCATGCGCATCGTTCTCGGCGGCACGCTCGATGCCTCGTCGGGCCGCGAGCCGGTATTTGACGCGAATTCCGTGCTGCATGCGCACGTTGACGCAACCAACCTCGAGGTTGCCGATGTGCAGCCGATCGTTACCGCGGAGGGTGGCCCCAATCTTCCCCTCACCGGCGAGTTCAACGCGCACATCACGGCCGATGGGCCCATCCATGCGCCTACCGCCTCCGGTTCCGTACAAATGGAGCGCGGCGCTCTTTATGACGAGCCGGTCACAGGTCTCCGCGTGCAGGCCGCGCTCGCCGGCCAGGTGCTCAAGCTCACTTCCGCCACGCTCAACACGGCCGGCGGCAACATCTCCGCATCGGGAAGTTTTAATTTCAAGTCCCAGCACTCCCAGCCCGGTGGTTTTCAAATCGATGCGCATGCCGAAGACATCGACATCGCCCGCCTCGGCTATCTCCGCAGCCGAAATGTCGACGCTACCGGCAAGCTCGCGTTTTCCGTCACAGGCTCCGGCACGTTGAACGATCCGCGCAGCGATTTGCATCTGGAGGGCCATGCTACGCTCGCCGCGCTCACCTTCGGCGGGCAGCGCTTCGGAACTCTTCTGGTCACCGCACATTCCGCGGGTCCAACCATCGAATACAGCGCCACCACGCAACTGGAGCAAGCCGGACTCACCCTGCATGGGCAAACCACTCTCCATGGCGAATATCCGACGCACGCCCAGCTCGAATTCTCGCGTTTCAACCTCGGCACGCTGCTCCGCATGGCGCACGTGGAGGCATTCAAGGGCGAGTCGGCGTTGGCAGGCACGGTTTCGATAGACGGTCCGCTCGCGCACCCCGAGCAGCTTCGGGGTGAGGCACAACTCCGCGAATTGGCGTTCACCATCTCCGGCGTTCAACTCCAGGGCGACGGCGGATTGCATGCCACGCTGGCCGACGGCCGCATTCATCTCGATCCCTTGCACGTCACCGGCGAGAATACCGACCTGAATGTGCAAGGCGACTTGTCGGTTGAGGGCGCTCAGCAACTCGATCTTGCCGCCAGCGGCTCCATCAACCTGAAGCTGGCAGAAAACCTCGACTCCGATTTGACTGCCAGCGGATTGGCGACCTTCCACATGGAAGCGCATGGACCCTTGCTGCACCCCAACCTGCAGGGGAGCATCGATTTCCAGGATGGCGCGCTCTCGCTTGAAGATTTGCCCAATGGCCTGAGCCAATTGCACGGCACCCTCGAGTTCAACCAGAACCGGCTGGAAGTGAAAAACCTTACTGCCATGAGCGGCGGCGGCGTGTTGACTGTGGGTGGTTATCTGGCTTACCAGCACGGCATCTACGCCGACCTGTCGGTGACGGGCAATCAGGTGCACATTCGTTACCCCGAGGGAGTCAGCTCGCTCGCTGACGCCACGTTCCACCTGCAAGGACAGCAAGACAATCTGTTCCTCAGCGGCAACGTCCTGATTACGCGTTTTTCTGTCAGTCCCGATCTCGATCTCGCGGCGCTCGCCTTGCAGGCCAATTCCTCGGTGCAGACCATCGCGCCGCCCGACGCTCCATCGAATCACGTGCGCCTCGACGTGCACATCGTCTCGTCTCCGCAGTTGAGCTTCCAGAATGCCTTCGCCAAGCTGGCCGGTGACGTGGATCTGCGTCTTCGCGGCACGCTGGCGTCGCCCTCGCTGCTGGGCCGCGTAACGGTTACCGAAGGCAGCGCCCTGATTGCCGGAACCCGCTACGATCTAGAGCGCGGCGACATCACTTTCACCAATCCGGTGCGCATCGAGCCCACGATCGATCTCAGCGCCACGGCGCACGTTGAGGACTACGACATTTCTCTCGACTTGCACGGATCGCCGCAAAAGCTCTCCGTCAGTTATCGCAGCGACCCGCCCCTGCCTGAAGGCGACGTGGTCTCCCTGCTGGCCCTCGGCCACACCGCCAACCAGCAGCGTCTCTACACGCAGCAGCAGCAACAGGCTCTCGCCAATCCCACCGACGCCTTGCTCGGCGGAGCCCTGAACGCCAGCGTGAGCAACCGTGTGCAAAAGCTTTTCGGCGCAGGCTCCGTCAAAGTCGATCCCAATTATCTGGGCGCGTTCGGCAACTCCACCTCGCGCATCACCGTGCAGGAGCAATTCGGCCGCATCGTCACCCTTACCTACGCCACCGACGTGAACACCACGAGCCAGCAGTTACTCCAGGCGGAAGTGGCCATCAATCGCCATGCCTCGGTCGTCATAGCCCGCGACGAGTCCGGCGTCTTCTCCATGGTCATCAGGTTCCGGCGCAACTTCCGTTAAAGCGATTTGACGTCGCTCCGGCGACATGCGCCAGGCCGGATTGAGCCTCCAGAAATCTGAATTTCCGCGCAACCCAATGCCGACTTTCCGTGTCTAAACAGGGGCATGCGGGGGTAAGCCGGCCATCGACCCATCGTCGATGTGTCTTCCCCGCGCGCGCTCAAGGATCGTCAGTGTGGAGGAAACCCTTATGACAAGAACCATCGGTTCTCGCAAACTTCCCCTTTTGGCTGCCGCGCTCTTTGCAGCCCTTCTCACCCTTTCTCTCGGTGCATCGGCGGCAAATGCGCAGGATGTGGCCTCAGCCGTCCGCGCCAAACTCGACAAGTCGCAGTACAAGAATGTTCAGGTCAGCGTGGATGCGAACGGCATTGCCACGTTGACGGGCACTGTCGGCCTCTACGAATACAAGTCCGATGCCGACAAGACCGTGCACAAGGTGAAGGGCGTCACGGCGGTCCGCAACGACATTGAGGTCGCCGGCGCCACGGTGCCCGATAGCCAGTTGGAGAAAAGCCTTGGAGAAAAGCTGGCCTACGATCGCGTCGGCTACGGCAATGTCTTTGACGCGATCACCCTGCAGGTGCAGAACGGAGTGGTAACGCTAGGCGGTCACGCCCACAATTACCCCAATCGCGACTCCGCACTCGGCCTGGTGGCCACCACCCCCGGCGTCAAAGACGTCATCGACGATATCAGCGTCGATCCGGTTTCGCCTATGGACGACCGCATCCGCGTGGAGGTGGCCCGGGCCATCTACAGCTTCCCGTCGCTCAACCGCTACGCCATCGATCCCGAAATGCCCATTCGCGTCTCCGTCCAGAACGGCAATGTGGAACTCTATGGCATGGTGGATTCTGAAGCCGACAAAGATGCTGCATTCATCCGCGCCAACGGAGTCTCCGGTGTCTTCAGCGTGAAGAACTATCTGCAGGTCGCCAATCAGCCCGCCGAAAAGCAGAAAAACCCCTGATTCTGGGTTCTCGACTCGTGGTTCGAGGACCGTGAAGAGTGCGCGCACTTTCAACGCACTCCGCTCCGCACGAACCACGAGCCGCGAACCACGGTTCACGAACCACGGTTCACGAATCGAATTCGGTACCCATGAAACCAAAAGGCTCCGTTCTGCGTAGGATCCCAATGTAAGCCCCTCGGGAAAAACTTGAGCACACCAGATTCCTGCAACGAGGAGACTCCATGGAGCCGGAGAATCAGCCACCTTCCACAGCAACGCCTGCCGCAAACGACGTTGGACCTGTTGCCACCCCGCCGTTCGCGGGTCGCTCCTCCGCGGAACCCGCTCCCCCTGCGCAGCTCGCCACTGACGACGTGCCCTACCGCGGCCTGCGCTGGATCTTCATCGGCCCACAGGGTTTGCGCGCCGGCTGGTCGGTGGCTGTGCTTTTCCTGCTGTTCAACGTTCTCAATACCGTCGTCGACCTGGCTCTGTTCCATTTCCACCTCATCGACCCGGCGGACCAGTTCGCGCCCAGGACGGCGTTCTTCGGCGAAGTGGGAGGCCTGCTCGCGCTGCTCATTGCGGTCGCGCTCGTGGGCCTCATCGAGGGCCGTCGGATTTTGGCCTATAACCTCGCTGGCCCGCGGCGGACGCAGCATTTCCTGTCCGGCCTGGCAGCGGGTTTTCTTGCCCTTTCCGCGCTGATCTGCTCCCTGGTGGCGGGCGGCTGGCTGCAATTCGGCCCTGTTGCACTCTCCGGCGCTCCCATCTTCCGCTTTGCCTTGTTGTGGGGCTGCATTTTTCTCGCGGGGGCTTGTGTCGAAGAGGGGCTGTTCCGCTGCTATCTGCTCTCGACCCTGAGCCGTGGCATCAACTTCTGGTGGGCACTGGGCATTGTTGGGGTCCTCTGCGTGGACCTCGTTTGGCGGCATCCCGGAACCGCCGCTTGGGGCGTGTATGTCGCCGCTTTGCTGGGCGTTGTTCCTTGCTACATCCTTGACCAAAGGGCTGTTCCACGCAGTGGCAGTGGGTTCTGGTGCGCGGCGTGGGTCACATCCACACTGTTCGGGTTTATCCATGTCAGCAACCCCAACGAAGCCTGGATCGGCATCTTGGCCGCGGCATTCATCGGCTTCGTCCTTTGCGTGAGCGTGCGCGTCACCGGCTCGGCCTGGTGGGCCATCGGTTGCCATGCCGGCTGGGACTGGGGCGAGACGTATTTCTACGGAACCGCCGACAGCGGACTCTCTCCGCAAGGCAGCTACATGGCCAGCCATCCGGCAGGCAATCCCTTATGGAGCGGAGGCGCCGTCGGCCCGGAAGGCAGTTTGCTGGTGCTGGCCGCAATTCTGTTTCTCCTGGCTTTGGTTCTGGTCTACAGCCGCTTGAGCGCTCACGCCACGCCCACCGCCGCGTAATGTACGAATAGTGGTACATGTCTCGTGAATCGTGAGCCGTGAACTGCAGACTGTAAACTACGAATCACGAACCGCGATCCGCGCTTCGCGACCTACCCATCGCATTCGATACTCCCGCAACCAATCCGGCCCCCGTCTGCGTAAAATGCGAATGTAAGCCACGGTAAAAACCTGGGCACAAGAGATCCCCGCAACGAGGAGACTCCATGGAGCCGGAGAACCAGCCCCCTTCTACAGCAGCGCCCGCCGCAAACCCCACGGAATCTGTCCTGACCCCCGGTCCGGTGGCACCGGCTCCCGCCGAGCCACCCTACCGCGGCCTGCGCTGGATCTTTATCGGCGATGAGGGCCTGCGTTCGGGCTGGTGCATCGCGATTTTCCTGACCCTCTTCCGACTCTTGATTACTGCGATCGTCATTGCGGCGACCCATTTCCATTGGATCGGCCAGGATGAGTCGTCGATGACCTTCACGCCAGCCTTCGAGATTGAGCAGGAATTCGTAGTGTTTTTGTGCCTGCTCTGTGTCACCGCGATCATGGCGAAGATCGAGGGCCACAAAATCGCCGACTACTACCTGAGAGGTCCGCGCCGCGTGGGGCACCTTCTTACCGGAGCCGTCGTCGGCTTCCTGGCGTTTTCCGCGCTGGTCGGAATGCTCGTAGCTGGCGGATGGGTACACCTCGGTCCGATTACCGTGCCGGCTGCAGAGGCCGTGGAATATGCGGCGCTCTGGGGCCTCGGTTTTTTGCTGGTGGGCTTCTATGAAGAAGGAGAGTGGCGCTGCTACCTTCAGTTCACGCTCACCCGCGGCATCAACTTTTGGTGGGCGCTGGCATGCGTTGCCGCCATGTGTCTCTGGCTGGCGATTACCGTGCAGGGAAACGGCAACTGGGGCGTTTACGCGATGGCGCTGCTCGGCTTTTTCCCTTGTTTGGTCCTCCACCTGAAGTCTGCCCCGCGCAGTGGCGCATTCTGGCAGGCAGCCTGGGTTACCAGCACCTACTTCGGATTTGTGCACACCGGCAACGGCGGCGAAAACTGGATTGGCATCCTGCAGGCCGCAGTCATCGGCTTTGTCTTTTGCATGAGCGTGCGCTTCACCGGTTCCGCGTGGTGGGCCATCGGCTGTCACGCCGCGTGGGACTGGGCGGAGACCTATTTCTATGGCGCGGTCGATAGCGGCATGGTGGGCCAGGGGCACCTGCTTTCGGCAGCTCCCGCAGGCAGTCCGTTGTTAAGCGGCGGCACCGATGGGCCGGAGGGCAGCCTGCTCGGATTACCATTGATGGTTCTGCTGGGCGTAGTGGTGCTGCTGCTCTACGCGCGACGGAAACCGTCGGCGCCTCCCGCGCTCAGCACAAATTGAGATAGCCCCATGCGCCTTTGGCTCAACCGCAGTGCCGAAGTTTCCCTTCGCGAGCAGTTGATTACCCAGGTTGTGCTCGGCATTCTCACGCGCGAAATTCTTCCCGGCCAAAAGCTGCCCAGCACGCGCGAGTTGGCGCGTCGCTTCGGCATTCACCCCAACACCGCCAGCGCCTGCTATCGCGAACTGGAGCGCGACGGCTGGCTTGAGTTGCGTCACGGCAGCGGCGTCTTCGTGGCCAACCGGCGTCCCTCCACGCCTCTGAGCCCGGCGATGGCGGTCGACCAACTGATCGGCGAGCTGTCGGCCAAGGCGCGCAAAATCGGCGCGTCAGATTCGCTCGTCCGAGCGCGGTTGCGCCGTTGGCTGTCGCTGGCGCCCTTGGCGCGCTGGCTGGTCATCGAGCCCGACCCCGAGCTGCGCAAAATTGTCACCGTCGAAATGGAATCGAGCCTCGCCCTTCCAGTGGCCGCTTGCACGCCCGACGAATGCGGCGAAGAAACCCAAATTGCCCGGTCGATTCCCGTCTGTCTTCCCAGTAAGGCCGCCGCGGTGCGCAAATTTCTTCCCGCCGGAACCGTGCTCACCGTCTTCCAGGTGAATCCCGTAGCCTCCGCGCTCGAGGCTAATTTGCAGCGCTACCTGCCGGAGCACTCGGCGGATCTCGTCGGCATCGCTTCGCATTGGAGCGAGTTCCAGCGCATCGGGCGCACCATGATTGTGGCCGCCGGCCTCAAGCCGGAGAACCTTCTGGTGCGCGACGCCACCCGCCCGGGATGGAAGCGCGGCCTGGAATCGACTTCAGGTGTCATCTGCGACATTGTCACTGCGCAACAACTGCCGAAAAAATGCTTCCCCATCATCTTCCGCCTGCTCAACGAAGCCTCCATCGCGCAACTCCGCGCCCTCGAAGCGGAGCTTTCCAGCGCCTCGAGCGCCTAGGGTCCAGTCACCGAAGTTCGCAACAGGATTAGGCCGTTCATCTCACGGAAGTTCGCAACACAAATAGGCCGGTCATCCTGAGCGAGTCCCGGCGCGCCGGGACGAGTCGAAGGACCTGCATTTGCGCCCTCGTTTAAGCAACGAACTTCCGAGCCTTCGCCGATCCGCCATTGTGGCACTCGCGAAACTGTCCTAATCGCCCGCGTCTCCATTTTGCGAGGCAGCTAACATCTGTGGGCATGAAGCCAGCAAATCTTCTCAGCCAAAAGCCATCTCGTTGGATTGCCATCATCGCGATCTTTGCAATCCTTGCCCCAACAGCAGTGCCGGCGCAATCGCGACACGCGGCGCCTGAAGCCGTACGTGCGCGGGTCTTGAAACTTGGCGTCGGCCAATGGGTTCGTGTGCGCGAGCAAAGCGGATTCACACTCGACGGCCAAATCACCGGCATCGGCCCGCAAATCTTTCAAATCCAGCAGCGCGACGTAGCCGGGCCGACAGTGGTGTATTACGCAGATGTGGCCCGAATCAAGTGTGCGCAAGATCCCGAGGATCGTGCTGGTCTCTCGCGTGCCGGCTGGGGTGGGATTGCCATCGTGGGAGGGGTCATTCTCTTCATTGCGCTCTGCAAAGCAACGGCGTGCACCAAATCAGCAGCGGAATCCTCATGGTGAGGGCGCGCGGCGATCGCCAGGCCGTTCTTTCCATCGGCACTGTGACACTTGCGAAACTGTCCCAATCACCTCCCACAAGGGCGTGCGATCGCCCTAACCTCGTTCCTGTTAGCCCGCAAGGAGTTCCAATGAACCGCCAGATGATGCAAGCCGTTCTCGTCCTCAGCCTTTGCCCGCTGCTGGTGGCACAGCAGCCCAGGCAAGCCGCCTCGCTCTCCACCACTGCAAAGCATGTTCCCGCCGAGCAGCAGGCGGCCAATACGCCGCAATCGAACCCCGTCACCGATCACAATCAGATCCTCAAAAGCGCTCGGATGATCTACGTCAGCTCGAATACGGATTTCCTGACCGTCAGCACGATAGATCGCGCGCTGTTGAACCAAAAGAACTGGGAGAAGCTTGGCCTGAACATCGTCGACGTTCCGCGTCAGGCCGATCTCGAACTCCAGATCGACCGGTTGGTCTTCACGCATATCCACACCTATGTCCTCACGGACAAGAGCACGGGCATCGTTCTCGCCTCGGGCAGGGTCACGGCATTGGACGGAGTCGTCGCCTCCGGTCCCATGGCCGAGCAGATTGTGAAAATCCTCTCCGCGGCCCGGCTCCCGGCACAGGCGACGGGTGCCGATCGCGGCTTGTAAGCGCGAGCAGGCCTGCTGAGAGAGGAATCGCCATGATCCGAAAGACGCTTCAAGCCATTCTCTGCACCTTGCTTTGCCCGCTGCTGGTGGCGCAGCAATCCGTCACGAATCCAGGCAGTCTGCTCCTTCCCAAGGACACCGCGATTCATCTCAAACTCGCCCAGGACGTCAGTTCGGCAACGGTTCGGGAAGGGCAGAACATCCGCTACATCGTCACCGACGACACTGTCGCCGGCGGCGTGGTCGTCATACCCGCTGGAACCGCCGCCTACCAGAAGGTGACCACCGTGGTTTCCGCGGGCTCCGGGAAGTTCTGTCGGGATTTGCACAATGGCTGGTTCGCCGCGAGTGACACGGTGGTCCTTTCAGGCCAAGGCGTCGAGATGAATATGAAGGCGTGGCGCGAGAGCGACTTGCCACAAGACCCTCCGAAGACGCCAAAGCAAAAAGCGCTCGAAGTGGCGGAAGCTCCGCTCGCAATTCCGGTGTTTGCGATATTACTTGCCGCACCGATCGTCCTGATTCCAATCGGAATCGCCAGCGGCATCCATGACAGCTTGCACAAACCTCGAGCCTTAGCCACGCAGCCAGGACCAATCGTCCCGTCGCAGATAGAAACGGTGCCCGTTCCGTCCACGACGGTGCTTTCGCCGGAGACGCCAGCACCGCCGCAATCGCCATCATCGTCGCCAGCCCCGCCAGCGACGCAGACGACGGTAGAGACTCTACCGCTGCTGGGGACGGCCGCACAGCAGCGACCGGCGCCAGCGCCATCAGCGTACGTGCCGTGCCAGGCCAACACGCAAGATGAAGTCTGGAAGGCAAGCGAGGCAAGAGTGCAAACTTTCTACCTGGTTCGCAACTACACGGTGCAGGCG
>Ga0181519_10002468_pt1 | contig 15768 bp, 16 predicted proteins | sample PEATcosm2014_Bin_26_FD_121102 | JGI IMG/M metagenome (GOLD analysis project Ga0181519, IMG submission 121102) | Peatland microbial communities from MTU Mesocosm Facility, Houghton, MI, USA - PEATcosm2014_Bin02_10_metaG | ecosystem: Environmental > Terrestrial > Soil > Wetlands > Peat | place...
CGTGATGATCTTCCTGCAATGCTTCGGCGCGTTCAGCGTGCCCTTGATCGCCGGCGGCAATTATCAGCCGATCGGCGTCAAGATCTACACGATCGCCAATGTCTTTCTCGACTGGCCGCAGGCCAGCGCGATGGCGGTGGTGATGGGCATCATCCAGGGCGGGCTGGTGTTGCTCTATCAGTCCATCGGACAGCGGCGGCGCGTCGCATGAGGACCCTGCCCGCGACACTGCTGCGCGCGTTTCTGGTGGTCGGCTTCGTGCTGTTCATCAGCCTGCCGCTGGTGATGATACTGCTGGATGCGTTCGGCGCGGACTGGTTCGGCATGCGCATGCTGCCGGCGCAATGGACGCTGCGCTGGTTCGTCTGGGCGGCGCAGACCATCGATCTCGGTGCGGTGGCGTTAAATACCGTCGAGATCGCGCTGATGACGACCGTGCTGACCCTGGCCGCCGCCCTTCCCGCGGCCTGGGCGATCGCGCGCTACCGGCTGCCGTTCAAGGCGATCCTGATCGGGGCCATCCTGTTCCCGCGCATGATCCCCGAGATCACGTTCGCGCTGGGCGTCGCACGGATCTTCTACGCCATTCATCTGACCAACACGGCGATCGGCATTGCACTGGCGCACGTGATGCTGGCGGCGCCGTTCGCCGTGCTGGTGCTGGTCAGCACCTTCGAGGGCCTGGACTCGAGACTGCTGGAGGCCGGCACCGTGATGGGCTGCAGTCCGCTGCGGCTGTTCTGGCGGGTGACGTTGCCGCTCGCGCTGCCCGGCATCGTGGCGGCGGCATTGTTCTCGTTTCTTGCGTCCTACAACGACTTTGTCCTCACGCTGATGGTGTACGGCGCCGACACGGTGACGCTGCCCGTGCAGACCTACCTCTCGCTCGGCAACGGCTATCTCTCGGTGGCCGGCGCGATCAGCACCATCCTGCTGGTGCCGTCGATGCTGTTCCTGCTCGCCATGATGCGCATGGTGAATCCTGAGAATTTGCTTGGAGGCTTGAAGGGCGCATGACCGAACCGCGACTGGTGTTGGAGCATATCGCCAAGAACTGGGGGCGGCTCGCGGCGCTGTCGGACATCAACCTCACGGTGCCGCGCGGCATGTTCCTGTCGCTGCTGGGGCCGAGCGGCTGCGGCAAGACGACGCTGCTGCGCGTGATTACCGGCAGCGCGACGGCAGATGGCGGCAGGGTTGTGGTGGATGGGCTCGACGTCACTGGCCTGCCGACCTACCGGCGCAACATGGGCATGGTGTTCCAGAGTTTCGCGCTGTTTCCGCATCTGAGCGTGGCCGACAACATCGCGTTTCCCCTGACGGTGCGCGGCGTGTCGCGCGCCGAGCAGCAGAGGCGGGTCGCCGAGGCACTCAGGATCGTCCACCTCGATGCCCTGGCCGAGCGCTTTCCGCGCGAGCTTTCCGGCGGCCAGCAACAGCGCGTCGGGCTGGCCCGGGCGATCGTGTATCAGCCCACGATCCTGCTGCTCGACGAACCGCTGTCCAACCTGGACGCCTCGCTGCGCGAGGAAATGCGGCTGGAGATCAGCCAGATCACGCGCCAACTCGACATCACCGCGGTCTATGTCACCCATGACCAACACGAGGCGCTGGCGTTGTCCGATGCGATCGCGGTGATGAAGCTCGGCCGGGTCGTTCAGTTCGGCACGCCCGAGGAAATCTACGGCGCGCCGGTGAACGATTTCATCGCCCGCTTCCTGGGTTACGCCAACGAGTTGCCGGTGGTGGTCGCCGACGGCCGGGCGCGCATTGAGGCGGACAACACCGGGCTTGAGACCGGGCCCATTGGCCTGACCGGCCCGGCCACGGCCTTCATCCATGCCAGTGCGGTGGTGCTGGAAGCGTCCGCGTCCGATGGGCCGAACCGGATCGCATGCACGGTGGCCGATCTCGCCTTCATGGGCGATCACGTCGAGTATGTGCTGCGGCACAAGGCGGGATTGCAGCTCAAGGCGCAGGCTCCGATCGGAGCGCCGGTGTATCCGCGCGGCACGGAGATCCGGGCAGTGCTGGCGGCCGACAAGCTGATCGTGGTACCGAGGGACACGACAGACCCGGCGTGAGCGGCGCGCCGGCGTCACACAACGAGGGGAGAATGGGTCATGGAAATGCGGGAATTCGGCCGCACCGGCCTGCGGGTTTCGGTGTTCGGCTTCGGCTGCGGCGCGGTCGGCGGCCTGATGGTGCGCGGCGCGCCGGCGGATCAGGAGCGCGCCGTGGCGCGGGCGCTGGAGGCGGGGGTCAATTACTTCGACACCGCGGTGTCGTACGGCGATGGCGCGTCGGAGACCAACCTCGGACGCGTCTGGGCGAAGCTGAAGCCGGCGGCGCTGATTGGCACCAAGATCTGGTTCGCCCGGTCCGAGCCCGGCAACATCGCCGCCACGGCCGCGGCTTCGCTGAACGGCAGCCTGAAGCGGCTCGGCCGCGACCATGTCGACATCTTTCACCTGCACGACCCCATTACGGCGGATGGCGCGGGCGGGTCGTTGTCGGTGAAGGCGGTGCTGGAGGAGGTGGTGCCGGCGTTCGAGGCGCTGCGCCAACAGGGCAAGACACGCTTCCTCGGGATCACCGCGATCGGCGAGACCGCGGCGCTGCACCAGGTCATCGACTCCGGCGCGTTTGACAGCGCCCAGGTCAGCTACAACATGTTGAACCCGTCCGCCGGGTCGGTGATTCCGGCGGGCTATCCGGCGCAGGACTACCGGCAGCTGCTCGATCACACGACCGCCGCCGGCGTCGGCACGATCGGCATCCGCGTCCTGGCGGGAGGGGCACTGTCCGGCACGGCGGCGCGCCACCCCATCGCGAGCGCGCCGCCCGAGCCGATCGGATCGGCGATGCGCTACGATGACGACCTGGCGCGCGCGCGGCGGCTCGCGCCGCTGGTTGGCGAAGGCTACGCCGACAGCCTGGCGGAGGCGGCCACGCGTTTCGTCATCGCCAATCCGGCGATCGCTACGGTGCTGGTCGGCATGGCCGATCTGACCGAGTTCGAATGGGCGCTGGCGGCGGTGGCGCGAGGCCCGTTGCCCGCCCCGGCGCTCGCGCGGCTGGCCGCATTGCAGCGTGGGTTCGTGGGGGAAGCGCGCTAGGCTCAGGACACCATGCTGTTGTACCACCTGACGCTCGCCTATGCCGGCCTGGGCTTGCCGGTGGGGCTCGCCTTCATCCTGGTCGGTGTCGACCGCATCGACGCGGCGGCGCGCGGCGCCATCGCCTTCCGCCCGCTGCTGCTGCCGGGGGTCGTGCTGCTTTGGCCGCTGGTGCTGGCGCGCTGGATCGCGCTCGAACGCGCGCGAGGGTCCTGATGCAGCGCCGCCACCGCGCCGCGCATCGCCGCATCTGGATCGTGCTGGCGGCGTTGCTGCCGTTGTTGCTGCTCGGTGCGCTGGCGCTCCGGCAGGGTGACCCACGCGAAGCCGCCCCGATCCGTCTGTCGGAGCGCGCACCGTGAGCGCCAAGTACAAGCCGGTGAGCTGGACCCGCAGCAAGATCCGCTATGATGTCGTCGTGCTGAGCTGGATCGCGATCTACCTGCTGGTCTATCTCCGGCTCGGCCCGCATCTGGCGAACGTCACCCTGCCGCCCGACGACCAGACCCTGGCGATCAAGGCGTACGGCAGTTGTGCCTTCCTGCTGCTCACGCTGGTTCTTGGCATCGGCCCGCTGGCGCGGCTGGACCGGCGCTTCCTACCGGTGCTGTACAACCGCCGGCACCTTGGCGTGATGACCTGCGCCGTTGCCGCCGGCCACGTGCTGGCGGTGCTCGACTGGTATTTTGCCTACAGCCCGACGCCGCCGCTCGCCGCCCTGCTCGGCGCCGACACCAGCTTCGGGCAGGTGCACGGCTTCCCGTTCATCCCGTTTGGCCTGTTCGGCTTTGTCGTGCTGCTGGCGATGGCCGCGACCAGCCACGATTTCTGGCTCGCCTTCCTGACTCCGCCGGTTTGGAAAGCGCTGCACATGGCGGTCTATGCCGCCTATGCCGCCATCGTGCTGCATGTCGGGCTCGGGGCGTTGCAGGACGCGCGCGATCCGACCTTCACCGCGGTCGTCCTGCTGAGTGTGGTCGCGCTCTGCTCCTTGCACCTCGCCGCCGCGCGGCAAGAACACCGGCGCGACGCCGCTTTCGCGCGGTCCGCCGCCGACCCCCCCTGGATCGACGCCGGGCAGGCCAACGCCATCCCAGAGAGCCGCGCCATCGTGGTCCGCCTCGCCGAGGGTGAGCCGGTGGCGATCTTCCGTCACGGCAATCACCTGTCGGCGGTCAGCCACGTCTGCGCCCACCAGAACGGCCCGCTCGGCGAGGGGCGGGTGGTGGATGGTTGCATCACCTGTCCCTGGCACGGCTACCAGTACCGGCTCGAGGATGGCTGCGCGCCGCCGCCCTTCACCGAGCGCATCGCCACCTACCGGCTGAAGCTTGGCGGCGGCCGCGTGCTGCTGGATCCGCGCCCGAACCAGCCCGGCACGCGCGTGCCGCCCCTGGAGATCACCGCATGAACGAAGACGACGACGCGTTCTTCGTGGGCTGGCGACCCCGTGCTCCAACCGCCCTGCGCGGCTTCCTCGCGGGTCTGTCGATCGCCCTGCTGGGCGCCGCCGCCTTGCTGGCGCTGCTGCTTTCCGCGCGCATCGACGATCCGGGCAGCGGCAGCTTCGACTGGGCCGCGGGCGAGCAGACGCTGCGCGGCGTCATCACCGCCGCCCCATACCCGCTGCTCCACCTGCCGCCCTCGGCGCAACAGCCGGACGGCCACACCGTGCTGCTGGCCGGCGAAGGCAAGACCGGCCCCGGGCTCGATCCGGCGCTGGCCGGCCGGGTCGTGGATGCGACCGGCGTGATGCTTCACCGCGGCAGCATCGATATGATGCAGCTCGGCGACGGCCCTGGCCTGCGCGCGGCCCCGGGGGAACAGGCGCCGCCGATGCCGGTACCGCTCGGCCGCTGGCGCCTGGTTGGCGAGATCTGCGACGGCAAGTGCTGGACCGGCGCCATGCGGCCGGGCAGCGGCATCGCCCACAGGGCCTGTGCCAACTTGTGTCTGATCGGCGGCCTGCCGCCGGTGCTGGTCACTACGGCGCCTGTCGCCGGCACCTCATTCCTGCTGCTCGCCGGCCCGGATGGCGGACCCATGCCCGACTCCCTGCGTCGCCTGGTCGGCCTGCGTATCCGCATCGACGGCACGATCGAGCGGCGCGGCGACCTGCTGGTGCTGCGCGCCGACCCCGCCAGCGCATCGGCGCTCTGATGGGGGCGGTCGCGCGCGTCGCCGCGGTGCTGCTGGTCATGGCCGGCTGCTGGGCGGTGTGGATGATCGGCGGAATGCTGCTGGCATGGGCCGGACTCGAGGACCTCGACGTGCCCGCACGGATCGCGCTGGTATTCGCCTTCCTGACCGCGTGCGAAGCCGCGCTGGTGCGGATCGTCCCTGTCGCCAGGTGACGCCGCCGTCTGCAAGCGCATCCATGGACATTTTGACGAGGCGCGTGCTGAATGCGGGCGTCCGTGGGATGCCCGAATGCCGGTTCGCTGGGCAGGTGATCCGGCAGGCAAGGAGACCATTTCGTACCGGGAGCGCCTTTGCGGTTGGTCCCGCCGCGCCGGTTATCGCGGGCGGCTTGCGAACACCGCGCGCGCGCGTGGCAAGCGGGTCGGAACGAAACGATGGAGGTCGGTCGGCATGAAGCTCTTCTGCAATTCGGCGTCGCCATACGTCCGCAAGGTCATGGTGGCTGCCATCGAGATGAAGCTGGATGGTGGGATTCATCTGGAGAAGCTTGGACTTCTGGCCCCCACCCAACCGGATCCAGGACTGGCGGCGGTCAACCCGCTGGCGAAAATCCCAACGCTGGTACCCGACGACGGGTCGCCGATTTTCGATTCGCTCGTGATTTGCGAGTACCTTGATTCGCTGCATGACGGCGAAAAGCTTTTCCCAGCCGCCGGGAAGGCGCGATGGCGGGCGCTCACCCGCGTGGCAGCGGCAGATGGCCTGCTCGAGGCAGCGATGTTGGCGCGCGCGGAATCGGCTCGGGCCGCGCACCAGCAGTCGTCGGAAGGGATCGCCGCTCAACTTGGAAAAGTCAGGCGCTGCCTTGACATGTTCGAGCGCGACGCCGGCGCGATGGGCTTGCCGGCCGACCTGGCGGGACCGGCCAAGGTGGACATCGGCGATGTTGCGTGCGGGTGTGCTCTTGGTTGGATGGATTTTCGCATGCCCCAGGAGAACTGGCGGCAGGGACGACCGGCGCTGGCCCGGTGGTTCGGCGAGATGTCGCAGCGCCGCTCGATGAAGATGACGGAACCGGTGCAGCCGGCAGGGTGATCCGCGGCGGTGCAAGCCTTCCGATTTTACCGGTCAAGAGGCGGTCGGCGGACGGGTGCGGATGGTTCCGCCGCTCACGCGCGTACGGGCACGAAGCGCGGGCAGTACGGTGCCTCGAGTTCGATCGCTGGGCCATGCTGCTTCAGCCGGCCGGACCCGCTGTCGACCTCGAAGATGGTAATGTTGTTGCCTTGATAGTTGGCCACCAGCGCCCAGCGCCGGTCGGGTGAGAAGGCCATGCTTCTCGGCTTGCCGCCGCCCGTCGGGACGAAGTCGACGGCGGTGGGATCGCCGGTCGTCGGATCGATGTCCATGGCGACCACGGAGTCGTGGCCACGGTTGGTGACGCAAATCCGACGGCCGTCATCGGACAACAACATTTCAGCCGTCGTGCTCACGCCCGCGAAGCTGGTCGGCAGAGTCGTGGCACGCGAACGGAAAGTGGCTGTCCCATGGGCGGCGTCCCAGTCGTAGCGGCAGACGCAATTGCCCATTTCGCCGTTCACGTACAGCCACCGCCCGTTCGGGTGGAAGCTTATGAGACGCGCACCGTCACCCGGCGGCGTGGCGGCAAATGCCGGTTCGCCCCGCAGCGCGCCGGTTTGCGCGTCGTAGGCGAAAATCCATACCTTGTCCGATCCAAGGTCGCAGACCAGCACGTATCGGCCGGTTGGATCGAGCACGGAGGAGTGGGCGTAGGCGTGCCTCTGGCGGACCGGGTGGACGCTGCTGCCCACCAGGGTGCGCAGCGCCGTTTCGTGCCCGAGCGAACCATCGGCCTCGATATGGCGAATGGCGAAGGTGCCGGAGGCATAGTTAGCGACGAAAATGTGCTGGCCGGAGCGATCGAAAGCCAGATGGCTCGGATCGATGCCGTGCGACGATACGGCATTGAGCGGCGTGAGCTCCCCCGCGCGATCGTTGAAGGCGAAGGCGGAAACGCCGCCGCTGACGCCGGGCTCGTAGCTATCGGCCTGGTTGCAGACATACAGAAAGCGTGCGTCGGGCGTCAGTACGAAATAGCCCGGATTGGGTGTCGACGCCACCGGGTGCGGCGCCGCGATTTCGCCGGTTGCCGAATTGAAACGCCCCGCGTTGATGCGGTTGATCCCGTTCACCTGGGCATCGATAAGAACCCAGAACTGCCCAGCACCATTCGACATATCGCAATACCTCCGACATCATCCGGCGACACCACGCCGTACCAGGTGGCGTTCGCGTTTCGCGACAAACCGAGCGACCATCCGGCGCTGAGCACTAATAGCCACGATGGTGTAAATCAAGTCCCTTCTTATACTTTACGACTGCACGGGCGACCTGCGATGGTATCTTGCGGAGCGCTCGACGCGCTACGGCTTTACGTCGGCGGCGAGCCGATGTTCCTGACAATCAACGAAGTTCGGAACTCATTCTCCTCCAGATTGAAATGGATGAAGGGAAGATGCGACAAATGTGTCGTGGCCAACAGGCAACGAAAGCAGAAGTTTCAGGCGATAGTGGTGCGATGAGTCTTTTCAAAATCGGACACTGCTCGTAAACTCCCAGAAAGAGCCGGACACGGCCATTCGCGAGCGCAGAATCGCGGAAATCAGGAGAGAAATGAGCCATGCCAAAGAAGCTTCCCGGCATGCAGCCGGCGCGTCGCGATCTCATGAAAACGGGGCTTGCCGCCGGTGCGCTGGCGGCGTTGGCGCCCTGGGTCGCCGGTCCGGCCGCGGCCCAGTCGGCCGCGGTGCCGCGCAACCGGACGCTGACGCTGATGGGAAACGGCCGCGACGGGCGCTGGGCCGATTTCGAGTTGTGGAACGCATACAGCATCGGTGCCAACCACCAGAACGGGCCGAACCTGATCTATGAGCCGCTGGCCTATTACAGCGCCTTCGGCGCCAAGATGTACATGTGGCTGGCGGAGAGCTACAAATACACACCGGACTTCAAGCAGCTGACGATCAAGACGCGCCCGGGCATCAAGTGGAGCGACGGCGTGCCCTTCAGCGCCGAGGACGTCGCCTACACGCTGAACACGCTGCGCGACTACGGCCCCAAGGTGAAGTGGGGCGTCGATGTGCAGCAGGCCGTGGCCAAGGCGACCGCGACCGATGCCAACACCGTGGTGGTGGATTTCGTGATCCCGGCGCCGCGCTTCTTTTTCTTCCTGGCGTACAAATACGACATCGGCGTCTACATCGTGCCGAAGCACATCTTCGAAGGACAGGACTGGCCGAGCTTCAAGCACTTCGACCTTGCCAAGGGCTGGCCGGTCAGCACGGGTCCGTGGCAGGTGACCGCGGCCTCGGCGGAGCAGAAGGTGTTCGACCGGCGTTCGACCTGGTGGGCGGCGGATGCCAAGCTGGCGCCGCTGCCGCAGATCCTGCGCAACATCTGGCTGCCCAATGGCACCGAACAACAGGGCGCGCAGGCGATCATCCTCAACGAGGTCGATTGGGGCAACTCATTGCAGCCGACGACTTTCCCGACCATCTTCGCGCAGAACCCGAAGATCATCACCTTTTCCGGCCGCAAGCCGCCATTCGGAGTGATGGATTGGTGGCCACTCTCGCTATACGTCAACAACGAAGCGAAGCCGTTCGATGACCGCGATGTGCGCTGGGCGTTGAGCTACTACATCGACCGCAAGCAGTTGATCGATGTCAGCTTCGCCGGAGCGGCGGAGACCTCCGCCCTGCCGCTGCCCCCATTCAAGCCGCTGCAGCCGTATTTCGCGGCGGTGAAGGATCTGTTGGCCAAATACAATACGCTGGAAGTGAACCCGGCGAAGGGCGACGCGCTGCTGATGGGCAAGGGCTACAAGAAGGACAGTGCGGGGTTCTGGTCCGACGCCAAGGGCGAGCACCTCAAGATCGAGATCATCGGTCAGGGCCCCAGCGGCGCCGCCGCGGGGCCGGTGGTTTCGGAGATACTGAAACGGCGCGGCATCGATGCCACCTTCGCGCTGCCGCCGGATTTCAACGACCGTTTCGCCCAGGGCAAGTTTACCGGCGCGGTTTCAGGTCATGGTGGCAGCATCAATGAGCCCTATGCCACGTTGCGGCTCTACCAGGGAACCAGCATCGCGGTGCCCGGCGGTCATCAGGCGAATTTCTCACGCTGGAAGAACGCTGAATACGACAAGATCGTCGACGAGATGTATAGCACCGACCCCACCGATGTGCCGAAGCTCACGGCACAGTGGCGGCGGGCGATGGAGATCTGGCTGCCCGATCTGCCGGATATCCAACTGGCGCAGATTTATCACCGCATGCCCATGAACACCACGTATTGGAAGAACTGGGCGACCGAAGACAACGCCTATATCAATCCCACGCACTGGCATCTGACCTGCGCGATGATACTGTGGAATCTGCAGGCCGTCTGATGCGTGCCGGCCGGGCGCGCGAGCGCCCGGTCAGATGACACGACCCGCGCGCGGACCCGGCATCCGGCGTTGCAATGCCGCCGGGAAATGGTTGGATCCCCGTTGTGTGGGGGCATGCCGAGGACGCACGACGAATTGGCAATTTTCCGTGGGGTCCGTATGCCGCAGGTTCAATCCGCCGCCAACGCGGTGTAGGGTCCGATCCGGTCTTTCAGAAACCACGGGGAAATGATGTTGAAACGTCGTGACGTTCTTGTTGCCGCAACGGCTCTCGCGGCACCGCGCCTTGCCCTGGGCCAGGGCGCCCGGGTGTTGAAGATGGTTCCGCAGGCCAACCTGACGTCGCTCGACCCGGTATGGACGACGGTCAACATCACCCGCAACCACGGCTACATGGTCTACGACACGCTCTACGGCCGCGATGCCGATTTCCGTGCACAGCCGCAGATGGCGGCGGGCCATGTCGTCGAGGACGACGGGCGGCGGATCACGATCACGCTGCGCGACGGCCTGACGTTCCATGACGGGAGCCGCGTGCTTGCCCGTGACGCGGTGGCAAGCATCCGGCGCTGGATGAAGCGCAACCCCTACGGCCAGAAACTCGAGCCGGTGATCGACGAGCTGAGCGCGCCGGACGACCGCACCATCCGGTTGCGCCTCAGCCGGCCGTTCCCGCTGCTGTTCGATGCACTATCGGTGATCAGCTCGTCGTGCTTCGTCATGCCCGAACGGATCGCGCTGACCGACCCATTCAAGCAGATCGACGACCCGACGGGATCGGGACCGTTCCGCTTCAAACGCGACGAGTTCAACAGCGGCAGCCGCGTCGTCTACGAGCGCAATCCGGCCTACGTGCCGCGCGACGGCAATGCACCGAGCCTGACCGCCGGCCCCAAACGCGTGTTCTTCGATCGCGTCGAATGGGAAATCATCACCGACACGGGGACGGCGACCGCGGCCCTGCTCAACGGGGAAATCGACTGGTTCGAGCAGCCGGCGCCCGAACAACAGGAGTTGCTCGCGCGCGACAGGAACGTCGTCATCGACCTGATCGACCGTCGGCCGTTTACGGGCGCGCTGCGGCTGAATCACCTGCACCCGCCGTTCGACGACGTGCGTGTCCGGCGCGCGCTCTATCCGGCGATTGTCCAGGCCGATTTCATGAGTGCGATCGTCGGACCCAACCCGGATGGATTTCTGGCCAATGCCGGCGTGTTTACGCCTGGCACGCCGTTCGCGACCGCCGCCGGTCTGGACGTGCTGACCGGCCCGCGCGACGCCGCCCGGGCACGCCGTCTGCTCCAAGAGGCCGGCTACCGGGCGCACAAGATGCGGCTGATCGGACCCACCGACATCCTGGCCCCGGCCGCGTTGACGCAGGTCGCGGCCGATCTGTTCGGCCGGCTCGATTTCGACCTGGACGTTGCATTGACCGACTGGGGCACCGTCATGCAGCGGCGCTCTTCGCGCGAGCCCGTGGACAGAGGCGGCTGGTCGGCGCTGCTGACCTCTTTCTCCAGCTTCGACTTCGCCGATCCGGCCGGACATCCGCTGGCCCGCGGCAACGGTTTGTTGGGCTGGCCGGGTTGGCCGACCAGTCCGCGCATTGAGGCGCTCCGTGATACCTGGTTCCAGGCACCGACACTCGAAGCCCAGCAGGCCGTCTGCGCCGACATCCAGCGCACCGTGCTCGACGAGGTGCTCTACATTCCAGTCGGCGCCTATTTCTCGCGAACCGCGCTGCGTCGCGATCTTGCCGACCGCGTGCTCGGCTTCGCGTTGTTCTGGAACCTGCGACGGACCTGACCGCGCCCCGTTCGTGGCGCTGGAGCGTGATGACTTCTGATAGACGAAGCGATCACGCTCCAGCCCTTTGTTTGATCGCGTGATTCACGCCCTCGGCCGATTCCGATTCGGGCGGTCACGCGCATGGGAGAGCCCTGCCATGTCCGTCAGCCCGCCGCATGGACCCTTCCGCCCAAGTACGCGCTCTGAACCCGCTCGTCGGCGGCCAGATCGCCGGCGGGTCCCTCGAGGACGATCCGGCCGCCTTCCATGACGTAACCGTAATCGGCGATCTTCAACGCCGCGCGGGCATTCTGTTCGACCAGCAAAATCGCCGTTCCCTCGGCTCTGATGCGGCCGACCAGATCGAAGATCAACTGCACCACGAGCGGCGCCAGGCCAAGCGAAGGCTCGTCAAGGAGCAGCAGCTTCGGTTTCGCCATCAGCGCCCGGCCGATGCACAGCATCTGCTGCTCGCCCCCGCTCAATGATCCCGCCTTTTGGCGCAGGCGATCGGCCAGCGGCGGAAACACCGAAAGCACATAGTCGAACTGCGACGGGATGTCGCGGGCGGGCTTTGAACAGGCGCCGAGAACGAGATTTTCGCGCACCGTCATCGCCCCGAAAATCATCCGGCCCTCAGGTGCCTGAACCAGGCCAAGGCCAACGATCCGGTACGATTTCAGGTTGGCGATCGGCGTATTTTCGAACGTGATCGTCCCCGTCGCACACCGGTAGATCCCGGAAATGGCCCGCATCAAAGAGGTCTTGCCGACGCCGTTGCTGCCGATGACGGTGACCACGCCTCGTTCCGGCACCTCGAGGGTGACGCCTCGAAGAACCTGCTGGGAGCCCATGCGGACACCGACGTCCTGGACCTGAAGGATGGCCATTCCGTTCTAGTCCCTCGTGCCAAGATAGGAGTCGAGGACCGCCGGATCCCGCTGCACGGTCGCGGGGTCCGCGTCGGCGATCTTCGCGCCCGAGGCCAGCACGATAACGCGGTCGCAGATGCTCATGACCAGCGACATGTCGTGCTCGACCAGCAGCACCGTGAGCCCGCGGCGGACAAGCCCGCGAATGAACTCCGCCAGCCCCGCGGTTTCCGTGTCGTTCAGGCCTGCCGCGGGCTCGTCCAGAATCAGAAGCTTCGGGCGTGTGGCCAGGGCTCTGGCGATCTCGAGATACTTGCGCCGCCCATAGGAAAGGTTGGCCGCCAGCTCGCCGGCCTGAGCGGACAGATGCACCTGATCGAGCGCGTCGCGTGTCAGCTCGCTGATTCTCCTGGAGCCCATGCGACGGCCGGGGATCAGCGCCTGCCACGCCGAATGCCCGACAGTACCCAGGGCACCGATGGACACATTGTCGAACACCGTCATGTTGGGGAGGATGCGCAGGTTCTGGAACGTGCGGCCGATGCCGAGACGGGCGATGCGGTGCGGTCTCATGCCAACCAGGGAGCGTCCCTCGAAACGGATATCTCCCTCGGTTGGCGCGATGAACCCGGAAATCAGGTTGAACAGCGTTGTCTTGCCGGCGCCATTCGGCCCGATCAGGCCAACCAGCTCATGGGCGTTCACGTAGCTGCTGACTGCGTCGACCGCGACGAGGCCCTGGAAGCGGCGGGTGAGGTTGTCGATCTCAAGCATCGGCGCGCCGCTCATCGCCAGCCGACCCGCGGTCCGAGACCATCGCTCCATGCTTCGCCGAACTGGCGCCGCAGGAGACCGAGCGCGGATGCCTCTCCCAGGAGCCCCTTCGGCAGCAGCAGGATGCTGAAAAACATGACCGAGCCGATGGCGATCATGCGGAAGTCGCCGACGCCGCGAAGGGCCTCGGGCAGGATGACGAGCAGCAAAGCGCCGATCACCGCGCCGGGCAGGCTGCCCAGCCCGCCGACGACGACCATGGCCAGAATGTTGATCGATTCGCCGAACTGAAACTGGTCGGGACTGATGAAATTGGCCGTGTGGGCCAGCAGCGCACCGGCGATGCCGGCGAAAAAACAGCTGGTTCCGAAAGCCACGATCTTCAACTGGACGACATTGAGGCCCATGGCGCTCGCGCACTGGTCGTCTTCGCGCACGGCGCGCAGCGCGTTGCCAAAATAGGAATGGGTGAGGCGCGACAGGATCCACAGGGACGCCACTGTGGTCAGCGCGACCACCATGTACTGTTGCATCGGCGAGTGCGGCTGCCAGCCCAGTATGGTGATCGGCGGAATGCCGCGGATGCCCATCGGTCCGCGGGTGAAGTCGGTCCAGTTGAGCAGCGTCACGAAGATCATCTGGCCGATGCCGAGCGTGGCGACCGCAAAATAGATGCTGACCAGGCGCATGGTCGGCAGCGCCACGACAACGCCGATGGCGCCCGCGATCACCCCGGCGGCCGGCATCGTGATGAGGAACGGAAGGCCCATGCGCGTCGACAGAATGGCCGCGACATAGGCGCCGATGCCATAGAACCCCGCGTGGCCGAGCGACAACAGGCCGGCTGTGCCGGTCACCAGATTGAGACTGGAAGCGAGAATGATGAAGATCAGCGCCATGGTGGCGATGCCGTAGAGGTAGCCGCCGCCAATGGCCGACATCGTCGCCGGCACGACGACGAAGACGATCAGGGCCAGCAGGCCCTTGGTGACCGCCGGCGGCAATGCCGGACGGGTGCCGCGCTCAGGCACGGTCGCGGCCGACACCGAACAGCCCCTGCGGGAAGAACACCAAAGTGGCGATCAGAAAGCTGTAAGCTACCAGATCCTGCCAGCCCGAGGCGAGAAATTCGGTGGTGATGCTCTCGGACACGCCGAGCAGGAGAGCACATATCACGGCACCCGGGATGCTGCTCAATCCTCCCATGACCATGGCTACGAACGCCTTGATCCCGGGAGCGAACCCCATCATGGGCGTGATGGTCCCGCTGTAGAGGCCGACCAGGATGCCGGCCACCGCGCCCAGCATCGAACCGACGGCGAAAGTGGCCATGATGGCCCGGTCGGTGTTGATGCCGACGAACTGGGCGCCCAGCGGAGAGTTCGCGACGGCCCGGATGGACAGACCGACACGGGTGCGAAACAGCAGGTACTGAAGGGCGCCCAGCATGACCACCGAGGCGCCGAAGATGATCAGATCGCCGTCGGTGATGGACAATACGCCGAGGCGGATCGGGTGCTGCAGCAGGAAGGCCTGCGGGATGGTCTGCATGTTGGAGCCGAAGACCAGGGTCATCACTTCACGGGCCACGATCGACACGGCCAGCGAAGAGAGCAGCGTCGCCTCGCGCATGGCACGAGAACGCAGCGAGGCTTCATCCCGGAAGCGTCGGAACGGCTTGAACGCCAGCCGCTCGAGACCAACGCCGGTCATCGCCCCGACGGCGAGCACGACCAACACGACGGCCAGGAGAGGGGGCGCGGTCGCGGTGATCAGCATGAGGCCGGCGAAGGCGCCGACCATGTAGACCTCGCCATGAGCGAAGTTAACCACGTTGAGAACGCCGAAGATCAGCGTGAAGCCGATCGCCATCAGGGCGTAGACCAGCCCGATGCTGAGGCCATTTATGATCTGTTGGACGAGATAGATGTCCAGCATACGGGTTCGTCCCTCGGCCTGTCCTGATGCGGTCGCGACGGGAGGCTTTCGCGCCAACCCTCTCCCGCGGCGGAAAAGGGTTGGCGCGGTGGCCGCGTTACTTCACCACCACGAAGTCGCCATTGGAAATGGTCATGCGGACCACGGTCTTTTGCGGTTCGCGGGTTTCCGGGTCGAACGTCGTCGCGCCGGTGACGCCTGGATAATCCTTGGTCTGCGCGAGCGCGTCACGCAGCGAATCCCGGGTGACATCCGGTCCGACCTTCTTGAGCGCTACCAGCATGATGCCCATCGCATCGTAGGCCTGGCCGGCGAACTGGTTCGGCACGGCGCCGAACTTCGCCTTGTACTCGGTGACGAATTTCTGCACGGTGGGATCCGGGTTCGTCGGCAGGAAATTCGACGACAGGAAAAGTCCATTGGCGGCGGGTCCGGCAAGCTTGATCAGTTGATCCTCGAACAGCGAGCTGGCGCCATAGAGCTGGGCCGCGACGTTGAGTTGCTGGCGCTGCTGCAGGAAGGAGGCCCCTTCCTCGTAGAACATGCAGAGGTAGATGGCTTCCGGCGCGGCGCGATTGATCTTGGTCAGGATGGAGCGGAAGTCCCTGGTTCCCGGATTGAAATACTCGGTCGAGGTGACGGTGCCGCCCTTAGCCTTGAACGC
>Ga0181519_10002471_pt1 | contig 15753 bp, 11 predicted proteins | sample PEATcosm2014_Bin_26_FD_121102 | JGI IMG/M metagenome (GOLD analysis project Ga0181519, IMG submission 121102) | Peatland microbial communities from MTU Mesocosm Facility, Houghton, MI, USA - PEATcosm2014_Bin02_10_metaG | ecosystem: Environmental > Terrestrial > Soil > Wetlands > Peat | place...
CGTCTACGAGGGAATGTGGTAGTTTCTGTGGCAAAGACTGTAACACAAGCCCAAGGCCCTCCGAAGGCCCGGCCGTAGGAGAAACAGACATGTGATCCGGCGTTTCATTGCGCTTGAGTAAGCATGCGAAAGTCTCTTCATTCTCATTGCTGACCGGAACCGCGCCAGTGAGTTCATCCGAAAACCCGATCGAAATCTCTTCGTACTCGCGCTATGCGGCGCGCATGCTGGCGAGCCGTCCTGAGCTCGCCGACGCCTTGCCCGCGCTGGCGGAGCATCCTGTAGACGCGCGCTGGCTCGCCCGTCGCTTCGAGGCCATCACCGGCACCGTGCTCTCGCCGCCCGACCAGCCCTCAGGGGTGTCGGGCGTCGACGAGGCCGGCCTCGCGCGGGCATTGCGCGTCTTGCGCATCGAGGCCCTGTGCGCGGTCATGCAGCGTGATCTGGACGGTCGCGCCGAATTGTCCGAAGTCACCGAAGCCATGACGGCCCTTGCCGAATTCGCCGTGCAGGCAGGCATCACGGTGCTGTCGCGCGAACTGGAAGCCATTCACGGCGTGCCGCGCAATGCCGAAGGCGAGCGCCAGACGCTTGGCGTCGTCGGCATGGGCAAGCTCGGCGGGCGCGAACTGAACGTCTCGTCCGACATCGACCTGATCTTCCTGTATGAAGACGACGGCGACACGTCGGCGCCTGACGATGCCGAGCCCGGCGCAGCGACCCGCCTGCGCTTGCTGTCGAACCACGAGTTTTTCTCCAAGCTCGGCCGCAAGCTGATCGGCCTGATCTCCGAACTCACGCCCGACGGCTATGTGTTCCGCGTGGACATGCGCCTGCGTCCCAATGGCGATTCCGGGCCGCTCGTGTGCAGTCTGCCGATGCTCGAAGAGTATTTCTACGTGCAGGGCCGCGAGTGGGAGCGCTATGCGTGGATCAAGGGACGCCTCGTCTCCGACGTGGCAAGCGAGCCCGGCAAGCGCATCGAACGCCTGCTGATCGCGCTCGTGCAGCCGTTCGTATTTCGTCGCTATCTGGACTACGGCGTGATCGGCGCGATTCGGGCGTTGCACGAACAGATCCGTCATGAGGCGGAGCGCCGGGCGCGCGCCAAACCGGCGCGCATCAACGACATCAAGCTCGGACGCGGCGGCATTCGGGAAATCGAATTTTCGGCGCAGGTGTTTCAACTCATTCGGGGTGGGCAGGAGCCGGAACTGCGTGTGCGGCCAACGCTTGCCGTGCTGGGCGTGGCGGCACGACGCAACTGGCTCGCCCAGAGTGTCGCCGAGGCGTTGGCCAACGCCTATGTCTTCCTGCGCAAGCTCGAACACCGCATTCAGTATCTCGACGACGCGCAGACCCACATCCTTCCCGGTCCCGGCGACGATCGTCTCGCGATCGCCCGCGCGATGGGTTTCCCCGACGACGCCAGTTTCATGACGGTGCTCGATGAGCATCGCGAATTTGTTGCCGCGCAGTTCGACGAGATTTTCGCGGACAAGGCGGGCGGTAACGGACAGAAGGGGGGGAAGACGGCGTCGTCCGGCGCGGGCGACTGCGAGTGCCCGCCGGAGCTGTGGAGTGAATGTCTGGCCGATGAGGCGCAGACGGGCGATCTCGGCAATCAACTCTCGCGCCTCGGTTTCCAGGACCCCGAAGGGGCGCTCGATCGCCTGCGTGCGGTGTGGACGTCGTCGCGCTACAAGGCGCTGGGCGAGGTCAGCCGGCGGCGCTTCGATCAACTCGTGCAGCGCGCCGTGGAAGGGGCGGTGGGCACGGGCGAAGCCGATGCCGACGCCGTGCTGGGGCGCATGCTCGATCTGCTCTCGACGATCAGCCGGCGCAGTTCGTATCTCGCGCTCCTGACCGAGTATCCGCGCGCGCTGGAGCGTGTGGTCAAAGTGCTGGCCGGATCGCGCTGGGCGGCGGGCTACCTGATCAGTCACCCGCAATTGCTCGACGAATTGCTCGACGATGAAGCCCTCGCGGCGCCGTTCGACTGGCCGTCCTTCAAGACGCAATTGCTGCTGAGTCTGAATTCGGCCGGGGCGATGGGCAACGTTGAAGTGCAAATGGACATTCTGCGGCGCGCGCATCACGCCGAGGTGTTTCGCATTCTGCTGCTCGATTTGCAGGGCACGCTATCGGTCGAGGCGATCGGCGACCGTCTCTCGGAACTGGCGGACATCATCGTCGACGTAACGATCTCGACCGTCTGGCCGCACGTGGCGACGCGCCACCGCGAGGTGCCGCGTTTCTCGGTCATCGCCTACGGCAAGCTGGGCGGCAAGGAACTGGGCTATGCGTCCGACCTCGACCTGATCTTCCTCTACGACGATGACGACGAGCGCGCGCCGGACGCCTATGCCGCGCTGGCTCGCCGCTTCGTGACGTGGCTCACCACGCACACGGGCGCGGGCATGCTGTTCGACGTCGATCTGCGGCTGCGCCCCAACGGCTTGTCGGGCCTGCTGGTGACGAACATCGAGAGCTTTCGCCAGTATCAGTTCCGCGAAGGCAACGCCAATACTGCCTGGGTCTGGGAGCATCAGGCGCTCACGCGGGCGCGCTTTTGCGCCGGTGACGAGACGATCGGTGCCGCGTTCGAGAACATCCGGGCGCAGGTGCTCGCCGCGCCGCGCGAGGCGTTGCCGCTCGCGCAGGAAATCGTGGCGATGCGACGCAAGGTGCTCGACGGGCATCCGAACCCGGGCAAGCTCTTCGATCTGAAGCACGACCGCGGTGGCATGGTCGACATCGAGTTCACGGTGCAGTACCTCGTGTTGCTGCATTCGGGAGCGCATCCGTCGCTGCTGCGCAATGCGGGCAACATCGCGCTACTGCGCGAGTCGGCGCAACTCGGTCTGATCGATGCGAAGCTTGCCGACGATGCCGCAGCCGCTTATCGGACGTATCGCAAGCGTCAGCACAAGTTGCGGCTCGATGGCGTGGAGGCGGCGCGCGTGCCGGCAGCGGATGTCGAGGCCGAACGCGAAGCCGTCATGGCGCTGTGGTATTCGGTGTTTTCAGACGCAGGAACGGTCTGACGCGTTGGAGACCCGTTCGGCGGGGGATACGGGCGGTCGATGATCCGCCGCCCGTGACGTCGCGTTTGCGGCGCAGGCAACGCGCCTTATCTTATGGGTCCACGTGAGCCCATAAGCGTCCATAAGGGGGCAAGAAGACGCTTAAAGCGCGAGCATTTCTCGCGCGTGCTTGCGCGTCGTGGCGGTAATCTCTACGCCGCCGAGCATCCGCGCAATCTCCTCGACGCGCTCCGTGCGGCCGAGCGGTTCGATTTCGCTCATCGTGGTATCGCCATCGCTGCGCTTCTTCACGCGCAGATGCTGATGGCCGAGGGCTGCGACCTGTGGCAAGTGGGTCACGCACAGCACTTGCCGTCCCTGACCCAGTTCGCGCAGCAGACGGCCGACGACTTCCGCGACGGCGCCGCCAATGCCGGAATCCACTTCGTCGAAAATCAGCGTCGGCGTGAGGCTCGCGCTGCTCGCGATCACCTGCAAGGCGAGGCTGATGCGCGCCAGTTCGCCGCCCGACGCCACCTTGGCGAGCGGCCGCGTCGGCACCCCCGGATGGCCGGCGACGAGAAATTCCACCGTCTCCAGGCCGAACGACTGCGGCTCGGGCGTCGGGCTCAGGGTGACGTCGAAGCGTCCGCCTGGCATCGAGAGGTCTTGCATGGCGCGCGTGACTTCGCGTGAGAGCGACGCCGCGGCCTTGGCGCGTGCCTTCGACAACGCCTTGGCCAACGCGAGATAGGCCGCGTGGGCGGCCTCGGCAGCCGCTTGCATGGCGGCCGTGTCTTGCGAGGCCGTCAGTTCTTCGAGCTGAGCGCGTCGTGCGGCATGCTCGGCAGGCAGTTGCTCGGGCGGGACACGGAATTTGCGTGCCGCCGAATGCAGCGCGTCGAGCCGTTGTTCCACCACGGCGAGACGTTCCGGATCGAGATCGACGCGCTGCGCGTAATGCGTGAGCGAGTGAACGGCTTCGCGCAGTTGAATCTCGGCCGGCTCCAGTGCGGCCAGCGTGTCGGCAAGGCCCGCATCGATCTCGGCCAGTTCACGAATCTGATGCACCACGTGGCCCAGCGACGGGACGATGGCGCCGTCGGCTTCCGCGAGCGTGTCGAGCGCGCCCTGCACGCCATTGATGAGGCTGGCGGCGTGCGAGAGCCGGCGATGCTCGGCGCTCACGTCATCCCATTCCCCTTCCTGCGGATTGAGCTTGTCGAGTTCCGACGTCTGCCATTCGAGGCGTTCGCGCTCCAGTTGCAACTCGCGATCGCGCCCGTGCGCTTCCTCACACCGTTTGACGAGACGGCGCCACTCCTTGTGCGCCGCTGCCGTATCCGCCGCGAGCTGCGTGGCGCCGGCATGCGAGTCGAGCAAACGGCGCTGCGCGTCGGGACGCAGCAGTTGCTGATGCGCATGCTGCCCGTGAATGTCGACGAGCATCTCGCCGAGTTCGCGCAACTGGGTGAGTGTGGCGGGCGTGCCGTTGATGAAGGCGCGCGAGCGTCCGCCCGAGTCGAGCACGCGGCGCAGCAGCACGCCGCCGTGCTCTTCGAGCGTGAGCGCCTGCGCCTGCAACCAGGCTTCGAGGTCAGGACGGGCTTCGGCGTCGGCGGCGAACTCAGCGGTGATGTCGGCGCGCGTCTGGCCGTTGCGCACCATGCTGGGGTCGCCGCGCTCGCCCATTGCCAGCGCCAGCGCGTCGATCAGAATCGATTTGCCCGCGCCGGTCTCGCCCGAGAAGACGGTGAAACCGGCGGAGAATTCCAGGTCGAGACGATCGACGATCACGAAATCGCGAATCGAGAGACTGCGTAGCATGGGATGTCGGGGCAGGCGTGAGGTCAGTTCTGCGGCGTATCTTCGTCGGAGATATGCTCGTTCCAGTGCAACTTGCGGCGCAGCGTGGCGTAGTAGTTGTAGCCGACCGGATGCAGGAACGTCACCTGATGCTCCGAGCGGTTCACCAGAATCTGGTCGCCCTGACGCAGTTCGGCAAACGATTGCATGTCGAAGTTGGCGCCGACTTCTCGCCCGCGGGTGATCGTAATGACGATGTCGCTCGAGTCCGGCAGCACGATCGGGCGGTTCGAGAGCGCGTGCGGGGCGATCGGCACGAGCACCAGGCCGCCAAGGCGCGGATGCAGGATCGGGCCGGTGGCCGAGAGCGCATACGCGGTCGAACCGGTGGGTGTGGCGACGATCAGGCCGTCCGAGCGCTGCTTGTACATGAAGCGGCCGTCGACGTCCACGCGCAGCTCGACCATGCCCGAGATGCCCGAGCGGTTCACGACCACGTCGTTGAACGCGAGCGTCTCGAAGAGCGTCTGGCCGTCGCGCTCGATGCGCGCCGCCAGCAGCGTGCGCTGCTCGGCTTCGAAATGCCCTTCGAGCATGGCCGGCACGACCTGCCGCATCTCGTCGAGCGGAATATCGGTGATGAAACCGACGCGTCCGTGGTTCACGCCAATGAGCGGTACCTTCGACGCCGCAAGCTGACGGCCCACGCCAAGCATCGTGCCGTCGCCGCCGACGACCACGGCCACATCGACCTGCGTGGCAATTTCCTGGATATCGAGAGGGCGGTACGGATCGGCGGCGGCACCGATGTTGAGCGCCGTATCGCGCTCGAAGACGACGTGATGCCCGCGCTGGGCAATGCATGCCGCCAGCGTGAGCAATGGTTCGGCAACGCCGTCGGCATGGTATTTCCCGACGAGCGCCACGGTCTTGAAAGGGCTCCCTGTTTTCATGCCGCCATTACACCATAAGTCGATGACAGCAACCATCGGCATGCACCGTGTGGTGCGGTACTCGCCTTGGGGTTCGCCGCACGCCGCGTACGTACATTTCGCGTTACAATTTTTGCCATGCTAGATCAACGTGCGCAAACTCTCCTCAAAACCCTGATCGAACGGTACATCGAAGATGGCCAGCCGGTCGGTTCGCGCACGCTTTCCCGTTACTCGGGGCTCGACCTGTCATCGGCGACGATCCGCAACGTGATGGCGGATCTGGAGGCGCTCGGTTTCGTGTCCAGCCCGCACACGTCTGCCGGGAGAGTGCCCACGCCGCGAGCCTACCGTCTGTTCGTCGACACGATGTTGTCGGTGCGTCCCCTTGAAGAGGCCGCCAACCAACTCGCGTCTCACGTGCAGGCCCGGTTGCAGCCCGCAGGACCTCAGCAACTGGTCGCCTCGGCGGCGCAGGTGCTCTCGAACCTCTCGCAGTTCGCAGGCGTGGTGCTCACGCCGCGTCGCAGCCAGATCTTCCGGCAAATCGAATTCCTGCGGCTGTCCGACAAGCGCGTGCTGCTCATCATCGTCACCCCCGACGGCGATGTGCAAAACCGCATCATCCTGACGGAAAAGGACTATTCGCCGGCGCAACTGGTCGAGGCGGCGAATTATCTGAACGCCCACTTCGGCGGCCAGAGTTTCGACGATGTGCGCGCTTACTTGCGCGGTGAGCTCGACGCCCTGCGCTCCGATATGAGCGCTCTGATGCAGGCCGCCGTTCAGGCGGGCAGCGACGCCATGGCCGACAACACGCGCGAGAGCGTGCTGATTTCGGGCGAGCGCAATCTGATGGGCGTGGAAGATCTGTCATCGAACATGGAGCGGCTGCGCCGGCTGTTCGACGTGTTCGAATCCAAGACCGGCCTGCTGCAACTGCTCGACGTGTCGAGCCGCGCACAGGGCGTGCAGATCTTCATTGGCGGCGAGTCGAGCCTTGTGCCGATCGAAGAGATGACCGTCGTCACGGCGCCGTACGAAGTCGACGGCGAAGTCGTCGGCACGCTGGGGGTCATCGGTCCGACGCGCATGGCCTACGAGCGCGTGATTCCGATCGTCGATATCACGGCCAAGCTGCTCTCCAACGCGCTCAGCCAGCATTGAGCGGCGCGCCATCGTTGCCGCCGCTTCCGGTTACATCCCCGTAGCATTCCTTTACACGCTGTCACACACGGCCGGTGCGCAGTGGGATTACGCTCGAAGCGTCACTTGTGGCGACGTCGCGCTTCACGACGCTCGCCAAAGGATTCGGACAGAACAACGAGGTGACGCGACCCGCGAAACCGATGGCGCGTGAACCGGATGGGCCCGGAGTGTTTATGAAATCCCTCATTTCCTGGCGGACGATGGTCCGCTATCTCGGCGTCGGGCTTGCGCTCGGGGCCTTGGGCGTGGCGAGTGTTCCCGCGCTGGCGCAGGCGCAGAGCGCCGATCCCCCGGGCCGCGTGGCCCGTCTGAACGAATTCGACGGCACCGTCACCTACGCCCCGGCCGGCACGAGCGACTGGCGCTACGCCGACCGCAACCGGCCGCTGACCACCGGCGACGCCGTCTGGGTCGATCGCAACAGCCGCGCCGAGATGCACGTGGGCGGCACGGCGATCCGCCTGGGCGCGTCCACGAGCGTCGCGCTGTCCGCGGTCACCGACCAGAATGTGCAACTGAACGTAACGCAGGGCACGGTCGGTCTGCGCCTGCGCACCTTCGATCCGAACCAGCCTTACGAAATCGACACGCCCAATCTGGCGTTCGTCCCGCAACAGGCGGGTGAGTATCGCGTCGACGTCGATCCGAACGGCGTGACGACGGTGAGCGTCTGGCACGGTGCCGCCACGGTCTACGGGCAGGGCGCCTCGGTGCCGCTGCAACAGGGGCAACGCGTGGCGTTCGTCGGTCAGAACCTGACACAGCAGCCTGCCGGCCCGCTCGTGGCCGATGCGTTCGACCAATGGGTGCGCCAGCGCGACGCGCGCGAAGACGCCTCCGTCTCCGCACGCTATGTGCCGCGCGACATGACCGGCTTCGAGAGCCTGGACGACTACGGTTCGTGGCAGGAAACGCCGAGCTACGGCGCGGTGTGGGTGCCGTCGAACATGCCCTCGGGCTGGGCGCCGTATCGCACCGGCCACTGGGTCTGGGTCGACCCGTGGGGCTGGACGTGGGTCGATGACGCGCCGTGGGGCTTCGCGCCTTATCACTACGGTCGCTGGGCCTATGTCGACGCGCGCTGGTGCTGGGTGCCGGGGCCGGCCGCCGTGCGTCCCGTCTACGCCCCGGCGCTGGTCGGCTGGGTGAGCGGCAACAGCGGCGGGAATCAGTGGGGCATCTCGTTGGCGGCGGGCGGTGTGGGACTCGCCTGGTTCGCGCTCGGCCCGCATGATCCCTACCGTCCGGCGTACCGCGCGAGTTCGTCTTACATCACCAACATCAATCGGTCGACGGTGATCCAGACGACCAACATCACGAACATCAACGTCAACAACGTGTACGTGAACCGTAACGTGCGCGGCGCGGTGTCGACGATGCCTGCACAAGCCTTCGTGCAGGGCCGCAGCGTGGGCGCCCCGGTCGCGTTGGCCGCGCCGCGCGCCGGACAGACGTGGCGCGTGGCCAATACGCCGGGCGTCGCACCGGTGCAGCAGAGCGTGTTCGGCAACAGCCGCCCCGCGGCGGGTGCGCCGCCTGCGGGCGTGTTCAACCGGCAGGTGCTCGCCACGCGTGCGCCGGCGGCCCGCGTGATGCCGTCGCGTGAACTGACGAGCACGCTGCACCCGGTGCCGAATGCTGGCGGCGCGCCGCTGGTTTTCGGACAGAACGCACAACCAGTGCAGAACGCGAGGCCCGGTGCCCCGAACCCGCAAGCACGCGTACAACCGCGCGTGACGGTCGTCGGCACGCATGGGCCGGTCGGTGCGCCGATCGGCGGGCATGGGGCGGCACCCGCCCAGCCGGCGCTCGGCGCCACGGGGACCTTGGGTGCCACAGCGGCGCACGGCGCGTTGCCGTCGACCGGCGCCGTTGCGCCGATGCATGGCGCGCCGGGGGTGCCGGGGCAGCCTGGGGTGCCGGGTGTCGCGGGGCGTCCGGGCGTGCCGGGGGAAGCAGGAGTGCCAGGAGTGCCCGGGGTTCCGGGAGAGCCGGGACGTGGCTTTTATCAGAATCGTCCGGGGCAACCCGCGCCGCAGGCCCACGAGGCCGTGCGCGGTGGGCAGGTCGCGCCGTCTGGGGTGCCGCATCCCCCGGGCATGAATGCGTCGGGCCAGCCCGCCGGGCGCGGCGAAGCTGCGCAGGCGGTGGTGCCGCAGCCGGGACACGACGCGGCACAACGCGATATGCAGGTGCGTCGCCCCTCGCCGCAAGGCCCGGCGGCTTCGCCGGAAACGCGAAACGAGCCGGCGCCGCAACGCGCGCAACCTGAAGCGTCCGAGCCGGCGCGCCGAGCGCAGCAATGGCAGTCGCATGGGCAGCCGCAGCCGCAGCAGCAACCTCAGCAGCAAGCGCCGCAACCGCGCCCGCAGCCTCAGGAACGTGCGCAGCCGCGTCCGGAGCCGCAGGTCGAGCGGCCGCAAGCGGCCCCGAGACCGCAGCCGCAGCCAGAGCGTCAGCAGGCCGCGCCTCATCCGCAACCGCAGGAGCATCCGCATCCGCAACCTGCACCGCGTGAGAACAAGCCGGAAGGCGCGCGTGCTCCGTCGCACGAGGCGGAGCACCCGAGCGCCGCGCATCATCCGGCCAAAGACGACGATCATCCGCACGGCTGATCGTCGAGCGGATTGCCCGGCCCTTCGTCATTTCGTCACGTCGTCACGTCGTCAGCCGAGGTTGACGCAGGGCCGGGCAGAGCAGGGGACGCACGCGGCGCACGCCGGATTTGCGCCGCGTTTGCGGTAAAGTACGGTTCATGCGCTTCGATCCTGAACCTATTTCGCATGGCCAGTCCGGCAAGACTGCCGTTCTGCTGATCAACCTTGGCACGCCTGACGAGCCGCGTCCCGCGGCCGTGCGTCGCTATCTGCGCGAGTTCCTGTCGGACCCTCGCGTCGTGGAGATTCCCCCGCTGGTGTGGCAGCCGTTGCTGCGGCTGGTGATTCTGCCGTTCCGCTCACGTCAGTCCGCGCAAAAATATGCGACGGTCTGGACCCGTGAGGGCTCCCCGCTCAAAGTGAACACCGAGCATCAGACGAACGCCTTGCGCGCCTTGCTGCATGCCAACGACTACGACGTGGTCGTCGACTACGCCATGCGCTACGGCAACCCGTCGATTCCCGAGCGCATTCGCGCGCTGCGGCAAAACGGCGTGGAACGCATCCTCGTCCTGCCGCTTTATCCGCAGTATTCGAGCAGCACGACGGCCACTGCCAGCGACGCCGTATTCCGGGTGCTTGGCCGACTGCGCAATCAGCCCGATGTGCGCACGGTGCGCGACTATCACGATCATCCCGCGTATATCGAGGCGCTGCGTCAGCAGGTCGAGGGCTATTGGCAGCAGCACGGCAGGCCGGATTTCGCGGCCGGCGAACGGCTGTTGCTGAGCTTTCACGGCGTGCCGCGCCGCACGCTCGATCTGGGCGATCCGTACCACGATCAGTGCGTGAAGACGGCACGCTTGCTGGGCGCCGCGCTCGGTCTTGACGAAACCACCTGCCGTCTCACGTTCCAATCGCGCTTCGGCAAGGCGGAATGGCTTCAGCCGTATACGGCCCCGACGCTCGAAGAACTGGGCCGTGGAGGCACGCCGCGTGTCGACGTGTTCTGCCCCGGGTTCACCTCCGACTGCCTCGAGACGCTCGAAGAAATCAATATGGAAGGGCGGCACGCGTACCTGTCCGCGGGCGGCAAGGCGTTCCACTTCATTCCGTGCCTGAATGGCGCCAGCGCCTGGATTACGGCGCTTGGTGAGATCGCGGCGCGTCACCTGCAAGGCTGGCCGGTGCTCTCGCCGGAGGGCACAGCGCAGGCCTCGGCCGCTGCCGTTGCCTCGACCCGTCAGCGGCAGGTCGCGGCCATGGCCGCCTTTGACGAAGCCAGCGCTGCGGCCGCGGCGGCGGCTGCTGCGACGACGACCGAGCAGAGTCAGCCGGGGGCCAGCACGTGACGGTCAAGGTTGACGATTCTCCGCACGCCGCCACGCGCATCGACAAATGGCTGTGGGCGGCACGCTTCTTCAAGACGCGTTCGCTTGCCACGCAAGCAGTCGACCGTGGCCGGGTGCTCTGCAACGAAGCGCGCGTCAAGCCGGCGCGCGACGTGCGCCCGGGCGACATCGTCACGGTGGACAACGGCAGCACGCGCTGGGAAGTGCGTGTGAAGGCCATTGCGGAAGTCCGGGGCTCGGCGCCCGTGGCGCAGTCGTTGTATGACGAGACCGAAGCCAGTATTCGCGCGCGTGCCGACGAGAGTGAGCGCCGACGTCTGTTCCAGGAGCCTGCGGCACAGATGCACGGACGTCCGACAAAACGGGATCGGCGGCGTCTCGGCGGGGTTGGCGAGTAGCCCGCCCGGGTGCCGAGGAATGCCTCTAATTCCGTCGTCAGCGGTGTTTTCAACGCCTGAATGAACGCCGCCGCTGGCGAAACGCTCAGCGGCGGACGTGAGGTGGAGCGAAGTTCAACTGTCCCGCGAAAAGCGAAACAATCCGGGGAACGTCTTCACGCGACAGTGATGCGTCGCGCGCCCGGGGGCGATCAGCGCGAGGGAATTCCGGTATTGGACGAGTGCACCGGCATGCCCGGCATTTCGACAAAATGATTCAGCACGGCCCGCACGCCACCGTATTCGGTGTCGCGCCGCGTGACTGCGCCGGACAAGCAGATCGTAATCGTTACCGTCGTCACCAACGCAAGGATGAAGACAACAGCCAGTGGCAGCTTCATGATGCGCTCCTGAAAGAACACTACGCCGGGCGGGAGGGAGACCGGCGAGCGGCCGGGTCCAGTACGGCACCTCCATCACTGGACCGTAATTCATGTTAGGTCGCAGCAACGGCCGATACAATAGAGGACTCGTAACGCGTGTAACCGGATATTTATCGGCACGCCGCGCGCACCGACATGGCGCACAGAATGCCCGCCAGCTCTTGAAAACGGTGTGACCGCCCCTACTATCCAAAGGGATTTGAACCGATGGCGCATCGTCGTGGTGCGCTGCAAGAACCTTTTGACGACTCAAGCTCATGACTGAACAGCAAAACACCCCCGACCAGCCGATTCCGTCCCAGGCCGAAACGGCCCCGAACGACGCTGCGCTCGCGAACGAAGCGCTGCCCTCGGTCGAGGCGCAACTTCTGGCGGCTCAGGCCGAAGCGGCAAGCCTGCGCGACGACGCGCTGCGCGCTCGCGCCGAGATGGAGAACGTTCGCCGCCGTGCGGAAGAAGAAGTGGCCAAGGCCCGCAAATTCGCCGTGGAGAGCTTCGCTGAGAACCTGCTGCCGGTGATCGACAGCCTGGAAGCCGCCGCCGCCGACCAGAGCGGCGACGTGAGCAAGCTGCAAGAAGGCGTGGCGCTGACCCTGCGCCAGCTCGTCTCGGCGCTCGAGCGCAGCAAGGTGTCGGTGATCGACCCGGCCGGCGCGAAGTTCGATCCGCATCAGCATCAGGCCATCTCGATGGTGCCGGCCGACCAGGAGCCGAACACCGTTGTGGCCGTGCTGCAAAAAGGCTATCTGATTGCCGATCGCGTGTTGCGTCCGGCATTGGTGACCGTCGCAGCAGGCAAGTAAGCGCATTGCCATGACATCATGGCAAGCTTCGGCCTTCTGCTGACGGGAACGATGGGCACGCAAGGCATGGCAGGCCGCTAACGTCAGCAATGGCGGCGCGGCCGGGCAACCGTAAGGATTGGCGATCATGGCAGGTGAGCTTCCCGGCATGGCCGGTGTGGACGGCACGGCATTCGAGGCGTTCTCGATGCAGGCGCTGACGGCCGCCACGTTCGATGACGGGCTGCGTGAGGCAGGGGATGCGCTGGCCGTGGTGTTTTTCTGGGGCGTCGACTGTTTTAACTGCGAAGTCGCCAAGAAGACCATGCTCGCGCAGCGCGAGGCCATCGATGCCTTGGGTTTGCGCTGGTTCCATGCCAATGTGTACGCCGACATGGCGCTCGGCAAGCGCTTTGCGTTGCACGGGGTGCCGACGTTTTTCTTCTTCCATGAAGGCAAGAAGCTGGGCCGGGCGACCGGCTGGCATGGCCTGCCCCAGTTCCGGCTGGCGGTGGCCGCCGCCCGCGAGAAAATCGCGGCGGCGGGGGGCAAAACCGGACAGCAAGAGGGGTCTTGAAATGTACCGGGCTGCACCCATATGTCGTGCAGATCAATGAATTGAATGGGCCACGGGCCCGACGGAAATACGCAAAGACGCTAGGAGAAATTCAAATGGGCAAAATTATCGGTATTGACTTGGGCACCACGAACTCGTGCGTAGCCGTCATGGAAGGCAATCAGGTCAAGATCATCGAAAACGCGGAAGGTGCCCGCACCACGCCGTCGATCATCGCCTACATGGACGATGGCGAGATTCTGGTCGGCGCACCGGCCAAGCGCCAGGCGGTGACCAACCCGAAGAACACGCTGTACGCTGTCAAGCGCCTGATCGGGCGCCGCTTCGAAGAAAAAGAAGTCCAGAAGGACATCGCCCTGATGCCGTACAAGATCGTCAAGGCCGATAACGGCGACGCCTGGGTGGAAGCGCGCGACCAGAAGCTGGCCCCGCCGCAGATTTCCGCTGAAGTGCTGCGCAAGATGAAGAAGACCGCCGAGGACTACCTGGGCGAGCCGGTCACGGAAGCCGTGATTACGGTGCCGGCGTACTTCAACGACAGCCAGCGTCAGGCAACCAAGGACGCAGGCCGCATCGCCGGTCTGGAAGTCAAGCGCATCATCAACGAGCCGACCGCCGCCGCACTGGCATTCGGTCTGGACAAGAAGGAAGGCGGCGACCGCAAGATCGCGGTGTATGACCTGGGTGGCGGCACGTTCGACATCTCGATCATCGAAATCGCGGATGTGGACGGTGAGCACCAGTTCGAAGTGCTGTCGACCAACGGCGACACGTTCCTCGGCGGCGAAGACTTCGACCAGCGCATCATCGACTACATCATTGGCGAGTTCAAGAAGGAACAAGGCGTCGATCTGTCGAAGGACGTGCTCGCGCTGCAACGCCTGAAGGAAGCGGCGGAAAAGGCCAAGATCGAACTGTCGTCGAGCCAGCAGACCGAAATCAACCTGCCGTACATCACGGCTGACGCTTCCGGTCCGAAGCACTTGAACCTGAAGATCACGCGCGCCAAGCTCGAAGCGCTGGTCGAAGAGCTGATCGAACGCACGATCGAGCCCTGCCGCATGGCTATCAAGGATGCCGGCGTGAAGGTGAGCGACATCGACGACGTGATTCTGGTCGGCGGTATGACCCGCATGCCGAAGGTGCAGGAGAAGGTCAAGGAGTTCTTCGGCAAGGAACCGCGCAAGGACGTGAACCCGGATGAAGCCGTGGCCGCAGGTGCCTCGATTCAGGGTTCGGTGCTCTCGGGCGACCGCAAGGACGTGCTGCTGCTCGACGTGACCCCGCTCTCGCTCGGTATCGAAACGCTGGGCGGCGTGATGACGAAGATGATCGCGAAGAACACCACGATCCCGACGAAGCACTCGCAAGTGTTCTCGACGGCCGACGACAACCAGCCGGCCGTGACGATCAAGGTGTATCAGGGTGAGCGCGAGATGGCCGCCGGCAACAAGTCGCTCGGCGAGTTCAACCTCGAAGGCATTCCGCCCGCCCCGCGTGGCACGCCGCAGATCGAAGTGACCTTCGACATCGACGCCAACGGTATTCTGCACGTGGGCGCCAAGGACAAGGCAACGGGCAAGGAAAACAAGATCGTCATCAAGGCGAACTCGGGCCTGTCGGACGCCGAGATCGAGCAAATGGTGAAGGACGCCGAACTCAACGCGGACGAAGACAAGAAGGCGCGCGAGCTGGCCGATTCCCGTAATCAGGGCGACGCACTGGTGCACAGCACCCGCAAGGCGCTGACCGAGTACGGCGACAAGCTCGAGGCTTCGGAGAAGGAAGCGATCGAGTCGGCCATCACGGCACTGGAAGGCGCACTGCGCGGTTCGGACAAGGCCGACATCGATGCCAAGGTCGAAGCGCTGGGCACTGCCAGCCAGAAGCTCGGTGAGAAGATGTACGCCGACATGCAGGCGCAAGCCGGTGCTGCGGGTGCCGCAGGTGCCGAGCAAGGCAAGCCGCATGACGATAACGTTGTCGATGCCGAAGTGAAAGAAGTCAACGACAAGAAGTAAGGTGTGCATGGCGCGCGGCGCACACCGATGTGCGCCGCGTGTAGGCCGGGTATCGAGGTTCTCTGCAAAGGGAGTTTCGACCCGGCTTTTTGCCTGATGGCGACATGCGCCAACATTGGAAAGACTTATGGCCAAACGTGATTACTACGAAGTCCTTGGCGTTGCCAAGAACGCCACCGACGATGAAATCAAGAAGGCGTATCGCAAGCTGGCGATGAAGTACCATCCGGACCGCAATCCGGACAGCAAGGACGCCGAAGAGAAGTTCAAGGAAGTCAAAGAGGCTTACGAGATGCTCTCCGAGCCGGAGAAGCGCGCTGCGTACGACCAATACGGTCACGCGGGCGTCGACCCGAACATGGGTGGCTTCGGCGGTGCCGGCGGTCAGGGCTTCGGCGGCTTCGCAGACGCGTTCGGCGATATTTTCGGCGACATCTTCGGTCAGGGCGGCCCGGGTGGCGGCCGTGGTGGCCGGGCTGGCCCGCAGGTGTATCGCGGCGCGGATCTTCGCTACAACATGGAGATCACGCTCGAGCAGGCAGCGAACGGCTTCGACACGCAGATTCGTGTGCCGAGCTGGGAATCGTGCGAGGTCTGCCACGGCAACGGCGCGAAGCCGGGCACGAAGCCC
>Ga0181519_10002472_pt1 | contig 15747 bp, 14 predicted proteins | sample PEATcosm2014_Bin_26_FD_121102 | JGI IMG/M metagenome (GOLD analysis project Ga0181519, IMG submission 121102) | Peatland microbial communities from MTU Mesocosm Facility, Houghton, MI, USA - PEATcosm2014_Bin02_10_metaG | ecosystem: Environmental > Terrestrial > Soil > Wetlands > Peat | place...
AACTCGTTTGTCCCGGCAATGTAGGCCGTTATCTGGGGGGACGCACCCAGGTATTTTTCCTGGGCAAGCGCTGGTATGCTGCAGAATACTGCAGCCAGAATCAGGAGAATAACTATGGTATGATATCTCATCTGGAATCACATGCGGTTGTTGTACATTTCTACGGTATAATATAAAGCGATGTAAGTCATCACAGGACGAGCAAGGGGCTCGAACAAGGTGGAACCGGGAAAAATAATCTTAATAGTCCCGGATCTCGACAAACTCCCGGATATCCATAAGACCTTTCATGGCCTGAGTCTGAACCCATCGTCCACCTTCGCGGATCGCGGCCATCGGATTCGTGCCGCCAACAGCAACAATAGATACATACTGAGGGCTCCCGGGAACTCCTAATAGTGGAATGTTTGGCACTCCCACTTCAAGAATGCCGGAGAAACTACTGTCTGCAAGCTCATCGAGCACGCTCCCAACCAAAGGTTCTGCCTCCATGTGGAATTCACGGATATTGGCAAGGATGTTTCCACTTCCCTTCCGCATAACATCATTTACCGACGTAATCTGTTGGGAGATAAGTACCTGCAGAGGATCAATAGTGGTGTGCTCGTAGAGGATAATATGCGTGAACCTGAGCGGGGCACGGTTCTCGATCTCAACCACACCGCCACCTATCGGTGTAATTGGGACACCCCGCTTTATCAAAAGACCATCGAAGGTGATGCTGCAGATAGTGCATATGGCTGTACAACCATCAGGCACTACATACCCGGCAACGTTTTCTCCAGACTGGCTGAATTTGACGAGACCACTCACGGAAACACCGGTCTTATAGGCATCTTTCAGGATGGAAACGGCATACTCAAAATCCTCGTTTTTCACAAGAGAGAGGTTATAAACTATCTTTCCCGTTCCCTTCGAGGGGTCATAGGTTACCTGCATCGCATAATCGTCAATGCTTTGATCGACAAATTTGAGCGGCCGGGTCATTATAGTGATCTCGGCGATTGCAATAGAAAAATTGTTCTATAAGCCCACGGAAATCTCTATATGATGGAACACGACATGCGGGAAAAAGCCCGAAATGCGATGAGGCTCATTCTTGAAGCTGCGCGTTTTGAGGTTGAAGAGGTTGATGAACCTCTGGATCTTTCTGCCGTCCGCGACGGTGAATGCCTTCTAGTGCTCTGTTCAAACGATCCCGAGCTTATCGGGCAGTTTGACAAGACCAATTACAGCCTCATGGTAGACGATCATGAGTTGACCTGCAAAAAACTCCTCTTTACACTTGAAAAGGATATCGTAACAGAAAACTGCACCCAGTGGGGTATTGAAGAATTTGTCCAGTACGCCGGTGAGGCGGTTCTTGCAGACATTGTTGCCCGTGAACTTACGCTCGACCTTACGCCGGGTAAAGCGAAGGCAAAAAAGGCGGCTGGTACTCCTGCGGGATCCGCGGCACAGGCCGCAGTTGCAGAAGATGAAACCTCTGGAATCTCGATCCTTCATTTCCCGGTCAAGCTTTCCGAGCAGGCCGCCATCAGGACCGCAGGAATTCAGGGTGCGGCAAAACTCCGGTTCATCCCCTATTACCTGATCCACTATGTAAGCTCAGGGGAACAGGTGTATAAGGACCGGCGCATACCCTTCGATGCTGATGGATGGGGCGCAATTAACGCGATTAATGGTATCAAAATCGATCTTGACGGGACAAAAGTCGAAGACTCCGAGATCCCGGCAAACGCTGAGGTATCCGACTCACACATCACCAAGGAAGAAGCCTCCGAAAGGATGATAACCGAGCTTATCGAAAGGCTCACCCAGAAAGTCCGGATCAAGCAAGAGAAGGGAGATGCTATCTTTTACGAGGAAAAGACCCTAAAACCTGATCGCAAAAATATATCGGTCGAAACTAAGCAGGTTTACATCCCGGTCTGGCAGATCCGGGGGAAGAAGATTGTAGAAGTCAACGCCTTCACGGGTGAACTTCTGTCAGAACCAATGGATGAAGGTGTAGAAGTCTTCTAAGAAACCTACCTGTATGATCGTTGTTCTTGGCGGGGGCCCTGCAGGGCGCATAGCCTCGATCCGGCTTACCACGGCGGGTAAGAAGGTCACGCTCGTCGAACCCAAAGGAAAAATGGGTGGAATCGGCGGGCAGTGCCTCCATTTTGGCTGTATGCCGGTCTGTGCTCTCAATGATATTGCCCGTGTCGTCAATACCATGCGCAGATTCCACGAGATTGGTATGACGGAAGCGATCCCGGCACTCAGGTTTTCAAAGGTGATGGACGAAACTTTTACCGTCCAGCAGAAAATCGCCGGAATTCTCGATGAAGAAACTAGAAACGCTGGAGTGAATGTAGTCTACGGTTTATCAGGAAAAGTCGACGGGGATCAGGTATTTATCGGGGCTGATCCGGTAGAGGCGGAGGCAACGATCATTGCAACCGGCTCCCGGCCGTTCATCCCGGACATCCCGGAAGTAACCCTTCAGGGAGTCTGGACACCTCATTCTCTTTGGGATCTCCGCAAGCTCCCCGAAAATTTTGTGATTATCGGGGGGGGAGTGATAGCAGCGGAGTTCGCATATATTTTCTCCGCGTTCGGATGCAAGGTTACCATCCTTTCCCGTAGCGGTTTTTTGAAAAACCTTGACCGGCATCTCCGGGCTATAGCGTTCAAAGAGTTGGCCGATGTCGATATCCGGGAAGGAGTTGTTGTAACCAGTATTACCGGGACTACCCGGGTTCAAGGGGTCCGGTACCAAATGGCTGGAACAGACGCGGAAATCCCTTGCGATAACGTGTTGCTTGCTACCGGCCTCATCCCTAACACCGGGATGGTGAGCGGGATGGATAAAGGGCCGGGGGGCGAGATCATCGTTAACGACCAAATGCAGACGAGTGTGCCCGGCATCTATGCCTGCGGAGATGTAACCGGTGCGCCATTTCTAACGCCAGTCGCCCGGCACCAAGGGATAGTCGCCGCCGACAATATTCTCGGAAAAGAGAGGCATATGGATTATACCCGTATCCCCCAGGCAATCTATCTTGCTCACGAGCTGGCATACTGTGGGCGCGATGATGATAAAAACGCTTCACTTGCCCTCCCCGGGCCGGCCGGGCCGGGAACCTACTGGTCGGTTCCGTTCAACGATACCGGCCTCGCAAAGATCTTTGCAGATCCGGCATCCGGGGAGATCAACGGGATTTGTGCGGCAGGTCCGGCGGGGGGAGTCATCGCAGGATACCTCGCGTTTCTCATGCAGCGGCATATCTCTGTGCATGATTTCGAGGAGTTTATAGAGGTCCACCCCTCAACAGACGGGATATATGGCCTTGCGAAGTACTCATCGGAATTGTTCAGGAAACATAATCCCCCTTAAGAGAACAGATATTTGCGTTCATTTTCCCAAGGAAAGATTCTGTTCTGATACCAAAAAAAGACAAGTTTTCACGAATCCTACCGGCGTTACCAGTCATCCCTGTAGGTATTATTATGCTAGACATCGAAGGTATGAGGTACAGCTTATTCCCCGCTTCGGAGATTCCCTATGACCGATCCTTCTGAAAGTCTTTCGTTCGACCAGACCCGGCTCGATAAAGTACATGCACTACGGAACAAAGGTGTTGACCTCTACCCCCCCACATTCGACCGGAAGAACACAATTACAGAAATACGGAAAAAATTTGCGGAAATCACCCACGATAAAAGCGAGGAACGTGTCTCGACAGCCGGGCGCCTGTATATTATCCGCAACCATGGCAAAACAATCTTTGCCGATCTCGGGGATGAAGGCGGCAAAATTCAGCTCTATATCCGAAAGGCGGATATCGGAGACGAGGCATTTGATTTTTTTAACCAGTTCATCGAAAGGGGAGACTTTGTTGGTGTAACCGGGCATGTTTTCCGGACCAAACTTGGAGAGATTACAATCTGGGTGGACAAAGTCACGCTCCTCTCAAAAGCCATCTGTTCGCTCCCCGAGAAATTCCACGGGCTCACCGATGTGGAAAAACGGTACCGGCAGCGGTATGTCGACCTGATAGTAAATGAAGACGCCCGTCAGGGATTCCGGAAACGAAGCCAGATTCTCTCGTCTATCAGACGGTACCTCTCTGAACGGGATTTCCTTGAGTTCGAAACACCCATTCTTCAGCCAGTATACGGCGGTGCAAATGCCCGGCCATTCACCACATTCCATAACTGTCTCGGTCAGAAGCTTTTCCTGAGAATCGCACCGGAGCTCTATCTCAAACGCCTTATTGTCGGAGGGTTCGAACGGGTCTTTGAGATCGCCCGGAACTTCAGGAATGAAGACATCGATACCCACCACAACCCGGAATTCACTATGGTTGAGATCTATTGGGCATACCATGATGTCTACGATATGATGGATCTCACTGAAGATTTCCTTGCTACGCTCGTCCAGGAGGTTCATGGAAAGCGTGAGATTACGTTCGAGGAAACCACGATTTCGTTTAACAAACCGCTTCGCAGGCTCTCTATGGCCGATGCGGTAAAAGAATACGCGGGAATAGACATTTTTACCCGTTCAATCGAAGAACTCCGGGCGATTGGACAGGAGAACCGGCTCAAGGACACAGAAAAACTCCAGACTCATCGGGAATTCCTCGTTTACTTCTTTGAGAATATGGTCGAAGAGAAGCTCATTCAACCAACTTTTGTCTTTGACTTCCCGGTAGAGAACTCGCCGCTCGCAAAGCGCCATCGGGAGAAGGAAGGTTTCACTGAGCGCTTTGAACTCTTCATCTACGGTATGGAAATCGCAAATGGATTCTCAGAGCTCAACGATCCACTTGACCAGAAAGAACGATTCGAAGCCCAGGATAAAAAGCGGCAGCTTGGCGATCTTGAAGCCCAGATGATCGACTACGACTTTATCAACGCCCTCGGGTATGGTATGCCACCCACCGGAGGAGTGGGTATTGGCATCGACCGGCTCGTCATGTTACTTACCGGCAACAACTCCATCAAGGAAGTGATCCTCTTCCCATCAATGAAAAGTATACAAGCGGAGGGAGAGGACAAAGAAAAGCAGGGATAGGAGTGAGTCCCGGCCATTATCTTTTTTCACAATAGTTTTGAAACGATAGTTCGGGGAGGGATTTAGGCAGGATCCGGGGCCTCTTTCCAGAAGTCTCTGGCGATTTTTCATCTATGTGGGCCTTGGATATCCCCCATTACACTCATAAAAATTATAAAATTTTAGAGTTTGTGCAGGTGTCCGGTAAAACCTGGCCGGACTCCTATTCCGATACTATTACACGCTAATAAAGTATGCAATGATGACCCCGGCAATTGCAGCGGCTGCAGCAATGGAGCAGGTCTCAAGGACGCCCCGGAGCATCGGGCGCTTGCCGATAATCGATCGTCCGACACCCAGAAGGACAAGAAGGATTGCGGTTCCTGCGACACATAGAATCCGTGCTTGTTCGAACGGTAGGATCGCAAACGGGATCACCGGTGTGATCCCCGCAGTGAAATCTGTAATCCCCATCCACGTCACGTGGGCCATTATGGATGATTTGCGTGCCGGTGGTTCTTCATCGGCAGCCACAGCGTCCTCAAGTTTGCGGATAGAGAGCGGGTTTGCATTCACATCCTCCCGTATGGCATCGAGGCTTTTCTGGCTCAGGCCGGCGCTTTTGAGCTGGGCTATGAACCCGTTGATGGCACCCGCCGGGTCTTTTTTGATCTCTTTTTCCCTCACCATTGCTTCTACAGCGGCCTCATCCTTTTCGGATTCAAGGTCGAGGTACAATCCCGCCATCATAGAAACCGATGCAGCAATCGCTCCCGTGGCTCCCGCTAGAAAGACTGCATCTGCTGTCTGGGACCCTACTGCAACACCGAGTACCAGACCGAAAATCGAAACTGCCCCGTCTTCCATGCCAAAAACAATGTCCCCTGCCGAGGAGATTAACGACTCTTTGACCCGCAAACGAATGGATCTTTTTTCTTTGTCAGCCTGATCAACCATAGGAAAATTTCACGCCCACTCTGCTACTTGAACTATTTGTATGAGAATTCAGAAAATATAAAGGATATGAAATGAATCTCTTTTTAAAGGCCTTTCGCGTCCTGAAGGGTCTAGGTTCTTGACTGTGTATACCCGGTTCTTAATAAAAATTTTTCTATCGGATCCGTATCGTAATTGAATATTTTACCGGGCTTATTTATGATAAGGTTCATTGCAGTTGATCTTGCAAGCCCGGTATATCTGTTCAAGGAGGATCAATCGCACCATCTGGTGCGTAAACGTCATTGGCGAAAATGAGAGCCTGAGTGAAGCCCGGATAAGCACGTCATCAGAAAGGCCAAGATCACCCCCTATAACTAGTACAACCGAGCTCGTTCCCGCAAGCTGCAATTCCTGAATCCGGGCGGCAAACGCCTCGCTTGACATCTGTTTTCCGTGTATATCGAGAGCAATTATATACGATCCATCAGGGATCGCGGAGAGGATCCGGTTTCCTTCTCGATTTTTGATGATCTGTTCCAGACCTCCGGAAAGATGGACTCCCCGCTTCTCCTCTGTAATTTCGAGTATGGATAATTTCAGGTAAGGAGTGAGACGTTTTTCGTATTCAGCAATAGCGTCGGATAAATACCGTTCCTTGATCTTTCCGACCGTAATGATACGCACGTGGATACTAAGTCACCTTGTACCAAATGTGGTATGCCGGACGTGAAAAAAGCGCTTTTCAAAAGAGGTTAATTGATATGAGGAAGTTACCCGAAGATCTGGTAGGATTCTTCGAGTGCTTCCACAGCCGGAAGTTTCTTTCCGGTTAAAAACTCAATACAGGCTCCGCCGCCAGTAGAGATGTGGGTGAAGTCATTATCTATACCGAGTTTCTCAATCACGGCAGCAGTGTGTCCGCCACCGACAACTGAGAATTCAACCTTTGCCGCAGCTCTGAGTAGTTCGAAGGTTCCCGTAGCAAAATCCGTGTCTTCGAACACACCGGCAGGACCGTTAAAGACAACGGTCCCAGACTTTTTAAGGGTTGAAACAAGAGTTGCAAGAGAGTCCATACCAAGATCCATAACCGGGGCGTCTGCCGGGATCCTATCGATGGGATATTCTGCCCGTCGGCCATTCTGCCGCACAGCAACCGATGAGGGCATGATCACCCGGTCGCTAAACTTTGCCAGAATGTCCTGGGCCTTTTTAATCTCGGCAGAATACTTTAGCTGTTCGATGAGCTGGGTGGATGGTTTACCAATATCGTACCCGGCGGCGAGATAGAAAACATTTGCCACTACGCCTATCACGATTACGATATCCGCAATACCGTTTTCGAGTACGTGGGCGGCGACTTCTATCGAATCATCAACTTTGGTGCCTCCAAGCACCATACAGACGGGTCGTGGAGCACCGGTTAAAACTTTCGAGAGGGTCGCAACCTCTTTTTCCATCAGGAGACCAGCCGCCGATTTCATAGCAAGAGGAAGCCCCACGACTGTCGGCTGGGAGCGGTGGGCAGTCCCGAATGCATCATTGACAAAAAAGTCAGCAAGGGAGGAGAGTTTTTTTACAAGATGCGTCTTTTTTGCTTCAGCTGGTTTCATCGTGAGGTTTTCTTCTGCTGCAAACCGTACATTCTCAAGCATCAGGATATCGCCGGGTTTTGACGCATTTACGGCATCTTTTGCATGTCGGCCAAAAATACTGTCAATATAGGTAACCGGTGTTCCCAGAAGTTCTTCCAGTTTTCCTGCATGGGCTTCAAGCGTGGTAAAATCTTTCTTTCCGGGCCGGCTTTGGTGAGTAACGATCACTACCCGACTATCTGAAAGAGCACGGACAGTAGGCAGGTGCTCCCTGAATCGTTTGTCGTCAAGAATAAGATGGGAGTTAGGATCAATAGGGGAGTTTAAATCCAGACGGAGAAGTACCGTCTTTCCACTACACCCCAGATCCCGTAGGGTACCTATAGGCATATTGCCACACACCCCGGGGTTATGCCGAACCCCGGGCCTTGATCTTCTTCATCCTGAAAAGTTCCTCACGTTCCATTTCGTCAAGACGCATCTTGATGAAATCCCGGGCGGCAGTGAGTTCAGGGATGACCTTGAACTCAAGTGCATTGACCCGGCGTTTGGTCTTTTCGATCTCATCGAGAAGACGTTTCATGGTTGTCTCGATCTCAGCACTTTCGATGATAGATTCTACCAAGTCCTCAAACGCCGAGGCCGTTTCGTCAATTACCGGTGATGTGCCAAGAACGCCATATCCCCGGTCGGTGAGGGTCTTTTTCACTTTCGAGGATTCAATTTCCGGAACCACTACGCCCATGATGTTTTTGCTTTTGAGCGTAATCATCGGTACCTCTTTTACCGAGAATGCCGCAGACTTGACGCCAATAGCTCCTTCGACCGTATTTGCAACAGCCATCATATCGACGGCCTGCTTGTATTTTCTCAGGAGCTCCCCGCGGCTGTCTTTTGCCTCAGAAAGGATCTTGAAAAATTCTAAGATCAGTCCATCGCGCTTCATTTTGAGGATCTTATAGCCGCGCTCAGAAAGCTGGATCTTCCTTTTGAGGTTGATCAGTTCTGAACGGGTTGGCTTGATATCGCGCAGCGCCATGGGTAACCTTTACTCCTTCTTTGCACCGGCCTTGAACTTCGGGTGGTACTTGTTAATCAGATCGCGGTCGATACGGGTGAGCTGTTCCACGGGCAAAGTCGAGAGTAGGTCCCATCCAAGGTCCAATGTATCTTCAATGGTGCGGTCCTCATCGTATCCTTGCCGGACAAAACGATTCTCGAAGAGATCGGCAAACTCAAGAAGCAGCCGGTCACGTTCGGAGAGGGCATCCTTGCCGACGATTGCAACGAGACCACGGAGATCGTTTCCTTCCGCATACCCGGCGTACATCTGGTCGGAGACCTTCTTGTGGTCCTCCCTGGTGTGTCCCTTACCAATACCAAGGTTCATAAGCCGTGAGAGTGATGGCAGCACGTTGATGGGGGGATATATACCCTTGCGGTGCAGCTCACGGTTAACCACAATCTGGCCTTCCGTGATATAGCCGGTCAGGTCGGGAATCGGATGGGTTATATCGTCTCCTGGCATCGTCAGGATCGGGATCTGGGTGACAGAGCCTTTCAGGCCCTTGATCATACCGGCACGTTCGTAGATGTTGGCTAGATCCGTGTACATGTAACCGGGATAGCCTCGACGTCCGGGCACTTCTTCACGGGCTGCACCAATCTGACGGAGCGCTTCACAATAGTTTGTCATATCCGTCAGGATGACCAGCACATGCATACCCAGTTCGAAGGCGAGGTATTCCGCAGTTGTAAGGGCGAGACGCGGGGTGATGATACGCTCGACGGCGGGGTCGTCTGCGAGGTTAAGGAAGACGACGGCACGTTCGAGAGCCCCGGTACGCTCAAAGTCTTGCATGAAGTAGTTTGCTTCTTCCTTGGTGATACCCATCGCAGCAAAGACCACGGCGAAACTTTCGGTCGAGCCGGGAACTTTTGCCTGTCGGGCAATCTGTAATGCGACGTTGTTGTGCGGCAGACCTGCCCCAGAGAAGATCGGAAGCTTCTGGCCACGGACAAGTGTGTTGGTACCATCAATGGTAGAGATACCGGTCTGGATAAAATCAGCCGGCATTCCCCGGGCGTACGGGTTGATCGCAGCACCGGTGATATCGAGGCGTTTCTCCGGGACAATCTCGGGACCGCCGTCGATTGGTTTACCGCCGCCGGAAAGGATACGGCCTAACATCTCGCGACCGACCGGCATCTTGATAGTCTCGCCAGTAAACCGGACGCCGCTGTCTCTACCTATACCGGTAGTGGTCTCGAAGATCTGGACAACGACCAGTTCGTCGCTTGTGTCCAGCACCTGGCCGCGCTTGGTGGTGCCGTCAAAAAGGACAATGTTGACGAGTTCTCCGTAGGCGATAGGTTCGGTCTTCTCGACGAATACGAGAGGACCGGCTATTTTTGTGATCGTCCTGTATTCCTTCATGCTGCCGACCTCAGTGTGTTGAACTCAGCGTCCATATCCTTCTCGATCTTGGCGAGAGGCTCTTTGTAGTCCTTGATGAATTTGATCTGGGGCAGCTCGTTCTTGGCCTTAACGCCGTTGATCTGTGACGGGCTTACACCTGCAAGCTGGGCAGAATAGGCAAGCTCAGCGAAGAGCTTGATCGATTTCATCATATCGTACTGCTTTTTCATGTCGCAGAAAGTGTCGACGGCGTCGTACGCATTCTGCTGGAGGAAGATCTCACGGATCATACGGGCAACCTCGATGGTCACCTGTTCCGATTCGGGCAGGGCGTCGGAGCCAACAAGCTGCACGATTTCCTGCAATTCTGCCTCTTTCTGGAGAATTTCCATTGCCCAAGACCGGATCTTATTCCAGTCGGGTGAGACTTCCTTGTCATACCAATCGTGGAGGGCCTCAAGGTATAGGGAGTACGAATTGAGCCAGTTAATCGCCGGGAAGTGCCTGCGTTGTGAGAGCTTGGCATCCAGTGCCCAGAAGACCTTAACGATACGGAGAGTGTTCTGGGTAACAGGTTCTGAGAAATCTCCGCCGGGCGGTGAAACTGCCCCGATAACTGATACCGATCCGGATGCACCGTTCAGGGTCTCGACAAGACCAGCTCGCTCGTAGAACTCGGAAAGACGGGCTGCAAGATATGCGGGGTAACCTTCTTCACCGGGCATCTCTTCAAGACGACTGGAGATTTCACGCATGGCTTCTGCCCAGCGTGACGTCGAGTCTGCCATCAGCGAAACATCGTATCCCATATCACGGAAGTACTCAGCAATCGTAATACCGGTGTATACCGAAGCTTCACGGGCAGCCACCGGCATGTTCGAGGTATTTGCGATGAGCACTGTCCTCTCCATGAGGGGTTTTCCTGATTTTGGGTCCTCGAGATGAGGGAACTCGGTAAGCACTTCGGTCATTTCGTTGCCACGTTCACCGCAGCCGATATAGACCACGATCTCGGCATCCGACCACTTGGCCAGCTGCTGCTGGGTGACCGTTTTGCCACTACCGAACGGGCCGGGAATTGCTGCCGTGCCGCCTTTTGCGATCGGGAACAGGCCATCGAGGATACGCTGACCGGTGATCAGCGGGATCGTTGGGTTCTTCTTCTCTCTGACAGGACGGGGTACACGGACCGGCCAACGCTGGATCATCGGGTATTCGCGGCCGTCTTCGAGAATGCATATGATCTCGTCAACCGTGAAATCCCCGCTCTTGATCGTTTTAACTATCCCGGCTTTCACATTAGGCGGGAGCATAACACGGTGAACGATGTTGGTTTCCTGCACTTCACCAAGGATCGCACCTGGTTCAACCTTGTCACCGGATTTAACGAGCGGTTTAAAGGTCCATTTCTTCTCGTGGGAAAGACCGGGCGCAGATACACCACGCTCGATAAAATTTCCCATTTTTTCCACAAGGACTGAAAGCGGTCGTTGGATCCCGTCGTAGATACTGGTCAGGAGACCGGGTCCTAGTTCCACGGCAAGCGAGAGTCCGGTATTAACAACCGGCTCACCGGGCCTGATACCCGACGTGTCCTCGTATACCTGGATAATGACGTTATCTCCCTGGATCTTGATGACCTCACCCATCAGCGCTTCTTTTCCGACCTTGACCACATCGTACATGTGGGCGTCAAGGTTGACTGCCGTAACTACGGGGCCGGAGATTCTTTTAAGAATGCCCTGTTTTACCTCTTTGTTTTTTTCAGTTTTCATTTCCACAGATCAACACCCACCGATCTCTTGATTTTCTCTCTCATGGACAGCCCCCCTTCTTCACCGCCAAGAGCGATCACTGTTGGCTTGACGGAATTTTCAAGCGTTGCGCGGAGCCGGCGCGGAAGCCGTTCCATATCGCTGCTATTTAAGACAAGAATTCCTACTTGTCCATCTGCAAGGGCGCTGGTAATGCACTCGTTGAGTTTCTCATCGTCTTCCACGGCGTAGGTCTTGCGGATACCTGCCAGACGGAACCCGAGAATAAACTCACTGTTGCCGATTACTGCAATCTCCATGTTACATCACCAGGTATTTCCCGATCATTTCCGGGGAGAGTTTGGATTCTTTCCCCCGTGCCAGTGCACGAAGGTTGAACACTTCATACTTCTTCTTTTCCAGATACACGAGGATTGGATAGATGGAGAAGGGATTGCGTTTCGAGAGTTTCTCCATCTGCTCCATCTGCACCCGCACAAGAAGCGATGCAATTTCATGAACCGGCCTTTCCGTCTCCAGGCCTTTGAGGAGCTCAACGACCGGCTCGGTACGAACTTTTGCCCTGAGCTGGTCGGTGAATTCCCGGTAGTCCTGCATCGTGTTTAACGAAGCGAAGTCTGCAGGGGTGATTGTGCCACCAGGAATATACATCTCCTTAGCGTCTTCTTGGATCTTATCAGCTCGCAGCCGGAAAAGGGTCATGATATTTTTAATATCAATATCCAGCCGGACAAAGCCAAGGAAGAGCCGGCCTCCGGCATCCCCCCCGGCAGATTCTGAGATAAGCTCTGCATAGAACTGCTTGTACAGCTCATTTTCCATCCGGGCAAACGAACCGGTTTCTTTTGCTACGGGATACTCGCGGGCGAGTACCGGGTAGAGTCTCCGTCCCTTGAGGGCGTCGATAACGCGGTCCGGGCCATCTTCAGAAAGGAGCCTGTCGAGAACTGCTTTATCAAGGCTCCCCGCCGGGACAAGGACCTCCTTAATCTTTCCGGCTTTTTCTCCCTGGGCTTTGCCGCGGAGGATGGTAAGGACGTTCTGGATGTCCCAATAGCGGAGGTACGCCCGGGTGAACTGCTTAAGCGATCCCGGCGTGATTTCCTGGATCCGCTGGTATTCCTTTGCGAGGTTCCAGCTTAAGGCCACTTCGAGAAGATCGATCCCTTTGAAGGTGGTACCCAGCTCATCAATTTCCTGTCTGTACGACGTCTCTTCGATGATACGGGTAATCTCAGGAAGACTCATGTTGAGCATCCTCATGAACTCTTCCCGGGGGAGAAGCTTGGCTTTCCTCACCCTCATCCTTGTACAGACGTAGATAGTAGGCGCTGAAATGCCTTTCATCCCTGCCATCGGTACATCACCTTACCCGAAGAGGAGATCAGATGCATCCTTGAGCCCGGATTCCCAAACTTTGTTCATGAACGTACGATAGCTGTAATCGATCTGCAGCTCATTCCCTTCGCCTTCAATAAGTATCCCACCGTCGATATCAACCGGTTCGCCCAAGGTATAACCTGAGAATTCCTTCTCGGCAAGGACAGCTTTTGCTGCTGCAACATCCCGTGCGTTACAGTGAATCGTACCCCGGGGGATCTCCTTTTTTGCTTCCGAAAGGAGTTTTTTGATGGCTTCGCGATGGAAGCTTTCAGGGAGTTTGGCAAGTTCTGAACGGGTGCTCTCAAACACATCATCAAGGAGCTCTTTTTGCGTGTTGAGGATCTCACGTTTGACAAGAAGGTTTGCTGCCGAGATCTCCTGGGAGACGATCCGTGTGGCCTGTTTTGCTGAGGCGTCCTCGGCGTCACCCTTGATCCCGGCTACCTTCCGGTTAGCTTCTGCAAGAATCCGGTCAGCATCCTGCTGGGATTCAGCCCGGATAGCGTCCGCTTCTTTTTTGCCTTTGTCCCTAATTTCTTCCAGTACTGCTTCCAGTCCCATTGTCTGCCTCGCAATTAGAACAGGAGCAGAAGAGCAATGACCAGACCGAAAATGACGATAGTTTCCGGAATAACCGTGAATAGCAGGCCAAGACCGAAGAAATCCTTGTTCTCCGCAATTGCGCCGACAGCTGCAGCACCGATACCCATCTCAGCAACACCGGTACCCACACCGGTGAGACCGACAGCAAGACCTGCGCCGATTGCCTTCATTCCAGCCTGCGATGCATTTACCATATCAATAGTCATGTTAACGTCTGCCATAATCTAATCCTCCGTAAATCTTCGTTTCATTCCAAATGGATTGTACTTCCTGCCTCCACCCTTATAGAATTTGGTGAAGAATTCAACGTAATGCAACCTGATTGAGTGGAGCCCGCCGCCCAGAATTCCCAATGCCAGATTGAGTGCGTGTCCCAGCAAAAAGACCAGGACGCCGATTATAATCATAAGAACTCCCAAAATGGATATATTTTTCAAGGCGGGTCCGATGAACATGCCAATAGACATGTAATTTACTACCATTGCGATGGCCACTGATGAAAGGCCGACCGCCATAAGACGTGCATAAGATAGCACGTGCGAGATAATCGTCGGGAGTTCAACAAGTTCAAGGATCGCATCCCGTGCGATAAAGATGACTCCCATAACGATAAACACGATGGCAATAACCAGACCAACAGAAAGCCCTGCTACAACCACCGGGAGTTTTGTAAGGTCCGGCATGAGGGGAATTGTAAACATCGACCAGATGGCAATAAGAATACCCCACATGACAGTAATCCATCCAAGATTGGCAAGAACAGTTTTTATCCGGTGCTCGCCATGATCCTGGCGTGCATGGTTGATCATACCCAGAGTCCGGCCAAGCGTAATGTGCAAAATACCGATCCAGACCGTCAGAATCAGGAGCTCCGGGATCATTGGTCCTGCCCCGGCTTCGCCTCCTCCTATGTTGAGATGCCGGCTGTAAATGATCGGCGCCCAGGGAAGTTCGAATCCTAAGCACTCACTGAACAGGAGACCGAATATAATACTCATGATACTTGCATTCCTGAGAACGACAAGGAACTGCTGGCCATCGTCACCCTTTAACACGTTGCGGAGTGCTAAAACCATGATAAGGAGCAACAAGCCGTACCCGACATCCCCAAGAATCATCCCAAAGAAGACCGGAAACACAATGGCAAGCATCAGTGTTGGATCTACTTCCGTGTACATAGGACGTGAGTAAATATCCATGAGCATCTGTGTGGGCTTTGCAAACGACGGGTTGTTGTATTCTACCGGGACCGCATCATGCAGTGGATCCACCGGGAGTTCTGTGACAAACACTTTTCCGCCGGTTACCTTCTCCAGCGCCGCACTGATACCCGTGGTGCTATCCGCGGGAACCCAGCCTTCTGCCACAAACACCTTTGAGGTCGTGGCAAAACGCAGGGGAGCTTCGGCCTGCTCAATCTTTGCCTTGAACGCTTCCTCGCAGGCAACCAGTAATCCGGCATGGGATTCTTTGATCCTGGCGAGTTTTTCGTTGATCGCGGCGATCTCTTTTTTAAGACCTGCAATCTGCTCTGTATAATATGCAGTTCGTTCCGGGGCAGAGCCGTTTTCTTCCGGAATCGTGACCGCCTGGAACTGCGCATCCTGCAGGAGCCGTTCGGTTTCCGTTTTGTTCTTTTCAGGAACAATAGCAAGAACAAACGACCGGTCCTTGCCTTTTACAACCTGCATTTCGTGGGGAACATTCAGGGTCAGGCTGCCGCTTACATAGCCGGCAAAGACACTGAAAAACCGCAACCCGCGTAAAAGAGCGAGATCCACAGGGATCTCCAAGAACGGTACAAGTTCCACAATCTTCTGCTCGTACTCTTTAGCCTTCGTGTCAAGCTTCGAGCGGACACCAGTAAGTTCCTCGACTTCCTTTTCGATGCCGGGAAGGTCCTGCTCGATCTGCGAACGAATCTGGGGAAGGCTCAGTTTCTGTTTTGCATCAATGTCCTCGCCACGGATGGCAAAAACATTCTCT
>Ga0181519_10002473_pt1 | contig 15747 bp, 11 predicted proteins | sample PEATcosm2014_Bin_26_FD_121102 | JGI IMG/M metagenome (GOLD analysis project Ga0181519, IMG submission 121102) | Peatland microbial communities from MTU Mesocosm Facility, Houghton, MI, USA - PEATcosm2014_Bin02_10_metaG | ecosystem: Environmental > Terrestrial > Soil > Wetlands > Peat | place...
CCGCATGTGATCACGGAGCACTTCTGGCGTGGTTGGGAGAAGTACCATCGGCCGACGCTCGTCGCCGTCAGGTTGCTATACTCGGAGATGGGAAGGCTCGATTCGGCCCACAACACGCTTGTGCTCCTTCCGCTGGCGCGAAAAAAAAGAACCCGACACCGGAATGGATCCGGCGCCGGGCTCTTGGGATACCTGCGTGGAAACGTCAGGCTCTGCTGATACCTCGTGCTGGCCCCGATCCTAGCGAATCGGGTGGCCCGTTTTCAAGATAGAATTGTGAACGAAAAATCAGCGCGGGCGGCGTGAAACGAGTGGCGCGCTTCCGCCTTCCATAAGGCTGAAGTCGGCCCAAATCGGCAGATGGTCGCCGAGCTCCAGGGCTTCGCTCAGGTTCAGTCCGAGTTCGCGCTGCACGTCGAACGTGCCGGCATGGTTGCCGAACTCGATCGTCGCTCGGGCATCGATCAGCAGATTGTCGAGCTGCGCGGTGTGGCGGGTGGTCGTCGGCGTGGCGCGGATCGCGCAGCCGACGAACGGAATTCCGGCTTGCTCGGAGAGACGGCGATCGTCGGCTTCCAGGTCGCCCAGCAGGATGACGTCGTCTTCCCCTCGACCGTCGTCACGGACGGCCCGAAACAACTGCCCCAGCGCCGTCAGCTCGCTATCGACTCGAGCGGGGTCGAGTTGCGCGTTGAGGAGCGTGAAGGTGAAGGCCTCGTTGGTCGGGACGCCGCGCGTGCGAAATGCCCCGACAAGCGGATCGAACCGGAACACGCGCTGCGGATCGGCCACGGTATGGAAGTAGTCGCGATCGACTTCCACCGCACTCGTATCGAAGACGAACGCGAATTGCCGGGTATCGGGCGGCTGGCCGACGCTCGGCCCCAGCAGATAGTCGAACGGTCCCGAACCGGGCGGCGGTTGATTATTCATCGTCCTCACCAGCCCCGCCAGGATGTCTTCGCTGGCTGTCGAGATGCCTTGCAGGGCCACGACGTCGAAACGCGCCAGCAACTGAGCCAGGACCCGATCAAGCCCCGGCTTGCCGAGTTTCAACTCTCCCAGCGGCATCAGGTCATACGAGGCAATGCGAATCGACGTTCGTGGTCCGCGCACCGCCGCCACCATCGGCAAGCCGAGCCTGCCGGCAGGCGCAGCCGGCGCGGCCTCGCGTGCGACAAGCTGCCAGCCTTGCGGCCCTTGCTCGAGCTTGTAGCTTTGCGATACCTGCCAGCCGACGACTCCCAGCACCACCGGCAAAGCCAACAACAGCAAACGCGGCATGGCGTGGTTCTCTCGACGGGTTCCACGAATTGCCGGTCGCGGCGTTCGAACGCCCTAAGAAACTCGACCAGCTCGGCGCGGAGGATAGCCAGCAGGCTTGCGACGTCCAAGGGCAGTTGCCCGACCGGGCCCTGCTAGCGTCGGGCTTCGCGAACCAGGTGGCCGAGCTCGGGGAGGATCAGCTTCTCCATCGCCAGCCTCACGCCGGCCGGGGAACCGGGCATGGTAAAGATCACCGTGCGGTTTCGGATTCCACCGATCGCCCGGCTGAGCATTGCTGCCGGCCCGATCTCCTGATAGCTGAGCCAGCGAAACAGCTCGCCGAAGCCCGGCAGCGTCTTCGTGAGCAAGCCAGAGATGGCTTCCGTCGTCTGATCACGCGCACTGATCCCGGTCCCCCCCGTGACGAGCAAGCAGTCGACGGCATCGGCCCGCACTACGAGCTGTACGACGTTCGTGGCCAGCAGTTCCGGATCATCCGGCAAGATCGTCCGCTCCGCGACCGTATGACCGGCCGCGGTGAGCAGCTCGACGATCGTCTGGCCGCCGACGTCGGTTTCGAGCGTGCGGGTGTCGCTGACCGTGATCACGCCGCAGCGGACGCACTGGGGAGCCTGGCGGCGGTGCTCGCTGACAATCGTGTTCATAGGCGAAGTCCAGTTTCGGCGTGAGACAGAGAACAGGAGCAGGCCCGCCCCCCCGCCCCGGCATAGCCCGCCGGACCGGTACGACCGGGCATCGGGACCGCAGGCTGCGGGATTTGTTCGTTGCCGCTGGGGCGACCTCGTTTCTATACTGAAGCATAGCCAATTGCCACGGCCGCGCCGCAGCTTGTGGCCTGCCTAGCCCTTTCTTTCGATCGCGAAATCGTCCATGAACTCACCACGACTCGCGTTGGCATGCCTGCTCTTGAGCGGCCTGGTTGCTCCGGCGGCCGCGGACACGTTCGTGCTCAAGTCCGGGGGCAAGGTCGAGGGAACGCTCGTCACCGAGGGCCCCGAGGCAAGCGACAAGGACAAGTACGTCGTCAAGACCGAGGTCGGCGTCGTCACGCTAGCCAAGAACCAGGTCAAAGAGGTCGTTCGACTGCGGCCGGCTCAAGTCGAGTACGAGAAGATCCGAGCCGATTATCCCGACACCGCGGCCGGGCAGTGGGATCTGGCCGAGTGGTGCCGCAAGAACAACCTCACGGCCGCGCGCAAGGTCCACTTGCTGCGTGTCATTCAGATCGAACCCGACCATGAAGGCGCCCGTGGTGCGCTGGGCTACAGCCGTTACGACGGCGAGTGGCATACGCAGGACGAAGTGATGACTGCCCGTGGCTACGTCGAATACAAGGGTCGCTGGCGCTTGCCGCAGGAAGTCGAGATCCTCGAGGAGCAGCGGAAGGTCGAACTGGCCGAGAAAGGCTGGATCGAGAAGATCAAGCGCTACCGCAATTGGCTCGACGGCGACCGGCATGAGGAGGCCGCCAAGTTCTTCCGCGAGATCGAGGATCCGCTTGCCGTGGCTGGCCTGCGACGGTTGCTCGAGACCGATCCGATAGCCGAGGTGCGAGCCTTGGTTGCCGCGCCGCTGGCCCAGACCGGCGCCGCCGAAGCGATCGTCGCTTTGGCTCAGCGCGCCCTCGACGACGACAACGAGGAGGTTCGCCAGAGCTGTCTCGATCAACTCGCCGATGGCAAGCATCCCGAGGTCGTCAACCTGTTCATCGCCAAACTTCGCGACAAGGATAACAAGGTGATCAATCGGGCAGGCATTTGCTTGCGGCGGATGAACGATCCGATCGCCGTCGTGCCGCTGGTCGACGCCCTGGTGACGACGCACAAGTTCAAGGTCGTCAGCGGCAACCCGAACGGCTATACCACGTCGTTCGGCTCGGGCGGTTCGGGTTTCAGCGCCGGCAGCAGCACCAAGATCCTCTCTCAGGATATCCAGAACCCGGCCGTGCTCGATGCCTTGGTGACGCTGGCAAAGAACGTGAACTTCAACTACGACGTCGCCGCCTGGAAACGTTGGCTCGCCACGCAGCGTAAGAGCAAATCGTTCGACGCTCGCCGCGGCTGAACGGGCAGGATTGCAGCTACATGACCCGACCGGCCGTGGCCATCGTCGGCGCCAGTGCCGACCGCTCGAAGTTCGGTAACAAGGCGGTGCGGGCCTTTCGGCAACAAGGATTCGACGTCTATCCGGTCAATCCTCGCGGTGGACAGATCGAGGGGCTGGACGTCTTCCGCCGGCTGGCCGATGTGCCCCAGCCCCTGGAGCGCGTGAGCGTCTATCTGCCGCCGACGGTCGTGTTGGAGTTGTTGCCCGAGATCGCCGCTGCCAAGCCGCAGCAGGTCTGGCTCAATCCAGGCAGCGACAGCCCCGAGGTGGTTGCGGCGGCGCGAGCTTTGGGCATCGAGCCGATCGTCGCTTGCAGCATCGTGGCGATTGGCGTATCGCCGGGCGATTTTTCCTGAGCTCGACCACCGCCAAAGCGACCGGTGTAGGATGCAGTCGCCTAAGCCGCCTGGTGGCGAACCTGCAGGCGACGCTTGCCGAACCAACCGTCTCCCAGTGTGGTGACGGCAATCCGGTCTTCGAGGTTCGGTCGGAAGATGGTGAGCAGCAGCAGGGGCAGATACCATCCCATATACATTTCGCCCTGCGCGTGCCAGAACTGCGTCCCGAGCATTACGACCGCCGAACAGCTCAGCAGCGTGCCGAGATTCTTCTGGGCAGGCCAGAGCACGAACGACAAGCTGAGCGCGACGAAGGCCACCATGACAGGAATGCGGTAGGGCGCCATCGTCGGGCTGATCGCCCAGAAACCCTTGCCCGCTTCGAGCGAGAAGTTCGTCCAGCCGAACATCAGCTTGACTTGCGTCATGAACGACTCGAAATCGCTCGAAATGAACACCAGCGTGCTGACCAGAATGGCCAGCACCGCGACGAAGCCCAGCACGAACCGCAACAAACCACGCTGCCAGTAGAAGCTGCACCACAGGGGGAGTAAGAACAGCGGGTAATAGATCACGCCGCTGGCCAGCCCGAGCAACATGCCGGCGATCAGCGGACGCCGGTAGGACATGATCGCCAAGACCAGCAGTGCTGCGGGCAGCACGTGGATCACGCGGCCGGTCATCTCGGCCGTGTACGGAAGCAGCAGGTACAAAGTCGCCGCGGCGATTCCGGTGCGGATGTTGTCGAAGTGACGCAGGCCGATCACGACCATCCCGATCACGATCGCGAGGTGCGAAAAGATTGCCATCGAACGGGCCGTCGCCAGGTCGGCCGTGTACAACCCCTTCTCCTCGGACAGCTTCGGGTCGGGTGTGACCATCGCCTTGATCGGGATGCTGGGCAGCAAATGGAGTAGCGGATAGCCCGGCCCGAGTTTCGTCGCGCTGGCATCTTCGGCCGACGATTCGTTACGGGCAAGCAACTGCCGCAACTGGCGTGGCCCTTCGAGATCGGTATCCTTCGGCTCTTTGGTGAGCACATTGACCAATAAGAAGATCAACAGCGAGACGGTGATGAACGTCAGGCCGCCGCTCGTCATGTTCGGCTCCAAGAGCGGCCGGCGAACCATCATCGGGTCCATCAGCAGCCGTCCCAGAAAGAACAGCCCGATCACGAATAGCCAGACGTATCCCATCCAGCTACGGTCCGAGATATTCACGAGCACCAACCCCGGCGCAAAGGCGATCAGCCCGAGCAGGTCGAGGTTGCGCAGGCTCCACAGGCGGCTGAACTTGAAGTAGATGGCGATCGTCAGCAAAGACGACAGGTACATCCACGTCGTGAGGTTCAGATTGTATTGATAGAGGAAATAGTCCATGGATCGCGCTTTCTTGCGCCGCCGCGTCTTCTGCCGGGCTCTGCGTGTTCGGATCCCAGCCTGCCCACGACGTTGCCCCTTGGAACTTCGGCGTCAGCGTGGGTCTGGCATCTTCAATTGCTGCAACATCGATCGCGCAGCAACCAACCTCGACCCAGCGCGACTGGTTCCCCCGAAAGCTGTAGGATACGCGGACGGCGCGTTTTTGCCAAGTTCCTGGAGCAAGCCGGAACCTGCCGGTCGCTTAAAGAGGGGGGCCGTCGTCGAGCCGCTGCCGGGCCATATCGGCCCACGGGCTAGCCGCGGCCAGGGCCAGGAACGTCCGCCAATGCCCCTCGGCCTCGCTGCTTCGCCCCAGGTCGTCGAGGGTCCGGGCAAGGTGGTAATGGACGTCCGGGTAGTCGGAATGAAACGCCAAGGCCCCCTCGAAAGCAGCGACCGCTAGCTCCAAGGAGCCGGTCTCCGCCAGCACGCAGCCCAGGTTTGCCCGGGCTTCGACGTAGTCCTCGTCCAGCTCGATGGCCATGTAATAGCGTTCGCGGGCGGCTGGCAGATCTCCCAGACGATACAGCAGCTCGGCCAAGAGGAAGCAGATATCGGCCCGCGGCCCGCCGGCCACCAGGGCTGCCCGGTAGGCATCGGCAGCGGCCGAGAGCTGGCCGGCGTCTTCCAAAGCCGCGGCCAGATCGCACAGTTCGTCGGGCGTTTTAACCGGCGGCCGCTCGACCGGGCCCAGGGGAATGCTCACGGTCGCCGGCTCTTCCCCAGCTCCTGCCGACCGCTCGGCTTCGATTCCCTCGAAGTCGATTCGCAACTGCCCGGCCGAATCGATCAGGCCGTCTCCCTTGCGCAACAGGAGCTGCTTCCCCTCGACGATGACCGAGAGCTGGGCCAGCGGTCGCTCGATGCCTGGCACGAGCCGGGCCAGTTCGGCCAGCTTTGCTTCGATCGTCTGGGGGGCCATGCCCGAGGCCAGCAGCTCGGCCAGCCGGCGGGCCGTGGTGACCTCCTGGAAGTCGAAGTACGGCAGCCGGCGGACTTGCCGGACCGGAACGATCAGCCCCCGCCGATGCCACCTACGGACCACGGCCAGCGGCACACCCAGCAGCTCGGCCAGCATGGCTGGCGTGTAGAGCCGGTGAATGCTCTGCTCGCCGTCGACGTAGCCTAAGTGCTGCCATAGCCGCGTTTCGGTCAGGGCGATGACCGTGCCGGCTTCGATACGTTCACCGAGCGCCGCGTCGAGCGCCGTGAGCGGCAGCTCTCCTTCGCCGATCACCACCAGGCTGGTCGTCTCGTCAGGTGTCTCGACAAGCGTGGCCCCCTGGGCTCGCAAGAGCTGCTGAGCTTCGCGCCGTGACATCCCCGCCAGCTTGCCGACCAGGGCCACACGCGCGCCGGCGAGCGTGAAATCGGGGGGCGCGGCATGCGGGGCAGTCATGGCGAGACTTTCTGGCCTCATCCGTCGGGACCGGAAGAAAGCTGCCGCAACGCGTCAGCGATTCTACGACAGCTCAATCTGTCGGCGCGCTGCCGGAATGTCAATTCCCCGCACGCGCTGCTCGCCCGTGACGCAAGCTCTCGAGGGTGAGGGTCCGCACTTGGCGAACCGTCACCCCGTTGTGCTCAGCCGCTGCCCCTTCGACTCACTTCACGGCCGGAGCCGACTCGTCGACCGGTTCAGGCATCTTGTCATTGGGACGCAAGGCCGGACGCGTCGTGGCGTCGCCTGCGTTGGCCGGGGGAGCGAGCGTCGGCGAAGACGGCGAGGCCGCTGGCGTCGGCGAGGGGCCCATCGGGGCGAGCACCGCGGGAGCCGGTCGCGGCGCCGACGTGTTCGGCGCGAACGTCGATTGCGGCGAGGACATGTCCGACGGAGAGTTGATGATGGTCGGCGACGACAACGACGAGGGAGCCGCCATCGGCGCGGCCAGCGGATTGCCGCATGGGTCGAGCGGCACCTTGTAGACCACGGTCCGCGGCACGCGATAGGTGTACGTCACCGGCACTCGCTTCTCGACTTGCATCGGAACGCGCACCGTCTCGTTGTAGGCCACCTGTCTGCAAACCTGCACCGGCTGCTGCTCGACCTTCTCTTCGTACACCATCCGGCAGGTCGTCACCGGCACCTTGCGCACCATCTCTTCAGGCACCATCCGGCAGACCTGGACGGGCACCTTGTTCTCGACGCGCTCCAGCACCTGCCGGCAGACCGTGTAGGGAACCTGGCGAACTTGCTCTTCCTGGACCATCCGACAGGTCTGCACCGGCACCTTGCGAACGACTTCTTCCTGCACCATGCGGCAGGTCTGCACCGGCACTCGGCGCGCGACCGTCCGCGGCACGAGCGAGGTTTGCGGAATCTGCTGCGTCACGATGTTCGGCTGCCACACACGCTGCACCTGCACCTGGCTGGGGCCTTGCGTCGGCACCCAGGCCAGACCGCCGCGCTGGTAGGCACTGCCACCCGTCGCTGGGTCGCAGGCGCAAGTGCCGGGCATCCACGTGAGCCGATTGCGGATCTGGCCAGGTTGGCAGGTCGTTTGGTCGACGTAGTTACCTTGATCGACCTGCACGGCCCGATAGGTCGTGACCGGTTCCATGATCGTGGAGTATTCTTCGCGCTCTTGGGTTTCATAGACAGGGCGCTGGACGAGATAACGCTCTTCACGCTCTTGCGTCTCGAAGACCTGCCGCTGGACGAGATAGCGCTCCTCGCGCTGCTGCGTTTCATAGACGTTGCGCAACATGTTGTAGCTGCGGTCTTCGACGCGCGTCTCGGTCACGGGCCGGAGCACGCTGTAGCGCTCTTCGCGCTCGCTCGTTTCGTAGATCGGTCGAGCGACCGAGTAGCGGCGCTCACGCATCTGCGTTTCCATGACCGGCCGGTAGCTCGTGACCTGCCGCTCCTGGTAGACCGTGTCGAGCTCGACGCGGAAGGCGTTGACCTGCCGCTCTTCGTAGACGGTGTCGTACTGCAGGCGATACGTCTGACCGCAGACGGCCGTCCCACAACCGCCGCCGCAGGTGTCTTGTGCCCAGGCGCCAGCCGTTGGCAAGGCCAGGCCAAGCACCCCGATGACGAACCATGCCTTCATGTGTTTCGCTCCGCAAACTACCAGTCGAGTCAGATCAGTGAACGCGAAAACGGCCAACGGCGACGTTGTCTGTCGCCTGCCGAGACGGTCGATCGTCGAAGACACGCCTATACACCTGAATTTGCCGGACAGCCGGGCGAACTGCAAATGGAAAACTTTGACATCCTCCGAGCGCCGCTCGTGAAGCATCGAATGCGTAATGGTTTACGCACTTCGAAAAAAACTAAAGTTTGCGCCGGCCGCTTACGGCCCTTTTCGGGGCGACTCGAGCAGTCGTCGATGCAATCGCTACGACCGGCAAGGTTTGCCAGCGCAATTCCGCATACCTGTCGGGTAGGGAATTATCGCGGCCACGCGCGCCGAATCAACGGCACAAGCATCCGGAAAGAGCGGCAAGCAGCGGCAGCAACCACTTCACTGCTTGCGCAACTGCTCAAGCCGCGACAGCAACGCGGCTGATTCGAGCTTGACCTGCTTGCTCGGGTCGCTCGTCGATAGTTGCTTGATCGCCGCCCGTAAGGCGGTCAGATCGGCCTGCGGCTGAGCTGTTGCCAGCTTGGCGGTAGCCCGCATCGCGTTGACGACGATCGCCGTGTGCTCGGCCTGAAGCGCCGCTTCGTCGCTGTCGGGCTCGCTGGCTGCCGACGGCTTCGATCCGAGCATCTCTGCGAGCACCTTTTCGCTGGTCAGGTCGCCGTGGCTGGCCAGCATCGTGGCGGCGTTGTAGCGCACGTTCGGGTGCTTGTCGGCCAGCATTTGTTTGAGCTTGGCGCCCGACTCGTCGTCACCTAGCGCTCCAAGTCCGAAAGCGGCTGTCGAACGGACGAGCGTCTCGGGATCGTCCGCCGCCTTGAGCATCACCGGTCGGAGTTGCGTCCGTAGCGCGTCGGAGACCGACGGCTGACCGGACAGGAAGACGGTCAGGCCCTTGAGCGCCGCGAACCGCACGTAGCGCTCATCTTCGGCTCGTTGAGTGCCGGCGGCCTTGATGAGGGCCGGAAGCACTTGGGGGACCGTGAACTCGCCCAAGGCATGGCACAGGTAAACCCGCAATTGAAGCGAAGTCTTGTCATCGTTGTGGGCCGCTTCGATTTCGCGCTCGAGCATCTCGGCGAGTTTGGTAGCGACCTCGGTGTTGGATTTCAGCGCGCTGTTACCCGGTTCGCGCAGCGCGTCAGCCAGATTCACCGCCGATTGCCACCTGGCCTGGTTGTTGCGATCAAGGGCCTTCACGTACGAGAGCGGATCGTTGCCCATCTGGGCCAGCCAATTGAACAGCGTCCAGACCAGCACGATGATCGCTACGATCACGCCTGGCACCACGAACAACTGGATGATGAACGTCGCGTCGGGGGCTTCGACCGGCGGAAGCTGCTCGGGCGGGGGAGGTTGGCGCTTAGGATCGCTGATCGAAGACATGAGGCAACAGGCCTGAAAGAGGGCGGTCGAACAAGACCTCCAGTCTACGGCCCGGCTCCCGCAGTCGCAAGCAGCCCAGGTTCGAGCAACGCTGCGTGACCGCCAGGGGCAAGAAAGCCCCGTGCGGCGCCGAAGCATTCTCGACGGGCTAACCCGTCGCGCTCCGGCTGGCCGCTCTCCACCACTTGATCGCCAGAGGAGTTGCCGCGCGAGTCGTTCGGTTGTCGTCGAAAGGGAACCAGCGCGCCGCCAGCGATTTCCCGAGCCGTTGCGAAGGCGCCTCGACGGCGACATGGATCAGCCACGCGATGAAAATCGCACTCGCGGTCGCCAATGTCAGGGCCTGCCATGCCGCCCAACCGTGATCGATCGCGATCCGCATGGCAACATAGCCCCCAATCCCGTGGACGACGTAGAGCGGATAGCTGATTCGAGCGAAGAATCCGAACAGCCGATTGCTCTTGAACCAGTTCGGACGGGTACTGGCGGCTGCGAACAAGATCGTGGCGCCTGCATAGTACCACAGTGAGCCGAACGCGGATGATGGTCGGCCGATGGACCAGGTGGCCGCGAACAGGGCGAATATCGAGATCACGCAGAGGATGCACGTCCGCAGCGAGATCATGCGGCGGAAGCGGTAATTCAGCGCTACCCCGATGAACATCAGGATCAGGAACGGCACTTCCAAGGCGGCGACCTGTCCCAATTGATATGCGCGGCCCTGGCCGCCGGTCAATGTCTCAAGTCGTGGGCTGAGCCAACCCATCGCCATGGCCAAGACGACTGGCACCGCGAAAACCTTGAGACTTCCCTCGCGAAGCCATCGACTCAGGCATGCGCAGAGCAAATAGAACTTCACCTCGATCTCCAGTGTCCAAATGATGCAGTCGATGTGCGGAGACCAGAGAACGTCGCGTATACCGGGCACGTAATGAATCAGAACCGTCTTGAGCGAGTGCGGGAATGGCCGCGTGTAGTACCAGCTTCCGATCCAGAGCATGCCCAGCGTCACGCTCAGTCCGCAAACGTACGTCGGCAGGAGACGAAAGATCCGCCCGACGAGAAATGCGGAGCGAGTCGATCGGCGAAACGAAAACGGAATCACGAAGCCGCTGAGAATGAAGAACAACGTAATGCCCAGACATGCGAACTCGATCATGGGGAGGCCGGGAAACATGCGCAACACGAATGGGTTTGGGCACTCCGCTTCCGTCAGAACGGGAAAATTGGCCACCGCCGCAATCGTCGGTCGGGCCAGGAAGAACGTCTGAACGTAATGGCTGTAGACGACCATCAGGGCAGCAATCCCACGGAGGCTGTTGGCGAACTCCAGACGGCCTTCATTGGGAGGTGGCATACGGGCTTCAGATTGCATCGTGGTAACCATGGTCCAAGGTGAAACGCTTTTACCCGCTTGTCTGCAATGATCGAAACGACATCGCAGCGTACGACGAACGCCTGTTGTGACGCACGACGGCCGGAGTGGCAGCAAGCAGGCGCTAGCGCTGCTATCGGGAACATCGGCGCGCGGTCGAGATTTCCGCCAGCCCTCTCGGCCATTGCGAGGCAGTTCGGGGTTGGGCGGCGGCGCTTGCCGGATTATGCCGCAGAATCGCCCGCAGGCATTAAAGTAGAGCTGCTTTGCCCACTTTGCTTGTTCGGCACCGTTGCGTCATCATCCCGCCCAAGCATCTGTAACGACGCGTGGCCGATTGCTTCGAGACGGCCGGCGCCGCCTGGCTGGGGCTGACCTTCGGCGGCCCCAAATGCCGCGATCGTAAGTACGACCCGATCGCCCAGGCCGAAGACGGGCTATTAACGTACTTCAGCGTGGGCGCTGCTGTTGTGGGACGACTGGCCAAGCGGGTGGGCGCCTTGAGCGGCGGAGTTGGCCGGCGAAGGGTCAATCGCGCTTCTTCACCGAATCCGGTCCCAACCATTCGTCCCAGGTCGAGTCGTAATGGTCGTAGTGGACGAGGTGCAAGCCGTACCATGCGCTCAGCACCGTGGCTGGATACCACTTGCCGTCGTCCGGCCAGTAGGCCAGCACCTTCGTGCCGGCGGCGAAGTTCGGGGGCGCGTAGGGTCGGATCCTGTCGAGCGGCAGCCACTCGTCGTCCGTGGCATCGTAGCCGACGTAATGCACTCTGGCCTGGTTGGCCTGCGCTTCGAGAATCTTGGCGCGATACCACTTGTTCTGCCACTGTGCTTCGACGCGCTCGCCCACTCGCGGCCCGAGCGTGCCGACGGTCGGGGCCAGTCGGGCGACACGCGGGAATTGCTCCGGGGCGAAGAACATCGATTTCTGGCGTTCGATGAAGCCCATCTCGCGCTCGGCGTAGGTGGCCAGTTCGTGCAGTTCGATGACGCGGTCGCCATCGGCATCGACGGCCGGATCGCCTCGAAGGCCGGCGAGCAACGAGTCGCTGAACGTCCAATTGCCGGTTGAAGAGTTGTGGGAGTAGGCACTGGTCAAAGCCGCATAGGCGATTCGCGACTGCTGATGCTGTCGGGCCAGATCATACAGCGCGCCGGAATGGCAGCAATCGGCCAACAGCAACACGCGATTTCCGTGGAAATGCCGTTCGATGTCGGCAAAGATGCTCTTCACATTCCAGGCGCTCGAGTCCTTCGCGCCGGCGTCGTAGTTGGCGAACCACGATTCATTCGTCTTCACATCGCGAAAGCCGTGCCCTGCGAAGTAGAACACCAGCAGGTCGCCGGGAGCCGTCGCTTCGAGCAGGCGGCGAAACGACACCTGGATCTTCGCCTTGCGGGCTTCGGCGTCTTCGAGATAGACGACGCGCTCGTCGGGCACACCCCGATCGCGAAACAGACCAACGAGCTGCGCGTCGCGCCGGTGTTTCTTGGCCTCGGGGAACGACGGCCAGAGATTGGAGTCCTGCCACTCGAGCAAGCCGACGGCGAATACCGACGTGTGCTGCGGATCCCAGTCGGCGGCTTGCTCGGCCGCAAAGCCTAGCGCGGGCGACAGTCCGATCGATATCGTCAACAACCAGCGGCAAACGGTCGGCATCATGGCGCAACTCCTCGGCCGAGTTCCTCTGCGAACTCATCCCGAGTGTACTTTACGTCAAGCTGGGCAAAACGCCATCACCGCAATAATCGGGATTGCCGAACTTCTTGATCCGGTGGCCGAAGCCGTGGGCCAAGGAGAGCAGCAGCCGGTTGTGGGGCAGGTCGGGCAGCTTGAGCGCGCGGCCCATCTTGAAATCGAGCCCACCGCCGACGAGTACGAACGGCGTGTCGACGTGCGTGTGCGAGTTGCCCTTGCCCAGCTCGTTGGTCCAGACGATCAGCGTGTTGTCCAATAGCGAGCCTGGGCCACCTGGCTCGGGCGTCTTCGCGAGCCGCTCAGCCAGGTAGGCCAACTGCTCGGCGTACCAGCGGTTGATCTTGGTGAGCTTCTCCTGGGCCTTCTCGTTGGAGTCGGGCTCGTGCGACAGCTCGTGATGTCCTTCCTCGACGCCCAGCCAGCGCATCTTGATTCCGCCGACCGAATGCGAGAATTGCAGCGTGGTGACGCGAGCGAAATCGGCCGACAGGCTTTGCACCAGCAGGTCGATCTGCATCTTGGCCAGCTTCGGCATGTTGTCGTTCTCTTCGCGAATGCCGAGCGGTAGCTCAGGCACGGCGTGGCCGACGTTCTCCTGGCGAGCTTCCTTCAGCTCCTGCTCCATCGCGCGGATGAACCCGGCGTGCTCGTCGAGCAGCCGGCGATCTTCCTTGCTGACGACGGCCGAGACCTTCTTCAGATCGGTGCCCAGGTCGTCGAGCACGCTCTTCATCGTGTCGCGATCCTTCACGCGGCCGTACAGCTTGGCGAACATCTGGTATGGGTCGTCGACCGGCGCGATCGGCTTGTTGGGGCCCGAGTAGACCATGCGGGTCCAGGTGTCGGCCCGGTCCGGCACCATCACGCCGAACTCGAGCGAGCCGAAGCGCGTGCGCGTGGCGGGTTGCGTTTGCAGGAAGTTCTTGATCTCTTGGTCGATCGAGATGCCGCTCGACCAGCCGGCCGGAGTATGACCGCCGCCCTGGATATTGCCGGGAAACAGCTCGATGCCCGTCAGCAGGCACCCCATCCCGCGCATGTGGTCGTCGCCGTCACCGCGAACCTTGTCGTTGACGCCGCGCAAGACAAGCGTCTGCTGTTTGAACGGTTCGAGCGGCTCGAGGATCGTCTTGAACGCGAACTTCTCGCCGGCCTCATCGGGCCAAAAGGCGTTCGGGACGACGCCATTGGGGCTGAACATGATGATCAGCCGCTGCTTGCGAGCCTGCTGATTGGCCATGCCCAGGCTCGGCAAGTTGCCCAACAGCGGCAGGGCCGCAGCGCCCAGACCCAACTGGCGAATGAATTGGCGGCGAGTCGTGGAATGCGTCATCGATCAGGCTCCTCGAGCGCCGTGCGCGGGCACGGCAGTGGTGGCTTGCTTCGTGGGTGCGGGCTTCTTGTTCGGATCGGCCTTGGCGGGCGAGTCTTTCTTCGGCGGATTCTTCTTCGAGGCACCGTCCTGTTTGCCGGCTGGCTTGTTCTTCGACGGCGGCTGCGGATCGGGCGCCTTGGCCAGTTCCGTCGTGGCGCTCGTCGGCACCAGGCTCGTCACCACGCAATCGACCATGAGCTTGCGGATGTTCGAGTTCTGCTGGACGAACTTCTTCTCCAGGGCGCTTCGCGTGGAAACGGAATAGGCCAGCATCGATTGCTTGGTCAGGTATTCGAACAGTTGCTCGACGAAGGCTTCGTTCGTCTCGTCGCTCTTGGCCAGGAAACGGGCCAGCTCGCCGACGTTCTTGAATTGGACCGTCTCGCCGGTGCGCGTCTGATAGGCCCCTTGCGCGTCGATCGGCTTTCCCTTTTCGTCCTTACGGAAGCGGCCGACGGCGTCGAAGTTCTCGAAGGCGAAGCCCAGCGAATTGATCATCCGGTGGCACGACTGGCAGACCTGATCCTTGGTTTGCAACGCCACTCGCTCGCGCGTCGTGAGGCCAGCGTGCAAGTCGGCCGGGAACGGAGCGACGGCGATTGGCGGAGCACGCAAGGCCCGCCCGAGCACGTTGCGAGCCACGAACACACCCCGGTGGATCGGCGAACTGCTGGCTGTGTAGGCGAAGCCCGCCATGAGGTACGGGTTGGTCAGTACGCCGGCGCGCGTCTCCGAGCCGAGCGAGACTTTCGTAAATGGGGCATCGGCTGGCAGGTTGCCGCCGTAGTACTTGCTCAAGCGGCCGTTCAAGTAGAGCGAATCGGACAGCAACAACTGCCGGAAGTCCGACGAATCACTCCACACGACGTCGTTCAAGAACAAGTCGAGGCCGGTCCGCAAGTCCGAGATCACCTGCATGTCGAACTCCGGGAACCGCTTCGAGTCCTTGGCCAGATCGACGAACCGGTCGACCTTCAGCCATTGCACGAAAAAGTCCGATAGCTTCGAGCGGGTGCGGGGGTCGTTTACCATCCGCTCGGCCTGCCGGCGCACGTCGTCGGCCGTCTTCAGCTTGCCGCCGGCGGCGGCCTTCGAGAGCTGCTCGTCGGGGAGCGAGTCCCACAGCTCGAGCGCCAGCCGAGTGGCCACGGCATAGCCGTCGCTGCTCTTCGAGCTCAGGTCCGGAAACAGGAACCGCGGCGACATCAGCGACACCAGCACCACGCGGCGCACGGCGACTTCCGGCGTGCGGCCGCCTTCGAACGAGCGCTCGACGTAGAACTTCTTCTCGTCGTCGGATAGCGGATGTCGCAAGGCACGCGATACCCAGCGGACGCAAAACTCCTTGAGCCGGTCCAGCCGCTCGGGTCCATCCGGCCGTGCGCCTGACAACTCTTGCAGATGATTGAGCACGAATTCGGCCGTCTCCCACGCCGCGTCGCTCGTCGCTTCTTCCCAGGCTTCCGACACCGAAGTGCCACGCTCGAAGCCCTGGCTCCGATCGTCGGGCGGGAAGCGTGTCGAAACCACGAACACCGATGGGCAATTGATCGGCGAGAGGCAGTGCGTCGGCACCGGCTCGACGCTCCGGCCCGGCAGCTTCCACTCCAGCGCGATCGAAGCCCTCTTCTCTTTGGCTTCCTTGCTCTTGTGGAACTCGAGCCGGATC
>Ga0181519_10002474_pt1 | contig 15737 bp, 14 predicted proteins | sample PEATcosm2014_Bin_26_FD_121102 | JGI IMG/M metagenome (GOLD analysis project Ga0181519, IMG submission 121102) | Peatland microbial communities from MTU Mesocosm Facility, Houghton, MI, USA - PEATcosm2014_Bin02_10_metaG | ecosystem: Environmental > Terrestrial > Soil > Wetlands > Peat | place...
GAACGTGGCGCTGGGCGGAACGCTGATCCAGCACATTCCCGACGAGGTGAAAAACGCGCTGGCGCATGAACAGCCCAATCCGCGCACCGAGCCCGGCCACAGCGTTGCCATTGCCAAGAACAGCCTGCTCCACCGCATCACCGGCGCCTTGCAGCTCGAAGTCAATTCCGCGCATCACCAGGCGGTGAAGGACGTGGCCCCGGGCATGGTGGCCGACGCGGTGGCGCCCGACGGGGTGATCGAAGGCGTCGAAGACCCCAAGCGGCGCTTTTGCCTTGGCGTGCAATGGCATCCCGAATATCTCCTGAGCGAAGGCGACAAGCGCATCTTTTCCGCTTTCATCGCCGCGGCGCGCGGCTGAACCCTTTCCCATGAGAATCATCGCCGGGCGTTATCGCGGCAAGCGCCTGGCGGAACTGGAAGGAACCTCGATCCGTCCCACCGGCGGACGGGCGCGCGAGGCGATTTTCAATATCCTGGCGCATGGGAAATTCGCGGCGCGGCCGGTTTACGAGGACGCCGTGGTGCTCGACGCCTTCGCCGGTTCCGGCGCCTTGGGTCTGGAGGCCCTGTCGCGCGGCGCGCGCTATGCGAGTTTCATGGAAAAAGACCGGCTGGCGCGCGGCGTGCTGACGGCCAATATCGAGGCCATGGGCGTGAAATCGGCGTCGACGGTGCTGAGCGCCGACGCGTTGAAACCGCCGCGCTCATCATCCCCGGCCAATCTGGTTTTTCTCGATCCGCCTTATGGCGAGGATTCTTCCGGCCCGGCGCTGGTGGCACTGGCTAAGTCCGGGTGGCTTATACCCGAGGCCCTGGCCGTGGCCGAGATTTCAACCAAGAAGGCTTTCACCGCGCCCGCGGGGTTTACGCTCTTGGACGAAAGACGCTACGGCGCCGCGAAGATTTTGTTTTTGCGCTTTGGCGGTTAGCGCCGGGCCCTTTATTTGCTTCGTATGACGGCGAGGGCCGAACGAGGCCCTCGCCCATGCTATCGCGCCTTGGCCTTGGCGGCGGCAATTTCGGGCGCCAGCAGATCGCCGCGCAGCAGGTGGATCAGGGTTTGGGCCAGCACCCAGGCGATGGCCAATGTCACCGCCGCGAGCAGGATCGCGCCGAGCCAGAGCGTGAAAGGCTCGTCCGTCGCGCGCGCGTAACGCAACCCCGCCACCGCCAGCGCCGCGAAGGGGAAGCTGATCGACCACCAGGCGAGACGGAAAGGCGGGATGCAGGCCTCGCGCAGCAGCACCGGCGCCACCACGACGAAGATGAACACGCCGCAATAGAACAGCAGGCTCGCCAGCAGATCGATGTCGCCCACGGTCTGGGTGTAGCCGATGAAACCGACGCCGAAAGGCGCGGTCAGGATCGCCAAAGCCGGCTGCAGCGCCGGCGGCAAAGCCGGACGGAACACCAGCCGCGCGAAGACCAGAGTGAACAGCACGATGGCGAAGACCAGCCCGACCGCGACGCAGAGCAAATAGAATTCGTGCACCGCCGGAACGTCGCCGAACATGCCCGCCGCCGGGATATTGATGGCACCCACCACCGGCACGAACCAGTTCGGCGCGGCATGATCGATCGAGGGATTGCCGGTGAGCCAGCGATGCACCACAAAAGTGGTGAAACACGCCATCGAGACCGCACCCAGCACCCAGATCGCCCTCGCGATATCCGGCGCATAGGGTGCGATCACCACCGGCAGCAGCAGCAGCGAAATGAAGATGGTGGAAAAAAGCGGGCCGATCATCGGATGATTCCATTCGGCCGCGACGCGTTTCGGGAAACGCGCGAGCTTGACCGAATAGGCGGCGGAAGCGGCGATGAAGGCGAGAATCGCGAGCGCGCCGATGAATTCACCGATCCACACCGGCGCGCCGTAGAGCCCATGCGCCAGGCGCCAGGCGCTGCACAAGCCGGAAAGCCCCATCGCCGCGCCGAAGCAGCCCACCGGCAGGAAAGCGAGTTGTTTCACGGCCTGGTTCCCAATGCCGTCTTGGGCGCGTTCGGAATCGTGGCGGCATAGGCATCCCAGCCGCGCGCGCGCAGTTTGCAGGCATCGCATTCGCCGCAGCCGAAACCCCAATCATGGCGGTGGACGCGGTCGCCGCGATAGCAGCTCACGGTCTCATCGCGCACCAGATCGACCAAGCCCGTCCCGCCCAGTTCACCGGCGAGACGCCAGGTGGCTTGCTTGTCGATCCACATCAGCGGCGTCTCGAGATTGAGCCTGGCGTTCATGCCGAGATTGATCGCCGTCTGGAGCGCCTTGATCGTGTCGTCGCGGCAATCGGGATAGCCCGAATAATCGGTTTCGCACATGCCGCCGATGACGTTTTTCAGGCCGCGTTGCCCGGCGACGATGGCGGCGAAGGTGAAAAACACCAGGTTGCGCCCGGGAACAAACGTCGCGGGCAAACCGTCCGGCCGTTTGGCGAAGGGCATATCCGCCGTCAAGGCGCTGACGCTGACATCGCCCAGCACGCCGAGATCGATCACCCGGTCGGGGCCGAGGCGCTGGCCCCATTTGGAATTCAAGCCCGCGAGCCGGATGCGGATGGGCTCGCGGGCCTCGAGTTCGGCTTTGTGGCGCTGGCCGTAGGAAAATCCCAATGTCTCGACCCGCGCGTAACGGTCGAGCGCCCAGGCAAGACAGGTGGTGGAATCCTGCCCGCCCGAGAACAATACCAGCGCGGCTGCGGGATCGAGTTCGGCCATGGCGGAAATCAGCGCCGGCCGAAGAGTTTTTCGATATCGGCCAGGCGCAGCTCGACATAAGTCGGGCGGCCGTGATTGCATTGGCCGGAATGGGGCGTCACTTCCATTTCGCGCAACAGCGCGTCCATTTCGGCCTGGTTGAGCCGCCGCCCGGCGCGCACGCTCCCATGGCAGGCGAGCGTGCCGCACACATGTTCGAGTTGCTCCTTCAACGACATCACGTCGCCCAGCTCGGTGAGTTCGTCGGCGAGGTCACGGATCAGGCCCTGGATGTCGATCTCGCCCAGCAGCGCCGGAACCTCGCGCACCACCACCGCGCCGCTGCCGAAATTCTCGATCACCAGCCCGAGTTCGGTCAATTCCTTGGCACGCGCCGAGAGCCGCAGCGCCGCGGATTCTTCCAGCTCCACCACCTCGGGCAGCAGCAGAATCTGGCGGCGCACGCCGGAGGATTCGATTTCGCGTTTCATGCGCTCATAGACCAGGCGCTCATGCGCCGCGTGCTGATCGACGATGACGATGCCGTCCGCGGTTTGCGCGACGATATAGGTTTCATGCAGTTGCGCGCAGGCGGCACCCAGCGGAAAATCCTGGGCCGCGGGCGCCTCAACCGCGCGCGCGGAGGGCGCGTGCTGGGGCAAGGGCGCCTGATAGACCGCGGCGGGTTCGGACAGACCCGGCATCAGCGCGGGCGCCGCACCCCCGCGCGGATTCCAATGAACCGGCTGGCCCCGGTGAAACGCCCCCAGCGCCGCCTCGGCCACGGTGGTGGAAGCGCGGTGACCCGCCGCCGCCAGGGCGTGACGCAGCGAACCGACGATCAAGCCGCGCACCAGATTGGCGTCGCGGAAACGCACTTCGGCCTTGGCCGGATGAACATTGACGTCGACCTGATCCTCCGGGCTGTCGAGGAACAGCACCACCATGGGATGGCGGTCGCGCGCCAGGAAATCCTGATAGGCGCCACGCACCGCCCCGGCCAAAAGCTTGTCGCGCACCGGGCGGCCATTGACGAAGAGATATTGGTCCTTGGCTGTGGCGCGGTTGAGCGTCGGCAGCCCGGCCAGGCCGGAAAGCCGGAAGCCCTCGCGCGCGGCCTCGATGACAAGGGCGTTGTCGGCGAATTCGCGGCCCAACAGCGCGCCGAGCCGGATCTTGCGCGATTCTTCCACGCTCGCATTCGCCAGATCGCCTGTTAAGAGATCCTGGGCCGGATTGAGCCGCAGCAGCGCTTTTTCCTCGTCGCCGATGACGGTAAAGGCAACCGACGGATAGGCCATGGCCAGGCGCTCGACCGCATCGACCGCGGCGTCGCGTTCGGCGCGCGTCGATTTCAGGAATTTGAGCCGCGCCGGCGTGGCGTAGAAGAGTTCGCGCACCTCGACCCTGGTGCCGGGCGGATGCGAGGCGGGCTTGACCTCGCTTTTGGCCCCGCCCTCAACGGTGATGGAGGACGCCGATGCCGCGCCCTTCTGGCGGCTGGTGATGGTGAGGCGGCTGACCGCGCCGATCGAAGGCAGCGCCTCGCCGCGAAAGCCCAGGGTTTTGATGCGCAGCAGATCGTCATCCGGCAGTTTCGAGGTCGCATGGCGCTCGACCGCGAGCGACAATTCCCCGGCGCTCATGCCGGCGCCGTCATCCACCACCAGGATCAGCCCCGCCCCACCCTCGCGCAAGGTGATCTCGATGCGCTTGGCCCCGGCGTCGATCGCGTTCTCGACCAGCTCTTTCACCGCCGCGGCCGGACGCTCGATCACCTCGCCGGCGGCGATGCGGTTGACGATGACGGGCGGCAGCAGGCGGAGGACCATGAGCTATTGTGCCTTGGGCCGCCCCATCTCGCCAAGCTGCTGGCGCGCGAGTCGTTTGCCTTCTTCCACCGCCGGCTGGTCGAAGGCGTTGACGCCGAGCAGATCGGCCGCGATCGCGGTTTCGAGCATGAAATGCATCAGCAGCGCGCCCAGGCTTTTCTCATCGAGTCGGGCGAGGGCGATGATCCGCGTCGGCCGGCCGTTACGGATCAGCGTGGCGGCCGTCGCCCGCTGCTCGGCCTCGAGCAGATCGCCCATGCGCTTGCCGGCGAGATAGGCCAAATCCTTGTTGGCCGCCAGATTTTGCGGCATGGCGTGCCCCAGCCCCGCCTGCGGCAGGAAAACCAGGGTGAACATCTTGTCGGCCGGGCCGTCGAGATAGAGCTGGAGCTGGCTGTGCTGATCGACCGTCCCCATCGCGCGGATCGGCGTGGTGCCCTTGCCGTCCTTGCCCAGGCTTTCGGCCCAAAGCTGGCGGAACCACAGGCCGAAATTCGCCAGCCGGTCGACATAGGGCATCAGCACCGTCGATGATATGCCGCGCCGCTCGGCGAGCGCGACCGACACCGCGGCGCCCAAGGCGGGAAGGGATTCGCGAATTTCCTTGGCGGCCAGAGCGGATTTCAAGGTCTCGGCGGCGCCAGCGCGAAATTCCCCGGCATCGAGCCCGGCGATCAAAGCCGGCAGCATCCCGACATTGGACAGGACCGAGAATCGTCCGCCGAGCAATGGGTCGTGGTCGAGCACGCGAATCTTGCGCGACGCCGCCAGCCGCCGCAGCGGGTTCTGGCCCGGCTCGGTGATCACCAGCACCTGTTTCGAGCGGGCAGGCCCCAACCAATCGAGACAGGCGAATAACTGGGTCAGGGTTTCGGCCGTGCCGCCCGATTTGGATATCGCGATCAGGCCGGTCCGCTCCCGCTTCAAGCCGCCGAACAAATCCTTGAAGGTCGCCGGGTCGATATTGTCCATGAAGTGGAGACGCGGTCCTTGGCGCGGCCCCTGGTGCGAAGGCGCAAGCGCCGCCAGCGTCTGGCCGCCAAGACTCGAGCCGCCGGTGCCGAGCACGATCACGTTCTTGAAAGCGCGGAATTCCTTGGCCAGGCGCTGCAATGATTTCAGATCGTCGCGCTTGCCCGGCAAGGCCAGGAACGGGGTCTTGCCCGCACGGACCAGGCCAGCGAGCCGGGAAAGCGCCGATTCCACCCGCTCCAACGCGGCTTCCAACTCGGCCGCGGTCAAACCCCGGTTGCCCACCGCTTCGGCCAGACAGCCTGTTATGTCGTGACGGTAAAGCATCACACCCACGCGGCACCGTGCGGAGCCGGATTGAGCCGGCAACGCGCCGGACGCTACTGCATTTTAGACGGCGCGAAAAGACGTCATCCGGCGGCGAAACGCCGGAATCGGGATCAGAACAACCAGTCGAAGAAGCCCTTGGGCTTGGTGCGCTCGATCACCACCGGCTTGCCGGTGTAAACGAATGCGGCTTGACCGGACGAAGCTCCCGATGCCGACGGGGCGCTGCCCGCCGCCTGGCTCGCCGCGGCTTCGCGCAACCGCTCGGCCTCGCTGCTCGGATCGATGGTCTGATCGGCCGGCGCGATGGTCGGCGTCGGCGAGCGCCAGAACAGCAGGCTGTCGATGAAGCCGCCCTTGTCCGGCACCGCCGAGGAATCGTTGGCGAGCAATTGGCGGATGTCCTTGGGCGCGCTGTCGGCGCCGGCCTGTTTCAGCAATTCGCCTTCGCCCTCGCTGCGGTCGGCATCGGCCGGCGGCAGGGTGGTGAGATCCGCATCGCCGGCGCGGAACACCGTCTGGCGCGCCTGATCGACCGGGGCCTGGGTCTGGGTGGGCGCCGCACCCGGGCGCGGCGGGCGCAGATTGTAATCGGGCGGAATGGCGAGCGGCGCCGAGGCGGTGACGGCGAATTCGTCCGGCACGACTTTTTCCATGCCCAGGCCGCGCCTGATGCTTTCGCAGCCGCCCAGCGGCCAGGCCAATGACAGGGCGGCACAGGCGAAAGCGGCGGTGGCGGTGGTGCGGATGAATGCCCGATCGATCACGTCGATAAACCGTCCTGAAATTCCATTTTCTTGGGCGTCACCTTACCCTGCCACGGCGGCTTTCGCCAAGCATACCGTCGATTGCGATGAAAAAAACGCCGACACAGATGCAGGCATCCGCCAGGTTGAAAGCGAACCAGTGCCATTCCCCCCAGTGAAAATCGAGGAAATCCACCACCGCGCCGCGGAATAGCCTGTCGATAATGTTACCCAGCGCCCCGCCGATGACGAGGCCGATAGCCAAACCGAGCCAGCCTTGCCCGGCGCGCTTCAGCCAGAAGATCAGCGCCGCGACGATGAGCACCGACAAGGCGGCGAAGACCAGCGTGCCGCGCGCCTCGCCGGAGTTGAACAGGCCGAAACTGACCCCCCGGTTCCAGGTCAATACCAGGTTGAAGAAGGGCAGCACCACGACGCCATCCACCCCCGGGCGTGCTTCGAAAAAGCCCAGCACCCAATATTTGGCCAACTGGTCGAGCAAGGCGGCCGCGACGGCCAGGGTAAGACCGCGACGCATTTCTAAACCCCGCCCTTCGCAAGCCCGTCCACCGCATCGGCGCAGCGATGGCAGAGATCGGGATGGGCTTTGACCGAACCCACCTCGGGCAGCACTTTCCAGCAACGCGCGCATTTCTCGCCCGCGGCGCGATCGACCACCACGGCAATGCCGGGCACATCCGGCAGGGTGAAAGCGCCGGCGGGAGCGTCGCCATGCATGAAGACGGCATCGGAGGTGATGAAGGTCTCGGGCAAATTGACGTCCTTGAAACCGGCCGCGTTCTGGGATTCGGCGTAAACCCCGATTGTGGCCTGGAGGCTCGACCCGATGAATTTCTCGGCGCGCTTCAATTCGATCGCGCCGGTGACGGCGCGGCGCAAGGTTCGGATCTTTTCCCATTTTTCGCCGATTGCGTCGTCGCGCCAGCTCGCGGGAATTTCGGGATAGAGCTGCAGATGGACGCTGGCGTCGCCGGCATCGCCGTGGCGGCAGAGCCAGGCCTCTTCCGCGGTGAAGCACAGCACCGGCGCCAGCCACTTGACCAGGCAATCGAACACCAGATCGAGCGTGGCGCGCGCGGCGCGGCGTTTCACATCGCCCGCCGGATCGCAATAGAGCGAATCCTTGCGCACGTCGAAATAGAAGGCCGAGAGATCGACGGCGCAGAAATTATGCAGTTCGGTGAACATGGTGTGGAAATCATAAGCCTCGACCGAGGACCGCACCACGCCGCCCAGCTGCCACAGCCGGTGCAGCACCCAGCGTTCGAGCTCAGGCATGTCCTTGGGCTCGACCTTTTCCCGAGGCGAAAAATCCTTCAGCGCGCCGAGAAGATAACGCAGCGTGTTGCGCAGCCTGCGGTAGAACTCGCTCTGCTGCTTTAGGATTTCAGGGCCGATGCGCAGATCCTCGGCGTAATCGGCGGCCACCACCCAAAGCCGCAGGATATCGGCGCCGCTTTTGCCCACCACTTCCTGGGGCGAGGTGACGTTGCCCAGGGATTTCGACATTTTGCGCCCCTGCTCGTCGAGCACGAAGCCGTGGGTCAGCACCGCCTCATAGGGCGCGCGGCCGCGCGTGCCGCAGGATTCCAGGAGCGAGGAATGGAACCAGCCGCGATGCTGGTCCGAGCCTTCGAGATAGAGCGAGGCCGGCCATTTGAGATCCTTGCGCGCCTCCAGCACGAAGGCGTGGGTCGAGCCGGAATCGAACCAGACATCGACGATGTCCTTCACCTGCTCGTAATCCGACGCCTTGCGGGAAGGCCCGAGGAATTCGCCCGGGTCGTGGGCGAACCAGGCATCCGAGCCCTCTTTCTCGAAGGATGCCGCGATGCGGTCGATCACGCCCTGATCGCGCAGGACCTCGCCGGTTTTCTTGTCGACGAACACCGCGATGGGCACGCCCCAGGCGCGCTGGCGCGAGATGCACCAGTCCGGCCGGGTTTCGATCATCGAGCGGATGCGGTTCTTGCCTTGCGCCGGAATCCAGCGCGTGTCCTCGATCGCCTTCAGCGCGGTCGCGCGCAGACCGTTCGTCTCCATCGAAATAAACCATTGCGGCGTGGTGCGGAAGATCAGCGGCGCCTTCGAGCGCCAGGAATGGGGATAGGAATGGGTGAGCTTGGCCTCGCCCAGCAACCCGCCCGCTTCTTGGATGGCGGCGATCACCGCCTGGTTGGCGTCGCCCTCCTTGCCGTTGGGCTTGTAAACGCGCTTCCCGGCAAAGAGCGGCACGGTGGGATAATAGGTCCCGTCGCCCGCCACGGTTTCCGGCACCTTGATGTGGTTCCGGGTGCAGAGATCGAAATCGTCGGCGCCGTGGCCGGGCGCCATGTGGACGAAGCCGGTGCCGTCCTCTTCGGTGACGAAATCCCCGGCCAGCAGCGGCACGTCGAAATCGTAACCGCCCTTGGCCTCGGGAACACCGTGCAATGGATGGCGGCAGATCGTGCCGGCAAGCTGCTCGCCCTTCAGCACCATCACCATGTCGGCCTTGAAATCGAGATCTTTTTCGAGCGCCGCCCAGCGCGATTCGGCCACGACCAGCCGCTCGCCCGGCTTGGCCAGGCTGTTCGGCCCGGCATGGCTCACCAGCAGGACGAGATAATTCATGTCCGCGCCATAGGCGATGGCGCGATTGCCCGGCAGGGTCCAGGGCGTGGTGGTCCAGATCAGGATCGAGGAATTGGCGATTTCGCGATTGCCCGGTTTGGCCACGGGGAACTTCACCCATACCTGGGTGGAAACGTGGTCGTGATATTCGATTTCGGCCTCGGCCAAGGCGGTCTGTTCCACCACCGACCACATCACCGGCTTCGAGCCGCGATAAAGCGAACCGTTCATCAGGAACTTGCCGATCTCGCGCACGATCTGCGCCTCGGCCGGGAATTCCATGGTGGTGTAGGGATGTTCCCAGTCGCCGGTCACGCCCAGGCGCTCGAACTCCGCCTTCTGCACGCCGATCCAGTGACGGGCGAAATCGCGGCATTCCTTGCGGAATTCGACGATCGGCACGTCGTCCTTGGATTTCTTTTTGGCGCGGTATTCCTCCTCGATCTTCCATTCGATCGGGAGGCCATGACAGTCCCAGCCCGGCACATAGACCGAATCCTTGCCGCTCATCTGTTGGGCGCGGTTGATGATGTCCTTCAGGATCTTGTTGAGCGCATGGCCGATATGAAGATTGCCGTTGGCGTAAGGCGGCCCGTCATGAAGCACGTATTTCTCGCGGCCCTTGGAAGCAGCGCGCATCTTTTGCCAAAGCCCGAGCTTCGCCCAGCGTTCGAGCAGAACCGGCTCGCGCTTGGGCAGGTCGCCGCGCATCGGAAATGCCGTGTCGGGCAGGAAGACGGTCGAGCGGTAATCCTTGGCTGAATCCGGCGCGGCGTTCTCGTTCATGGGCTTGGTCATAGGGAGATGGCGCCGAGCCGTCAACCTCGGGCAGATGGGGCTTATGGATATTCGGCGCCGGCGAGCGCGGCGCGGGTGGATGCCAAATCGCGGACAAGCTGCGCCTTCAACGCCTCCACCCCGGAGAATACCGCGTCGGGGCGCAGATAGTCGACCAGGGCAACGCGCAGATGGCGGCCGAGGAGATCGCCCGAGAAATCGAGCAAATGGGCTTCGAGCCGCAATTCGCCGGCGCCCAGCGTCGCGCGGCGGCCGAGATAGGCCACCGCCTCGTGCCAATCGGTTTTGCCCTCGCCTTCGATCCCGGCATAGGCGGCATAGATGCCGGGAGATGGCCGGAGATAGTCGGCAAGCGGCACATTGGCGGTTGGCACGCCCAATCCCCGGGCATGGCCTTCGCCGTGCTCCACCCGCCCCTCGATTTCCCAGAACCGGCCGAGCAGTTCGGCCGCCTCGCGCGGCTTGGCCCCGGTCAAAAACTGACGGATACGGGTCGAGGAATAGAGCGATCCTCCGGGGCTGGCCACCGCCTCGACCACGGAAACCTCGAAGCCCTTTTGCGCGCCCTGCGCCTTCAGCAATTTGGAATCGCCGCGCCGCCCCCGCCCGAAAACGAAGTCGTAACCCACCACCACGTGCTTGGCGCCCAGACCCGCGATCAGGATTTGATCGACGAAGTCTTCGGCGCTGAGCTTGGCGAAATCGAGATCGAAATGTTTGGCCAGCAGCAGATCGACGCCGAGCGTCTCGATATGCCGCGCCTTGGCGCGAAACGGCGTGAGCCGGAAAGGCGCCGCGTCCGGCTTGAACACGCCATAGGGATGCGGCTCGAAGGTGAGCACGGCATGCGACGCGTGCAGGGCGCGGGCGGCCCCGCCGGCGGCCGCTATCACCGCCTGATGGCCGGGATGGACGCCGTCGAAATTGCCGATGGCGACCGCGCCGCCGCGGTCCGCATCCTCGATCTTTTCATGCCGGAAGATTCGCACGGGCGAAGATATATAGCGGTGGCGGACGAGCGGGTAGGGTTTTAGTTCAGAGTCGTTCGCGCCGGAGTCTACGCTTTGCGGGAAGGCACCATGACCAGCGCCTCGCCGTCGATGACGTCGGTGTCGCCGACGCGGCACACGGTCTTGAGTTTGGCGCGCTTCTTGACGAGATCGATTTCCGTCACTGTAACCTGGGCCTCGACGGTGTCGCCGATGCGCACCGGGGCGCGGAAGGCCAGGCTCTGGCTGAGATAGATGGTGCCCGGGCCGGGCATCATGGCGATGACCGTGGAGAAGAAACTCGCGGTCAGCATGCCGTGGGCGATGCGGCCCTTGAACCTGGTTTTCTGGGCAAAGGCTTCATCGAGGTGAAGCGGATTATGGTCGCCGGTGAGATCGGCGAAATCGACCACGTCGGCCTCGGTCAAGGTGTGGAAATAAGACGCCGTCATGCCGACGACCAGATCCTCGAGCGCATAGCCTTGGCGGGGCGCGATAGCATGCCGAACATCGTCCATCATCGACCTCGATAGGGTGTTTTTTGTGCGGCGCACCTTAACCGCCGGAAAGGGTTGGAGCAAGGTATTCCACCCCTTCAGGGCAAAATCCGGGCATTTCCGGGGCTTTTTGTCGCATCGCAACCTGGCCTTTGGCCGGCCGAAACCCTTCCCCGCATGCATGCCCTTGTCTACTCTCCCGGCCAACGAGTCGAGGGGACATCCTTGGAAGAGAGCGGTTCCGCGCCATTGCGCGACATGTGGTATTTCGCCTTGCCAGGCGATCAGTTGGCGCCCGGCAAGATGCGGCCGAAGACGCTGCTGGGCGAGCCGCTGCTGTTCGGGCGCACGCGCGCGGGCGCGGTTTTCGCGCTGAAGGACATCTGCCCGCATCGCGGCATTCCGCTCTCCTATGGGCAATTCGACGGCAAAGAGGTCGAGTGCTGCTATCACGGCTGGCGCTTCGGCGCGGATGGGCGCTGCACCGCCATTCCCTCGCTTTATGAAGGCCAGGATTTCGACATTTCCAAGATCCGCGTCGCGGCGTATCCGGCGCGCGAGCTGCAAGGCAATGTCTGGGTGTTCTTCGGCAAGGACGAAGAGGCGGCGCCGCCGCCGCCCGAAATCCCCGAGATCGGCGAGATGAGGCCCCGCTTGTTCGAAAGCCTGCGCGTACCGGCGGCCATCGACCACGCCGTGGTGGGATTGATGGACCCGGCGCACGGCCCCTTCGTGCACACCTCCTGGTGGTGGCGTTCGCGGCGTTCGATTCACGAAAAAGCCAAGGCGTTCGCGGCGAGCCCCTATGGCTTCACCATGCTGCGCCATCAGCCCTCGTCCAATTCCAACGCCTATCGGCTGCTGGGCGGCAAGCCCGAGACCGAGATCGCCTTTCGCCTGCCTTCGACCCGCATCGAGCATATCCGCATCGGCAAGCGTTTCGTCGCCAGCCTCACTGCGGTGACGCCGCTTTCCGAGAACGAAGCCGAGATCAACCAATCGATCTATTGGGATTTGCCCTGGCTCGGGATTCTGAAACCGCTGCTGCGACCCTTTGTACGCACGTTTCTCAACCAGGACCGTGCCGTGATCGTGATGCAGCAGAAGGGCTTGCGTCACAACCCGGCGCTGCTGCTGATCAACGACGCCGACACCCAGGCGCGCTGGTATTACCGGCTCAAGGCCGAATATCTTCGCGCCCGCGCCGAGAACCGCGCTTTCGTCAACCCGGTCAAGGACCGGGTGCTGCGCTGGCGCAGCTGATGTAAACTGCCGGCTTGCGGTTTAAGCGGAGTCGACAGCATGAGTGACGCCAAAATCAGTTACCCGATCTCGGCCAAAGCGGCAGCGGCGACGCTGGCGGCGCTGAAATTCGACCGCGACGGTCTCATCCCCGCGGTGGCGCAGCAGCATGACAGCGGCGAGACCCTGATGCTGGCCTGGATGAATCGCGAATCGGTCGAAGAGACTCTCAAGACAGGGCGCGTCTGCTACTGGTCGCGTTCGCGCCAGAAGCTTTGGCGCAAGGGCGAAAGCTCGGGCCATGTCCAGCGCCTGGTGGAACTGCGCGTCGATTGCGACGGCGACGCTTTGCTGCTGCTGGTCGACCAGACCGGGCCCGCCTGCCACACCGGCACGCGCAGTTGTTTCGCCCGCGCGCCGCGCGGCGATGCCTTGGTCGACATATTGAAACCGGTGGAAGCGCCCGCCTCGGGCGAGACCCGTTAATCCGCCAAAACGGATGAGACCTTAGGCTGATCGCGCCGCGGGAACCGGCTCGCGCTTTTGCTTGTGTTTTTCCACGGCGTCGGCGGCCGCGCGCGCGACCAGCTGCACCGGGGTTTCCGGCCGCAACGGATCGAAGGCCGCGACGCCGACCGCGACCCGAAGCGGCTGTTCCGGATCGCCGGTAAGCGCCGCCAAACGGCGCGCCCCGGTTTCGATGGCCATCACCCGGCGACGCGCGCCGTCCTCGTTGATGCCCTCGATCCAAAGCACGAACTGGCTGCCGCCGTAACGCGCAATCAAATCGCCGGCGCGGGTGTTGTCGCGCAAGATGCCGGCCAGGGTCACCAGCGCTTCGTCGCCCGCCGAAGGCCCGTGCCGGTCATTGACCAGTTTCAGATTGAGCACGTCGATGCAGAGCAGCACCGCGTTTTGCGTGCCGCGGTCGAGCCGCAGCAGGCGGCGGGCGAATTCGTCGAAAAACGCGTTGCGGTTGGTGAGGGTGGTGAGCGGATCGGTGCGCGACATGGTGGTGATGCGTTCGCGCGCCTCGATCTGCGCGATCACGATGCCGAGACGGTCGGCGACGTCGCCGAGCAGAATCCGTTCGAATTCGCCGAAGACCCGGTCCTCGGGCCGCCGCCACAGCGCGACCGCGCCCTTCATCTCGTGGCGGTAATGCACCGCATGCGCGGCGAGATGCCCGGAAGCAGCGGATGCCGCAGCGGCGGATTCCTTTTCCTTCAACGACTGGCGAATCATCATCAACGCGGTGGGCGGCGGCTTGATGCCCCAGGAGATCGAGGTCCTGAGCGGCGGATCGCCGCCCGCGCGCAGGATGGCGCCGCCGCTCGCTCCGGAGGCGAGACCGAGCGCCACCAATGCCGCGTTGAGCGCGCTTTCGGGCTGGGTTTCGTCGCGCACCGCGCGCACCACATGGCCGGCAAGACCGTCGCGGATATGCTGATCGGCCTGGGTCAAATCCTGGACGCCATGGACGCGGCAGATGCCGCGCGCGCCGTTCCACAGCCCGGCGGATCCGAAGACCGGCCGCGCCGCGAGGCTGAGCAAAATATGGGTGCCGTCGGCGGCGCGAAATTGGATGTCGCCCACCTGGGCCGGCTCGGTCGCCGCGAACAGCCGGGCCTGGGAAGGATCGGCGAGGAATTCGGATAGCGGCTTGCCGAGAAGATTATCCGCCGGCCAGCCGAACACCAGCCGGGGGGCCACGAAGACGAAACGCGACGCGGCGTCGATTTCCCAGGCGAAATCGCCCGCGATCTCGATGAGTTCGCGGCAGCGCCGCTCCGCTGCGTAAGCGTTGTCGTCCATGACTACCCCTAGGCTCCGGCCCAAAAATCGGCTTGGGCCGCCGGATAACCCGTCCAACCTAAGGCCTGGGGTTTAGAAAATGATTAAGGATTGCCGTCCGGGCGCGACCGGAGCCCCGCCCGGCCTCGGGAAACACCCTTAATTAATTATGATTACCGGCTCAATCAGTGGGCGAGCAGGACCGGCATATCCGCCCCGGCGATCACCTGCCGCGTGGCGCCGCCGAAGATCATCTGGCGCAGGCGGCTTTGGGTATAGGCCCCTTTGACCAGGAGGTCGGCCTTCATCGCCCGCGCCTCGGCGAGAATCACGTCGCCCGGCAGGGTCTTGCCGGCGGCGATGTGGCGGGACGTGGCATTGATGCCATGCGCCTGGAAGTTGCGGGCGAGTTCCTCGCTCGACGGCCCGGGCGTCCACGCGCCCTCGACGCTCACCACCTGCACCTGCGCGGCTTTTTTCAGGAACGGCATGGCGAAGGCGACGGTGCGCGCGGTTTCGGTCGAGCCGTTCCAGGCGACCAGCACGCGCTCGCCGATGCTCGACGGCGCCGCCGCCGGCGCCATCAGCACCGGCCGCCCGCTTTCGAACAGCGCGTCTTCGAGCGTGGCCTCGGCGAAAGAGGCGGGTTTTTCCGGATGCTCGACCACGATCAAATCGAAGACCCGGCCGATGGCGCCCACCACCGCGTTCTGCCGGCCGCTTTCCTCGCGCCATTCGGCGCTGACGCCCGCGCCGGGTGCGGCGCCAAGCGACACGCCGTTGCGGCGCATCACCGCCTCGAACAAGGCATGCGCCTGGTCGCGGCGGTCGTGACCCTCGCGCTCCAGGGTGCGGTCGACCTCGGAGGAAATCGAGAAACCCATCTCGCCGCCGAACACCACGGCGTATTCGCTGGCGAGCGCGTTGAGGCCGGTAACGCGGCTGCCGAAGCGTTTGGCCGCCAGCACCGCGGTTTCCAGCACCGGACCGGCATTGCCGTCGCTCACTACCGCCAATATCGTTTTCATCGCGGCCCTATCCTCCCCTTGATTTCATTATATCGCCGGGCGGGCGGGCGCCCAAGAACTCTGGCCGGTACGATCAAAATCCGCCCAAACACCCTCAGTCCTGGTGCACAAGATTTCGGCAAATGATTGACAGCCAAGCCCGCCAACGGCTTGAGTGAGCCCCAGTTTCGAGGGGAAGAAC
>Ga0181519_10002478_pt1 | contig 15722 bp, 8 predicted proteins | sample PEATcosm2014_Bin_26_FD_121102 | JGI IMG/M metagenome (GOLD analysis project Ga0181519, IMG submission 121102) | Peatland microbial communities from MTU Mesocosm Facility, Houghton, MI, USA - PEATcosm2014_Bin02_10_metaG | ecosystem: Environmental > Terrestrial > Soil > Wetlands > Peat | place...
GCTCATGCGCACAATCATAACAGGAGTACCTCCACCACAGCGCGCCTAATCCTCCCACCACGCCCCGCGCACCCTTCAAAACCTCAAACCCTGCCAACTTCCGTCATAGTGAGAACCGCTGGAGGCCCGGCAGGGCGCTTGACAGGCGGCGCGAGAGGCGGCCTTTAGGACGCTCGACCCCGTTGCAGCGGAGCCGCATCTTGCCCGATGCTCAGCACGAATTCCGGTATCAATCCAGCTGGCGCATGATCCTGACCGGCATATTCCTGTTCGGCGGCGCGGCGATCGTCCTGCGCCAGACGGCCTCGACCAACGACCGCGGCCTGATCCTCGACGGCCTCGCTTTTTCTGTGACGGAGGCGACGTATATCTACTGGCTCCTGTGCGCGGCCAGCGTCTGCTTCGTTCTGGCCTTCATCGGCCTGGCGATCGCCCGGCGCCACGGGCCGCAATGGATCCGGCTGACCGACCGGTCGATCATCCTGCCGCCGCACAATTGGTCGCGGACGCAGACAGAGATCCCCTATTCGGCCATCACGGCGCTGCAAATCCGAACGGTGCGGCGGCTGCGTTTCCTCACACTGGTCCATCAAACCGGCAAGAGTGTCATCTTGTCGTCAAAACTACGATCCGCCGGCGAATTCGACCGGCTGACGGGGCTGATCGCCGAGAACGTGCGGCGTTGCGCGCCGCAGGCGGGCCGGATCGATGGGCCGGACTCGGCCGGTGATGTCCGCCGCCAGGCGTAAGCCGGTCGCCGATCCGAACCGCGACCTCATGCCGATCGAGCTGTCTGCTCGACCGGACCGAAATCGTTAAGGCTTGTCGTGCTAAGTCTCTCGCCGGGCCGCGCGGACAGTGTCAACCGTGGCTCCTCCGGCGCGGAACATTGCCCTCCATCCCGCAGCCGGCTAGACAGAGGAGGGCGCGATCGCACGGTGTGATCGCATCCAGGAGAACAAGCTTTGCCGGATACGTCGCACGCCGCTTCAGAGCGGCCGGGGCAAGTCGCCAATCCCATTGCACAGGCGCGGCGATCGTCCGGATGTTCGGCCCGGATCCGACTATCGGCAATTCGGCGCAGGCGCGCGACCGGACCCTGTTCGACAAGCTCAGCGTCACGCCGCTTGAAATACCCCGCCCCATCGCACCTTTGACTTGAGCCATGAGACTAGAGCCATGGACCAGACAATCTGGCAACCCTACGTACAAATGAAATCAGCGCCACCGCCACTCCCGGTGGTGGCGACCGAAGGCGTCCGACTGAAGCTCGCCGATGGGCGGGTCTTGATCGACGGGATCGCCTCTTGGTGGACCGCGTGTCACGGCTATAACCATCCGGCGATCCGCCACGCGGTCGAGCGGCAGCTGGCGACCATGCCGCATGTCATGTTCGGCGGCCTGACGCATGAACCCGCCGCGCGACTGGCGACCCGGCTGGCGGAGCTGCTGCCCGGGGATCTGGGCCACGTCTTCTTCAGCGAGTCCGGCTCGGTCGCGGTCGAGGTCGCGCTGAAGATGGCAGTGCAATACTGGCGCAACCGCGGCGAGACGGGCCGCAGCCGGTTCCTGTGCTTCCGCGGCGGCTATCATGGCGACACGCTGGGCGCCATGTCGGTCTGCGACCCCGACCAGAGCATGCATTCCCACCTCTCCGGCTATGTTCCGGCGCAGATCGTGGCGGATCTCCCGTCGAGCGCATCAGCGCATGCGGCCCTGGATACGCTGCTGACCAAGGAGCGCGGCACCATCGCCGCCATCATCGTCGAGCCGCTGGTCCAGGCAGCCGGCGGCATGCGCTTCCACAGCCCGGACACCTTGGCCGCGATCGCCACCCTGGCCGCGCGCCATGACTGCCTGCTGATCCTCGACGAAATCATGACCGGCTTCGGCCGAACCGGCTCGCTCTTCGCCGCCGACCAGGCCGGTATCGTGCCCGACATCGTCTGCCTGTCCAAGGCGTTGACCGGCGGCACGCTGGCGCTGGCCGCAACCGTCGCACGGCGCCGCGTCTTCGACGCCTTCTGGTCGGACGATCCGGCCGCGGCGCTGATGCACGGCCCGACCTTCATGGCGAACCCGCTCGCCTGTGCGGCGGCGCTGGCGTCGCTCGACCTGTTCGACGGGGAAGATCGGTTGGGTCAGGTCGACCGGATCGAGGCCGTGCTGGAAGAAGAGCTGGAGCCGTGCCGCGATCTGCCGGGCATCGTCGATGTCCGCGTCAAGGGCGCGATCGGCGTCGTGCAGCTGCGGCAAGCCGGCGATCTCCCGGCGCTGCGCCAGGGCTTCGTCGAGCGCGGCGTCTGGGCACGACCGTTCGGCGACATCCTCTATCTGACGCCGCCCTTCACCATCGGCCGGGCCGATCTGGCCCAACTCGGTGCGGCCATGCGCGGTGTAGCCGCCGATTGGTCGGCCCGGCACGGGCACAAGGACCCGACTCCGGCGAAACGCCGGCCGGCCGATCCGGCGAGCTGAACGGCGCCGGCCGGACCAATCGGCCGGCGGCATAACCGCTCGGCGAATATTCTTATAAGTTGCACCGCTAAACGGCGAGCGATACCCATCGCGTCGCCGTTCGCGGCCGTTCGGCATCTCAAGATCGTGACTGGATTGCAGCCCCCGCATCGTTGACACGACTTTTGCGGCGGTTGACACTCGCCTGCGGGAAATCTGCCGAATGATTTTGAACCGTGACGAATGGTTCAAGATCTTTCGGCTGGTTTGTGATGAAGAATATTCTGCATCCGGTTGCAGGCGGCCCTCTGGCTGAAGTTCCTTTGACGAAGCCATGACGAGCCCGGCGCGCGCCGGCTGACCCGGAACAGATCGCAGCCTTCAAATTCAGACTCTAGATCGCAGGGGAGTTGTCCATGAGCCTTTCCTTCTTGAAGACGAGCATCGCCGCGATGGCGCTGAGCGTGGCCGGTGTCACCGCGAGCTTTGCCGGTGTGCCCCACAGCCTCGGCACGCCGGCGGATATGGGATCGCTGCGCGCGATCGCCGGCGACCAGACGATGACGGTGACCCTGCCGCTCGCGCTGCGCGACCTGGCCGGCGCCGAGGCGATGATGCAGCGCGTCGCCATGCCGGGCGACGCCCTCTATCATCAATTCCTCACGTCCGCGCAGATCCGTTCGAGCTTCGGCCCGGACGAAGCGGAAGTCGCGCGTGTCACGTCGGTTCTGAACCTGTCCGGCCTGACGGTCGAGCGGGCGACGAGCACGACCCTGCGCGTCACCGGCCCGGTTTCGACGATGGAGCGCGTCTTCCAGACGCAGATTCATCAGTTTCAGACCGCGGCGACCGATACCGCGCCGGCCGTGACGTTCCACTCGGCGATCGTGAAGCCGACCGTGCCGTCGTCGATCGCCAGCGTCGTCCAGAGCGTGATCGGTTTCAACACCGCGCCGAATTTCGCCCCGCGCGTCAAGCAGGCGGCCAAGGAGTTCGGCGGCACGCCGGTGTCCAGGGCGGTCAATACGGCCAGCACCGGCACGCCGTTCGGCTCGCTGACCGTCACCGATTTCGCCGAGCTCTATGACGTCGAACCGGTCTACGCCAAAGGCATCAGCGGCGAAGGCCGGACGCTCGCGGTCGTGACGCTCGCCGCCTTCACGCCCAGCGACGCGCAAGCCTATTGGGATTCGCTGAAGCTGAAGACCAAGGCCAACCGCATCACGATCGTCAATGTCGATGGCGGCCCGGGCGCCCCCAGCGACGCGTCGGGCTCGATCGAGACGACTCTCGATGTCGAGCAATCCGGCGGCATCGCGCCGATGGCCAATATCATCGTGTACCAGGCCCCGAACACCAATCAGGGCTTTGTCGACGTCTTCGCCAAGGCGGTCGAGGACAACATTGCGGATTCGATGTCGACCAGCTTCGGCTCCTGGGAGTTCTTCAACACCGAACAGGGCGGGACGACGGTCACCGACGATCTCGACGGCGAGATGGTCAGCGGGTTGCAGGCGATGCACGAGTTGTTCGTCCTCGGCGCCCTCGAGGGCCAGAGCCTGTTCGCGGCGGCCGGCGACTGCGGCGCCTTCGACGTGTTCAACGAAGTCGGCCCGGGCTTCACCACGCCGCTCAGCGTCGACTATCCCGGCGACGACACGGCGATGACCTCCTCCGGCGGCACCACGCTCCCCGGCGTCCAGACCTTCACGCTGCAAAGCGGCGCCACGGTCGCCATCGACGTCCCGGTCGAACGCGTCTGGGGCGAAGATTATCTGCTGCCGCTGTGCGCCGCGCTGGGCGTGCCGGACCCGATCGCCTGCGGCATCTTCCCGGAAGGCACGGGCGGCGGCATCAGCGTATTCTTCCCGGTACCGTTCACCCAGATCGGCCTGCCCGGCGTCGAACGCAGCCAGCCCGGCCAGTCCTTCGTCGATGACAACACCACGCCGCCGACCGTCATCTTCAACCTGCCGGCCAATTTCGCCGGCCGCAACGTGCCGGACGTCGAATACAACGCCGATCCGGACACCGGCTACGAAATCTTCTACACCTCGAACGTGACCGGTTTCAGCATCCAGACCTTCTTCGGCGGCACCAGCTTCGTCGGACCGCAGCTGAACGGCGTCACCGCATTGCTCGGCCAGAACGCCGGCACGCGGCTCGGCCTGCTGACCGTACCGCTCTATGCGCTGGCACGGACCGGTGTCTCGACCCTCGGGCCGAACCCGGTGTTCCACAACATCACGGCCGGCGACAATTGGTTCTTCAGCGCCCACGCCGGCTACAGCCCGGCCGGCGGCCTCGGCACCCTGCAGGTCGCCAACCTGGCCAGGATCCTGAAGTAGGAAGGATCGGGCGGGCGCCTTCCGCGCCCGCCTTTCCGCTCGGCAAAACCCGTTCGGCAGCCCGCTGCCGAACGGGTTTTTGTTTTACGCCGGACGCTCAGGCGCCGCCATTCGCCCGCAGCCATTCGCCGACCGCGGGCAGCAGCCGGGTCCGCATATCGACGCGGCTGTTGATCTCCTCGGTCGCCCGCGTGGCCTCGTAGCGGGCGCCGCTATTGACAGTCGCCGCCGGCAGGGCCGTGAGCGCCGTCGCGGTTTCCGGATTGGATGACGCCGCCGCGACCCGGGCCAGGAACGGGCCGCGGCTGAATTCCGAGAGCTTGGTCAAGATCGGTTCGGGATTGGCGGCGACATCGGCCCAGACCCGATCGGGATCGTCGCTGGAATTCGCCACCTGGACGACGAAGCGATTGACCCGGCCATTGGAGATCTCGTCGGTGAGCGCGATCGCCACGCTCTGATCGATCAGCGCAGGATCTTGGGCCGCCCCCAGCGCAAAGTAGTAGCGCAACTTTTCTTCGGTCCCCGATGCGGCCTTGCCGAGCGCATGCAGCTTGTCCCAGGTCGCCTGGTCGGCGAAATGGCCGACGACATAAAGCACGACATCGGCGATGTTCGGCGACAGCGACCCGGGCTTCGCCAGTGAAGCCGCGAAACGCTTGCGGCATTCCGCGATCACGGCTCCGTCGTCGAAGCGGCCGAGCGCGGCGATGACGGTGCCGCGCAACAGCGTGTTGTCGCTGCTCTCGTTCGGTTTCTCGTCCCAGCCGAGCCGGTCGAGCAGCGGATGCAGGAGACTTACGGCGTAGCGCCGGAACGCCGCGCGATCCGGCGCACCCCGTTCGAGCCGATCGATCAGTCCCAGCGCGCCGATGACGGAACCCCAGACGACGCGCTCATTCTCGCCGCCAAGGCCCTTGGTCAAATCGAGATAGCTTGCCGCATCGGCCCGCCCGGCCTCCATCATCGCGCGCTGATCGGCGACGAGCGCCGCCCGGTTGGCCGGCGGCAGGCTCTTGTACCCGGCGATCAGCGCCTTCAGCGCGGCGTCGTCATATTCGACGCGGTAATAGCCGACATCGCCGTAATTGGCCTGGACCGGCTTGTCGCAACCGGGGAAGCTCACCGTCTCCGGCTTGTCGCCGACCAGCACGGTGCGCGGCACATGGCCGCCGACCTCGCCGATCTGCACCGGCACCTGCCAGGTCAGCTTGGCCGCATTCGGGTCGTGGATGGTGAAGCGATCCTCGGTCAGGGTCACGACCTGCTGGTTCTTGTCGCAGACGATCGCCACCTTGATGAGCGGAATCCCCGGCTGCTCCGTGAAGCCCGCGGCGATATCCGCGACCGGCTTGCCCGAGGCGGCGCCCAGCGCCGCCCAGAGATCGGCCGTCGTCGAATTCGAATAGGCGTGTTCCTTCATGTAACGGCGCATACCCTCGCGAAACACCGGCTCGGTCAGGTAAGTCTCGATCATGCGGATGAAGGACGCCCCCTTGAGATAGCTGATCGAGTCAAAGGCGGCGCCGATCTCGCTTTCGTCGGCGATCTTGATCTGGATCGGATGCGTGGTCGATCGCGCATCGATCTGCATCGCGTTTTCTTTCTCGCCGCGCGCGTTCGGCCAGACGTTCCAGCTCGGATTGAACCGATCCGTCGCCTTTCTGGCCATCCAGGTCGCGAAGCCTTCGTTCAGCCAGGTATTGTCCCACCACGCCATGGTGACGAGGTCGCCCGACCATTGATGCGCCATCTCATGGGCGACGACATTGAAGATGCCTTGCCGGGTCTCCGGCGAGGAGGTCGCCGGATCGAACAACAGGGCGTTGTCGATGAAGGTGATGCCGCCCCAATTCTCCATGGCGCCGGCCGCGTAATTTCCCGGCACGGCGATCAGGTCGAGCTTCGGCAGCGGATATTTCACGCCGAAATAATCATTGTAATAGGGCAGGATCTGCGCCGCCGCCGTCATCGCATAGTGGCCCTGCTGCTGCTTGCCGGCCACCGCCCAGGCGCTGATCTCGGCGCCGCCGGCCTTGGTCTGGATCTTGTCCAGCTCGCCCACCGCGAGAACCAGGAGATAGCTCGACATTTTCGGTGTCTGGCCGAAGGTGACCTTCTTCAGCGGCGCGCCCGCAGCGTTGCTGCCCGCCGCCGTCTCGGCCTCGATCGGCGTATTGGAGATCGCGGCCAAAGCCTTGGGCACGATCACGGTCAGGTGATAAGTCGCCTTGAAGGACGGCTCGTCCCAGCACGGCAGCATCGCGCGCGCGTCGGTGTCCTCGAATTGCGTGACCAGCATGCGCTTGCGGCCGGCCGGAGAGTCATAATCGTTATAGTAGAGGCCGCTCGGATGCGCCGGGATCGGGCCCGAATACTCGATGGCCAAAGTATGATGGCCGGCGGCCAGCGCATGCGGGAAATGGAAGCTCGCCGTCTTCAGTTTCGGGTCGAGCGCCACGGCGGCGGCGGCGCCGTCCTCGCCGGCGAGCGCCACCGACTGAAAAGTCAACTCATTGGCGTTGAGCGTCACCGTGTCGGTCGGCGCATCGACATCGATATCGATCTGCTCGGTGCCGGTGAAAGTCAGCGCCTCGATATCCGGCTTCAGTTCGAGCCGATAGGAGAGCGGCACGACCCCTTTCGGCAAATTGCCCGGCGTCGCGGCGAAATTGAACGGCGCTTCCGCCCGAGCGGCACCGATGGCGGCAAGGCAGCACGCCGACAACAGGACCGCGCGGTTTGCTCGAAGGAAGAGCCGGCTCATACTTGTCACCCCTTTGATCACATAAGAAATGGCATGTGACCGTAGCCGGAGTTGCGAACAACGGCAACGCGCTTCACGGGCGGCGGCGCCCTTGGCCGTTGCATGCCGCGGTCGGCCGGTGCCGGCCCTGGACTTTCGTGCCCCGCTACCGCAGATATTCGCCCGTCGCCGAAGGGATGGAAAGTTCAGCGATGATCGACGCTCTCCCGATGCCCGGCCTGGTGACGCTGCTCGACCTGTCGCCGGGTGCGATCCTGGTCGTCGACGAGACTTGCGTCATCCGCTATGCCAACCCGGCGCTCGAGAGACTGTCCGGCTACAGGATCGCCGAACTCCTCGGCCAGCCCCTGAACCTGCTGCTGCCCGAACCGGTCGCGGCCAAGCATGACGGGCAGATTCGGGAGTATTGCCGAAATCCCGGCTTCTCCAAGGTGTTGGGCGAAACGCGCGAGATGGTCTTGCGCAGCCGGGGCGACCGCCCGGTGCCGATCGCCCTCAAGGCCGTCGATCTCGGCGCCGAGCACGGCCAACGCCTGTTCGGCGCCTTTCTCACCGATCTGCGCCCGCAGAAAGCCTTGGAGGCGGCGAACGAAACCCTGCTGGCCCGGCTCGAGCAGGAGGCGCTGATCGATGCCCTGACCGGCCTGCCCAACCGCCGGGCCTTCGACGCCGAGGCCGTCCGAGCGCTCGCGCGGGCGCAGCGCGACCGCACGCAGACCCTGTTCGCCGTGCTCGACATCGACCACTTCAAGGCAATCAACGATGATTTCGGCCCGGCCGCCGGCGACGCCGTGCTGCGCACCCTCGCCCGCTCGGTGCAGCTCGCAATGCGCGCCGGGGACTACCTCGCCCGGATCGGCGGCGAGGAATTCGGCTGGCTCCTGCCGCGGATCACTGTCGAACAGGCGGTGCCGGCGGTCGAACGGATCCGCGTCGCGGTCGCCACGACGGAAACCAGCCTCGCCGGCCATCGCGGCATCACGATGACAATCAGCGCCGGCTTGACCCTGCTCGATACGACGCTGCCTTTGAACGCGTCGCTCGAGCGGGCCGACGCCGCGCTCTTCAAGGCCAAGACGCAAGGCCGCAACCGTCTGGTCGTGTGGCCGGGCTGACACTGGGACGGCGCGGCCGGTCGTCGGCAATCTGTAGTTGTATTCTCCACATCGTCATTGACCGTTCGGCGCCGCCCCGGTCCTGCGCGAACGCCGGTCCTCGGCCCGCGATTAGTCAATCTTTATTGACTCGGACGGATAACAATCCAAGGTAAATTATGGCCTGATCATTGTCAGGCAACCGGGCGATTGGGCACTACCTTGAGGAATGACGACGGGATGACGCTGCGGCCTCAGCCGGTTGCGAGACCGATCGAGGAGGGGTGCGCGCCCCCGTCGCTCTTTGATCAGAGCCCGGCGCCGCAATGGATCGTCGACGCTGCGACGCGCCGCTTCCTCGCCGTCAACGAGAGCGCGCTCCGCCAGTCCGGCTTCGAGCGGGCGCAGCTCGCCGCGATGACTTTAGCCGAGCTGTGGCAGGCCGAGCCCGCGCCGACCCCCGCCGAGCCGCTGGCCGAGGGTGGGCCGAGCCGAGGCCGACTTGGCCGTGCGGACGGCCGGATGGTCGATGTCGCACTGACGGCAAAGCGGATCGAATTCGAGCGCCGCCCGGCCTGGCTCGTCACAATCGCCGACATCAGCCGCGAGGTCGAGCTCGAACGCGAACTGGCCGAAAGCCACCGCAAGGAAAATCGCCTGGCGGAGCTCTTCGAGGAGGCGTCCGACTGGTTCTGGGAGACCGATGCCAACAACGTCCTGACATACCTCTCGCCCAATGTCGAAACCGTGCTCGGCCTGCCGATCGACGCCTATGTCGGCAAGCGCCTCTCCGATACCCCGGGCGTGGCGATCGAACCCGAGGCGGCACAGCAATGCCTGGCCGCGATCAAGGCCCGGCGGCCTTACAAGGACTTCATCTATTCGCGGAAACTGCCGGACGGCAGAACGATCTGGGTCAATTCGAGCGGCGTGCCCTATTATGGCCGACACAACGCCTACAAAGGCTATCGCGGCATCGCGCGGGACATCACCGCGCAAGTCAAGGCCGAACGCGATTTACGCGAGAGCGAGCAACGTTTCAAGGAGTTGTTCGAGATCGCCGCCGACCACTATTGGGAATCGGACAAGAAATACTGCGTCTCCTATATCTCGCCCAATTACGAGACGGTGACCGGCATTCCGGTTGCCGACATTGTCGGTCGCCGCCTCGACGAGAATCGCCGCATCTCGATCGACCCCGACATCGGCCGGATGGTGGTTCAGGCCTATAAGGCCAAGAAGCCGTATCGCGGTTTCATCTATTCCTACGAGTTTCCCGACGGCCGAAAGCGCTGGATTTCGATCAGCGGCATCCCCGTGTTCGGTGAGGATGGTGCGCTCATCGGTTACCGCGGCGTCGGCGCCGACATCACCGAGCGCCGCGAGGCGGAGCAGGCGGCACAGCTGGCACGGCGCCGCCTGCACGACGCGCTCTCCTACGTGACCCAGCCCTTTGTCGTGTATAATTCCGAGAATCGTGTGGCCGCCTACAACCAGGCTTTCGTCGATCTGCACCGCGCCACCGGCGTCAATACGCCGGTATACGAAGGCGTGCCCCTCGACGAGATCGTGGCGTGGCAGCTTCGCGTAGGCTTCTACGCCGAAGACCCGGAGACCGGCCCGGTGACGGCCGAGACCTTGCAGGAAGCATTTCAGGACGGCCACGAACACACCTATCATCTCGCCGATGGGCGCTGGATGCTGGTCGTCTATCGCCCGCTGCCCGGCGGCGGGCGCGTCGGCTTGTGGACCGACGTCACGGCGATGGTGAACGCCCAGATCGAGGCCGACCGGGCCAACAAGGCCAAGAGCATTTTCCTCGCGACGATCAGCCACGAGATCCGCACCCCGCTGAACGGCGTGCTCGGCATGACGCGCGCGATGCGCTTCGACGCGCTGAGCCACGAGCAGCGGCGCAAGCTCGATGTCATCGAAAGGTCGGGCGAGGCGCTGCTGGCGCTGCTCAACGACATCCTCGACATCTCGAAGATCGAAGCCGGCAAGGTCGAACTCGAGCGGATCGATTTCGACCTGGGCTCGCTCCTCCGCTCGACCTATGAGGTCTTTCTTGCCATCACGGCCGAGAAAGGCATTGCGACCGGGCTCGACATCGCTGCCGCCGAGGGCGTCTACCATGGCGATCCGACGCGGGTCCGGCAGATCGTCTCCAACCTGCTTTCGAACGCCATCAAATTCACCGAACGCGGCCGGATCGACGTTCAGGCGCTGAGAACCGAAAGCGGCATCAGGCTTATCGTGCGCGACACCGGGATCGGCATGTCGGCGGAAACCGCCGCCCGCATGTTCGAGAAATTCTCCCAGGCCGACGCGTCGACGACCCGCAAATTCGGCGGTACCGGGCTCGGCCTGTCGATCTGCCGTGAGCTGGCCCGGCTGATGGGCGGATCGATCGCCGTCGCCAGCACGCCCGGCCGCGGCTCAGCCTTCACCGTCGATCTGCCGCTGCCCTATCTCGGGCCGGTCCCGCCCGCGCTCGAAGCGCTGCCCACCGATCCGACGGAAATCCTGGCCGGGCGGACCGCGCCCCTGCGGGTCCTGGTCGCCGAGGACAATGAGATCAACCAGCGGGTCTTGCGCGCCCTGTTGAACGCCGTGAGCAATCTCGCCCCGCTGATCGTGGCGAACGGCGCGCTCGCAATCGAGGCCTGGGAAGCGCAGGATTGGGATTTGATCTTCATGGACGTCAACATGCCGGTCATGGACGGCGTCACGGCGACCCGGCATATCCGGTCGCGGGAACGCGAAACCGGAAGGCGGCGCACGCCGATCATCGCGCTCACCGCCAACGCCATGTCGCATCAGATCGACGACTACCTCGCCATCGGCATGGACAGCCATGTCGCCAAGCCGTTCGAACCGAATGCGCTGTTCGCAGCACTGGGCATGGCCAAGGCCGAACGGCCGATGGTGCGCGAGCGCGTCGGAACGACGCCGGAATCGCGTTTTTCACCCTTGAAGTAGGTCAGGATTCAGATTTCAGGCGTGCGCGCCCGAAATCATCGTGATCGAGCGCGGACCGCCGTGCCGGACCGAAGCCGCCTGCTGCCTCCGGCTCCCGCCCGGCGCGCGAAGACGCCGGAACGGCGCCCGGCCCGCGCGGCTGCGCAGGCAAATCGCGTTCGACATTAGTGAAATAGATCAAGATGCGGATGTCAGGTGATCACGCCTGAAGCCATGTTGAGTTCGGACGGTATCGCCGCCGGCGCGGACGAGATCGTCGCGGTACGCTGCAACCAGCCAAAAAAGGTCCCGCGCGAAGCGCATGGACGCCCCGCTATACTCGGATGTGTTCCGGTTCCTGCGTCGCGGTACGGGAGCACCGCGCCCGGCTTGCGTGTACGGCTATTCATATTGACTCCGACAGCTAATCGTCAGAGTTTAATGAGGGTCGGGAAAATTCAGGCAACCGTCTGTCCGCATGAACGACGGCGACGAGAATAAGGGCGAGGAAACACTGCCGGATGACCCTGCTCACGCGCCCGGTCGCGATGCCGGTCCAGGAGGCCACGCCACCCTTGTCGCTGTTCGACCTCAGCCCGGCCCCGCTGTGGGTGCATGACGAGGAGACCTCGCGCATTATTGCCGTCAGCGACGGGCTGATCGAGCGCTGCGGCTATACGCGCCAGGAGTTCCTGGCGATGACGCTCGAAGAGCTGTGGTTCGGCGAAGCGCTCTCGCCCCGCGAAGCGGCCGGCCGGGAGGCGCTTCGATGCGGCCGCCTGCGTCAGGCCGGCGGCGCCTTCGTCGCCGTCGAACTCGTATCGCGGCCTGTCGAGATCGACGGTCGTTCGGCGTGCCTGATCGCGGTCCGGGAGATCGAGAGCGAAGCGCGGCTGAGGCAGGCCCTGGCCGAAAGCCGCCGCGACGAGCAGCGGCTGCGGCGATTGTCCGAAGCGGCCTCCGACTGGTTCTGGGAGGCGGACGCCAAAGGCCGTTTGACATATTTGTCGGCCAAATACGAGACGGTTTACGGCCGGCCGGTCGCCGCGCTGTTGGGCCAGCGGCTCGAAGATATGCCGGGTGTCTCGATCGCGCCGTCGGTCGCGGAAACCGTGCGCGCGGCGATCAAGGCGCGGGCGCCGTCCTATGCCTTCACCTATTCGGTTCGGCCGCCGGCCGTCGCCAAGGTTCTCTGGGTCCACACCAACTGCAAGCCGGTCTTCGACGCCGATGGCGCGTTACAGGGCTTTTGCGGCGCCTCGCGCGACATCACCGCGCAAGTCGAGGCCGAGCAGGCCTTGCGCGACAGCGAGCAGCGCTTCCGGCGGCTGTTCGAGATCGGCGCGGATTATTATTGGGAGCAGGACGAGAATTATCGTTCGACCTTTGTCTCGCCGCAATCGGTGCACGAGAAGATCTTCGGCATTCCGTTTTCCCAATATCGCGGCAAGCTGCCGGTCGAAGTTTCGGCGATGAAATTCGACGCCGAGACCGGTGCCCGGGTGGTCGCGGCTGCCCGCGCCCATGAGCCCTATCGGGATGTGGTGTTTTCGGTAACCCATGGCAGCGGCGAGGTCCGCTGGGTATCGGTGAGCGCCGCCCCGCGGTTCGACGAGACCGGCAAGTTCATCGGATTTCATGGCATCGGCACGGATATCACGGCGCGCAAGGAGGCCGAGGCCCGGGCGCAATTGGCGCAGGGGCGGTTGCACGACGCCGTCGCCTGCGTCACCCAGCCTTTCGTCGTCTATGACGACGAGGATCGCGCCGGCGCCTTCAACCAGGCCTTCATCGAGCTCTTCCGCAACCCGATCCCGCCCTATTCGCCGGTCTGCACCGGCCTGGCATTCCGTGACCTGGCCGAATGGCAGATCGAGACCGGATTCTACGCCACCGGCCCGGAAGAGGAGGCGGTCGATCTCGATTCGCTGCTCGCGCATTACCACAGCGAACGGGAACACACCTTTCATCTCCATGACGGACGTTGGATGCTGGTCATCCACCGGCCGCTGCCGGACGGCGGCCGGGTGGGTCTGTGGACCGACATCACCGCCACGGTGAACGCCCAGATCGAAGCCGACCGTGCCAACAAGGCGAAGAGCATCTTCCTCGCGACCATCAGCCACGAGATCCGGACGCCGCTGAACGGCGTGCTCGGCATGGCGCGCGCCATGCGCTTCGACGCGCTGAGCCCGGCGCAGCGGCGCCGGCTCGACGTGGTCGAACGCTCGGGCGAGGCGCTCCTGGCGCTGCTCAACGACGTGCTCGACATCTCGAAGATCGAAGCCGGCAAGGTCGAGCTGGAGCGGATCGATTTCGACCTCAGCGCCGTCATCCGGTCGGCCCATGAGGCCTTTCTCGCGATCACGGCCGAAAAAGGCCTGGCGACCGCGCTCGACATCGCGGCCGGCGACGGAATCTTCCATGGCGATCCGATGCGGGTCCGGCAGATCCTGTCGAACTTGCTGTCCAACGCCGTCAAATTCACCGAGCGCGGGCGGATCGAGATCAAGGCCCTGCGCACCGAGACCGGCATCCGCATCGTCGTCAGCGATACCGGCATCGGCATGTCGGCGGAAACCGCCGCCCGGATGTTCGAGAAATTTTCGCAGGCCGATGCTTCGACGACGCGCCGTTTCGGCGGCACCGGGCTCGGCCTCGCGATCTGCCGCGAACTCGCGGGGCTGATGGGCGGCTCGATCGCCGTCGACAGCGTGCTCGGCCGCGGTTCGAATTTCATCGTCGATCTGCCGCTGCCCTATATCGGCCCGGTGCCGCCGCCGGCCGAGACCTTGGACGCCGATCCGGCCGAGATCCTGGCCGGGCGCAACTCGCCACTGCGCATCCTGGTGGCCGAGGACAATCTGATCAATCAGCGGGTGCTGCGCGCCTTCCTCAACGTCATGGGCGAACTCGATTTGCAGATGGTGACGAACGGCGCGCAGGCGATCGACGCCTGGGAAGCCCGCGACTGGGACCTGATCTTCATGGACGTCAACATGCCGGTCATGGACGGCATCACGGCGGCGCGGCAGATCCGGGCGCGCGAATACGAAACCCGGCGGCCGCGCACGCCCATCATCGCGCTCACCGCCAACGCGATGGCACACCACACCGACGAATACCTGGCCGCCGGGATGGACAGCCACGTCGCCAAGCCGGTCGAGCCGAACGCGCTCTTCGCGGCGCTCACCATGGCCAAGGCGGAATCGCCGAAGCCGCTGGCCGAGGCGCGGCCGCGCAAGGGGTGAGCGGTTTGCCCGCCACTCCACCAACCCCCTCATCGGCCACGCAAAATCGGCACGTTGACGCCAGATCCTTTATCTTGCCGTCCAGATCAGTCGCCGTAACCGTAGATCGCGGTAGGGACGCCCATTACTGAGCGCCCCCCGCACAGATCCGGACGGGCCCAATTACTGGTAGAAACTATGTGCCTTCATCATTCAGCCATATTGGCATATTGGCGGAACGCTTCGTTCGCCGGGATCAGCTCGCCCTTGCTGTTGTATTCATAACTGTCGGCCATGACAAAGCCGATCGCGATCGAACCCAGATGGCGTTTCCCGTGAATAATCGGCGCCTGGATGCCGAAGTAATTGTAGGCGGCGCCGATGTGGTGTCGGCCCCAGCCCGATTCGATACAGGCTTGGGCCAGCGTGATCGACGCCCGCACGCCCGAGTCTCGCTCGGAAAGCTGGGCTGCGGGGAAACGCGGCGGCGAGGAAAGCGGCATTACTCTGGCTGGCCGCAATCGCTGCCTTGTGGACCGGGTGCGCCTTGTGGTGAGGCGGCAGCGGATGATGATGCCGGTGGTGGTGATGGTGATGCTGCGACATGGTTTCGATCTCCTCCAAGGAGGGACGTCTCAATCGGCACATGCTTATAGCAGCCGATCTCACGACTAAGGACAGCCACATCAATAATCGCATCGGCTGGCTGCCGCGGCAGCGTAGCGCCAATCTAGGTCGATCGTGACATCAATATCCGTCTTTGCGAGCGAAGCGAAGCAATCCAGAGCCGGCGGCTGGGACACCTGGTTTGCTTCGCTTTGCTCGCAATGACGGCGACCAGTTGTAACACGGTCGGCGTTGCAGC
>Ga0181519_10002480_pt1 | contig 15716 bp, 12 predicted proteins | sample PEATcosm2014_Bin_26_FD_121102 | JGI IMG/M metagenome (GOLD analysis project Ga0181519, IMG submission 121102) | Peatland microbial communities from MTU Mesocosm Facility, Houghton, MI, USA - PEATcosm2014_Bin02_10_metaG | ecosystem: Environmental > Terrestrial > Soil > Wetlands > Peat | place...
CCCGCCAAGCGCTGAGATTCTCCGCTGAAACTCATCGGGCTTGACGCAAGAGGGCTAAAATGTTCGACTGATTCAGGATAGAGACGGAGTGAGCCGATGCGTGTGCCTCAATTGACCCTGGACGATTATGAAAACAACTTCGCCGATCGCCACCGGCTGCAGGATGTGCTGGCCAAGTGGGCCGGCGAGCGCCCGGAGGCGGATGCGCTGGTAAGCGCGGAGAGTGGGCGCACGGTGACCTGGCGGGAGTTCGACCGCACCACCACGGCTTGGACCGCGGAGTTGCTGCGCATGGGCTTCCGCAAGGGCGACTATCTGGTAACGCTGCTGCCGATGAGCGTGGATCATGTGCTGCTTGAATACAGTTGCTTCAAGATCGGCGTGATTGTTGCGCCGCTCGATTTGCGCATGACGCCGGCCGAGATTCTGCGCGCGCTGGAGATTCTGCGTCCGCGCGGCTTTGCCGGGCTGGGCGTCAAGGGGCCGATTGATCTGCGGCCGTTGTGGCGCGCCGTGCAGGCGCAGTGCGCGTGGATCGAGCATTGCATCGTGGTGGACTCGGCGGAGGCGATTGAAGGCGCTCTCTCTCTGGCCTCCATTGCCGAGGCGGCTCAGCAGGCCGCAAGTGCGGAACTGCCCAATGAGGTCAATGAGAACGACGGCGCGCTGGTGATCTTCACCACCGGCTCAACCGGATCGCCCAAGCCGGCGCTGCTCTCGCATCGCAGCATTACGGCGCAGAATATGTGCCTCTGCGCGGCCTTCTTTGGAGGTGACAGCGGCTCTCGCGTGCTGGTCAATCTGCCCGCATCGCATGTAGGCGGCCAGAGCGAGGTGCTGATGACCACGCTCTTCGGCGGCGGCACGGCGATTCTTCTGGAAATCTTCGACGCGGGCCGTTCGCTGCGCGCCATTGCCGAGCACAAAGCGGAGATTCTCGGCCAGATTCCGGCCATGTTCAACCTGGAATGGATGCTGAAGGACTTTGATCGCCATGATCTGTCTAGTCTCAAGTTCGCCGCATACGGAGGCAATGCGGTGGCGCTGCCCTTTTTGGAGAAGCTGGCTACCATGGCGCCGGTGATCGGAACCGGTCTGGGGCTGACCGAGGCCTCCGGCTGGTGTACCTATGTGCTGGCAAATGTGGCCGAGCGCGACGCATCGGGTCAGGAGGCCATTCTTGCCGGGCTGGGCGTCGACATGCCGATCTATCCCTGCACCATCCGTCAGCCCATGCGCGAGGACGGAAGCGCGGGTGATGAATTGCCCAACGGCGAGGTCGGCCACGTCTGCTTTCGCGGGCCGCTGACGTTTCTGGGCTACGTGAATGATCCGGCGGCGACGGCCAAGGCCATCTCGCGCGATGGGTACTTGTACACCGGCGATCTGGGCCGCTGGAATAACGCGGGCCTGCATCTGACCGGGCGCGAGAAGTGGGTGATCAAGTCGATGGGCTACCAGGTCTTTCCCGGCGATGTGGAGGCGCAAATCTGCGCGCTCACCGAGAAGGTGGCCAACTGCGTGGCAGTGGGCGTGGCGCATGAGGTGCTTTCGGAGGCCGTGGTGGCCGTGGTGGAGAAGCGGCCCGGTGTGGAGTTGAGCCGCCCTGAGCTGGAGCGGCAGGCGCGCGGGCTGGCCAGCTATATGCGGCCGCGCCACTGGATCATTCTGGAGGCTGGGCAGATGCCGCTGAATCGCGTCGTCAAGCCGGATTACAAACGCGCGCAGGAGATGGCGCGTGAGGAAATTGCCGCCCTGCGCCAGCGCGGCGAGTGGGATGCAGGGCTGGTTGCGGAGTAGAAATGCTTCAGAGCGCGGCTGAAGCCTGAAGCAGTTGCGAGGCCAGCGAGCAAAGCCCTTGGCGGAAGACCTCGCGGGCCGCATCCGGCGTCCAGTCGGCCGCATTCGGCCCGCCATGCGTGCGCAGCAGCGCAGCAGTCTCCGTGGCGCTAAAGCCGGCCACCGCGCGCAGCACAAAGACCACGCGTATCCACGTCGGAAGGCTCTCCAGCCACTCCCGCACCCGGTCGCGCTCCGGTCCGGCAATCATGCCTTCCAGTTCCTCCGATGAGATTCCCGCCGCGGCCAGATCATCTTCCTCAATGCAGACCGAAGCCGGAGCAAGCCCCGCCGGAGCGGCCAGACTCTCCGAATCTCGCTGCGCAAGCACCTTGAGCGCCGCCGCGCACAGATCCCGCCGGCTCCTCTCTCGCGCCACCTGCGGATCCTGGCAGACTGAAACCTCGGCGTTGGCCACCGCCTCCTCCACAAGGCGCACGCTCTCCTCGCCTTCGCCCAGCAGCATTGAAGCCAGGCTATAGAGCCCGGCGGCCACCAATTCGAAGATCGCTTCCAGCCCATCCTCGGCTTCGGGCAGTTGCTGCGGAATCACTTTGAAGAGCGCGGTGTTCGTGTCCTGGGGCATGAAGAAGGCTCCTTCCGAGCAAGCTGTGCAACCCGCTCACCCTCTATCCTCAACCCGCCGGGGGCTGCCGGTCAATGCATAAATTCCGCGCGTCGCCAGAGCTGCAAAGAACGATTCCTTCGCGTTATCATGGAGATGTATGGCATTCCCAATCAAAACCTGCGTCATTTGCTCTGAAGAATTCGAGTTGAGGCCGGATAAGCCCGGCTTTGCCAACCGCTGCCCAGCGTGTAGTGAACCGGAGGCTGACGCGTCCGGCGATAAAGTCCATCTGGATGCAACAGCCCGCAAGGAGCAAAGCGAGTTGAATGAGGCCCGCCGCAAGACGATTCGCGATATGCTCTACCGCAAAGAGAGCTGAGAATCTTAAAAGCGAAACAAATAAGAGGCTTTGACGAAGAACTGGCGTCCATCATCCAGGAATGAATCCGAACGAGGCGCCGTCGTGTTGTTCGGGTCGCAGGCTCCGCTGGGCAGGCGATTGCAGAGCGACCGGTCCAGATTTTGCAGGTCGTTGTTATAGCCGATATAGAGCGCCGTTCCGGGATGAGGGAGCCAGGTCAAAAGCGCCTCGGTACCCACTTCCTTGGTGCGCTGCAGCGAGGTCTCTGCGGGATTGGTGAGCGTTGAATCGTACTCGATGATGGCGCGCGCGGAAAATGCGCGGGTGAATTGATAGTTGACCTTGGTGCGGAAGGTCTGGCTTTCAAAGGTCATTGCGCCGTCGGCAACCGAAAAATCCCTATCCAGAAGATAGGTGCTATCTGCGGTTAGTCCACGAAACGGCTGCAAGGTGATATATGCCGAGCTGTCTTCCTGGTTCATCAACGACGGCAGGCAGGTGGGAAGCAAAGGAGAATTAGCCGGACAATCCACGGGATTGTAATTCACATTCCCGCTGCGAAAGGCCGAGATGTTGAAGGTCATCTGCGGCAGGGGCGCGCCGCGCGCGATGATGCCGCCATAGTTCTCCGTAAAGTTATGGTTTTCGGTCAGCAGCGAATTGTTTTGCGGTCCCAGCGTGTCCGAGTTCTGGCCCCCAATCGGCGCAATAAAGACGTTGCGCGGAAGAGAAATGAAAAAGTCAAAGGACGATCCATGAAAGATCCGGTCGCCTTGATGATCAAAGGCGATATTCTGGCTGGTTTCCACACCGTAGTTCAGGATGGCTTTGTCCTCCGGAAACCACCTGTAACGCGCATACGCCGAGCCTTGGCGGATATTCGCCGTGGAGATGAAGCCGGTCAAGGTTTGAAAGCCGGAGCTGAAATCCAGGAATGTTCCGTCAAAGACAAAAGAGCGGCCAGTGCGGTGCAACTTGAGCTTGGCTGCCGGGCCGGCGGAGTAGGTGGGCGTGGGGCCGCTGTCCATATTCCCTTTGGAGGCGCTCGTCACCCACTGACCTTGCGAGGTCCATTGATTGGTAATCCGCGCAATGTAGTCCACGCCCCCAACGCGATTCCATCCCTGACCAAACTCCTGGTCGGTATACGTGACGCCAACGCTTGAGCCGATTCCCAAGTCCTCGGAGACGCGGCCTACGGCGTAAACGGCGCGTTTGCCGTAGAGCGGATCGCCGGGAATCACCGTCTCTCCCGGCGCACGGTCATCAATGGCCAGCAAACCGATATTGGTTTGCCCCAGCTTTCCCGTCGTGCGGACGCCGTACTCAGGATGCGCAATATTGCGCGTATAAACCAACTGAATGGGAGTGGCGAAGTAGCTGGCGTTCTCCAGGAAGAATGGCCGCAGCTCGGGATAATAAACGGCATAGCGCTGATTGACGGTGAACTGCGGCTGCGCGGATTCCACATCGCTGAAATCAGGATTGAAGGTTGCATCCACCACGATGCTGTCTTTGAGAACCGCCTTGATCTCGCCGCCTGCTGTGCCCTCAAAGTGGCGTGAACTGAAGAATGGATTGGCGGGGTCAAGAGTATCGAGAGAGCGCTCGTTCTGGCCCAGCAGATAGGGATTGAGCTGAAGATCGTGGGAGCCGGTTACCCCTGTGATTCCCCTCAGCGTCCCCTCCTGGCTCAGATAGCCGGAGGTGTCGGCGGCCACGCGCGGCCAGAAATCGGTCTCGCTGTTGCGCGGAAAGGCCCGCTGAAAGACCACTCCCCAATCCGAACTGTCCGCACGAAAACGCAGGCTGCGAAAGGGAATCGTCATCAACGCCATCCAGCCCCCCGGCGTCACCTGCCCGTCCGAGTCCCAAACCTGATCATAACTGTAATCGGCACCGCCGAGATCGCTCCAGGCAGCGTCTGCCTGAACTCCCATTGGATTGACCTTGAAGAGTACGCCCTTTCGATGGTCCTGAAAGGGGTCCAGAATCACCGTGACATTGTCGTCGCTTTGGATATTCTCGCGCCGCGCCAGATGAGCGCGCATCTGATCCAGGTGGTGATCGTGGCAGATAAAAACAAAGTACAATGCTGTCTTCGTGTGTCCCAGCCAGACCTCTGTCTCTTCGCTTCCCGTCTCTCCGTCATGCGGCGCAATCTGAATAAAGCCTGAGATGTGCAGCAACTTGTCCTTCAAGCCGGCGCGCGGCTCCATCCCGGCAAAATCCGAGAGCCGCAATCCTTCGGCAAGCAAGGGAACCTGGTTGGCGCTCAAGGCCTGCGCCGAAGCTGGAGTTGTCTCTTGATGTTCGTGGCAGGCGATGGCGGACGGAGAAGCCATCACCGACAGGCAAAGTAAAACCAGGTATGCTTTCATTCCCATTCTTCCGGGTACTAATTTTTAGCAGATTGCTTCAGCCAGATTACCTGATTTGACCTTCAACTTCAAAGAACAAATGGGCAAAGCAATCAGTCCACTACTATTCTTTATCTTTATCTTTGTAAGGGCAGCCCGCACAGGTCTCCGCAAAGGATTCGTCGGGCGAGCTGGCCGGCCAGCCAATCATCACCAAAAAGACATCCAGGACAAACAGCGCAATGGCAATGTCGTTATAAAGCGTGGCCTGCGCGCAGTCCGGCCAAAGCTGATTGGCGCCCCAGAAGAGGAAGGCCACGGCCAGCAGCACGGCCTTGAAGAGCTCTTTGCGCGGGGGCCGATGCGCCGACTGGTAGGCCAGATAAGCCACGGCGATCATGACCAACGGAAATGCACCCAGAATGTTATGCGCGTTGGCCGGAAAGAACCGGGGGAAAGCGTCCCAGGCAAAGAGAACCACGACACTGGCCAGCGTGACTCCGCCGAGGAGTACGGGCAAAATTCTGTGGGCTCGATCAAGACGAATGTACATACTTCATTTTGCATCCCCATCCATGAAGAGTACATGAGAAAACCCATCGCATTTGAGTCCCTTGCAGCCGTTGCCGACCCGCAGCGCAAAAAAATGTAGCGCCGGCCTCCTGGCCGGCTGTAGCGTGGACCTCCCGGTCCACGCTTGTCCACGGTGAATTTCCATTTCATGCGGTCAAACTACCGGATGCTCATTGTAGGATGATGAGATGTTCTCTGCCTTGCCGTGCAGCTACAGGTTTGACCGAGTCGCCACCCTGAAAAAGCAGAGAAAGGAATCAATCCTCGTGACGATGCTCAAAGACAGCCCAGCGAAACTGCCTCTATCGGTGTATGCCGCCTTGCGTCGTTACAACCTCTTCTTGCTTCTCGTAGCCGGATTGGGCGGCCTGCTCTACGGCATCGATGTTGGCATCATCGGCGGCGCGCTGCCGTATCTCGAAGCAACCTCCGGGCTGGACGCCCAGCAACTGTCGGTCATTGTTGCGGCGGTGCTTTTGGGCAGCGTTCTCTCCACTTTGTTCGCCGGGTTGCTGGCCGACTGGATCGGCCGCAAGCCGATGATGCTTCTCTCCGGCCTCACGTTTATCGTCAGCATTCCGGTCATCGCCCTCGCGCATGGATACGAGCCGCTCTTCTTGGGCCGACTTCTGCAAGGCATCAGCGCCGGATTTATCGGCGTGGTGGTTCCGCTCTATCTTGCCGAGTGCCTGCCGGCCTCCCATCGTGGCCGGGGAACAGGCGTATTTCAGTGGCTGTTGACACTGGGCATTGTGGCCGCCGCTTTGATCGGCGTTGTGTACAGCTATCGCGTTGCGGCAGTGGCCGCCTCCGCTGACGCCGCCACGCTCTTTGCCTTCAAGGATCACGCATGGCGGCGCATCTTCTGGGTCTCGCTGCCTCCCGGCGTGCTCTTTGTGCTGGGCAGCCTCAGTTTGAGCGAATCGCCCCGCTGGCTCTTTCAGCGCGGCAAACCGGCCGCTGCGCTGGCAGCTCTAGAGCGCTCGCGCGGCGCCGAGCAGGCAGAACTGGAAGTGCGCGCGATGGATTCGGCAAATCGCTCCGCCCAGGCCGCGCGCCCCGTCGGGCAAAAGGCGCGCGAATCCCTGCTGCGCCGCAAATACATGGTTCCGTTTTTGCTCGCTTGTGTGATTCTCTTCTGCAACACGGCCACCGGCATCAACTCCATCATCGGCTTTAACACCGGCATCCTGCTGCAGAGCGGGCTTTCTGACCTCAATGCGCATTGGGGCTACGTTCTTTTCACCACCGTCAACTTCCTGATGACCATGGTGGGCATGATGCTGGTGGATCGCAAAGGCCGCAGGTTCCTGCTGATTCTGGGCACATCGGGAATGATCGTCTCCCTCGCCGCCGTTGGCCTGCTGTTTCGCTCAACAGAAGTGCGCAGCTTTGACAGCCGCGCCGCAGTGCAGCCGCTGGTCACGGGCAATCAGGAGCTGACTCTGCGCTTCACTCCAGAGGCCGCCAGCCATTTGCTCCTCGAACCGGTCAACTCCATCAACCGGATCGACAGAAACCGTGCTTCGCTGGCCATCATCTACTCCTACGGAGACTTCACTGCGGCCACCACCTTTGTCCGTTCGGACGATCCCGCCGCCGCTCCCATTCAAATCACCCGCGCCGGTTGCCTTCCAGCCAATAAGGTGGAAGCGCTCTTCAGCAATCCTTTCGGCAACCTCGCCGCCGCGCGCCGTGCGCCGCTGCGGATTGACAAGGCCTTGATCGGCCAGGTGCCTGGTGCCGCTCATGGCTGGATGGTGGCCATCGGACTCTACGGTTTCATGGCCTTCTTTGCGCTGGGGCCAGGAGTGTGCGTGTGGCTGGCGCTTTCGGAGTTGATGCCGACGCGCATCCGATCCAATGGCATGAGCATTGCGCTGGTCATCAATCAGTTGGTTTCCACCACCCTGGCCGGCGTTTTTCTGCCATTTGTCAGCCGGTACGGTTATTCGTCCATGTTCTTTCTCTTTGCCGCCTTCACGGTTCTCTATCTCGTCGTCGCGGCCTTCTTTTTGCCGGAGACCAAGGGCAAAACGCTGGAAGAGATTGAGGCGCTTTTTGAAGGCAGCGCAACGAGTCACGTGACTGGTTGAATTATCAATCGCCAACCCGTAGCGCCGGTCTCTAGACCGGCTGTCCCGCAGGCGTCCTCGCCCGCGCTAGCTGATATTTCAACCCAATTTCATCTTGCCAAAATAGAAAAACACGGACCAGATGCCCGGCGCTGCAGCATCAAGTTTGCCGAGTTGACGGAGCCGGCGGCGGAAAGTGCTTCCGCAGCATAGCCAGCGCTTCGGCAGGTGTGGTGATCGAGCCTTCCAGTTGGGCGTCTTCAACGGCGCGGAGCATGGGCCGGAAGGCTGCGCCAGGGATGTAGCCGGCGGCAATCAACTCGCGGCCCGTGAGGAGCGGCGCGGGGCGAACGCTCTCCTCCGGCATCGCTTCGTAGCGCTCCCGCACAAAATTCCAGTGGTCCAGATTGCCGCTGCCGGCCATGCAATCCATGCGATGCAGGGCAAGGTGCTGTGGAAACTCCTCCAGGCGGAAGAAGCGCTTGAGCGTGGAGGCCTTCATGCGCGGCGCGTCGGCAAAGCGCATATGATTCTCGATCAGCGCAAGTGCCTGACGGCTCTCGTCGTTGGAAAAGCGGAAGCGCCGAAAGATCTCCGCGGCAATCGCCACGCCCACTTCGACGTGGCCGTCAAAGCGAATCCTCTCCGCCACGCGGAAGGTGGCGGGCTTGCCCACATCATGCAGCAGCGCGGCCCAGGCAAGCGTGAGCGGGCAGCCGGCCTCCAACTGCGCCAGCAAGCCGAGCGTGTGCAGCCAGACATTGCCTTCGGGATGAAATTGCGGCGGCTGCGCGACGCCCTTCATGCGGGCAACTTCCGGCAGCACTTCGGCCAGCAGGCCGGTTTCATCAAGCAGCTCAAAGGCGCGCCGGGCGTGGCCTTCAGTGAGCATTTTGGTCAGCTCGTCGCGCACCCGCTCACGGCTGACGGCCTTGGTCTTGGGCGCAAGTCGCCTGATCGCGGCGGCGGTTCCGGCTTCAATCTGAAAACCAAAGCGCGCGGCGAATCGAACCGCGCGCAGCATTCGCAGATGGTCCTCCTCAAAGCGCGCGGCGGGCTGGCCAATGGCGCGAATGAGACCAGCGTCCAAATCAGCGACGCCGTTAACGTGGTCGATGACTGCATTATGAATGGATTGAGCTTCATAAGTTGTGGATATATCGGAATGATCATCAGCATTGTCACAGCCAGTTTTGTCATAGCCAGCATTGTCATAGCCAGCATTGTCACATCCAGCATTGTCACATCCAGCTTTGTAACAGGGCACGACTTTAGTCGTGCCGCAATCGCCCAATAACAAGGAACGGGGCTTTAGCCCCTGCGGTAAAACCCGCTCCGGGTCCAGCAGCAATCCATTGATGGTGAAGTCGCGCCGTCGCACATCTTCTTCGGCGCTGAGTGTGTAGCGAACCGCATCCGGATGGCGTCCATCGGAGTAAGCGCCGTCCGAGCGAAAGGTCGCAACTTCGGTTACCACACGCTGCGATTCCTCTTCGTCCGCGCAAGCGTCCTCTGCCCCTCCGCAGGTGGCCACCAGCACCACGCCAAAGTGCGCACCCACGGCAAAGGTACGCGGAAAGAGTTGGAGAACCACGTCCGGCGTGGCGCTGGTAGCTACATCGTAATCGTGCGGCGCGCGCCCCAGCAGCAGGTCGCGCACGCACCCGCCGGCGAGATACGCCTCGTAACCCGCGTCGCGCAACTCGGCGATGATTTGCAAAGCCGCATCGAATTGCCGCGTGGTGGGCATAGTTTCAATGTATCCCAGGACGGAAGTAAAAATCAGGCTATTCTCCGCCTCCAATCTCGTCAACATCACCGCTGAGGCGCTTCCCATCGACGCCATTTCGCGCTACCATTGCGGCAGTCGGTTTGGGAGGCTATGCGTGACGCTGCGCCGGTTTGGTTTTCTGCTGATGATCGCCCTTGTGCCCGCCGTTGCCTCGGCCGGCAAGCTGAAGCCCTGCGTGACCGCCGAAGAGGCCACCAAGCTCATCGACAAAGATGTCTGCGTCACAGCGCACGTCTATGACGTGGTCGAGCTGCCGGATGGAACGCGCTATCTGGATGTCTGCCCGCCTGAGACGCCCGATGAACAGTGCCGCTTCACCATCGTGAGCCTGTGGGAGGACCGCGTGGATGTGGGCGAACTGCGCAAGTACCGCGATATGGACGTGCAGGTGCGCGGGATTGTGCGGCCCATGCACGGGCGGGCGGGGATGGTGGTCAGCCATGCGCGGCAGTTTTACGGCGGTCCGCCCAAGTTCAAACCCAACCCGATGCTGGCGCGCGGCTTCAACGCCGAGGAGAGCCGTCCGCCGATCCACGACCCCAATCTGCGCGCGCAGGGCGGTGGGCGGTCCTTCATGAATTCGCGGGATAGAGAGGCGCTGCCAAGAAGGTAAGGACAGTTCACAGTTCACAGTTTTCAGTTCTTAGTCTATCGCCATGAACAGCCCATTGAATTTGTGAATCTGCGGCAGATGAAATGAACAGCAAAGGTTTCTACCTTGCCACCATGCCAAGTCGCGTTTGTCGCCCGCGCCGTAGGCGCAATGTGAATTAGCCCACCGTTTCAACGGTGGGGATGGATCATCCAGTTTATTCACACGGAGTCCTGTAGGGACGGCGCGAATTGAGACCAGACAACTGTGAACTTGGAACTGTGAACAGATCCTAAAACCCGCTCCTCGCCTCGGCCATCTCTCGCAGAATCGCTTCAGCGGCCTCCGCCGGATCAGCAGCCTGAGTGATGGGGCGGCCCACAACCAGGTAACTCGCGCCCAGTCGCAAAGCTTCAGCGGGAGTGGCGATGCGCTTTTGGTCGCCGACGGCGGCGCCGGTGGGGCGTATGCCGGGAATCACCAGCACGCCCTCGGGCCCGGTGAGCGCGCGCAGCCCGGCCACCTCTTGCGGCGAGCAGACAAAGCCGTGCAGGCCAGCCTCCAATCCCATGCGCGCCAGCAACTCCACCTGCGCGGCGGGCGTGCGGTCCAAGCCGACCGCGCTGATCTGAGCCTGATCCATGCTGGTAAGCACTGTGACGGCCAGCAACTCCGGCGGATCGGCCACGCCCTCCAGCGCGGCACGCGCGGCCGTGAGCATCAATGGGCCTCCGGCGGCGTGCAGCGTCATCATCTTTACGCCCAGGCGCGTCGCGGAGCGCACGGCGGAGGCCACGGTGTTGGGAATATCATGCAGCTTGAGGTCGAGAAAGACCGAGTGTCCGCGCGCGGTCAGCAGTTCCACAATCGACGGCCCGGCGGCGACAAACAGCTCCAGCCCCACCTTGAACCACTGGCAGGTATTCTCCAACTGGCCAACCAGCGCTTCGGCGGAGGCCGCGTCGGGCACATCCAGAGCGACGATCAGGCGCCTGCGCGCCTCTTCAAGATAATCCACCTCAGGCGTGCGCGCGGAGGCAAAGGACGGATTGAGCCGGTCGGGGATAGGCATGGCTCTATTTTAGAGGATGAGTGGTTCAACGCGGCATCAGACTCCGCATCCGTTACCATAAACCTTGGAGGAGCCTGCTTTGAAGCGTGCCTTGAGCTGGATGCGCATCTGCGGAATGGCGCTTGTGGCGGTTGCCGGCCTGAGCGGGTTGATTGCCGCCTATGCCGAGGTGCACACCAATCCGCTGAACCGCGACCCCCTGGTGCGCGAGGCCTATCAGCACTTCTACAACCTGGATTATCCAGGCGCGGTTGAGCGCTTTGAGCGCTTTCATGCCGCGCATACCGGCGATCCGCAGGCCACCGCGCTGCTGCTCAACGCCGAACTCTTCCAGGAGCTTTACCGGCTTGATCTGCTGGACACAACCTTCTACGCCAACGACGGCTTCCTCACCGGACGCCACGCCATCGAGGAAGATCCCAAGACCCGCGATCGCATTCTTGGCTTGGCCGATGAAGCCCTCCATGAGGCCGACTGGCGGCTGAGCCGCAATCCCAACGACATCGATGCGCTCTACGCGCGCGGCTGGGTCTACAGCCTCAAATGCACGTATCTGGCGATGGTGGAGCGGGGCTACGGCGCGGGCTTCCGGCTGGCCACCAAGGCCAAGGATGACGAGAATCGCGTCTTGCAGATGGACCCGGAGTATGTGGACGCCAAGCTGGTGGCGGGAGTCTACCAGTACGTAGTGGGCGCGTTGCCCTGGCCCTTCAAGGTGCTGATCGGCTTTGCCGGCATCACCGGCTCCAAGACGCAAGGACTGGCCATGCTCAACGACGCCGCCCAGCGAGGCGTGGTCACCACCGTCGAAGCGCGCACCGTGATTGCCCTCTTCCTGCGCCGGGAGGCCCGCTACAAAGAGGCGATCCAGGTGGTGCGCGGCCTCCGCAACCAGTACCCGCGCGACTTCCTCTTCTGCCTGGAGGAAGCCAATCTGCGCAAGGACGCGGGCGAGGGGATGGCTGCCGTGGACTCTTACCGGGAGCTGCTCGCCTCAAGCGCCAAGCCGGGCTACTTTGCCGAGGCGCGACTGGAGCTGGCCGACTTTGGCCTGGGCGACGCGCTGCGCGGCCAGCGGCACTTCAGCGAGGCGGCGCAGGCCTACGAGCAGGCCGCCTGGACCAAGAACGTCAGCCCGGAGCTGAAGATACGCTCGCTGCTCGCCGCCGGTGAATGTCGCGACCTGAACGGCGAACGCCCGCTCGCCCTCAAGGACTACCGAATGGCCATCGACGCCGGCCCCAACACCAGCCGCGCCGACACCGCGCGCAAGCATCTGCGCACCCCCTATGCGGGAGTTTTTTGATCGATTGATTGAATCAGGCCGGACCGAAGATGGCCGGATCATTCAAATTGGGAAGAGAATCGTTCTTTGGGATGGATTATGCTGTATCTATCTCCTGAAAGGGGAATTTTGCGCCGTGTTTACAGAACAGAATTTCTCGGATTCTTCTGCTGTTTCAATCCCGGAATATCCTCTCCCTCTGGTCTCTTACCTTCTGCGGCAGTCGAGTAGATTGCTGCTGTTGTTGAGCGCGGTCATATTCGCCACGGCAACCCTGTCCGCGCAGACGCCGCTTCGCATTGTGCAGGGCGTGGATGCAAACCAATTGCGCGTGCTGGCCAATCATCATCCAAGTTGGGCGAACCCGGCCAATGACGCGGGCATCCTGCCACAGGATCAGTTGCTGGATGCGATGACCATGGTTCTTCAGCGCTCGCCCGAGCAGGAGGCTGCCTTTCAGAAGCTGCTGGCGGAGCAGCTTGACTCCGCCTCTCCCAACTATCATCACTGGCTCACTCCCGCCGAAGTTGGTGAGCGCTTTGGGCTGGCCGATCAGGATATTGACACTCTCTCCGCTTGGCTGCAATCGCAGGGATTGCACGTCAACTGGATCTCGCCCAGCCGAACCTTCATCGGCTTTGGCGGCACGGCGGCCCAAATGGGCCTTGCCTTTCACACCGAGTTTCACGCCTACAAGGTGAAGGACGAGGAGCGCATCGCCCCCGCCTCTGATCCCATGATTCCGGTGGCCTTGCAGCCGGCCATCAAGGCCATTGCCGGCTTCTATACCGTGGAGGATTATTCGTTTGCCCGCGCCATCGCGCTGCCCATGGATGCGCCGGACATCACCGCCAGCAGCGGAAACCATTACCTCTCCCCGGCGGATTTCAAGCTCATCTACGATCTTCCGGCAAATCCGACCGGCAGCGGTGAGAGCATCGGCATCGTGGGTCGCTCGCGGACCAACTTTGCCGACTTTGACAACTTCAGAACCTTAACCGAGACCGGTTTTGCCGATCCAACTGAGATCATCCCCACCGCCTATGGAGGCGTCGATCCCGGTCCGGCGCAGACCAGTTGCACGACCTCGCCTTGCAATGCTTCCGGCGATCAAGGCGAAGCCACCCTGGATGTGCTGCGGGCTGGCAGCATCGCTCCCTTTGCCAACATTTTGCTGGTGGTGGCTACCCAAACCAGCGGCGGCATTCGAGCGGATGCGCAGTATCTGGTGCAGACCTCGCCGGTCCCCGTGCAGGTGATCTCCATCAGCTTTGGAAGCTGCGAATCAAGCGCCGGTTCGTCGAGTGTCAATTTTTGGGATACGCTCTTTCAGCAGGCCGCTGGAGAGGGGATCTCTGTATTCGTTTCATCGGGAGATTCGGGCGCTTCGGGATGCGACACGCACGGGAGCCTGCCGCCCGCGAGTCCCGCGCCCAACAGCCCGAATTACATCTGCTCCTCCAGTTATGCCACCTGCGTCGGCGGAACCGAATTCAACGATGCGAGCGATCCATCCACCTACTGGTCTTCAACCAACGGCTCGAACCTGTCGTCGGCTCTTGGTTACATTCCTGAAGGCGTGTGGAATGAGCCGTTGAGCTCCAGTTCGACAACGCAAGTGGCTGCTTCAGGGGGCGGCGTCAGCGCATACATCGCCACTCCAAGCTGGCAGACCGGAACCGGCGTGCCCACGGCGCGCGCGGGGCGCTACACCCCGGATATTGCCTTTTCCTCTTCCGGCCACGATGGCTATTTCGGGTGCCTTGCGGCCGCCGGAGGCAGTTGCGTGGTCACCAATGGAAGCTTCCACTTCCTGTCCTTTTCTGGAACCTCCGCGGCTGCGCCCTCCATGGCGGGCATCGCCGCGTTGCTCAATCAAAGCCAGGGAACGCCGCAAGGCAACCTCAACCCCAAGCTCTATGAATTGGCAGCCAGCGCCCCGGCAGCCTTCCATGATGTGACGGTCGCCTCCAGCGGTGTCAGCAATTGCGACGTCAACACGCCGAGCATGTGCAACAACAGTATTGCTTCGCCCACCGGCCTGACGGGCGGGCAATCTGGATACCTGGTCACAGATGGCTATGACGAAGTGACAGGGCTCGGCTCGCTGGATGCAGCGGTCTTTATCGCGAACTATGCCTCCGGGAAGGCCACCCCCTCGGTTACAGTCAGCGGATCGGGATTCAGCGTCACCCCGGGCGCAACCAGCGGCAACACGGCAAAGATCACCATCACTCCGGTTAACGGCTTCACCGGAAGCGTCGCGCTCTCGGCGGCCATCACCTCTTCGCCAACGGGTGCTGAATATCTGCCCACCCTGAGCTTTGGCACAACCAGTTCGGTGAATATCACCGGAACAACCGCACAGACGGCCACGCTCACCGTTACCACTACGGCTGCCTCCAGCAACGCCGTCTCCTCGCCCGCGCATTCCGGCATCTCAAGGTACGGCACGGGCGCGGCGCTGGCCTGCCTCTTGCTCTTCTGCCTGCCGTCGCGCCGGCGCAGTTGGCAGACGCTGCTGAAGATGACCGCCATGCTCGTGATTCTATCCGGCGGCATGATGGCCTGCGGCAGCAGCAATAGTGGAGGAGGCGGCGGCGGCAACTCCGGAACCACCGCCGGAAGTTACACCATCACCATCACCTGCACCTCAGGCGGTTCAACTCTGACCACCGGGACACTCACGCTGGTTGTCGAGTAGCCGCGCTGGCATGGAACCATCCTCGACCCTCCTTCGTATCTTTACACTGGTATAGGTTCCAAGGAGGGTTCGACGATGGCCAATTTCTGTTCACGCTGCGGGGCCGGTTTGCCGCCCACCGCGCGCTTCTGCTCCATGTGCGGCGCGGTTGTGCCCATGATCCCATTCAATCCGGGAATGCCGCTGGTTCGCCCGATTGTGGGCCGCCAGATCGCCGGTGTCTGCGCCGGTTTGGCGCAGGCCTATGGCTGGGATCTGGCCATCGTTCGCATCATCGCCGTGGTGGCGTTCTTCTGCTCCGGCGGCATCGTGGCCGTGGGCTACATCGCCTGCTGGATCGGCATTCCCGAACAGCACATTCCGCTGACCTAGTTTAGTCGATCCTGAAAAAGCCGATTTCAAGCAGAAGGCAAGGCGATCAAGAAGCCTTTGAAGCATGATTGGAGCAGGAATCGTGCCAGGATCGCCCAGATTTCAGCGACAAGTTTGCCCTCA
>Ga0181519_10002482_pt1 | contig 15701 bp, 19 predicted proteins | sample PEATcosm2014_Bin_26_FD_121102 | JGI IMG/M metagenome (GOLD analysis project Ga0181519, IMG submission 121102) | Peatland microbial communities from MTU Mesocosm Facility, Houghton, MI, USA - PEATcosm2014_Bin02_10_metaG | ecosystem: Environmental > Terrestrial > Soil > Wetlands > Peat | place...
GACCCACGAGAGCGAGATTGCGTCCATGTGGAATGCGGAGCCAATTGTCGGAAGCGCGATATTTACGGCTGATGCATCAAACGGCGTGAGAAAACCGGCAAGAATCGCAATCAGAAGGACGATACGTTTTTCGGTGGAGGTGACTGTAAGGGCCGGCATGTGGCAGATCGCTGGTTCCTGATCAACGGAGGGGATATCGGGTGGCATCGTACTTACTCTTTAACGTCCAAAGGAGGCACAACACGTTTTTTGAAAGGTGGAGATCCGGCGGTTATATCCCATCTGCCGGAAGAGAGCGAGTTAGAGCACGCCAAACCATGCTATGTACGAAACGATCACCATGATGACGACAAGCCCGATAAGTACCTTATACGCGCACTTTTCGCAGATACCAAGGGTTGAAGGATGACAGTCATGGCAGTATTCTGATTTGCAGACCTTGCATGTTGTATTGTGTGCATGGTCCGGGTGATTATCGCAACACGTCATACTTCACCGGTTCGGTGTGAAATGGTAAAGATGTGTCGGATGGGTCCCTTTTAAACCGTACTAAAAGAGAAAAGAATCGGTTGTTTCACGCAGGACTTTGAGCCCGTTTGACAAGATGTGCTGCCGCATACGCTGCCTTTGTGAGAATCTCGTCTTCACCCGGGATCTCACGTTCCAGCATCAGCACACGGCCGTTGCATATTGTGGTTTCCACGGCGGCACCGCTGCAGGAGTACACAAGGTTGGAGGCGGTATTATGGAGGGGTGTGTTGCATGCCGTCCTGGTTGCGACAAGGATAATATCGGCCGGCGCCCCTTCAGCAAGAGAACCGGCACCAAAACCAAGCGCCTTTGCCCCGTTTGTTGTTGCCATGGCAAGCGCCGCCGGTGCCGGAAGGATGGTCGGATCGTTCCAGAAAAATTTCTGCAGCAGCGCGGCAGTCTTTACCTCTTCAAAGAGGTCGAGATTGTTGTTTGATGCACATCCGTCCGTCCCGATACAGACGTTTGCCCCGGCGGCGACAAGCTGCGGGTAGGGCAGTGCACGGTGGGTGGCGAGTTTCATGTTGCTTACCGGGTTATGAGAGACATGCACCCCACGTTTCCCCAGTAGTGCACATTCGTCATCATCAAGCCAGCACCCGTGCGCTGCAATTGTCTTTGGTGTCAGGATACCACACTCGTCCAGCAGTGCCGCCGGCCGTTTGCCGTGCTGGGCAATGCAGTCGTTTACTTCTTTCTCGGTCTCGGACAGGTGTATATGGACAGGGACATTTTCTTCACGGGAAAATGCCGCACACCATTTCAGTCCTTCAGGAGAAACCGTATAAGGCGCATGCGGCCCGGCGGCGGCATGGACCCGGGGGTTGTTCATCTTCCGTATATGCTGAACTAACGATTCAGTTTCCTTACATTCGTGTTCCCGTTTCTCGGCATTGCCAAGGTCTATAAACCCATAGCAGAGGAGCGCCCGGATACCCGCCTCATCCACTGCTTGGGCCGCATCTTCCATAAAAAAATACATGTCGTTGAAAGCCGTCGTGCCGGTGCGGATCATCTCAAGGCAGGCAAGTCTTGTTCCCCAGTATACATCCTCACCGGTTAGGTGCGCTTCGAGCGGCCAGATTTTCTGGGTGAGCCAGTCCTGCAGGATCATATCGTCAGCATAGCCGCGTAACAACGACATGGCTGCATGGGTGTGGGTATTGGAAAACCCCGGAAGAGCGAGTGCACCGTCGCCGTCGATAATAAATTCCGCTTCGCCCCGGTACCGTTTCCGGACCCCCTCACCGATAGCGATAATAGTCTCCGTTCCATCGATGAAGATGTCAACCGGTCCGGAACTATCAACAACATTCGTAATCAATACCGATTTTTTCTTACCGAAGATATCTGCTGTTTCTGTCATTGTGATTTCCTCTTTGATTAGCTCATCTGCCGGATAATTGCGGTAACAATCTCTTCGGTCCGGTGCCGGTATGTCTTTGATGTGGAGAGGATATGGTCGTAGGAGAGCACGACATCACTCAGGCCGTTTGCATAATTATCGACTGTGCAGAGTGCAGCAAAGTCCATGCCAAGTTCGCATGCAAGCGTTGCTTCAGACGCAACGGTCATACCAACAACATCAGCAATGCCGGCAAGTGCTTTTACCTCAGCAACGGTCTCAATTCTTGGTCCCCGGGTCTGGACATATACGCCACCGAGCCGTGCTTCTGGGATAACATGCGACAGTTTTTCGGCAAGTGCCTGTTTCAGTTCCGGCATGATATGCTCGATGGCATGATCATGGATCGAGGGGATATCGGTTAAACTGACATAATCAGTAGGGATAAGGATGGTGCCGGGCGGTATCTCTTTTTTGAGCGACCCCGATGAGCCGAATGCGATAATCCGGTCAACGCCAGCAACAGCCATAGCGGCGAGGTTTGCCCGGTAATTGATCCGGTGGGGTGGCCGGCCGTACTGGTGGCGCATCAGGATCACAATGTCGCCGCAGAGAAGATCCGCATTGCCATAGGGCGTGGCAATACTCTTTTTTTCCAACGTCGGAAGTGTTGAGAAAAGAAGGCTTGTTCCACCGATGATACCAAGCATCAGGGATGACCTCCTGAAACGTTTGCGGAAATCCCGGGGGTAAGTGCGTGCCGGACCATATATCTTCGTCAAAAGGTTGTGTGCCCCGGCACTAATACCTAGCGCAGCTTAAACCATCAAATGTAAGAATATCCCGGTTCCAATATCTTCCTATGGGCATGTTCGATACCGTCAGCGATGAAACGATAAAAGAGGGTAGGTGCACCGACATCTATTTTGTCCGGACTGAAGAAGTCCTGGAGAAAGAAAAAGTCAATCCCCTGGTATCGATGGAAGTAACAGCCGCAGCACTTCCGGACGGCTGGGGGATTGTATGCGGTCTGTCCGATGTACTGGCACTCCTTTCTGGAGTACCGGTCGCGGTCGATGCAATGCCGGAGGGGACACTCTTCTACCCGGGGGAACCGGTGCTTCGTATTACCGGTCATTACCGTGACTTCTGCCGGTACGAGACCGCCATTCTAGGGTTCCTCTGTCACGCCTCCGGGATCACATCGGCAACTGCCCATATCATATGCGAAGCCCGGGGCAGGCCCGTCTATTCCTTTGGTTCGCGGCGCCAGCACCCGGCAATTGCGACGATGATCGAGCGTGCTGCGTGGATTGGTGGTGTCGACGGCGTTTCTAATACCTGTGCTCCTGACGGTATGCCTATCGTAGGCACCATGCCTCATGCGATGGTGATGTGTTTCCCTACGCCGGAAGATGCATGGCGTGCCTTTGACCGCGATGCCCCGGCCGATGTCCCCCGTATCATGCTCTGCGACACGTATTGCGATGAAAAGACGGAATCCCTTCGTGCCGCCGGATGCGGTGCAACGGCAGTGAGACTCGACACACCCCGCTCCCGCCGGGGCAACATGCGTTCAATTATCGAGGAGGTACGCTGGGAGCTGGACTCTCAGGGGTATTCCCGGGTGAAAATCTTCCTGTCAGGAGGCGTTACAAAAGAAGATGTGACCGCGTACCGGGACTGTGCAGATGCGTTCGGGATTGGCGGTGCAATCGCAAACGCTCCTGTCATCGACTTTGCCATGGATATTGTGGAGATAGATAAAAAGCCAAAGGCAAAACGGGGAAAGAAAAGCGGGATAAAACAGGTCTACCAGCTGGTCTGCGATAAACACCGGACTCTTCCTGTGGGCCAGGTTCCCCCCGCAAATGCCATCCCCCTCATCAGGAGTTATATTGTGGACGGCCGGGTCGTGCAGCAGTCTGATATGCAGGATGCCCGAAAACGTGTGCTTGCATTAATACATCATACCATAGAAGCAAACGAAGATAAAACAAAACCGGGAAAAAAGAACGGGAAAAACGGCTCCCAGAAAAAGGGGACCTTTTCGCTGTAAAGGTAAGATCCACCTAAATCTGTGGAATGCAGGAAGACCCCCCAATTCTTTTAACCTATGCCGTGCAACAATGTTAGAGCGGGCTGGTGGTAAAGTGGTATTACGCTCCCTTGGCATGGGAGAGGCCGCGGGTTCAATTCCCGCCCAGTCCATCATTTTGTAAGATTTTTGCGTTGTCGCGGCAAACTCCATGCATCTCCAATGGTATTTCCGGTGTAACTATTGATTTTTAGGGCTTTTTTCGCGGATATTATTTTATACTCCCAAATCCTGCATACCATTTGAAATTATGCGAATCCGCGACCTGATCCTTCCCGAAGACAAGATCTTTTTTACCCTCTTTAAGGAGATGGCCCAGAAGATCAACGAGGCGGCGACGACGTTAAACGAGATAACCCATGAACTCCCTAACGGTACAGAAAAATCCCATAAGGTGCGCCAGATCGAACATCAGGGAGACGAAATAACCCGGCAGATTTACGAACATCTCAATGAATCGTTGATTACCCCCCTTGAACCCGATGAGATCGCCCGGCTTGCTCCTGCTTTTGACGATGTTCTGGACAAGATCGATTGGGTAACCCACCAGCTGGCAAATTATGGTATCCAGGAGTCAAACGACGTCCTTAAAGAATATTCATACCTGATCACGATGACGGGAACCGAGATCACGCTGGCACTGGACGCCCTTGCCACGCTGAGCAAACCCGATGATGTCAGGGCACATGCAACCGAGATCAACCGCCTGTATAATCTCTCGGGAGAATTACTTTCGCGGGCGGTGCTTGAACTGTTCAAGGCCCAGGATCTCCTCCTTATAATAAAACTCAAGGATATTTATGAAGGGCTTGCAAAAGTCATGGAGAAATGTAACGATGTAGGCCATGCCTTATCCGATATCGCGATGGCCCATTCATGACCGGCTACGATGCGGTAATCCTGTTCGGTATCGTGCTTGCACTCGTTATGAATTTTTTCAACGGGCTCAATGATGCCGCTCACGCTGTTGCGACGGTAATAGCGACAAGGGCCCTCTCACCAGTTAAGGCAGTGCTCTTCACTGCTATCGCTAATATGATCGGGCCATTCATTTTTACGACGGCTGTTGCCACCACAATCGGCACATCGATCATCCACGGCAGTGCCCTTACACCGGAGTCTATTATTGTCGCGATGCTCGCATCGACGTCACTTGTTTTCGTGGCCACCCGTATTGGTCTTCCCATCTCCAGCAGCCATGCACTGGTCGGCGGCCTTCTTGGTTCCTGTATTGCCGCAGCCGGACTGACTGCGGTCATCTATCCAACCCTTTCCATGATCTCGCAGGTTGCAATTGGTGGGATTGCAGGGGCAATTATCGGTTCGGTTGTAGTGGGTCTGATCGCAAAAGCACTGGATGGTGATGTCACGCTGGCTCTTATTATTGGTGCAGTCTGCGGGGCCGCACTAGCTATTCCCATCCTGATGCTTCTAGGAATGATCACGATTTCGGGACTGTTTGGGATCGTCCTTTTCATTTTTATCTCCCCAATCCTCGGTGTCACTACAGCATTCCTGTTCGATCTCCTGATCTCCCATGCCTTCGGCCATTCACGTCAGAACAGGATGCAACGGATCTTTTCCCCTCTCCAGGTAGTAGCCTGTATCTTCCAAGCAGCAGGTCATGGGGCAAATGACGGCCAGCACGCGGTCGGTGTCATAACAGCGCTTCTGCTTTCTGCCGGGATACTCTCAACCTTTGCCGTACCTACATGGGTTCTTTTGACCTGTGCTATTGCCATCGGTCTTGGGACCTGTTTTGGCGGCTGGAAAGTGGTAAACAAGATGGCAAAAGAAATAACAAAAATCCGCCCGTACCAAGGATTCTGTGCGGCGACTGCCGGAAGTGCGACACTTGCCATGGTAACCACCTATGGGATACCAGTTTCATCAACCCATGTTATTAGCGGTGCTATTGTCGGGGTCGGCGTAACCCGGGGGAAAAATGCGGTTAACTGGGTTGTTGTCCGCCAGATGATGGAGGCATGGGTGATCACCATCCCAATTGCAGCAATCTGCGCTTTTATCGGGTACCTTCTCTTTACAACAGCCTACTCAGTTCTCTTGTGAGCACTATATTTCGCTATATTTTTTAATTCCTTTAACGATTACCAGTAGGTTTGTTTATGGGCTTACGGGAATTGCTGATACCACAGGACAAGATATTTTTCGAAATGTTTGAACGCCAGGCCGGAACAGTCCGCGAGGCGGCGTACCAACTGGTAGCCTTAAGCGAGAATTTTACCAATGTCAGAGAGAAGCGGCATGCAATCGAACTCCTCGAGCACCAGGGGGATCAGATCACCCATGGGATCTACGAGCAACTGAACCGCACATTTATTACGCCTCTTGATCCGGAAGAGATTTCCCGGCTTGCATCAACACTCGACGACGTGCTGGATTATATCGATGGATCTGCAGAGAAAATGTTCTACTACGGTATCGAGAACACTGATATCCATATGGTGGAACTCGCAAAACTGATCCACCTTTCTACTGTCGAGATTGAAGGAGCCGTTAAGCGAATCCGTTCGATAAAGGACCCGCGATACGTCGAGGAACGGTGCATTGAGGTTAACAGACTCGAGAACCTTGCCGACGATGTACTCGCCAACGCCGTCATGGATCTCTTCAAAACCAATGATGCAATCAAAATTATCAAACTTAAGGATATCTACGAGAACCTTGAAACGGCGACCGATTACTGCGAGGACGTAGCAAACGTACTCTCCGATATAGCCATCCGGCATTCGTGAGGCGTTTCCGGTGAACCAGATGATTTTGGGAGACTTTTTATGATTACGCCTCCGCTGATACTCATTGGCGCGATCATCGTCATCGCGCTTGTTTTTGATTTCACTAACGGTTTCCACGATTCTGCTAACTCAATCTCGACAGTGGTGTCAACGAAAGTCCTCTCTCCTAGGAACGCAGTGGTTTTTGCGGCTTTTTTCAATTTCCTCGCAGCGTTCGGTTTTGGTGTAGCTGTAGCGGATACGATTGCCAGCATCGTAAACCTCGACGTGGTCGCCGCCACCATCATTCCGTACATCGTCCTTGCAGCCCTAGCTGGGGCCATCAGCTGGAACCTGATCACCTGGTTCTTTGGCCTGCCCACGTCATCGTCCCATGCGCTTATCGGGGGCCTTGCCGGGGCCGGTATATCGGCAGCCGGGATTGCAGTCATCAAGTGGTCAACGCTTGGGCAGGTCACGCTCTTTATGGTGCTCTCGCCGCTTATCGGCCTTATCTGCGGGTTTCTGTTCATGGCCGCGATTCTTTGGCTGACAAGAAAATCCAATAAACCCACAACTGAGGGATATTTCAAGCGGCTTCAGCTCTGTTCTGCGGCAGCGTACAGTTTCAGCCACGGTACAAACGACGCCCAGAAAACGATGGGGATCATCGTTCCCCTCCTTTTTTCCATTGGGTATTATGGTGCGAGCGCGGATGCAAGCCACCTGTCGGTCCCTTACTGGGTTATTATCATCTGTTACACCACCATCGCCCTTGGAACCCTTTGCGGAGGATGGAGAATTGTAAAGACCATGGGGTACAAGATTACCAAGCTCCGACCGGTCCAGGGTTTTGCTGCCGAAACTGCCGGGGCCGTAACGATTTTAAGCGCTTCAGCTGCCGGTATCCCGGTAAGTACGACCCATGTGATCTGCGCATCCATTATGGGTGTAGGTGTGACAGGGGGATCGAGCACGGTCAAGTGGGGCGTCGCACGAAGCATCGTGATTGCATGGATTCTGACGATACCTATTAGTGCAATTATAGGTTTTGGAACATTCCAGGCAATACGGATGATTGTCGGGTCCTGAATGTGTGAAAAGAAGAACGATCTTTTTTATTTGTCTTTTTGTGTTGTCCGGTAATACCGGCACAGCGTTTTTATGACACACACCAGGCACTGCGGTTTTTTTGCCGTGCAGCATGCCCGTCCATGGGCGATGAAGACGTCGGTAAGATCGCCCCATTCTTTTGAAGGAAACAAGGCCATAAGGTCATTTTCGATCACCTTGACATCATCGGTGTCCGAGAACCCGATTCTCTGTGCCAGTCTCCGCACATGCGTGTCCACAGCAATACCGTGGTTCTTCCCGTAGCCGTGGTACAATACGATATTTGCCGTCTTTCTCCCAACACCGGGGATGGAAAGCAGGCCTTCCATAGTATCCGGTACCTCGCCGCCAAAGTCCGTTATCAGGGTTTTAGCCGCCGCAATGATGTGGCGCGCTTTCGCATGGTAGAACCCCAGGCTGTGGATGATGGGCTCCACATCAGCGATATCAGCATGGGCAAGGGCCTCCGGGGTCGGGTACGCGGAGAAAAGCGGTTTTTCTACCAGGAGGACGGCCTTGTCGGTTGTCTGGGCGGAGAGTATAGTTAAAATAAGCACGTGAAAAGGTGTTCCCCGGGCAACCGTCACCGGCGATTCTGGAGCTTCGGGATACTGTTTTAAGAGGAGAGAATAGATCCGGCGGGCATCCTGTGCTTTCATAACCACATGGGGTAGGGCGGATTCGAACCGCCGTCAAAGCGTCCCAAACGCTCTAGGATGGACCAGGCTACCCTACTACCCCGCGTCCTACAATATTGTCCGTGACGGCTAAAAATACCTGCTGTTCATCGCCCACTCATAAATCAGAGGGGGAGGATCTTTTTCTTTGTCTCACTTACGATGGAGCCATCAAGCTGCCCGGCCAAGAGTGCTTCGGAAAGGTTCTCCGGTCGGGTACCATCAAGTACGACAAGAGGGATATGGCTTCTTTCGACTACTCGGGCGGCGATAATATCCAGCACGTTGTGCGATCCGGCGCCAAGACCACCTCTGCCAACGATTTCAATAAGCTGCTGTGGGGTGAGTGTCCGGTGGTGTTTTGCACCGGGAAATTTTTTGGGGTCTTTGGCATAGATGCCATTGACAGAGGTTACATTGACAAAGACATCTGCATGAACGCGTTCTGCGAGGACTGCGGCAACAGCGTCGGTTGTCTGGCCCGGGGTGATCCCGCCCATGACGACAATCTTTTTTGATTCGGCGAATTTCTTTGCCTCGGAATGACTTTCGGCGACCTTGGGATACGCTGCATCGCCTAAAGCCGCAATCAGGAGTGTGGCATTGAGCCGGGTGACAAGAATGCCGATCTCGTCTGCGGTGCCTTCATCTATGCCCAGTTTCCGGGCGACTGCAATATAGTCCCGGGCCCCCCCTCCACCACCAACAACAATAAAGAGCCGGCGTTGTGTAGCAATTTTTTCAAGGACCGGAAGATAGGCCTGTATCCGGTTATTTTCCAGTTCCGGGATCAGGATCGAGCCGCCAAGCGAGATAACGACTGTCTTCATTGCACTAGTTTTTGTACAGGATGCTCATATAGAATTGTTCTGAGTGAGAACCCGACCATGTTGCGCTGTCCTGTCTGTAAGAGCCGGGAGATTTTCCCGGTCGCCGGGGGGTATATGGGGCAGGTATACCTCTGCAAGAACTGCAAATACCGGGGATCGTTTGTCCTTGAAATAGATGATGACGAAGCAAAAGGTGATGAACCGGAAGAGCCAGTCAAATAACGAGGGGACTCTGTTATGCATGAAGCACGCCAGTACGCAAAAAAAGAAAATAACGTAGTACAGTGCTCTTTGTGTAGTCACCGCTGCACCATTGCCCATGGAAAACACGGGATATGTGGTGTGAGAAAAAATGAGGGTGGCGTATTGTATGCGACGACCTATGGGCTCGTGAGTGCGGAAGCTGTCGATCCCATCGAGAAAAAACCTCTCTTTCATTACCTTCCCGGCACTCTATCCTATTCATTGGGTGGTGTCGGGTGCAACTTCCGGTGTGAACACTGCCAGAACTGGCATATCTCCCAGGCAGACCGGGACGGAGCCCGCCTTACGGGAATATCTCCTGGAGAAGGCGTATCACGGGCCCTTGCGAGGGGTAGTGCAAGCATCTCTTGGACCTACAACGAGCCGACTATCTGGCACGAGTATACACTTGATATGGGGACCCTTGCACGGGCGAAGGGTCTGGGGACAGTTTACGTAACGAACGGGTACATCACCGAAGAAGCGCTGACAGAACTGGCCCCCATGCTTGCCGCGTTCCGGGTTGATCTCAAAGCGTTTACCGATGATTTTTACAAGAAGATCTGCGGGGGACACCTCCAGCCGGTATTGGACGCGACCGTACGTGCCCGCGAACTCGGGATGCATATCGAAACGGTGACACTGGTCATCCCGGGGCTAAACGACAGTATGGAAGAACAGGAGTCTCTGATCCGGTGGGTGATCGAACACCTCGGCCCGCAGACTCCTATGCACTTTTCAGCATTCCACCCGGATTATCATATGACTAACCGTGAGGCGACCCCGGTTGCCCTTCTTGAAAAGATTTGTTCCCGGGCAAAAGAACTCGGGCTCCGGTATCCCTATCTTGGAAATGTCCCGCACAGCAGATGGGAAAACACCTATTGCCCGGCGTGCGGTGCGATGCTTATAGAACGCCGGGGATTTTCAAGCCGTATAACCGGCCTCGATGACCGGCAATGCACATCCTGCGGCGAAACCATCGAGATTGTGCGCCATGCCTCCTGAAACCCGGTTTATCGCAGACCGGATGCTGGGCACACTCACCCGGTATCTCAGATTTATGGGATACGACACGATCAGTGCAAACGGGTTCCGGTCCGGGAATGCCAATGAAGACTCCCAGCTGCTTACTCTTGCACTTAATGAGCACCGTATTCTCCTGACCCGGGACCACGAGCTTGCCCGGCGGGGTCAGGATCAGGCAGTACTGGTCACTGACGGGGATATACTTGCGCAGATACAGCAGCTTGCCAATCTCGGACTTATCGAACGGCGCCTTCCCATGAGCAGGTGCTCTCTCTGCAACTCGATACTCCGGCAAGCTACCGAAGCAGAGATCCAGTCTGCCGGGTATGCGCCTCGTGACCGAACGGATTATTCATTTTTCTGGTGTGAACACTGTGGGAAACTCTACTGGAACGGTTCACACGGAAAAAATCTCCAGAAGAAAATTGATGCCGGGCTCAATGCCTGATACATTCCGTTCGATCTTTCGTGCCGGATTAAAAGCGATTTATTCAATATCATGAACTTATGAGTTAAGGACATCCCCTTTTCTGTGCATAATTCACTGCCCTTGATGCTGTCAATATATCTGCTCCGTTCTGCATGAAACTACGCGTAATCTCTCTAACGAGGAGTCTTATCCAAGTACTGGCACGGTGAAGGCAGGAGTGTTCTCACGGCTTTTGCACATACCCCCGTAACAGACTCCCCCTCATGATACACAGTCAGGAAATTGCGATACCAATGGAGAAACCATGAAGTTAAAATGGAGTATTTTCAGTTGTATTCTGCTCCTGATGATGGTATCAGCGGCATATGCTGATGACACATCGAGCGATACAACCAGTTCTACGAGCAGTTCAACAAGTTCAACCTCGACATCAAGTACAGCGATCGATGAAGCTGCGCTGGTCTATGTCTCAAACGTGACTATGGACACACCGGCATATTTCCCCGGAGATTATGGGACACTTACTGTAACCCTCACGAACAGCGCGACAACAGCTATCGGTCTTTCCCATCCGGATCTTATCAGCAGCCATCTCATCGTTCAGGAGAATGATTGGGAGGGGATGAGTTATGTCGGTGCCGGATCGACTGTCTCGTACTCAATCCGTTTCCAGGTAAAACCGCCGGATGGATGTTATTATGCACTTTTTACCATTAATACGCAGAACGGTAACCCTATAGATTATCCCGTAAAAATTGACATAAGTTCTAACAGCCTCACAGGAGCGATAACGTCAAAACCGACATCATTTGCACCTGAGGCCGAACAGAACGTAACACTTACCTTAATGAACACCAGGGACGGGGAAATAGATAATGTCATGATTACCCCTGTGGGATCGTCTAGTATTGATGCCGATCCATCCACCGAACTTGTTCCCTCTATCGGTCCCAGCAGTTCGACTGACGTTACGTTCGGCATTACACCCCATGAGGCGTCAAACCTTACCTTCAACATCAGTTACCAGAATAGCGAAAACATTCATTATACGGATGTCGTACTGCCAATAAACATCGGCCAGGACAAAACAGCAGCGGTTCCTGTACTCAATGATGTAGCCCTTACCACATCAAGTGCAGATTACGACATCACCGGGGACATCTCGAATGCTGGTATTACCGATGCCTACGGTGTAATCGTAACTGTCGGGTCTCCTGCAACCGCCATGGGGACCTATCCCGAGTATGCCATTGGCAGCATCGCTTCTGATGACTCCGGGAGTTTTGAGCTAACCTTTACTGCAAATGATCTCTCAGCGGTTCCGGTCATTATCAGCTGGAAGGATGCTGATGGTAATGATTACAGTCTCACTAAAACACTTGATCTCTCCACGAACGTCGGAACCGGTAGCGGAACCACCAGCAGATCTACCAAGACTTCAACCAGCTCTACGGATTCCATGGGCGTACCCGGTGGGATGAGTGGCGGACCCGGAGGCGATATGGGAGGCCCAGGGGGCAGCAGTTCCAGTAGCGTCACGTCGCTGTTCACCGGGGGCAGTGGTGCCGGAATCAGTTCGTTTTACCCGATCATTGGCGCAGCGATTGCACTCATTGTCGGTATTGTCCTGTGGAAAAAGCGGAAATGGATCACAAGCAAGCTGAAAAAACAACAGTGAGGGATCGGATATGACCGATACCCCCCTTATCCAGCTTGTCGACGTGACAAAAACTTATCATCTGGAGAGCGGGGACTTTACCGCTCTTGATCATGTCTTCCTTGATATAAAAGAGAATGATTTTGTCGCAATCATGGGACCATCCGGTTCCGGCAAATCGACCATGATGAACCAGCTGGGGATTCTCGATGTCCCGACCTCAGGAAAACTGTTTATTTCCGGAAGGGAGGTGGCTACCATGTCAAACCTCGAACGGACACACATGCGCAGGGATACCATCGGGTATATATTCCAGAAGTTCTACCTGATTCCACTCCTTTCGGCATACGAGAATGTGGAGTACCCGCTCATCCTGAAATACAAAAAAAGGGATACCTCCGGCAAAGCATCGGTACTGCTCGAACAGGTGGGTATTGACAAGGACATGAGTGAACACCGTCCGACGCAGCTCTCTGGTGGCCAGCAGCAGCGTGTAGCTATAGCCCGGGCACTCGTGAATGATCCTAAAATCCTCCTTTGTGACGAACCAACCGGAAACCTCGACAGCAGGACCGGATACCAGATTATGGATATTGTCTGCGGCCTGCACAAAGAGGGAAAGACAGTTATCTTGGTCACCCACGACCCGAAGATAGCCGAGTATGCCCATCGCACTATCCGGCTTGTCGACGGGAGGATTGCAGCATCATGATGAAAGGGGATATATTCTTCAACCTCTCGCTCCGGAGCGTCCGGTTAAACTTCCTGCGATCGATGCTTGCTGCAATTGGTATTGTTATCGGTGTGGTTGCCATCGCGTCGATGGGAATGCTCGGCACCAATATGCAACTCGAAGTAAAAGAACAGCTTTCGGCGACCGCAAACACGATCGTGATATCATCGGATACAGTCAGGATGGGGCCGCCCGGGTTTACGCCATCTTCATCGACAGCTTCAGGAGTAACAAAAAGTGAACTCACAAAGATCGTATCTGTCGTGGGATCCAACGGGACGGTGATTCCCATCTATTCCACAGACGGTGAATTTACTATCAATTCCTTGGCCGGCAGGGGCTCGATCTACGGCATCGATCCCGGAGATATTGGGAAATTCCTCACACTGAACCAGACCTATGGCAACGGGACGATTGATATCGGGGCAGGTGAGGTTCTGGTCGGGGCAGACCTTGCAGACGATTTCAACCTCAAGGTAGGGACCCGCATCAGGATTGGATCGTTCACATCCTCATCCCGACCCGAACTTCGCATTGCCGGTGTCCTTCAGCCACGGGGGACCGTTGCAGATGGCATCTCGACAGATAACGGAATCGTAGTAAACAGCCAATGGTACACCGACCAGTTCGGGGGCAAGGATGAATGGACCCAGGTCAACGTGATTGTCAAGAATGTTGACGATATCAGTGATATCGAAAGTGCCCTTGATGCAAAGATCAACACCAATGCAAAGACTCCTTCGGTAAGGATTACGGACGCCTCCTCGCAACTGGCAACAGAGACATCTACCCTGAGCACGGTTACCACCTTTATTATGGCCATCGGCGGGATCTCACTCCTTGTTGCTGCGGTGAGTATCTTTAACGTGATGATGATGTCGGTGAGCGAAAGGATACAGGAAATAGGTATCCTGCTGTCTATCGGGACCGAAAAGGGCGAGGTGCGCCGGATGTTTTTGTACGAGGCGTTCATCCTAGGGCTCCTCGGAGCCGGGATCGGGGGGGTGAGCAGCCTTCTCATAGGATACACGGTGGTGGATGCGATGATTGGGACGACGGCGTACCTCTTCCAACCGGCAAGTATCCTGTATGTTCCGGCAGCCATGGCGGTTGGCGTGGTGGTCTGTGTTATCTCCGGGATGTACCCTGCTTGGAGAGCATCGAATATGGACCCGATCGATGCACTGAGGAGTGAGTAACCCGATGACGTCAGAAGAGGATGATGAAGATACCAAGCCCGTCCTGCTGAAATATTATATCCGGCAGGTCGTCTCAAAGATAGTCGTGCCAAAACTTGCACGTATAAAACAGGAAAACGAGAGAAAAGAGCACAAATCCCGGTAATTTTTTTGCCTTCAGGTAGTTCCCTTTTTTTATTATTGACCGTTTTCCGGGCCGATATCTTATACCTAGCAGTTGAAACAATGCCATCAAGTGAGGGATAATTGCACTCCGCTCATGAAACGAATATAATATGATCCGTGCGGTAAAGGCAAACAAGTGAGGGCTAGAAAGGGTCCTCGTAAAAGGAGGTGAGATTAAGACAACTGCAAGGATACAAAGGAACACGACACGATACACCCCGGCGCGAGGACTAAAACCCCGAAGCACATCTCGCGTCCGGCACTGCAGCTGATCCACGGTTAACGAGAGGATTACCCATCTTTCGTTAGGAGGAATGATGTGAGAAGCATACAATCAGATGAGGCAGAAGAAACCGATTCAGTAATACCATATAACCCGGGGGAGATACCAGACCCGCTCATCTACCAGGAGAGTAACCAGACACAATAACCGGTCGTTAATCCGATGGGTAGAAAACCTGCAGTGCCATCGGGTTTTCAGACCGAAGATAACGAAGATTTCTTTTTAAGAGGCATTGTTTTTGAACTGCCGGATTACACACCAGTCTGATATCCTTAACTATCCGGTTCAATTAATCGCCGCACAATGAAGGATATCACTTCCTCCATGCAGTAAATATAAGACACACTGTGTCGATACGAGAAGCGATGGATCGCCCCGTTACAGGGGATCGTCAAAGAAAACCCAGGGAAATGATCCTGTAACCTTGCAAGAGTGCACAAACCCGATGAACCGGGAAATGCATCAGGTACTTCACTAAAGGATTCCCTGCCCTGCAGACACAGGTCAGCAGGCTAATGTATGTGCATAAGATACGGGCGCCCCGATAATAACCGAGGCCCCGGAGTTTAAGGTGATTTAATCCATGAAAAAAAGTAGTATCCTTATGCTGATTGCATCAGCACTCCTCGTCGC
>Ga0181519_10002489_pt1 | contig 15673 bp, 13 predicted proteins | sample PEATcosm2014_Bin_26_FD_121102 | JGI IMG/M metagenome (GOLD analysis project Ga0181519, IMG submission 121102) | Peatland microbial communities from MTU Mesocosm Facility, Houghton, MI, USA - PEATcosm2014_Bin02_10_metaG | ecosystem: Environmental > Terrestrial > Soil > Wetlands > Peat | place...
CGGACGGGGAAGATTCTGTCCGTGCCGGTGGGCGACGGCATGATCGGGCGCGTGGTCAACGGGCTGGGCATGCCCATCGACGATAAGGGCCCGATTGCCTCGACGTCCACACTGCCGGTGGAGCGTCTGGCCCCTGGAATCATCGACCGCCAGCCGGTGCGCGAGCCCATGGCCACGGGCCTCAAGGCCATCGACGCCATGATTCCCATCGGACGAGGGCAACGCGAGCTCATCATCGGCGACCGCCAGACCGGCAAGACGGCCGTGCTGCTCGACACCATCATCAACAACGCCAAGAACGATCTGATCTGCATCTACTGCGCCATCGGACAGAAGCGTTCCTCCATCGCTCAGGTCGTGCAGACGCTCACCGAAGCCGGCGCCATGGGCCACACCATCATTGTGGCTGCCTCGGCTTCAGAGCCGGCGCCTATGCTGTATCTTGCGCCCTACGCGGCTTGCGCCATCGGCGAATACTTCCGCGACAACGGCCGCCACGCCCTGGTGATGTATGACGATCTGTCCAAGCACGCCATGGCCTACCGCGAGATTTCGCTGTTGCTACGCCGCCCGCCGGGCCGCGAAGCGTATCCGGGTGATGTGTTCTATCTCCACTCGCGCCTGCTGGAGCGGGCTTCCAAGCTGAGCGACAAGCGCGGCGGCGGATCGCTGACGGCGCTGCCGGTGATCGAGACCCAGGCCGGCGATGTCTCGGCCTACATTCCGACCAACGTAATTTCGATTACCGACGGGCAGATCTTTTTGGAAACCGACCTGTTCAACTCCGGCGTTCGTCCCGCCGTCAACGTGGGACTTTCGGTTTCGCGCGTAGGCTTCTCGGCAGCCATCAAGGCTGTGAAGCAGGTGGGCTCGACTCTGAAGCTGGATCTGGCTCAATACCGCGAACTCGCGGCCTTTGCGCAGTTCGGCTCCGATCTCGATCCGCTGACGCAGAAGCAGTTGAATCGCGGCCAGCGCCTGACCGAGCTTTTGAAGCAGCCGCAATTCCAGCCGCTCACCTGGCAGCAGCAGGTAGTGATCCTCTTCGCCGGCACACAGGGCTATCTTGACGACTTGCGCGTGGAAGACATTCGCGCCTTTGAAAACGGCATCTACAAGTACTTCGACGCGGCGCAAACAGCGCTGATGGACGATCTGAAGAAGAAGAAATCGCTCGACGACGACCTCCGCAGCCGGCTGCACGCGGCGCTCAAGGAGTACTCGGCAAACTTCAAGGCGGAGCTTGAGGCGGCGGTAAAGGCGTAGACAGAGATCAGAGATCAGCAAGACGGATCGGAGATCAGCGAGACCCAGTAGCGACAGAAAGACAAACGAAGCGAGGTTCAGAAGATTGGGACGAGTGAAGGCAGATCGTATCGGCAGCGTTTCAACTGATCTCTGACCCCTGATCTCTGGAAGGATTTATGGCAAACGTACTCGATCTACGGCGGCGCATTCGCAGCGTGAAGAACACGCGGCAGATCACCAAGGCCATGAAGATGGTCTCGGCGGCCAAGCTGCGGCGGGCGCAGGAGCGCGCTCTTTCCGCGCGGCCCTACGCCAAAATGATCACCAGCGTGCTGGAGTCGCTGACGCGCCGCGTCGACATCTTCGACGAGGAGACGGGCAACCTGCGCCATCCGTTGTTTGCCACGCGGCCTGAGAAGCGCGTGCTTCTGGTCGTGATCAGCGGAGACAAGGGCTTCGCCGGCGCCTTCAACGCCAACATCCTCAAGACCGCGTATCAGTTCATTGCCGGAAACCCGGACAGAGAGATCGACATCGAGGCTGTGGGCCGCAAGGGCCGCGACCAGATGCGCCGTCATTACCCAGTCGCGGTCTACACCGAGCAGACCGACGCCAGCGGCCACACCCGCCAGGTGCGTGATCGGAAGGCAAAGGTGGAAGTCACCGGCGACCACCCTGGGATGCTTTTGAAACTTGAAACTGGCCGTGTGTTTGAGCTGGCGAAGAGCATCGTCTCCCGCTACGTGCATGAGGAGATCGATGCCGCGTACATCGTCTATAACGAGTTCAAATCGGTGATCCAGCAGCGGCTGGTGGTGGAGAAGCTACTGCCGCTGTTGAAGATCGGCATTCCGCAGATTACCGGCGTCGTTGAGCCGACCGAGGAAGAGCGCGAGCGCGCCGCTGAGGCCGCTTTGAGCGCGGGCATCTCCATCGAGCCCATCGATACTTGCGAGGCCGACGAGGAAGCGCGCAAGTTCGGCACGGCGGAAGTCGATTACATTTACGAGGAGCCCGCCGACGAGCTGTTCAATGGGCTGCTTCCGCAGTACATTGCATCCACGCTGTATCACGCGATGACGGAATCGGTAGCCGCGGAGCACGCGGCGCGCATGACGGCCATGGATTCGGCGACCAACAACGCCTCGGATATGATCGACGCGCTCACGCTGCATATGAACCGCGTGCGCCAGGCGGCCATCACCAAGGAGATTATCGAAATCGTATCGGGCGCCGCGGCGCTGTAAGAGTAGCTTCTAGCTGCTAGCCTCTAGCTCTTCGTCTGGGTCACACCTGCAGGCAAGAACAGAGTTGGGGTTGAGAAGGAAGAAGCTAGGAGCTAGAGGCTAGAAGCTAGGAGCTTTCAACAATGGCAGAGAACATCGGCAGAGTAATCCAGGTTTCGGGTCCGGCGGTCGACGTGCAGTTTGAAGAAGCGACCATGCCGCCCATCTATCAGGCGCTGCGCGTCACCAGCGAAGGCTTCACCGTGCCCACGCCCATCAGCGTGATCCTCGAAGTGCAGCAGCACCTCGGCGAGGGACGCGTGCGTACCGTGGCCATGGAAGGCACGGAGGGCATGGTGCGTGGCATGAAGGCCATCGACCTCGGCGGCCCCATTCGCGTGCCGGTGGGCAAGGAGACGCTGGGCCGCGTGATCAATGTCATCGGCGAGCCCGTCGACGAGCTTGGGCCGATCGGCGAAAAGCTGCGCATGCCCATTCATCGCCCCGCGCCGCTGTTCGACGAGCAGTCGACCCACGAGGAGATGTTCGAGACCGGCATCAAGGTCATCGACCTGATCCAGCCCTTTTTGAAGGGCGGCAAGATCGGCCTCTTCGGCGGCGCCGGCGTGGGCAAGACCGTGGTCATCATGGAACTCATCAACAACGTTGCCAAGAACCACGGTGGCTATTCCGTGTTTGGCGGCGTAGGCGAGCGCACGCGCGAAGGGAACGATCTGTGGCTCGAGATGACGGAGTCCGGCGTCATCAAGCCGGGCGACTTCGCCAACTCTAAGTGCGCCCTGGTCTACGGGCAGATGACCGAGCCGCCCGGGGCGCGCCTGCGCGTGGCCCTGAGCGCTTTGACTGTGGCCGAATACTTCCGCGACGTCGAGGGGTCAGACACGCTGCTCTTCATCGACAATATCTTCCGTTTCACGCAGGCCGGCTCCGAGGTTTCCACGCTGCTGGGACGCATGCCCTCGGCCGTGGGCTACCAGCCCAACCTGGCCACGGAGATGGGCGAGCTGCAGGAGCGCATCACCTCCACCAGCAAGGGATCTGTGACCAGCGTGCAGGCCGTCTACGTTCCTGCCGACGACTTGACCGACCCCGCCCCTGCTACCACGTTTGCTCACCTGGACGCGACCACCGTGTTGAGCCGCCCGCTGTCGGAACTGGGCATCTACCCGGCCGTCGATCCGCTGGCCTCCACCTCGCGCATTCTTTCCGCGCGCATTGTCGGCCAGGATCATTACGACGTGGCGCAGGGCGTGAAGAAGATTCTGCAGCGCTACAAGGACCTGCAGGACATTATCGCGATTCTGGGCATCGATGAGCTTTCGGAAGAGGACAAGCTCACCGTGGCCCGGGCAAGAAAAGTGCAAAAATTCCTCTCGCAGCCTTTCCACGTGGCCGAGCAGTTCACAGGCATTCCCGGCGCGTATGTGAAGGTTGCGGACACGGTGCGCAGCTTCAAGGAGATCATCGCCGGCAAGTACGACGATATTCCCGAGCAGGCCTTCTACATGAAGGGCGCCATCGAGGAAGTGCTGGAGACGGCGGAGAAGCTGAAGGCAACGGTGTAGAGAAGCAGCTGTCAGTAATCAGTTGTCAGTGGTCAGTTTGTTCTGACCTTCCACAAGCGGTTTTGGCTGAAAACTGACAACTGTAAACTGGCGACTGAAAGGAGCCCATGGCAGACGAGACAAATCAACTGCGGGTTCGGCTGGTGACGCCGGAGCGCGTCCTCTTCGAGGCGGCTGCTTCCGCGGTGGAGCTGCCCTCAAAAGTGGGATATATGGAAGTGCTCTTCGGTCATGCGCCGCTCGTTGCCGAGCTGGGCGCGGGCGAAGTGATCGTGCACGGCGGCCCGGACACCGAAGCCGGTGAAGCCCAAGGTGTGCAGCGCTACAACGTCAGCTGGGGGTTTGCCGAGGTTCTGCCGGACCGTGTCACTATTCTCGCTTCCGATGCGCTGAAGCCGGAAGAGATCGACGTGCCCCGCGCTCAGCAGCAGCTTGATCGCGGACAGAAGCAGTGGAACGAAGCCGGTGAGAGCGAAGAGGCCTACACAGAGGCGCTGCACGTAATTGCCGAAGCCGAAGCCAAGCTGGCCACGGCAGCGGAAAAGCACTAACCACACGGCGAAGACCGCCTCAGTGAATCGGGCCCTGCTCTCGGGAGCAGGGCCTTTCAGTTGTTGCGGCTTTTTTGCCGGTGGCCGATACCGGACTCACGCAATCAGCCGTTTTATTGCTTCAAAATCCAGCTTGCAATCTTGTCCAGCGCAACCGGCGACATTGTCTCTTCAATCTGGCCGTACTCGGATGGGGATCCGGTCTTGGCGTCCTGAAAGAGATGGTTCAGGCCAGGCAGTTCGTCCACCTCGGCGTGCTGATTGCCTGCTTCGGCAAGGGCCTTGCGAATGGCGGGCAAGTTCAGCGCGGGCGGAACCTGCAGGTCCAGCGAGCCGTTAATGGCCAGCACCGGAATGGTCAGCTTGCGCAGCGCAGTCGTGGGATCGTAGGCGAGGAAGAAGCGGAACCAGGGCGAAGTAGCGTTCTTCACCTGAACGGCAATGCCGGCGTCGGGCACGCCCTCGGATGCCAGCTTCGCGCCCAGCAGGCGCCGCAGAGTTGCGGGGTCCTTTTCCGTCTCAACCAGGGTGAGCGTCTCGCGCTCCTTTTCGGCTTCCTGGTCGGCATTTTCTTTGCTGGCGCCGCTGGCCATGGCGATCAGGCGGAGCTGCTCGACGATGATCTGGTCTCCGGTCACGCCGGAGCCCGCCATCATGACAATGAAGGCGATCTGGCGATCGACCGCGGCCGCCATGGGCGCGATGATTCCGCCTTCGCTGTGCCCGACGAGGCCGATCTTGTGCGGGTCGACCTCCGGCCGCGTTTTGAGATACGCGACGCCCGCCTCAGCGTCGGTGGCAAAATCGAGGGTGGTGGCCGTCTCGTAATTCCCCGTGGATTTGCCCACGCCGCGCTTGTCGGCGCGCAGCACAACGACTCCGTGGCGGGTGAGATAGTCTGCCAGCACCAGAAACGGCTTGTGGCCCAGCAGGCTCTCGTCGCGGTCGTGCGGGCCGGAGCCAACGACCAGCAAGACGGTCGGGAACGGTCCCTTGCCGGGAGGAATGGTGAGCGTAGCTGCCAGCGTGTTGCCCGCGGCCTTGTTGGCGTAGCTGACCTCTTCTTCGCGATAAGGATATGGCTTGACGGGATTCTGCGGACGCTGGACTTCAAGCTCCGATTGGTCCTTGACGCGTTTGAGATTGAGCGCGAGCGGGCTTCCCATTTGAGTAAATGTGCCGTCGATGGAGCCGGAATCGCCGGCGAGCTTGCCGTCAAACACCACACCCAGAGACTTGAGCGTGATGGTGACGGCATTGCCGTCGCGTGCAACGGAGGTCGCAGGTATCCATACGGGGCTCTGGTCGGGACTCTGCATCTGCGCCGTCAGGCCGTCGTTGGTGTTGGCGATCTTGAAGACGATGCGCAGCTTGATAGCGCCAGCGTCCAGGCTGCCGAGCCATGTGCCGTCGATCGCGGTGGGCGCGGCGGGTTTGGGTGCTTCGTCCTTCTTGTTCTGAGCATGGGCGCAGGCTGCCGGAAGCAGGAAAACAAGCGCGAGAACGATTGAGGAAAGACCTCGGATGAACAACGGCGGTTTCATTGGCGATCTCCAGACGGAAGAGAGCACGTTTGCATGGGATATTAACACTCGCCCGGAGGCTTCCATGGGATCAGAGCTTGTGCGCCGGTTCGGCGTCAAGTTCGCCGCGATGTTCGAGTTGCTTGTAGTAGACCAGTGAATAGAGCACGGGGGCCAGAGCGCCGGCCAGCAAAACGTAGATCGGCCAGCTGTCCAGGCCAAGTATCACCAGTGCCAGGCCCAGAAGCCCGCCTGCTACGAATGTCTTTGCCGCGAATCGGTGCGTGGCGTACCACACGCGTTCGCTCGCCAGCGTCCACGGGGTGCGGACCCCGATGTAGAAGTTGCGCCGGACCTTCCCCATCAGGTTGCCTAGCAGCGCAATCAGCAGGCAGGCCCCGCCGATGATGGCCCGCCCCTGGTTGATGGCGTGTCCAAGTGCCGACCAGATCATGACCGCCGAGAGATAACCGGCAAGCGCAAACAGCATGATCATGATCTGGCGATAGGTTGCGCGGAAGGCATCCACCTGGAAATTCCTGGGCGAGAGCCATGGCAGGATCCAGGTGAGCATCATCATCAGTGCCATGAATCCCGGGCCAATGATGAAGAGTTCCCATGCCGGGCCAAATCTGTCGGCACGCCCTTGGATGTCCCAATGGACCGGGACGGTCGCCGGGAGGTGGGGATAGGCGACTAGAACGGCCGCCAGCGCTGCCGCCGTGAGGAGGGATTCGAGGATGAAGATTTTGCGAGTCATTTCTTCTTGGCTCCCTTGGTCTTGTTGCCATCGCCCAACAGATCCATGGCCCAGGCCAGAACGTCCTGCACCACTGTGGTGTTGAGCGCGTACCAGATCTGCTGGCCTTCGCGGCGGCTGGTAATCAGGTCAGCCTCCCTCAACACCGCAAAGTGGTGCGACATGGAGGGTTTGGTCATATCGAACTCTTCGGCCAGCGCGCCCGCCGTCTGCTCGCCGCGGCGGAGCAGGGCGAGAATCTCGCGTCGGGTGGGATCGGCGAGGGCTTTGAAGGCTTCGTTGCTGCTCATGGATTGTTAGGCATCCGTGTAATTAGACAACTTTCTAAATATAGGCACCTGATAAGACTTTGTCAAGAGTGAAAGACTGTTTCTTCCCGGCGGGCTTGACCGAGACCACGTTGGCACCGGGTAGCCTCAGGGTTCAGAATGATGGATTCATGGTTTTGGTGTTCAAGGCGCGGGTGAAAGGCGATTGGCATGGATAGGCGCTGCAGGAGCTTGATGGCGGCATTGGTAGGCTTGGCGACGGTGGGCGCGGGGTTGCTTGCGGGACAGGGGCTGCCGGCAACACACGTGGATAACTTTCAGGGTAAGCCGAGGATGATCGTCATCAGCGACATCGGCAATGAGCCAGACGACCAGATGTCGCTGGTGAGGCTGCTGCTCTACTCGAACGAACTCGACATTGAGGGACTGGTTGCCTCCACATCGACGTGGCAGAAGGCGGCGATTCATCCCGAGACAATGCGCAAGCTGGTGGAGGCATACGGGCAAGTGCGGCCAAACCTGATGCTGAATGCACAGGGCTGGCCGGAGGCCGATGCGTTGATGAGCCGCGTATACGCCGGGCAGACCGGCTATGGGATGGCGTCGACAGGCGAGGGGAAATCGACTGAGGGGTCGAAAGCGATTGTCCGGGCCGTGGAGCGTGAGGACGCGAGGCCGCTGTGGATTTGTTTATGGGGCGGCGCCAACACGCTTGCCCAGGCACTGATCGATCTGCGCGCCGGCCACACGCAAGAGGAGACCGCAAAGCTGGTTGGCCGGCTGCGGGTGAGCGCCATCTCCGATCAGGACGACGCGGGCCCGTGGCTGCGGCGCGAATTCCCGGCGCTGTTCTGGGTTGGGACGCCGTCGACGGCAACCGGCGGCGAGTATGCCTACGCGACGTGGACCGGAATCAGCGGGGACGCCTACTACCGCAATGGGGACGGCGCAGACTTTACAACCGTGACGAACGAATGGCTCGAGGCGCATATTCGCAAGGGGCCGCTGGGCAAGCTGTATCCACGCTTTCTGTTCATCATGGAAGGAGACACGCCGTCGTATCTGGGGCTGATCGACAACGGTCTGAATGCTTACCGCCGGCCGGATTGGGGCGGCTGGGGAGGGCGGTACATGTACCGCCAGCCGTATGGCGAGACGCACGCCATCTGGACCCAGGGCGGGGACGAGTTTGCACGCGTGACCTCGCAGGACACGGTTGTGGACGCTGACGGAAAGCAGCACGTGAGCGACCAGGCGACCATCTGGCGCTGGCGCGAGGCCTTCCAGAACGACTTTGCTGCGCGTGTCGGCTGGACGATAGGGGACTTTGCCCATGCCAGCCACGAGCCTAAAGCGGTGGTGAACGGCGAGCCGGGAACGGCGCCGCTGGAGATGGATGTGACGGTGGGTCAGGCCATCACCCTTGACGCTGGTGCAAGCAAGGACCCGGATGGGCACGGTCTCCATTACAAGTGGTTTCACTACGCGGAGGCGGGCAGCGCAGATGGGAACCTGGCTGCCGTGACACTGACCGACGCGGAGACTGCGCGGGTAACTGTGCGGGCCGATGCGGCTTGCCGGCCCATGTGGCTGCCGGGGTTGATGCCGTGCAAGGGTGTAGGCACGGCGCACATCATTCTCGCGGTGACGGGAGAGGGAACTCCGCCGCTGACCTCGTACCGCCGGGTGATTCTGCATGTCCACGGGGCGAAGACCCTAGAGAGCAAATCTCAGAAGTGGGCGCTTTGTCCGGATCTGGAGAGTGTACGGCTGAATTCGGTACGCTGCGCGCGCAGTCATTGCTGGGATACTGTGCAGGACCTTCCAGGGTGGCTTACAATTCTGAATTGAAATGGCCAAAGCGAAGGAAAAGATTTTCGAGGTGGCATGTCCCGATTGCGCGGCCATGCTGAGGATCGATGCGGCCACGGGGTTGGTGGTGAGCCACACCTCGGCGCCGCGCAAGCGGATGTTTGAAGACCTGGAGACGGCGGCGCAAGCCATGCGGGCCCAGGATGAGCGCAAGGAGTCGATCTTCCGCCAGAGTGTGGATGCGGAGCGGAACAAGGCGGATTTGCTGGAAAAGAAATTCGCCGAGGCTCTGCGCAAAGCCAAGGATGCTCCCGAGGGCAAGCCGCTCAGGGATTTCGATCTGGACTGAGGACCGCTCGCCTGAGAGCTGCTAGGCCGGGAGCCGGTAAGTGCCCGGCGATACCTGCCGAATCCGATGCTTCCCACGGCGCGACCGCGCGGGCGATAATGATGTACCGCAGCCCGATGCAGCATAGCAGGCGCGGGCGAAAAAGGAGAAATCATGGCCGTTGTACGACTTTCCCCACCGGAGAAGGAACCCCGGATCGAGCGGTCCAGCTGCGGTCCGGAGCGCACGAATTGGGCTCGGATTGCCGCTGGCGGGAGCTTGCTGGCAGGTGGGTTGCTGCTGCTGGCGGGCTATCGCAGAGCCGGGCTGATGACCGCGGCTTCCGGCACAGCGCTGGCACTGCTCGACCAGCAGGACACGGTGCGTGCGTGGTGGGATGCCCTGCCCGGATACATCGACACGACGCAAAACTTGCTGGGCAAGGTCGAGTCGTCGGTAACGGAGCTTGAAAACCAGCGCGCCCGGTTGGCCAAGGTCCTGAGCAAGTAGCGCGCGCCGCAAGGAGCGCTTAAATTCCCAGTTGTCGTCTTCCCGTCTCGCTGATGCGGTGAGGGGTCCATTTCGGCTCCCACACCAGATCGACTTCGACCTTGCTGATGTCGGGGATTCCGGCCAGGCGGTTGTTGACCTGCTCGAAGATAAGGCCGCTGGCCGGGCACTGGGGCGTGGTCAGCGTCATGGTCACCTTCACCCACTGGCGTGGCCAGGCCTTGGTCGAATCCGGATCGGGTCCGGTGGCGACTCCGTAGATCAACCCCAGATCGACGAGGTTCAGCTTCACTTCCGGGTCGTAGCAGTCGCGCAGCGCGGTCAGGATTTGGTCTTCGCTGAGCATTTTTAATTTTTGCGCTCGACCAGGTATCGCGCAACGGCCTTCAAGCCGTTGCCGCGCGACCCGTAGGGCGCGAGGGCGGCGAAGGCTTCTTCGATGAGCGTCTCGGCGTGCCGCTGGCTCTGCTCAATGCCAAAGACGGCCGGCCAGGTGACCTTCTCCGTGGCCAGATCCTTGCCTGCGGTCTTGCCAAGGTGGGCCGAGTCCTGAGTCATGTCGAGCACATCGTCGGCAATCTGAAAGGCCAAACCTGCTTTGCGGCCGAAGAGGTCGAGGCGAGCCACATCGTCCGCGGTTGCCCCGGCGTAAACGCCTCCGGTGACGACACTGACGCGGATGAGGGCGCCCGTCTTGGCGCGGTGGATGGCGTCGACCAGCTCCGCTGTTGGCTTGCTGTGCTCGCTTTCGATGTCCAGAACCTGGCCGCCGATCATGCCCTCGACGGTCCCCACCGCATTGGCGATAAGGCCGATGATCTGCACGGTAGCTGCGGGCGGAGTGTCGAGCCCTGCCAGCACCTCAAAAGCGCGGGTCTGCAGGGCATCGCCGGCCAGTATGGCGATGGCTTCCCCGAAAGCTACGTGGCAGGTGGGTTTGCCGCGCCGCAAGTCGTCGTTGTCGAGCGCCGGCAGGTCATCGTGGATGAGTGAGTAGGTGTGCAGCATCTCAATGGCTGCGCCCAGCCGTTCGATACCTCTGGGAAGCTTGCCGGCAATGGTGACCGCGGCCTGGTAAGCGAGCAAGGGGCGCAGGCGCTTGCCGCCGGCGAAGGTGGAGTGGCGCATGGCTCCATGGATCGAAGCGGGGACGGCAGTAGCGGCCGGAAGCAGCTCTTCCAGTGCGCGGTCGGTGAGTTCCGCGGCCTCATTGTTCAGCGATTTCACATCGACGGCCATTCACTTCATGATAAACCGCTGCGTCGGGACAAGCCGCTGCGCCGCTCCAGCACACACAGGCCTGTGACAAGGAGCAGAGCAAGCAGGGTGAGCAAGCGCCCTGCCACGACATCTGAAGTGGTGGTCCAGTCCACTGCCAGATCAACCTGCCCTTGCGGCACGGTAATCGCAACCAGGCCATCCTGGCGGGGCTCGGCCTGGCCGGCAGACTGGTCGGCAAACTGTCCCGCGGGCTGGCCGTTGAGCGTGATCAGCCAGGCCGGGTAAGTGTGCAGCCGGAGGATCAGATAGCCGGCGTGAGGCATAACGGCGCGGATGCGGAGATGCTCCGGGTTGACTTGCTCCATAGGTCTTCCGGCCTTGCGAAGGTAAGAGTAAGTCGCATCGCAACTCTTCTGCTCCACCCACCAGTCGGGATTGGCGCCGGGAGTATTCAGCACGCCGAGAGTGGTGTCCGGATCGGTTACGAGACACGCATCCGGCAGTCCGGTTGCCACCATGCCGTCGTCTGCGCCCATCGGGGTGTACTCGTAGACTCCCTCGAACCCCGCGCCGCTTTGGTACGCCTTGACCATGGGAGCCACGGCATCCTCGTCGTCGCAAGTCTGAAAGAAGGAAAGGGCGGCAATGGCCGTGGAGGATAGAAACAGTGCCCCGCAGACGGCCGGAATGGCTATGCGCAGCCAGCGGCGGGCGCCGGGGCGCGGCCAGACAGCGGCGGCAAAGAAGATTCCCATAGGCGCTTCCAGAACCACCAGCCAGCGCCAGGGGAACTGAAGAAAGCGGAGCTTCGGAAGCAGATTCCAGATGGGCTGCGAAATGGGGGACTGTAGAAGCAGAACTGCTATCGGGATGAGGGCGAATGGAATCCACCAGCGGCGATCTGCCGGCAGAGTTTTCCGCCGCCACGCCACGACCAGGCCGCCCAGCGCAATCGCGACCATCACCACGGCGATGATGGAGACGCGTCTCAGTTCGAAGTTGTGCAACTCAAGCTGCGGGTCTGCCGAGTTGCCAAAAAGGAAGCTATTCTCGATCTTCATTAGCGGATCGTCTACGGCCTGTCTTATGTCCACCCAGCGCTGCTCCCACGCGGCGGGCACGAGATAGAACGACGTAAGCCCAATGCCAAGGACGGCAGCGGTGGCGGCGCGCAGAATGGGCGCCCACGAGCGTTGCAGAATGGCAACAACGAGCGCCACGGCGGCGAGCAGGTAACTGGCCATGACGCCGAGCGGAGCATTCGACAACCATGCGCCGGCCACGACCAGAGCGAGCGGTGTGGCGGAGCCGTCGAATGCGCGCTGCCACAGCGGGCCGGATGCATTTCTGCTGCGCAGGATCAGCAGGAGCAGAAGCGGAATCCAGAACCCTGTCATTTCTCCGAATGCCGACCGCTCGTAGGCGGTGAACAGCGCGTAGCCCGAAAACAGAGCCGCGCAGCCGGCCAGAGTTGCGGGCGCGTCGTCAAGAACGCGCCTGGCGAGGGCGCGCGTGGCCAGGCCCATCGCAGCCAGCAGCAGAAAAGTCAGAACGATGGGGACCAGTTGCCAGGGCAGGATCAGGCCCAGCGCCGCGCCAAGCATCCAGGTCAGCGGCGGATAGAAGATGAAACGCGGCTCGCCGGCGCCGTAGTTTGGGCTCGGCGTCCATTGCGGATACAGGATTCCGTGGCGCCAACTGTTGAGGCAGTCGAACCAGGAGACAAGATGAATGTCGAAGTCGTGGCCGCAGGAGTTGCCACGCCAAACCTGTGGCGCGGTAGCAACTGCCGCGGCGAGCAGGATGACCGCTGGGCCCGTGGCCCGGCTCCAGCGAAACGGTTCGCCAGTTCCCGTTCCCGCGCCGGGCGAGGGCCGCAATATTCTGTCCGATCTGGATGGGAGGCTCGAAAAGGCCATAAGGTGCTTCACTATGAATATCCCACGGTGGGCTGTGCGGGGCGCGGGATTCGCATCAGGATGGCCGGGACCGCGCCAGGTTGCGTTCGATCAGAGCCAGGCTGATGAGCGCTGCGAGAGCCAGAAAGCTCACGCAACCGCCGGCGATGATGTCGGGGGTGGTGGTCCAGTCCACCGTCAGATCGACAGGCCCTTGTTCCACAGGCACGGCAATCAGGCCGTCCAGCCGCGCGGGCAGATTGGTGGCCTGCCGGTCATTCAAAGTGACCCGCCAGGCCGGATAGCTGCGCAGGCGCAGGATCAGGAAGCCGGAATGAGCGGCGACCGTCACAACGCGCAGATGTTCCGGCGGGCGCACCTGCGCGGTTGCAATTGCGGTGCAGCTGCCTTGTTCCGCTCGCCAGATGGGATTGTCTTTCGGAGTGGCGGCAACGCCCAAATCCGTATCGGAATCGTTGGTCAGGCATGCGTCGGGCAGCCCGATGGCCACCGCCGAGTTATCGGCGCCTCTGGGGGCGTATTCGTCGGTTCCCACAAATCCCGCACCGGAGCTGTATTTGGCCAGAAGGGTGACAAAGTCGTCGTCCTCCGGAGCATCGCGGAAGAAATTCCCCGCGGCGAAGACCGTTGCGGCCAGGAAGAACAGAGCGCACACACAGGCGGCCACCGGACGGATCCAGCGCCTCCTGGATTTGCCAGGCCAGACGGCCGCGGCGAAGAAGATGGCCATGGGAGCCTCGACAACCACCAGCCAGCGCCAGGGGAACTGGAGAAAGCGGAGCTTTGGAAGCAGGTTCCAGACCGGTAGCGAGACGGGGAACAGGAGAAAGAGAACAACCGGTGGAATCATCGCCAGCGGAACCCACCAGTGCCGGGCCAGTGGCTGGTTCTCCGCAACGTTTCTTATGCCTGGCGCCGAGTCCGCGTGTCTGCTCGCGACCGAGAGCCTGCCGCGCATCCAGAGGGTGAACAGGCTGAACGTGGCCAGCGCGATCATGAAGACGGCCACCGGCGAGATGAAGTGAAGCGCCTGGTCGTGCCCTCTCAGCACAGGATCGGTGTGGTGCGGAAAGAGCCAGTTATTCTCAATCACCAGGCCTGGATCGCCGTTTACGCCGGCAGCCTGCTGGATATCCACCCAGCGCTGCTCCCAGGCGGCGGGAATCAGATAGCGCGCGGAGAGCGCGATTCCCAATACGGCTGCAATCGCGGAACGCACCACCGGGAACCAGGAGCGGGCCAGCAGAGCGGATGCCATCGCAACGGCGGCGAGCAGATAGCTGGCCATCACGCCGAGCGGGGCGTCGCAGAGCCAGCACCCTGCCAGAACCAACGCCAGGGGAACGGCGGAACCGTCCAGGGCGCGACGCCAGGCGGAGGCCGTCAAGTTCCGGTCGCGCAAAGCAAAAAGGAGCAAAAGAGGGATCCAGAAGCCGCCGCAGAGCTCCCCGAAGGACATGCGATAGTAAGCGCTGAATAGGGCGTACCCAGAAAAGAGCGCGGCACAACCGGCCAGTGTTGCCGGCGCGCCGGGCATCACTCGGCGGGCGAGTGCGCGGGTTGCAAAACCTGTGCCCGCCAGGACAAGAAACGTCATGGCAACAGGAACCAGCGTCCAGGGAAGAACCAGGCCAAGCCCCGCGCCCAGCATCCATGTGAGTGGCGGATAGAAGATGAAGCGAGGTTCACCGGCCCCGAAGTTGGCGCTGGGCGCCCAGTGCGGGTAAGGGATTCCATGCCGCCAGCTATGCTGAGCGTCGAGCCACGAAACGAGGTGGAATTCAAAGTCGTCGCCCGCGACGGGTCCATGAATCCAGATGGGCGCGGCGGCGATGGCCGCAGCCAGCAGGATCAGAGCCGGGCCGGCGAATCGCGCCCAACGAATCGCGCCCGCAGGCCGCCCCGTTCTCTCCGCGGCGGCAGACGTCTCCTGTATCACCTGCTCCGGCCGGATCATGGTGGATTCATTCATGGATTCGCATGCTCTTCAGCGGTCGCCAGGACAGGCTACGCACATTCCTGAAACGGGGACCTCAAATGACCAGGGATTCCAATCATGATAACCGAGACTGCAAGAGTCTCCGTTCCACCAGAGCCAATGCGGCAAGCAACAGCAGCCCCAGGCCGCTCAAGCAGCGGCCGGCAAGCGCGTCCGGCGTGGTGACCCAGTCCACCGCCACGTTCACCGGGCCGAGCGGGACGGGGACAGCGATGAGACCGTCGTCGCGCTGCGGCAATGGGCTGGCCGGGCGCCCATTGATGGTGACGCGCCAGGCCGGGTAGCGCAGCAGGCGCAAAATCAGAAAGCCGGCATGGGGCGTGACCATGGCAATGCGCAAGCGCTCCGGCTGGCGGAGTTGCGCGGTCGCGGTTGCCTCGCAACTGCCTTGCCCCGCGCGCCAGTTGGGAATCAATTCTCCCGGGCCGACTATTCCCAGCGCTGTGCTAGAGTCAGCGGTGAAACAGGCATCGGGCAACGCGGTAGCGATCTTCCAGTGATCGGCGTCGGGGGGTTCGTATTCGTCCGTTCCCTCCAGGCCTCCGCCTCCACGATACATGTGTAAAAGGTCCGCCACGGTGTCTCCTTCCTTGCAAACGCGCAGGAAGGTTCTTGCCGCAAAGGCGGTGGTCACGAGAAAAAATAGGACGCAGGCGCCGGCGACAATGGCTCGCTTCAAGTTCCCAGCCGATCGGGAGGGCCAGGCGGCGGCGGCAAGGAA
>Ga0181519_10002492_pt1 | contig 15662 bp, 13 predicted proteins | sample PEATcosm2014_Bin_26_FD_121102 | JGI IMG/M metagenome (GOLD analysis project Ga0181519, IMG submission 121102) | Peatland microbial communities from MTU Mesocosm Facility, Houghton, MI, USA - PEATcosm2014_Bin02_10_metaG | ecosystem: Environmental > Terrestrial > Soil > Wetlands > Peat | place...
GAGCATGGCGGCGAGCGCGGTGGCGCGCGGCGCGTCGTTGGCACGGGCCGCCTCGCGCAATTGCACGAAGATGTCGTCGGGCGAGCGCTGCGAGAGCGCGTCGGCAGAGGTCGCCGAGCGGCTCGCGGCAGGTTGCGCCTTCGGACGACCGGTCGCCTGGGTCGTGCTGCAAGCCACGAGGGCGGCAGCGGTCAGGGCTAGCGCAGCGGCACGATATACTCGGGTCAAACGTTCGGACATCTTCGGGGGAGCGTCGGTTAAAAAGTGGATTCAAGCATAGCACGGGACCCCGTCCAATCGGCGGCCCAAACCGCCGGAAATGGGATGCAATCAACCACTGAGAAAGCGCGTTTGCGCAAGGCGTTGCTGGACGTGCGCGCCACGCTGGCCGCACGCGTTGCGCTCGACGCCGCACTCGCGGCGAGGCTCGGCGACGAACTCGCACGCCGTGCCCCGCGCTGCGTGGGCTTCTACTGGCCGATTCAGGGCGAGTTCGACGCACGCGAGGTCGTCTCGGCATGGCTCGCTCAGGCGTCGCCTGAGGCACCGCGTCTGGCCGCACTGCCGGTCGTCACCGCCCCGGCCACCGCGCTCGTGTTCCACCGCTGGACGCCCGACACCCCCATGAAGGAAGGCCGCTACCGCATTCCCGTGCCGGCCGACGCCGACGTGCTGGTGCCCGACCTGCTGCTGGTGCCTTGCGTGGGCTTTACCCGCGACGGCCTGCGACTGGGCTACGGCGGCGGCTTCTACGACCGCACCCTGCATTCGATGACACCCGCCCCGCAAACGCTGGGCATTGCCTACGACGCGCTCGAGATCGAACATCTGAGCGCCGAAGCCCATGATCTGGCGCTCGACGCCATCGTGACGGAATCAGCCACCTTCGCTCGCCCTCCTGGCACCCCTCGCTAATCCATGACAACGCTCAAGATTCTGCCGCTCGGCGACAGTGCGCTTGTGTGCGAAGCGGGCACCACGCCGACGCTCGCCACGCAGCGCCGTGTCTGGCACGTGGCTGCCCTCGCCCGCACGTGGCCCGACGTACGCGAAGTCGTGCCGGGCATGAACAACCTCACGCTGCTGTTCGACCCGCTCGCCACCGACATCGAGGTACTGGGCGAGCGTCTGCGTGATGCCTGGCAGACGCAGCCCGCTGCCGCAAACGTCGGACGCGACATCGAGATCCCGGTGCACTACGGCGGCCAGCATGGCCCGGATCTGGTCAACGTCGCCAAACACGCGCGCCTGCAACCGAAGACGGTCGTGCAGCGCCATACCGCGCCGGAATACATCGTGTACTTCCTCGGCTTCCAGCCGGGCTTCGCCTATCTGGGCGGTCTCGACGACACGATCGCCGCGCCCCGCCATGCGGACCCGAGGCTGTCGGTGCCGGCGGGCTCCGTGGGCATCGGCGGCAATCAGACCGGCGTCTACCCGCTCGCCTCGCCCGGGGGCTGGCAGATCATCGGCCACACCGCCAGCGTCCTGTTCGACCCTGCCGCGAACCCGCCCGCCTTGCTGGCACCGGGCGATCGCGTGCGCTTCACTATCGCGAGTCTCGACCTGTGATCGACATCCAGCGTGCCGGCCTGCTCACCACGGTTCAGGATCTTGGCCGTGCCCGACAGCGTGAATTCGGCGTGGCCAGCGGCGGCGCCGTCGATCCGCTCGCCTGCGCCGTCGCCAACCGCCTCGTGGGCAACGAACTGAACGCCGCCACCCTCGAAATCACGATGGGCGCGTGCGTGCTGCGCTTTAGCGCGTCCACACTCGTCGCGCTGACCGGTGCCGACTGCCACGCCGACCTCGACGGCACGCCCGTGTGGTCGTGGTGGCGGTTCCACGTCGCGCGCGGTCAGACGCTGACGCTGCGCCCGGCTCGCTTCGGCATGCGCACCTATCTGTCGGTCGCCGGCGGTATCGACGTGCCCGAGACACTCGGCTCGCGCAGCACCGATCTCGCGGCCGGTTTCGGTGGCCTGGAGGGCCGCGCCTTGCGCGACGGCGACCGCCTCGCCATCGGGCATGCCAACGCCGCCATGCGCAACGTCGAGCCATTGGGGGTGCGTCCGCCGTTGTGGCTGTCCGACCCGCTGGCGCACCGCGTGCGCGTGCTGCCCGGTCCGGAATACGACGACTTCACCGCCGCCACGCACAAAAGCTTCTGGGAAAATCCGTGGCAGGTCACGCCGAACAGCAACCGCATGGGCTACCGCCTGTCGGGACCGGAGCCGCTCGCGCGCAAGAAGAACCGCAGTCACGATCTGCTCTCGCACGGCGTGCTGCCGGGCGTGATTCAGGTGCCGCCGTCCGGGCAGCCGATCATTCTGCTGGCCGACGCGCAGACGACCGGCGGCTACCCCAAGATCGGCACCGTCATCAGCGCCGATCTGTGGCGGCTCGGACAGGCGCGGCTCGGCAGCACACTGTACTTCTCGGAGTGCAGCGCCGCCGAGGCGCGCGAAGCGCTGCGTGAACAGTTACGTTATCTTGCCCAGATCGAGCGCGCCCTCGCGTGGCACGATCGCGGCATTCTGAAGACACCGCGGGTCGCGGCCATCACGCGCAATCGCTGAGACAGCGCAGACGCGACGGCCTGGTCCGCAGGAGAACCCATCATGAAGATCGATCTGAACGTCGACCTCGGCGAAGGTTGCAACTACGACGAAGCACTGCTCGCACTGGTCAGTTCAGCCAATGTGGCCTGCGGCTGGCACGCGGGCGACGCCGGCACGATGCAGCAAGTGGTGCGCTGGGCGCTGGAGAACGACGTGGCCATCGGGGCGCATCCGAGCTTCCCCGATCGCGAGAATTTCGGACGCACGCAAATGCAGCTCCCGCTCGACGAGATCCGCGCGGGCATGCTGTATCAGATCGGCGCACTCGCGGCGATGGTCCGCGCGCAAGGCGGCTGGCTCTCGCACGTCAAGCCGCATGGCGCTCTCTACAATCAGGCGGCGCGCGATCCGGCACTGGCCGAGACGATTGTGGAAGCCGTTCGCGCGTTCGACACCGATCTCGCGATCTTCGGGCTGGCGGGCGGTGAGTTGGTGAAGGCGGCGCGCGCAGCGGGCATTCAGGCGGTCGAGGAAGTGTTCGCCGACCGTGGCTACAACCCCGACGGCTCACTGGTCCAACGCGGCACGCCCGGCGCCCTGATCGAGCGCGAAGCCGATGCGCTCGCACAAACGCTGACGATGGTGCGCGAGCAACGCGTGCGGGCCATCGACGGCACGCTGGTGCCGATTCATGCCCAGACCGTCTGCCTGCACGGCGACGGTGAACACGCGCTCGAATTCGCTCAGCGCATTCGCCGCTTCCTGCTCGATGAGGGCATCGAGATCGCGCCGGTTCGGCAGCGCTGACGCGCACCGTCGCGTCTCGAGCAAAAACGCCGTCTGAGGGCATCCCCGGACAGCGTTTTCATTGGCGTTCACATCACGATGGACACCGGCATGCCGACCCGGCGGGCGACGCCGCTTATGCCGGCGATGCCACTCATGCCACTCATGCCGTCTCGCGAATGGCCTCCGCCACGATGCCGAACAACTCGTCGAGTTGCGCTTCGCTCACGATGAGCGGCGGCGAGAACGCGAGGATATCGCCCGTGTAGCGCACCATCGCGCCCTTCTGGAAGCACTTGACGAACACCTCGTGCGCGCGTGCGCCGGGCTTGCCGTCTCGGGTGGACAACTCGATACCGCCGACCAGCCCCAGGTTACGAATGTCGATGACGTTCGGCAGATCGCGCAGCGCGTGAATGGCCTTCTCGAAATGCGGCGCGAGTGTCGCGGCGCGCTCGAACAAGCCTTCGCTCTTGTACAGATCGAGTGCCGCGCACGCGGCCGCAGCGGCGAGCGGATGACCGGAGTACGTATAGCCGTGGAAGAACTCGATGGCGCCCGCGTTGCCGGCCTCGACGATGGTGTCGTGCACGCCCGTCTTCACTGCCACCGCGCCCATCGGCACAGCGGCATTGTTCACGCCCTTGGCCATCGTGATGATGTCCGGCGTCACACCGAAGTACTGGGCGGCGAACGGCTTGCCCAGGCGGCCGAGCCCGGTGATGACTTCATCGAAAATCAGCAGAATGCCGTGCTTGTCGCAGATCTCGCGCAGCTTTTGCAGATAGCCCTGCGGCGGCACCAGCACGCCGGTGGACCCCGCGAGCGGCTCGACGATCACGGCGGCGATGGTCGACGCGTCATGCAGCGTCACCAGACGTTCGAGTTCATCGGCCAGATGCGCGCCCCACGCGGGCTGCCCCTTCGAGAAAGCCGCTTCCTTGAGGTTGAGCGTATGCGGCAAGTGATCGACGGCGGGCAGCAACTGGCCCGAGTAAGCCTTGCGGTTCGGCGAGATGCCCCCGACCGAAATGCCGCCGAAGCCCACGCCGTGATAGCCGCGCTCACGCCCGATAAGGCGCGTGCGCTGACCTTCACCGCGGGCGCGATGATACGCAAGGGCAATCTTCAGCGCGGTGTCGACCGCCTCGGAACCCGAGTTCGTGAAGAAGACGCGATCAAGCCCCTGCGGCGTAATGGCGGCGATCTTGCTCGCGGCTTCGAACGCCTTCGGGTGCCCCATCTGGAACGTCGGCGCAAAATCCATTTCACCGGCTTGCTGGCGAATCGCCTCGACAATCTCGGTGCGGCAGTGACCGGCGTTCACGCACCACAGACCGGCGGTGCCGTCGAGAATCTGGCGGTTGTCCGACGACGTGTAGTACATGCCCTCGGCCTTCACCAGCAGGCGCGGCGAGCTTTTGAACTGACGGTTGTTGGTGAACGGCATCCAAAACGCCGTCATGTCGAGATTCAGGTCTTTCATGTTCATCGCGGGGGCTCCTCAGTGCTTGGCTCGATCAGGATGTCCCGCGGACAGCACGACGGATCGCCACGGGTAGATGGCATCGATCCTACGAGAGGCCGACCGGTACAGACATGTACAGTCACCCGGAAAATGTATATTCTGTATCGGTCAATTGCCTCAACTGTATTGGCAACAGCCGATGTGGCGGGCACGCCCCCATCCCTCACCCGCTGGGAAGTCGCGGTTCGCAAGACGGCCCGATCTTCGGCCTCATGCCGTCCGCAGTCGCCCGCTTGCGTACGCACGCTACTGAAACCGCCTTCGCCATCGCCACCGCCGCCCCGACACCATGGTCCAGCCGCTCGCCTTTTCCCTGAATCGCGCCCAACCGGAAGCTCTGGTCGACCAGATCGTGCGGGAAGTGGAGCGTGCGCTACAGCGCCAGACGCTGCACGCGGGCATGCGGATGCCCTCGATTCGCGCGCTGGCCAAGGCGCACGGTATCAGCACGTTCACGGTGGTCGAGGCGTACGACCGTCTCGTTGCGCACGGCACGCTCGTCGCCCGGCGCGGGGCCGGGTTCTTCGTGGCCGGCGCGGCAGACGCACGCGAAGCCGGGTCAGCCAATCCGGGCAGTGGCCTGACGGTCAGTGCTGCGGCAAGCGAAGTCACGAACGCATGGCTGCTCTCCGAGATCTTCGCGGATGACTCCATCGCGGTGAAAAGCGGTTGCGGCTGGCTGCCGGACAGTTGGCTCGATGAAGACGGACTGCATGGTGCACTGCGTTCGCTCTCGAAAGGGCCGGGCGCGCATTTCGCCCATTACGGGCATCCGCACGGATACGGGCCGTTACGTCAATGGCTGGCACGGCGTCTTGGCGAGTTGTCCATCGACGCACCACCCGAGCACATCGTGCTCACCCACGGCGCCACGCAGGCGCTCGATCTCATCGTGCGCACGCTGCTCAAGCCGGGCGACACCGTGCTGGTGGAGGCACCGGCGTACTGCAATCTGCTGGCGATATTGCGTCTCGCGGGGCTCAATGCCGTGGGCATTGCGCGCACGGAAGCGGGGCTCGATCTCGCGGCACTGGAGCAAGCGGCACTGACCCATCGTCCGCGTGCGCTGTTCGTGAATCCTGCGTTGCAGAATCCGTTGGGGACCTCGCTCTCGCCGGCATCGGCGCATCGCATTTTGCAGTGCGCCGAGCAGCATGGCTTCTGGATCGTCGAGGACGACATCTATCGAGAGCTGGCCCCCGCCGGCACACCGTCGCTGGCGGCGATGGATGGCTTGTCGCGCGTGATCTACGTGTCGAGTTTTTCGAAGACGATTTCGCCGTCGGTGCGCGTGGGCTATCTGGCGTGTTCGCGCGATCTGGCGCACGAGATTGCGCGCAGCAAGATGGTGGCGGGGCTCACGTCTTCGGAAATCAACGAGCGCATCGTGCATGCGATTCTCACCGAGGGACGTCACCGCAAACACATCGAGCGTCTGTCGGACCGACTGACGCGTTCGCGCGCACGTCTCATCACGCAATTGCAGTCGCACGGGGTGACGCTGCTGGCCCAGCCCGAAGGCGGCATGTTCGTATGCGGCAGCTTGCCCGAGACGGCACCACCGGCCCGCGAACTGGCCGAAGCCGCGTTGCTGGAGAGCATCATGCTGGCGCCGGGCGAATTCTTCCTCGCGCACACCGAACCCTGCCACTGGTTCCGCTTCAACGTCGCATATTCGGACGATGCCCGCCTGTTCCGCTTTCTCGATCGGGCAGCGGCGGGCAAACGGGCGGCGTAGCAGACCCGGCAGACTGGGCTAAGGCGTTTGCGCCGCGTCTGTCTGACGCAGTGCGTCCAATGGCTCGATCATGGCGAATCGATTGCGCTCGTTATCGTGAAACACGATACGGTTGCGAAGCACATCCATACCGATCGCGCCCAGACTCGCCGTACCTGCGTCGTGCGCCTGCGCCTGTGGCGCCACCGGATGCCGAACGATGCGCTCACCATGGATCGTCAAATCGACGCGTCGCATATGCGCCTCACCCTCGATCGGTTGACCGAGCAAATCGACCGTTCTGCGACGCAGCGCTCCGGGCTCGGCATCCTGAATCAAACTTGTCAGGAGTGTGGTGGCGTACGCCCCCGAATCGACGACGACGGGAATCCGTGCGCCTTTGAATGCCACGGCAATGGCCATCACACGATGGACATTGGGCAGCGATGTCCCGTCGGTGATCCGGAATCGTCCGTCGCCCGTTGGCTCGAACCGGTCGCTGATGAAAAAGCAATCGTCCTTGAAATTCAGCACGGCAACCTTGTCGTTTGCCAGATATTGCGGACTGACGATGCCGGAGAAGCCCTCGGCCATCAGCGGCGTTTCGTCGATCGCGTAGAAATCCTGGGCGACGTTGTGTCCCTCCTCATCTTCGACGTCGAGCGTTAGCCGCTTCGCCGGGGCGGATGAAGCGATCGCACTTAACGACTCGCGCTGCGCGGGGATTTCCGCCACAACCGGCAGCAGTCGCGCATCCCACACGACATGACGATTCGAGCCCGTATCGAGCAGCATCGAGGCGGGCCTGCCGCCGATCCTCACCGTGATGAAAGGATCCGCTTTGCGCAACGGATCGCCATATCGAATGGACGATTCGAACACCGGCTGCACGAAGGGCCACGGCGCGCTGCATCGCTCGGAACGCCCGTGAGCCAACAGTGGCATTGCAATAAGGAGCGAGAGGAACGTCAAAACGACGCTTCGTGCGATCGGGTTGAAATACATGGTTTGCATTCGGCGCGCGGATCATGAGCGAGACCCATGAAGTATGGGCCTGCGACGAACCATTCGAAATCGGCAGATTCCGAAATGCCATTGCCTCGTTCGTCACCATGTCAGCGTCGAATCCCGTCCTCACGACGTGTCGACAACGACGCATGAACTTCCACAAGCGCCCTACGTTGCTTCTCCCACCCCAAACCGCTCCCGATACGCCATCGGCGTCACGCCATATTGACGTTGAAACGCGCGGCGCAGGTTCTGTTCATCGCCGAAGCCCACGCGCGCGGCGATGCGTTTGAGCGGGGCTTTCGAGTCGAGCAACGCAAAACGCGCAGCCTCCAGACGCATGCGCTCAACCGCCTTGGCCGGTGTCGATCCCGTGCGCGCGAGGTAGCTTCTGGCGAACGTGCGCGGACTCATGTTCGCCTGCTCCGCCAGCCGCATTACCGACAAGTCGCCATCGAGCCGCTCGGACATCCACGCATGCAACTCCGCGAACGGCGCCCCGGCCGCCACCTGCTCGCGCAATGGCGGACTGAACTGCGACTGCCCGCCCGCACGCTTGAGGAACACCACGAGCCGACGCGCCGCGTGTAACGCCACGTCCACCCCACAGTCGTCCTCGATCAGCGCCAGGGCGAGGTCGATGCCCGCCGTGATCCCGGCCGACGTCCACACCGGTTCATCGCGTACGTAAATCGGATCGGACTCGACCCGCACCTGCGGGAAACACGTCTGCAACATCGCCGTATCGAGCCAGTGCGTTGTCGCACGGCGTCCGTTGAGCAACCCCGCCGCGCCCAGAATGAATGCCCCCACGCACACCGAACACACACGTCGCACTCGCGGTGCATGGTCACGCAACCAATCGGCAACCTCGCCCGGTACCGCCGGACGATGCGCCACCGCTCCACCCACCGCGATCAACGTGTCGACTTGCATCGTGTCGAGCACTCGCATCGGCTCGGTATGCAACGTGATGCCCGATCCCGTTTCCACCGGCCCACCGTGCTCGGACACCACCACGGTGCGATATGGGGCCGCCCGTCCCGCTTCGGTGAAGTTGCGGATGACAGAGTGAAACGCATCGAGCGGCCCGGCGAGATCGAGCAGCACGAACGGCGGCACGATGAGGAAGGCGACAAGACGGGGTTGGCTCATGGTCGTGCGTGAAGAGGACAGTGAAGAGGGTAAGGATCGTCAGGCTGTCACCTGCGCCGGACGGCGCTTCGCGTCGAGTGCGTACCACACGGTCACCAGCGCCGCGATCGCCAGCAACGGAAAGGTCGCCTGATTGATCGTGGCCCACCCGAAGCGAGCGAGCAGTTGCCCTGCGAAGAGACTCGAGATGGCGGTCCCGGCAAAGGTGATGAATTCATTCGCCGCCTGCGCCCGCGCGCGCTCCGCCGGTCGATACGACAGGGTGAGCAACGTCGTGCCGCCCACGAACATGAAGTTCCAGCCCACCCCAAGGAACGCCAGCGCCGCGTAGAAGTACGGCAGACTGGTGGAGATCAACGCCAGCACACCGCACAGGGCGCTCATCGCAATGCCTGCAAGCAGCACCGGCACCACACCCCAGCGCTTGACGAGATGCCCCGAGAAGAACGACGGCGCATACATCCCCACCAGATGCCACTCGATGATGTGCGCCCCGTCGTCGATGCTGTGTCCGCAAGCCACGGCCGCAATCGGCGTCGCCGTCATCACGAACATCATCACCATGAAGCCGATCAGGTTGTTGGCCAATGCCGCCATATAGATCGGCTGACGCATGATCTCGCCCAGCGAGCGTGCGGGCAATGCTGCGGCGTCGCCCGTCGTGCTGCTCGCCGAATGCACCGGCAAATTGCGCAGGAAGCCCACGAGCAACAGCAACGAAATACCGGAGAGCAGCGCGACGACCAGGTACGATCCCGCGAACGTCACGGGCGCGAGCCAGTCCTTGCTGCCTGCGGCCAGCGCCGGGCCGATCACCGCCGCCAGCACGCCGCCCGTGAGCACGATGGAGATCGCGCGCGGTTTGTCTTCGACCGGCACGACGTCCGCGGCCGCCAGCCGGTAGTAACGCGCAAATGCCTGAAATACCCCCACACACGCCGTGCCCGCGCAGAACATCGCGAAGTGACGCTCGTAGATCGCCACCACCGAAACCAGTCCGCCCACCGTGCCGAACAGCGCCCCCAGCGCAAAGCCCAGACGCTGGCCGAAACGCTGGATCAGCATCGACGCGAAGATCGTCGTGATGGCCGACGCCACGGTAATCAGCGAGAACGGCAGCGTTGCATAGCCCTTGTCGGACGCCAGCATGTAGCCGACCAGCCCCGTCAACGTCAGGTCGACGGACAACGCCGCGGTGTACAACGCCTGACACGCCGCCAGCACGGCGGCGTAGCGGCGGCCCATGCGGCGCCGCTGCGGCTCGGCGTGGCCGGGGTCGGAGGGGGGCGCGGTGCGCCCGGCAATGGTATCGGTCATGAGTGTGATGTCGAACAAGTCGGGGAGTCGTCGGGAGTCCTGATCTTGCCGTCGGCCGGTTTGGCACGAATGCCAATCATGCATCAAAAAATGCCACGCGGTGATGTCATCCCGAATGCGCCCGCCGCCGCGCCGTCGCCCCCCCTCGCCCGCTCCCCCCTCGCCCCTTCGGCCACCTTCACCCGCGCCATCGCGCCAACTCGGTGCGCACCAACTCCGCGCGTCGCCGCACCAACCTGCTTCGCCAGCCGTTCGTCCGTCAGCCGAAAGGCGGATACCCGAGCGGGGTTTCGATGCCGCGATTTCGCCGGGTCAATGCGCAAGGTCGACGCACATCGCCGCCTTGTACACCAGATGGCGTCTCGACTTGTACACCAGTCGACGTCCCGTGCTTGCTCTGGCACCGGTCGCGTCGGAGGTACCGGGCCGGTCGCCCTCGCGCCGCTGGCACGACCCTTGCGTAAGTCCCCCTGTACCGGATCCGCCGGTCTAACCAGGAAAGGGGAAGACGTACCATGAAACGACGCACGCTACTCCAGATGGCGGCCCTCTCGGGCGCCGCATCGCTTACCGGCATGGCGCCCAACTTGTTCGCGCAGAGCAAGCAGCCCATCAAGGTCGGCATCCTGCATTCCCTCTCGGGCACGATGGCCATCTCGGAGACGTCGCTCAAGGATGTCGCGCTGATGACCATCGCCGACATCAACGCCAAGGGTGGCGTGATGGGCCGTCCGATCGAAGCCGTCGTGGTCGACCCGGCCTCGAACTGGCCGCTCTTCGCGGAAAAAGCCCGCCAACTGCTCACCACGGACAAAGTCGCCGCCGTGTTCGGTTGCTGGACGTCGGTGTCGCGCAAGTCGGTCCTGCCCGTTTTCGAAGAACTCAACGGCCTGCTCTATTACCCGGTGCAGTACGAAGGCGAAGAGATGTCGAAGAACGTCTTCTACACGGGCGCCGCGCCGAACCAGCAGGCGATCCCTGCCGTGGAATACGTGATGAGCAAGGAAGGGGGCGGCGCCAAGCGCTTCTTCCTGCTCGGCACCGACTACGTCTACCCCCGTACGACCAACAAGATCCTGCGCGCCTTCCTGCACTCGAAGGGCGTGGCCGACAAGGACATTCAAGAGGTCTACACGCCGTTCGGTCACAGCGATTACCAGACCATCGTCGCCAACATCAAGCAGTTCGCGCAAGGCGGCAAGACCACGGTCATCTCCACCATCAACGGCGACTCGAACGTGCCCTTCTACAAGGAACTGGGCAACCAGGGCCTGAAGGCCACCGACGTACCGGTCGTGGCGTTCTCCGTGGGCGAAGAGGAGCTGCGCGGCATCGATACGAAGCCGCTCGTGGGACACCTCGCCGCCTGGAACTACTTCATGTCGGTGAAGAACCCGACCAACGACGCGTTCAAGAAAGAGTGGTTCACCTACGTCAAGGCCAAGGGCCTGTCGGGCGGTGACAAGCGCGTGACGAACGATCCGATGGAAGCCACGTTTGTCGGCATGCATATGTGGAAGCAGGCCGTTGAAAAGGCGGGCAGCGTCGACGTCGACAAGGTGCGCACCGCGATGATCGGTCAGTCCTTCAAGTCGCCGGACGGCTTCGACATGGTCATGGACGCCAACCACCACCTGCACAAGCCGGTGATGATCGGCGAGATCCGCCCGGACGGTCAGTTCAACGTCGTGTGGAAGACCAAGACGACGGTGCGCGCGCAGCCGTGGAGCCCGTACATCGCGGGCAATGAAGGCAAGCCCGACAAAGTCTGACCTTCCTTCCATTCCTTGCGCCGGAGCCGCGTGGACGGTCTCCGGCGCACGCAGAGGTTTTGATGATAACGATAAGACGCTGGACGGCTGCCGCCCTTGTCCTGATGTCACTGGGCGCCGCACTGACAACCCCTTCCACGGCCCGGGCCGCCGTCACCGACGCCGACCTCACCGCGCTCGCCGGCGACGACTTCGACGCCAAGGCACAAGCCATCGATCACCTCGCGGCCGACGGCTCACCGCAGGCCGCCGCGCTCCTCAAGGCATTGGCCGACGATACGGCCGTGACCGTGGGCGATCGCCTCGCCATTCAGAACGGCGACAAGTATGTCGATCCGATCACGGGCGCACCGGTCAAGGCCGACGACGCCGGCTCGCTCACGCTCAACAACGTGCTGCGCGCCAAGGTCGCCACGGCCTCTGCTGCCGGCGCCCTGCTCTCGCCGGATCACGACGCCCGCGCGAAAGCCATCGACACGATGCTGCAAAACCCGTCGCCTGCGTTCAAGACCATCATCGAGCAGGCGCGTCACAAAGAAACCGATCCGGCGCTGAGCAAGCGCCTCGATCAACTCTGGGCACAAGCCGCATTGCACGACGCCGATCCCGCGAAGCGCCGTGAAGCCATCGACCTGATCGCCACGGCGGGCGATCCGCAGATGCGCGATCTGCTCCTGCCCATCATCGCGAAGCAAGCCGACGGCAGCTACGCCGAGCCCGACGCCAATGTGCGCAGCGCCGCCGACATCGCGCTCACGCAACTGGCCGCCGCACAACGCCGCAGCGAGTTCTTCGGCACGGTGTTCGCCGGCCTGTCGCTGGGCAGCGTGCTGCTGCTCGCCGCGTTGGGGCTGGCCATCACGTACGGCCTGATCGGCGTCATCAACATGGCGCACGGCGAGTTCCTGATGATCGGCGCGTATGCCACGTACGTCGTGCAGACGCTCTTCCAGCGCTTCCTGCCGGGCGCGTTCGACTTCTATCTCGCCGCCGCCGTGCCTGCCGCGTTTCTCGTGGCGGCCGCCGTCGGCCTCGTGCTGGAGCGCACCGTCATCAAGCATCTGTACGGACGTCCGCTCGAAACCCTGCTCACGACCTTCGGTATCAGCCTGCTGCTGATTCAGGGGGTGCGCACGCTCTTCGGCGCGCAGAACGTCGAAGTGACCAACCCCTCGTGGATGAGCGGCGGCATCGCGGTGCTGCCCAATCTGATGCTGCCCTACAACCGCATCGTGATTCTGGTATTTGCGCTGGTCGTCGTGGCGCTCACGTGGTCGGTGCTCAATCTCACGCGCCTCGGCCTGTTCATTCGGGCCGTGACGCAGAACCGGTCGATGGCCGCGTGCGTCGGCGTGAAGACGGGGCGCGTGGACAGCTACGCATTCGCGTTCGGCGCAGGCATTGCCGGACTGGGCGGCTGCGCGCTCTCGCAGATCGGCAATGTCGGTCCGGATCTGGGGCAGAGCTACATCATCGACTCGTTCATGGCCGTGGTGCTGGGTGGCGTGGGACAGCTCGCCGGCACGATCGTCGGCGCATTCGGTCTGGGCATCGCCAACAAGCTGCTCGAACCGATATGGGGCGCGGTGCTCGCCAAGATCGCCGTGCTGATCCTGATCGTGCTGTTCATCCAGAAACGCCCGCAGGGCATCTTTGCGCTCAAAGGGCGCAGCGCGGAGGCGTGAATGCAGACGCCGAACTTTTTACCCGAAGGGATCACGCCGCCGATCCCGCTCGATGTCCCCGAGCGCGCCCGTCTGCTGCCGAAGCACGTCGCGCCCTTGCTGCTCGCGTTCGTGATCGCCGTGGCGATTCTGGTGCCGGTGTGTGCGCTGGTACTGCCGGCCACGCATCCGCTGCATCTGTCGGCCTACGCCATGACGCTCGTCGGCAAGATCATGTGCTACGCCATTGCGGCGCTCGCGCTCGATCTGGTCTGGGGCTACTGCGGCATTCTCAGCCTCGGCCACGGTCTGTTCTTCGCGCTGGGCGGTTATGCGATGGGCATGTACCTGATGCGCGGCATCGGGCGCGACGGCGTGTATCACAGCGACCTGCCCGACTTCATGGTGTTTCTCGACTGGAAGTCGCTGCCCTGGTACTGGACCGGCACCGAACACTTCGCCTGGGCGATGTTCCTCGTGGTGGCGCTGCCCGGTGTCGTCGCATGGATCTTCGGCTATCTGGCCTTCCGCTCGCGCGTGAAGGGCGTGTATCTGTCGATCATCACGCAGGCGCTCACGTTCGCCGCCATGCTGCTCTTCTATCGCAATGAGACAGGCTTCGGCGGCAACAACGGCTTCACCGACTTCAAGCGCATTCTCGGCTACTCGATCACCTCGGCAAGCACGCGCACGGTGCTGTTTCTCGTGACGTTTGCGGTGCTGGTCGGCGCGTTCCTGCTGTGCCGTGCACTGGTCGTGTCGAAGTTCGGCCGCGTAGTCACCGCCATTCGCGACGGCGAGTCGCGCGCCATGTTCCTCGGCTACCGGCCGCTGAGCTACAAGCTGTTCGTGTGGACGTTGTCCGCCATGCTGTGCGGCGTTGCGGGCGCGCTCTACGTGCCGCAGGTCGGCATCATCAACCCGAGCGAGATGGCGCCGGTCAACTCCATCGAGATGGCCATCTGGGTCGCCATCGGCGGACGCGGCTCGCTCGTCGGCGCGATTGCCGGGGCGTTCCTCGTCAATGGCGCGAAGAGCTTCTTCACCGCGCACTTTGCCGAGTACTGGCTGTTCTTCCTCGGCGCGATGTTCGTGCTCGTGCCGCTGCTGCTCCCGCAAGGCGTGATGGGGCTCGTGGCGCAACTCTCGCGCAAGCGTGCCCGCCACGCGCCGGCCGCGGCCGAAGGCGATGCGCCGCACCCCGCTACCGGAGATCGCGCATGAACAATTACATGGCCGACATCAGCTGGCAGTTGGCAGACGCGCCCGACGCCTCCGTGAGCGTCAACGTCAGCGGTGACACCACCGGCATGTCGCACCTTGTCGTGCCCGGAGAGATCGACACGTCGCACGGTCTCATTCTGTATGTCGAGAACATCTCGGTATCGTTCGACGGCTTTCGCGCGCTCAACGACCTGTCGCTTTCGATCCATACCGATGAGCTGCGCTGCATCATCGGCCCGAACGGTGCCGGCAAGACCACGATGATGGACGTCATCACGGGCAAGACCCGCCCCGATGCCGGACGCGCTTTTCTCGGCCAGACGCTCGACCTCACGCGACTGGACGAGCCTGCCATCGCGCAGGCGGGCGTCGGCCGCAAGTTCCAGAAGCCGACGGTGTTCGAGCATCACAGCGTGTGGGAGAACCTCGAACTCGCCTGCTCGGGTGACAAACGCTGGTTCCGCTCACTTTGGGCGATGCTCACACCCGACATCCGTCATCGCATCGAGGAGGTGCTCGCGCTCACGCATCTGGAGCACCAGGCACACGTGCGCGCCGGACAGTTGTCGCATGGTCAGAAGCAACGACTCGAGATCGGCATGTTGCTCATGCAGCAGCCGCAACTCCTGCTGCTCGACGAACCTGCCGCCGGCATGACCGACGAAGAGACGGCGCAGCTTGCCGAGTTGCTCAATCGCCTGCGCGGGCATTGTTCGATGATGGTGGTCGAGCACGACATGGCGTTCGTGGCCGCGCTCGCGGGCGAGACCGGGATCGTTACCGTCATGGCCGAAGGCCGGGTGCTTGCCGAAGGCACGCTCGACGTGGTGCAGCGCGACGAACGCGTGATCGAATCGTATCTGGGACGCTGACCATGCTGGAAATTCACGCACTCAATCAGTACTACAGCGGCAGTCACATCCTGCGCAA
>Ga0181519_10002495_pt1 | contig 15645 bp, 20 predicted proteins | sample PEATcosm2014_Bin_26_FD_121102 | JGI IMG/M metagenome (GOLD analysis project Ga0181519, IMG submission 121102) | Peatland microbial communities from MTU Mesocosm Facility, Houghton, MI, USA - PEATcosm2014_Bin02_10_metaG | ecosystem: Environmental > Terrestrial > Soil > Wetlands > Peat | place...
CGCGCTCTGCACCTCGGAGAGCACGAAGGAGGGCACGACAACTGTCATCGGCAATGTCGCGGGGTTGGTGAACTTGTCGTGCTGGTCGGTGGCGAACATCTCGAGCTCCGCCTTGCCCGTCTGTTTCAGCATCCAGGACTTGACGGGCACCTCACCCGCCTTGATGGCCTGGGCCGCCGTTACTCGACCGTGGAGATATGGCTGCAGGGCCTCGTGGTCCACCTGGTTGAGCACAGGCGTCATCACGAACAGGGCTATGAAAAGGGCTATGCCTGCGAGCACCTGGTTGGGCGGGGTGTTCTGAAGGCCGAGACCGCTTCGCGTGAGCCCGAGGACGATGAAGATGCGCGTGAAGCCCGTGAACAGGATCAGGATCGACGGGGCAATGGACAGGACCGTCAGAGCGGCGATGACCACGACCGCGCTCGAAGGACTGTGCAGGCCGCCGAGGTTTATGTCGACCGACGGGCCCGACGCGGCGAGCAGGGCGCCGGTCATGGTCCGGCTACTTCGAACATCCAACAGTGGGGGGTTGTCAACTGGCGCTCCGGCGAGGACGCGCCACGGGGCGGCTCAGCGCCTGACGGTGAGCTCCCGCAGCTTGGAGATGGCGGCGTCCCATGCCATGGGCGTTGGCCCCGACTCCGCCCTCCATGGCGTGTCGGCTTGCAGTTGCGCGACGCCGGGCTCCAGCTCCGACGCCGCGACCTCAGTGACGAGGGTGACCGACTGCGGGGTCACCCCCATGACGAGATTGCGCTCTCCGACCCGCACGACGACGACCGAGGCCGTCCGGGAGAGGGATCTCCGGCTGAGCAGCTCGAGGCGCGCCTCACCCGGCGCGCCGGAGCGCTTGGCCCCGGCGGCACCGCGGTTGCGCCCCAGCCGTGACAGTCCCCAGACGAGGAACAGGACCGTGGCCAGTGCCAGAAGCGTCCGGCCGAAGAGCAGGACGAAGCTGCCCATCTACTCGAGAGCCCCGTGGACGACCTCGGTGATCCGCACGCCGTACTCGTCGTCGACCTCGACGACTTCCCCGCGGGCGATGACCACGTCGTTGTTGGCGATGATGTCGATCGGTGCTCCTACCTGGCGGTCAAGCTCGATCACCTGGCCGACGCCGAGCTCGAGCACTGCCCGGATGGGAAGGCGCGTGCGGCCGATCTGGGCCGTGATCTCGAGCGGCACGTCCCGCAGCCGGGACGCCTTTCTTGACCAGGCTCCTTCGTGGGCGGCGACGACGCCCGCGTCCTGGGCGGGCTCGACTTGGTCAATCGTCATCGGATACCTCCTCGAAGATGGAGCAGACGACCTTGGAGCCGACCGCACCCTGGTGCGCACGGGCGACGAGCACGCCGCCGGCGCGCAGGTCGAGCGGTTGACGCAACGGGTGGAACAGACGGATGACGTCGCCGACGTTGAGCTCGGACACCTCCGTCGAGGCGAGGCGGACCGGGGGGAACTCCAGCCACACCTCCAGGTTCGCTTGTGTCACCACCCCGTCGTCGACGAGGCCGGCGGCGTCGTCGCGGGCGCGCACGCCCGTGCGCACCGCTTCGGTGAGCTGTCGGACGATGGGAAAAGCGAGTGCGAGGATCATCTCTGCCGGCGCGTCGTCACCGATGACGAGCTGGAAGGTGGAGACGAGGAACATCTCATTGGGACCGGCCAGCTGCACGAACTGGACGCTCGATTCCTGCGAGACGGGTACCGCTGAGACCTCTTTGACCCGGGAAAGGCCTTCCGCGAGCTCGGACAGCAGCGGCGTCACGACGCTGCCGAGCACGCCGAAGTCCGTGTCGGTGAGATCTGTGTGGCCGCCGAAGGGGGGCTGGGTTCCGCCCCCGAGACGGTACTCGAGCATCCGGACGACGGTGCCGATCGACAGGGCCAGCATCGCCGTCCCGTTCAAGGGCTCGAGGTTGAACGTTGCCAGGTACGGCCTTTCCCCGAGCAGGTCTGTCACCTCGCGCCAGCGCATCTCACGAAGCGGAGAGACGCTGAGCTGGGTGGCCCTCCGCAGCGATGTCGACAGCTCGACCGAGCCGTGGCGGGCGAAGGCGTCGAAGGCGGCGTTGAGGGCGGGAACGTACTGACGGTCGAGCGTCTCGGTCCGGTGGAAGTCGTGTGCCCGTACGACGCTCACGGGACGCCGGCTTTCGCACCTGGCGCCGTGATCACGATGTTGACGCGGCGGTTCTCAGCCTGGTTGGCCACCGAGGTGTTGGGGGCGAGGGGGTGGTACTGACCGAAGCCGACCAGGTAGAGCTGGGAGGGATTGACGTGGGACACGTTCTGGAGGCGTTCGACCACGACGACGGCCCGCTCGGCGGAGAGCTGCCAGTTGTCGCGGTAAGGGCCCCCCGTGATCGGCTCGTTGTCCGTGTAGCCCTCCACGTTCACCGGGTTCGAGTACCGGCGTATCACGTTCCCTGTCACGTCGACGACCTCCGCCCCGACAGGGCTGAGCCCGGCGGAATCGACTCCGTAGTAGGTCTTGCCCGTTATCAGCCCGACGACCAGGCCGCCGGGGCCGCTCGTCATCTGCACCTCTTTTATCAAGCCAGCGCCGACGAGGGCGCCGTGGAGCTGGCGCTCGAGCACGGACAGGGACGCCTCCGGGGAGACCTCCGCCTTGCCCGGCTTGTGACTGGGCTGGGTGCGGGCCGACGAGGGCTGGCTGTTGCCGTTGTTGAACGAGACGGCCATGCCCTTGGCGAACAACGAGTACTTGACGTGGTTCAAGCTCGAGAGGGCGTAGAGCACGACGAACAGAGCCAGGAGCAAGGTGATCATGTCCGCGTAGGTGAGCAGCCAGCGTTCCATCCCGCCGGGCTCCTCCTCCTCCACCGAGCTCACCGCCCGGTACGGCCGCCCGGTCTTCATGCGGCCGGCTCCTCGGCGACAGCACCCTTTGCCTGCTCGCCGCGCTCGCGTGGCGCGAGGAACGGGTCGAGGCGGTCCCGGAGCTGGGGTCCGGTGAGGCCCTCCTGCACGGCGAGGAGTCCCTCGATCACGAGCTCCTTGCGGCGAACTTCGTCGTCAGAGAGGCGCTTCAGCTTGTTCGCGATCGGGATCCAGAAGATGTTCGCCGTCATGACGCCCCACAAGGTCGCGGTGAAGGCGCTCGCGATGGCAGGGCCGAGCGTGGCCGGCGCCGAGAGGTCCCCGAGCACCCTCACGAGCCCGATGACGGTACCGAGGATGCCTATCGTGGGCGCAAAGCCGCCCATGTCCTGGAAGAACTTGATCCCCACGCGGTGGCGCGCCCGCATGCCGATGATCTCGGCGTCGAGAACGTTGCGCACGCGCTCGGGGTCGGACGTCGTGGTTATGAGCTCCACGCCCGAGCGGACGAACGGGTCGACCTGCGCCTCGGGCAGCCCGTTCTCGAGGGCGAGGAGCCCCATCGTCCGGGCCTCCTTGGCGACGGCGAGCAGGTGCTTGTTGAAGTCGCCCGCATGCCAGACCACCTTGTTCTTGAAGGCTGTGCGCAGCGCCCCCCGGACGGGCTTGAGGTCGTGCTTGTTCACGCCGGCGATGGAGACCCCGATCGTGCCCCCGAAGACGAGGACCATCGAGGGAATCGCGATCAGGCTCATCGGTTTGCCGTGGTCCATGATCATGGACAAGAAGATCGCAGCGAGGGCGACGACGACGCCCACCGGAGTCACTCGTCATCGCCTCCTGAGGGAACCACGCGCAGCACCGGTCCGGGCGGCTCTGTCGGCACGCTCCACTGCTTCTCCGGCATCGCGAAGGCGCGCGCCGTGACCCGTGACTTCGCCTCGACGATCTGCTCGATCACGACCTCCGGCGGCTCTTCGACCACGAGATGGGAGCCGCCCACGAAAAAGACGTTCGACTCGCGGCCCAACGAGACCGGGTTGAGCTCGACGCGCTCGATGCGGTCCACGTTGAGTGCGGTCGCTGTGCCGTCTTTCTTGGTGACCAGGATCACCGCGTCTCCCTTTGGGCCTTCGGCCTCGCCAACGTCTGCGAATGCGTCACACCACAGTGCTGTGAGCAGGGAGGCTGTCGCTCCCCACTCACCTTCCGACTGAATAACGGCGCGAAACCTCCGACGCTTGCCCTTCCGTGCCGTTCTTGGCTGGCTGGGCCGGGCGGTCATGGGGCTAGGCGTTCGTCACGAGGGCCTGAAGTGCGGTCTCGGTGCTCGACACCACCTTGGTGTCGGCCTCGTAGTCCGTCTGGGCCTCGATAAGACTGGTCAACTGGTTCGCCAGGTCGACGTTGGACTGCTCGAGTGCTCCGCCGAGAAGGGTCCCGCGCCCTGCGGAGCCGGGCGTGCCCACCTGGGGCTGACCGGAGGCGGCAGTGGTCTGGTACTGGAGGTTGCCCATGTTCTCGAGCCCGCCCGGGTTCGAGAAATTCGCGAGGGCGAGCGTGCCGAGCTGCTGGGTCTGGCCGTTGGTGAATGTTCCCGTTATGAGCCCACTTTGGCCGATGGACCAGGACTGGAGGCTGCCCTGGGTGTAGCCGTCCTGGGAGGCGACACCCACGGTCTGCTGGGTCGTGAACTGCGTCATGGCGCCATTGCTGCCGGGCGCGGGCAGGACGAACTTGATCGCCGCCTCCTTCCAGTTGAAGCCTGTCGGGAGAGTTTGCGTGGACGAGATCGTGGCGGCGGCGGTGGTGATGTTCGTCGCGGCCCCGCCGTCGACGGCGTAGCTCTGCAGCTGGCCGGCGGCGTCGAATGTCAAGGTGACGCCCGAGGCGAACAGCTTCGACCCGTTCACCGTCGCCTGCATGGTCCACTGGTTCGGGGTGGCGGTCGGAGTGTAGGTGAGGGTCAGCGGGACGGCGTTGCCTTGTGCGTCGTACATCGTCGCCGTCGCGGTGAACGCAGCCCCACCCGAGGGGATGTTGCCCCCCATGGTCACGTTCGCCGTCTCCTCGGGTGAGATCGTCAGGCCGCTCGGGATGGAGATCGGCCCGGTCGGGCCCGTCGTCGGCGTCGTCCCTGCCCAGCCCTGCACGATGCCCCCGGTCGCGGTCGAGAGCGTGCCGGTCTCGTCAAGTGAGAAATTGCCGGCTCGGGTGTAGTAGGTGCTGCCGCCTTGGTCGACGACGAAGAAGCCACTCCCCTGGATGGCGGCGTTGGTGGGGACTCCCGTCTGGACGATGGCTCCCTGGCTGAAATTGGTCGCCATGGCCGCGACCTGCGACCCGGAGCCGACGGTGGACGGATTCGTGCCCGCCAGGCCCGTCGCGGGCCCGCTGCCGGGCGACAGCTGTTGGGTGAGGATGTCCGAGAACTGAACGTCGGCCTCCTGGTACCCGTCGCTGTCGGCGTTGGCGACGTTGTTGCCGATGGTGTCGATATCGGTCTGCATCGTGCTGATGCCTGAGTCGGCAGCGGCAAGAGAAATGACAGGCATTCTTGGTCCCTTTCTTGTCTTCGGTTTGTTCTTGTGGGTACGCGCGGTCGGACGCGTCTAAGCGGTTGTGCCGGTGGCGGGTGGGGACGAGCCGGACGAGCCGGAGGCGGGCGTTGACGAGCCGTCAGAGCCGGCGGCGGGCGTTGACGAGCCGGCAGAGCCGGCGGCGGCTGGGGACGGCCCGTCGACGGAGCTCACGCTGCCGAGCGACAGGGACGTTCCGCCCACGTCAAGGGTCGGCCCAGTCGAAGTGAGGGCGAATCCCGATACGACACCCTTCACGGGCTTTCCGGCGGCGTCGCTCCCCGTCACGGTGTCGCCGATGAGGTTCGCCGCCGCGGAGGTCTGGTCCGTCTCGGCGATCTGCTGCTGGGTCTGCACCTGCGACAACGACGCCAGCTGGGTGAGCAGGTCAGCACTGCTCGTCGGGTCGAGTGGGTCCTGATACTTGAGGTTGTCGACGAGCAGGCTCAAGAACTCGTTCGGGTCCAACAAGCCGTTCATGCCGGCCGGTGTCGTCGAGCCGCTCGACTGGGCCGAATAGGAGCCGGAGGTTCCAGCCGAGGCGGACGGGGCTGTCGGGGCGACGGATTCGATCATCTGGTCTCCTAAAGGATCACGTGGAGGGACTTGCCGGCCTGAGCCGGGCCAGCGGTGAGAACAAGGGTGTCGGTGTCCGCGCCCTCTTCGTCCGAGGTTGCAAGGAATCGGGCCTCGTCGTGCGGCGTGCCTTTCCGACCGCCGTCGGAGAGGGAGAGCTGCACCTGGGCCCCGTGGGCCTCGAGCTCGTGACGGAGCTCGGCCAGGTGTCCCTCGATCGCTCTGTGGCCTTCTGGCGTGTGAGCGACGATTGTGACGTTGAGGCTCGTCCCGTCCACCTTGACGACCGCCTGCACGTGGCCGAGCGAGGGAGGATTGATCATCGCCGTCACGCTGTAGACGCCGTCACCGTGGCTTTGCGGCTTCGAGATCGCGGCGGTCAGCACCGCATTGGAGGCAACGAACTCGGACCGGGGCGCCGTGTCAGCGGTGCCGGCCGAGGCCGCCCTGTCGAGGCGGGCCGAGAACCCGCCGAGGACCGGGGCCACCGCAGGGGATGCGACCGGCTCTGTAGCTACAGATGGGGATGCCTTTGCGTCCGGGCCGCGGTCCACGGGAACCCGGAGCGAACCGGTCGCCGCGGGCGCGTCACGGCTTTCCGCCTGGTGGGGCACAGGGCTTCTCCCTGCACCGGGGGCATCGCGGTCTTCTGCCAGGCGGGGCGCCACCGGTGGGCCCGGGTCCGTCGCGGGCTGCTGGACTGCTGCCGCAGTCGGGCCAGGAGTGCCAGGAGTGCCTCGATCGTCCGGCTGCAGGTCTGATCCACTCCGGGCGGGAGAAGGCATTTCCTCCTCCGCCGCCTCGTCAGCCGACGCCATGACGTTCGAAGTCCGCGCCCGGGTCTGGAGGCCCGAGCCGCGGCCAACAAGCTCCGGGGCGGACGGCGAGACGGGCGGGGTCGCGGTTCGCGTCGCCTGCAGCGGCGCCGAAATGTGGTCCGAGCCAGGTGTGATCGGGGCGGCGCCGAGCTGCGGCACGACCTGTGCCGGGCTCGCCGGGGCGTCGTCCTTGCCAATGCCCCGACCGGCCCCGTCGCGTTGGCGCCGTTCGTCCCGGCCGCCTGCCTTCTCCTCAACCGGAGCGGCGTGGTCCAATACCTGCGCGAACGAGGCTGCGTCGGCGGACTCGCCCGTCGACTTGCCGGCGGCGGGGTCGGCCGCGGCCTTGCCCGTCGGGGCGACTCGAGCAGGGGAGATGTCGGCGAGCGTGACAGTTCTCGTCATGATCCCGGGGCCATTTCTGCTTCCGCGAGGGTCTTGGCCACATAGGCGGGCGTGCTGCCGTCCTGAGGCACGCCGCCGGCCGCCTCGACGGCACCACCACCGGCCGCGTACGCGGCGACGGCGTCGGTCCACGAGGCGAACGAGGCGTGGAACTGGGCAAGCAGGTCGGCGGCACCAGGTATGGCAGAAGACGGGTCGTAGGGGTTGACGCCGTGGGCAGCCGCCGTCGCCGGCATGAACTGGGCTATGCCTTCCGCCCCGGCCGCGGAGACGACGCCCGGCTCGAAGCGCGACTCGTTGAACAAGATCGCCGCCAGCAAGGGCGCCGGTGTGCCGCTGCTCGCCGAGGCCTGCTGCACGAGGCCCGCGTACTGCGCCGGGACCGAGATCGTGCCCATCTGCACGCTCCCGTCCGGGCCGGAGGCGGAGTCGGCACTGACAAGGTTGGCGGTCGCGGTGCCGGATCCGACGATGTCGGCGGTCGCGGTGCCGGCGGTCGCGGTGCCGGCGGTCGCGATGCCGGCGGCGCCGGGAACCTGCACCCGTCGGATCGCGAGTGGCGTGCACGGCACGGGTTGCACCTGCACCGTCTCCCCGGTCTGCGGCGCGGCGATCATCTGGTCGTCGCCGATGTAGATGGCGACATGCCCCGGCTTGCCGGGCGGGGCCCCGTTCTGGCCGGGCTCGAAGAAGAGAAGGTCGCCGGGCTGTGCCTCGGCGAGGCTCGCCACGGGGGCCCCCACCTCCGACTGCGCTACGGATCCACGAGGCACTTCGACGCCGAGCTGGCCGAAGACGTACTGGACGAGCCCAGAACAGTCGAAGCCGCTGGGCGACGAGCCGCCCCATACATATGGCACCCCGAGGAACTTCGACGCTTCCGAGACGATCGCCGTGCCGGAGGCGCCCGAAGCCGCTCCGGAACCCGCCGCCACAACGGCCGCCGGCTCGGCGTAGGACGGGGTGGCGGGGGAGGCGATCTGGGGCTCGACCGATGTCGCGGCGTCGAGCAGGACGGCGAACGGGTCGCTCGGTGACGGCAGCCCGGCCTGCATGGACGGGCTGCTCATCTGCGCGAATTGCGCTTCTATCTGCGTCACGATCGGCGGCACCGGGACGGCGATGGGGTCAATCTGCACGGACCACCCCCATCGCCCCGGCCGCCGCCCGAACGGTGGCGAAATCGTCGAGCACGGCCGCCTCCTCACGCTGGACGGTGGCCAGCCACTCTTGGCGGCGACGCTCGTCCAGCTTCTCGAGCACCGCCACGCGACGCTCGGCGCGCACGGTCCGCACTCGTTCCGCCTCGAGGCGGCGACCGGCGGCGTCATGATCGGCCGCGGCCTCAGTCATCATCTTCGCGAGGCGTTCGTTTCTTTCCCGAGCTGCGACAAAGGCGTCGGCGCTGAGCTCGCTCGGGGGCCGGATGTCCGCCTCATAGGCCGAAGTCGCCTCCTGCTCGCGAACCACTGCCTGGGCGAGAGCGCGCGCAGCCGTTCCGAGGTGCTGGCGGGCGAGGAGCGACTCGACGCGTCGGACCCGCAGCACCGTCCCGAGCCGGAAGGCGTAGCTCTTCATCGCCCCGCTCCGGCGCCGACCAGCGACAGGAGGCCAGAACGCGTCTGTTCGAGCGTCGACCGCTCCGACATTGCCTGGCGCATGTACGTGTCGATCGAAGGCTTCAAGGCGATGGCCCGGTCGACGACCGGGTTCGTGCCCGGGACGTAGGCGTCGATCTCGATCAGGTCTCTGGCATCGCGCCAGGCCGAGAGCAGCCGGCGCAGCTCGCCAGCGGCGCCGACGAGCTCGGAGTCGGTAATCGCCGGCGCCAAGCGGGAGATCGAGCCGAGGACGTCGACCGCCGGGTAGTGGTTGGCTTCGGCTAGCTGCCGGGAGAGCTGCACGTGGCCGTCCAGGATCGACCGTGCCGTGTCGGCGATGGGCTCGTTCATGTCGTCGCCTTCGACAAGGACGGTGTAGAGACCGGTGATCGAACCACGCTCGGCCATCCCGGCGCGCTCGAGGAGTCGGGGCAGCAGAGCGAAGACACTGGGGGGGTAGCCCCGGGTGGCCGGCGGCTCACCCGCACTGAGGCCGACCTCACGCTGCGCCATGGCGAAGCGGGTCAGCGAGTCCATAAGCAAAAGGACGTGACCGCCCTGATCGCGAAACCACTCGGCGATGCGGGTCGCGACAAAGGCCGCCCGTATCCGTACGAGGGCGGGGGCATCGGAGGTGGCGACGACGACGACCGCCCGGCGGCGCCCGCCTTGGCCGAGAACCCGCTCGACGAACTCGGCGACCTCCCTTCCCCGCTCGCCCACGAGCGCGATGACAGACACGTCCGCAGCCGTTCCTCTCGTGATCATCGACATGAGAGAGGACTTGCCCACACCGGAGCCTGCGAAGATCCCGAGACGCTGGCCCCTCCCACAGGGCACGAGACCGTCGAGCACCCGCACGCCGAGCTCGAGCTGGTCCGCCACGAGACCCCGGCGGAGCGGATGGGGCGGAACGCCGTCGATGCCCACCTCGTGGAGCCCCACGAGGGGCGGGCCGTCGTCGATCGGCCGCCCCAGTCCGTCGAGGACGCGGCCGAGGAGCTCCTCGCCCACGCTCACCGGCAGCGGGCCGCGAGCGTCCTCGACGAGAGCACCGACGCTGAGGCCCGTCGTGTCGCCGTAGGGAAGGCACGTCACGCGGTCGCCGCTCAAAGCGACGACCTCCGATAGGACCGGCGCCTGCCCCTCGCGCAACAACAGGCAACCGTCACCGATGGCGAGCCCGACGCCGGCCACCTCGATGGACATGCCGACCATCCGTACGACGCGCCCGTAGCGCTGCGGTCTGGCCGCCGCGACGACGCGGTCTGCGACGGCGGTGAGGAGCTCGGTCACGGCTTTCCCATCGCCGCGTCGAGAACCCGGCGCACGCGTTCGAGCGATGCCTCGATCCTGGCGTCGACAATGGCTGCCCCGACCTCGAGGACGCAACCGCCGGCACCCACCGACGGGTCCGGGACGATGGTCATGCCGTCGCGGCCCAAGGGCGTCGCTTGGAGTGCCGCGACATCGTCCGGATTGAGCCGGACCACGGCGCCGTCGCTCTCGGGCGACTCGGCCAGGGCGCGCTGGACGGCGTCGAGTCCGGGCGACGAGGACAACCTCAGCTCGCGCGCCAGGACCGCCTCGGCCATCTTGAAAGCGAGCTCGGCGGCGGCGTGCTGGAGACGGTCCCGCTCGGTCTCGAGCACCTCGCCCGCCTTTGCGGCTGCAAGCTCGAGGGCCGCGAGCGCGGAGGCCTGCTCGGCCCGGACGCGCTCAGTCGCCGCCTCCACCTCCGCTTGGGCCTCGAGGAGCCCGGCCGCGTACCCGGCGGCCCGGCCCTCACGCTCGCGGCGCTCGCGCTCGGTGAGCAGGGCGTAGTCGTCGACAGGCAACGCTTCGGGCCTGACTACCGAGAAGAGGGCCGTGTCCTCGCGCATGATCGCCGGTCGCATCGTCAAACCAGCTGGTCCGTTTGTCTCGCGATGACGATCTCGCCCTTGGCCTCGAGCTCGCGGACCTCCCGGATGATCGTCGACTGGGCTTGGTCGACCTGGGAGACCCTCACCTGTCCCATGACCTCGAGCTCCTCGACAAGCTCGGCCTGGGCGCGGTCGGAGAGGTTCCTCTTGATCTTGTCCATGACCCCCGGGTCCTCGCTTGCTCCCTTGATCGCCAGGGCGAGGTCGCTGATCTTGATCCCCCGGAGCACGAGCTGGAGAGTTCTGTCCTCCATGGCGAGCACGTCCTCGAAGGTGAACATGTGCGCCCGCACCGCCTCTGCGAGCTCGGGACTGCGCTCTTCCAGGCTCGCGAGCACCTGCTTTTCCGTCGAGCCTTCCGACCCGTTGAGCAACTCGACCAACGCCGGCACGCCACCCGGTGCGAACGAGCCGGCGACACCGAGGCCGCGGAGCTTGTCCGCCAGTTGCTCGGCAGCCGTGCTGACGGCCTCCGGGGCTACAGGGCCCATGGTCGCGATCCGGACCGCGACCTCGGCGCGAAAGTCGTTGGGCATGTGGTCGAGGAGCCGGGAGCCGTCATTGGGCGACATGTGGGCAAGGATCACCGCGACCGTCTGCGGGTGCTCATCCACCAGCAGCGGCACGACAACCTCCGGGTTCGCCTGCGAGAGGGAGGCAAGGGACCCGGCCGCGACGTTGCCCCGCAGGTGCGGTACAAGCTGCGCGGCACGTTCCTCGCCCACTGCCGCCGCCAGCATCTGGCGCGCCTGGGCAAGGCCTCCCTGGCCGATCGACCTCGTGGTGTTGACCTTGCCCACGAACTCCTCGAGGACCTTGCCGACAACCTCCCGGTCGAGGGGCGGGAGGTTGGCGAGCTCGGTGGCGAGCAGCACCGCCTCTTGTTCCCCGACCGCCTTCAAGAGCGTCGAGGACGTCTCCGGGCGGAGCTGTGCCAAGACGATTGCAACCTTCTGCTGGCCGGTCAGATTCTCATAGCGCAGCCTGCGGGCGGTCGAGGCGCCGCGCTGCACAACGAGTTGTTCCTCGTGCGCATCGGGCACAGGCAGGTCCGCGGCCGGAGCGTCGATGGTCATCTCGTCACGCCCCCGACCTCGCCGGACGCTCCTGGGACCAGAGCTTCATCACCTGTGCGACCTCGTCAGGACTGGTGCTGATGTAGGCCTCGACATCGCGCGTGACCGGCAGTCCCGCGGGTGAAAGCGTTGCCGCGGCCATTGGCGAGAGAGCGGGCATCTCGCCTGTGTCCAGCTCCCGCTGCGGCACCGCCCCGCCATAGAGCGCCACCGGGAGCTCCTCGAACACGGCCCGTCGCTTCTTCGAGCTGCGCAAGGCAAGGAAGAACAGGCCGAGGATCAGCAAGAAGACAAGCACGTCGGGCGCGTAGCCCTCGATCTTTTCGACCATGGTCGCCTTGGCCGCCTTGGCTGCCTGGGCGGCCGGGGAGAACGGGAGCGCCGTGAGGACGATGCTGTCCCCCGTCTTCGGGTCGAGACCGGCAGCGGTCTGGACAAGACTCTGCAAGGCGGGCAGCTGCGACTTCTTGACGGCGCTCGAATTCACGAGGACGGCGACGGCCGTCTTGACCACCTGCCCGGGGGCCTGCTGCACCGTCTGGGTCACCTGCCCGACGGCGTTGGTTGTCTGAGTCTCCGTGGAGCTGTAGGTGCCGTTCTGGTTGGTCGAAGTCGAAGAAGAGCTGGCACCGAGCGCGCCTGCGGCCGAGGCGCCGTTGCCCTTGTAGGTCTCCTTCGTCGTGGACTGGCTGGTCGGAGTGGAGATGGGCTTGCCGCCCCTGCCCACCTCGAAGCCGTCGGTGGTCGTGGTCTGCTGGTTGAAATTCAGCACGGCGTGGACCTCGACCGCAGCGTTGTCCGGTCCCACGACCCGGGCCAAAAGGGCGGTCAAGGAGGCGCCGAGCTGGTCGTCGTAGGAGGTGGTCTCAGAGCTCGTGGTGCTCGCCGAGGCGTCGACGCCGGGAGCCGACAGCACGTTGCCGCTGTTGTCGACGACCGTGACGTCGTTCGCGTCGAGGCTCGGCACCGCGGACGCGACGAGATGCGCGATCCCCTGCACCTGGCTGCTCGAGAGCTCCGTGCCATCGCTGAGGTCGACGAGTACCGAGGCGGTCGGGGTCTGGGTGTTGGTGACGGCGAAGCTGCTCGTGTCGGGCATGACGAGGGACACCTGGGCGCTCTCGATGCCCTGGATCGACTCGATCGTCGACGCCAGCTGCCCCTCGAGTGCCTGTTGGTAGTCGACGTTCTGCACGAACTGCGACGAGGTGATCCCCGTCGAGGCCAGGGTCTGGAAGGTGATCGTCCCGCCCGAGGGGAGGCCCGCCTCGGCCAGGCTGATCCTCTCCTGGTTCACGTCGCTGGCGGGGACGAGCACGGTCGCCCCGCCCGCCTGGAGCTCGTAGGGGACGTGGTCGGAGGTGAGCTTCTGGGTGACCTGGCCTGCCTGCGACGACTGCAGGTTCGCGTACAGCACCGTGTAGCTGGGCCCGGAGGCGTGGGTCACGAAAAGCCCGGCGCCGATGACCACACCGAGGGCGGCGACGACGGTGACGGCCTTCTGACCGGGAGTGAAGCCACCGAGGAACTGGCGGCCCCTCGAGACGGCGCCGTTCAGCTTCGTCGAATCGAAGGCGACGACAGCCACGTCAACCAGCCTGCATCGACATGATCGAGTTGAGGGCGGTCACGCCCTCGTTGCGCACGGTCGTGGCGAGCTGCACGGCCAACTGGGCCTCAGTCGCCGCCACGGTGACGTCGGCGACGTTGGCCTGGCCGGTCGCCCCTTGGAGCGCGAGCGTCTCCGCGTTCGAGGTCGTCGCGTTGAGCTGGTCGAGCGCGCTCCCGAGCAGGTTGGCAAAACCGTCGCCTCCCGAGGCGGTGCCGGCGGCGGCGGGTGGCGGCGGCGAGGCGCCGCCCAAGGCGGTGACGGGGACGATTGCGGGGATCATGGACCTCAGGCCTTTATCTGGAGGATGGCGTTGTAGGCGGTGGTGCTGTTCTGGAGGACCTTGGCGTCGACCTCGTAGCTGACCTGGGCCTCGACGAGCGAGGTCATCTCGTGGCCGATGTTCACGTTCGGGTACTCCACGTAACCCTGCTTGTTCGCGATCGGGTTCCCCGGGTCGTAGGTCATCACCCCCGTGGAAGAGCCGAGCGCCACGCCCTCGAGGGCCACCCCGCTGCCGGTGCTCGACGCCCCGGCGACGACCTCCTGCTCCCGGTAGACGGGCTGACCGGGGGTGACGGCGTCCTCGGCGTTGGCGACGTTGCCACCGATCGAGTCGATCCAGGTCTGGTCGACTTCGAGCCCGGTGCCGGCAATGGAGATCGAAGGGAACATGGACATGTCGCGGTCCTCCTTATCCGGACACGGCCGCCGAGAGGATCGCGAACTGCGCGCTGAGCGAGTTCGCGACGGACTGGTTCTCGAGGTTCGTCTGTGATTCGAGGGCCAGCTCGGCGGGAAGGCTCACGTTGTTGCCGTTCACCCCGGAGGCGAGGCCCTCCGGGGTGACGGAGGTGACGGCGGTGCCCCCTTCGGCGATGGCACCGGCGAGCGAATTCTCGAAGGTGACGACCTGGGCCTGGTAGCCCGGTGTGTTCTCGTTCGCGATGTTGTTCGAGATGACCTGCTGGCGCTGCTGGATCGCGTCCAGCGCGAAGTTCAACGCGTTGATCGCCTCGATCGTGTCAGCCACGGCTCACCTGCTCTAAAGCTCGAAAGCCGTCCTTGGCCCACGGTCCTCGGTCCGGGCGATCCCTGCCCCACCGGTGCTACTTACGGCGCGATCGTTTCGGATCTTGCCACCCGGGCCGACCGGTACGATGAGGCCAATCGGCCGGCACAGCTAACGCCGAGGAGGACCATGACGGACCCCGGCACTCCCGTTCTCTCGGTACTAGAGACAGCCCACGACCCCTATTTCGTCCAGAAGGTCAAGGTCAGCAGCCAGTTCGCCACGATGCCGCGCGGACAGTTCCTCACGAGGTTCCTCGCCGGCAAGAGCGTGCTGCACGTGGGCTACGCGGACTGGCCGATCACCGACGTCCACGCCAACTTGCACGTCGTGCTGGACGGGGTCTGTGCCCGGCTCGACGGCGTCGACCCGCACGACGAGGCAGCCGCCGCCATCAGGCCCCACGTGCGGGGGGAGCTGTACCGCAGCCTCGACGAGGTGACCGGGTCCTACGACATCGTCCTCATCCCGGAAGTCGTCGAGCATGTCGGCAACATCGAGGAGTTCCTGGCCGACGTCGACCGCGTCGACTTCGAGACCGCCCTTGTGACGGTGCCCGACGCCTACTCGTGCATGCAGCGCCACTTCGACCTCGTGCGCCGGGGCGAGGAGGAGACCTTCTTCGAGGTCGTCCATCCCGACCACAACTGCTGGTTCACGCCGTACACCTTCAGGAACCTGTTGACCAAGTACACGACCTGGTCCGTCACCGACACAGTCTGGTTCTTCAACGGCATCTCGCTGATGCTCTTCGCCAACAAGGAGGCGTGATGGCACTCGTGCTGACCCGGGGCGTCGGTGAGCGCATCCTCATAGGCGAGGACATCGTGATCGAGGTCCGCGCCATCGTCGACGGGCGCCACGTCAGGATCGCCATCGAGGCGCCCCGCCAGGTGCCTATCCACCGCTCCGAGGTCTACGACGCCGTCTCGGCCGCCAACGCGGCCTCCACGAGGTCCGAGGCCACATTCCTCGAACAAAGCGGGTTGGGCGGCACCGAGGCCTCGGGGGCGAGCTGAGCCACACGCGAGGGCGGCCGGGGCTGTGGTTCTGTGGTCCGCGCACCTAAGCGCGACGAAAGCTTGCCGAGAACGACTCCTGGGACACCGCGAAATCCCTGTCCATCTCGTGCAAGAA
>Ga0181519_10002497_pt1 | contig 15642 bp, 14 predicted proteins | sample PEATcosm2014_Bin_26_FD_121102 | JGI IMG/M metagenome (GOLD analysis project Ga0181519, IMG submission 121102) | Peatland microbial communities from MTU Mesocosm Facility, Houghton, MI, USA - PEATcosm2014_Bin02_10_metaG | ecosystem: Environmental > Terrestrial > Soil > Wetlands > Peat | place...
GAGCCCGGCGGCACCGAGATTGGCGAGAAGATCCGCTCCATCCTGCTCAACTCCCGCACCCAGGGCCTTGCCCCCTTGGCCGAGCTGGCGCTGATGTTTGCCAGCCGCGCGCAGCTCATCTCCGAGGTCGTGATGCCGGCCATCAATCGCGGCACCTGGGTGCTGTGCGACCGTTACACCGACAGCTCCGAGGCTTACCAGGGCGCGGGACGCCAGCTTGGCGCCGATGCCGTGCTCACCCTGCATCGCGTGCTCTGCCTCAACCTGCAACCCGATCTCACCATCCTGCTGGATAACGATCTTGCGGCCAGCCTGGCGCGCGCCCGCCGCCGCAATCTGAACACCGAAGGCGAGGCCGACGAGAACCGCTTTGAGCAGGAAAATCGAGCCTTCTTCGAACGCGTGCAGAAGCAGTTCCTGGCCATCGCCCACCGCGAACCCCAGCGCGTGGCGCTGATTGATGCGCGGCGTCCGCTGGAAGCTGTGCAGCAGGACGTGGTGACCACCGTGCGTGCGCGGCTGCTGAGGGAGCGCTGATCTTATGGGATTTGAGAGCTTCCGCGGCAACCCGGAGACCGTGCATCGCCTGCGGGAGATGATTGCCCGCGACCACCTGCCGCACGCCATCATCCTGACCGGAGCGCGCGGGGCGGGCAAGTTCACACTGGCGCAGATGGTGGCCAAGGCCGTCAACTGCCTGGAGCATCCCACCGCCGAGGATGGACTGCCCGACTTCTGCGGACGCTGCTCGAACTGCGAGCGCATCGGCCAGGCCGACCAACTGGATCAGCGCTTTGCCGAAGCCGTGGAGGCGCGCGAAAATCTGCGCGACACCGACAAGCGCGAGACTCGCATCCTGGTGCAGACCCATCCCGAGGTACTCATCATTCCGCCAGACCCGCCGCAGATGCTGGTCAAGGTGGACCAGGTGCGCCACGTCATCGGAGAGATCTACTACCGTCCCACGCAGGGCGGCCATCGTTTTTACATCTTCAGCGAGGCCAGCTTCATGAAGGAGGCGGCCAACGCCCTTCTCAAGGTGCTGGAGGAGCCGCCGGATTTTGCCACCATCTTTCTGCTGGCGGAAAACGCCAACAGCCTGCTGCCCACCATCCGCTCGCGCTGCATCACCTTGCGCCTGGCGCCGCTCACGGCCGAGGAGATTGGCGAAGACCTGAAGCTGCGTCCCGAGTGGACGGCGGTGCAGAAGAAGCTGGTGGCACGGCTCTGCGGAGGCGCCGTGGGCCGCGCCCGCGGCTTCGACCTGGCCGGATACCTGACCGCGCGCAAGGATGCCCTGCTGCTGCTCTCCACCGCACTGGGTGAAAACGACCATGGCGCGCTTTACAAGGCCACCGAGGCCTACCGCGCCGGCGGCGAGGGCAAGGAAAAGACCGACCAGATGATCGCCGTGCTCTATACGGTGCTGGAGGACTTGATCTTCCTCAAGTCCGGCACGCCGGAGCTGGTGCGCAACCACGACGCGCAGAATGAGCTCGAGCGCATGGCCTCGGCCGTAAGCTTTGAATGGCTGGTGCGGGCCAGCGAAGGCCTTGGCGAGGTACAGAGCGGAATGCGCCGCAACCTTCTGCGCTCGCTCTCGCTCGACGGCTACTCTGGCTCGTTGGAAATCTAGCCACTGCGGCGGGAATCTCGCGCGCCTTTTTTCCACCTCCACCAAACTTTCGTCGGCCTTCCGCGGGATTTGCAGGGTAAGGATTGTCTTGCTCCCGGCGGTATGGTAGGGTGTAGCCAAATCATCGAATTTCTTACCTGGTAAATCACGAAGTTGCGTGCACGTCGCGTGGCAGGCCCGCGGTGTCTCGACCGGTGAGTTCGATGCCAGCTTGGCAGTAAGCGCCCAAGCTCCCCGTGGGGAGAGGATCACAATGAGAAACGGAGCTGAGCCGGAAGCGTTTCTACGCGAGCCGGAGACGGAGAACTTCGGCAATCGCAAGTTGATCCGGCCTTCGCTGGCCCGTGAGACCATGCGCGCGCTTGAACCTTCGGCCGAGCGTCGCGAGCGCGCCACGCGCACGCCGGAGCGCACGACGCGCCTGGCAGAGCGCCCAGCCGCCGCAGCGGCCTCTCCGGCATCGAAGAAAATCGCACCCGCCGAACAGACCCACGCCGAGAACTTCTACTACCAGAAGCAGATGCAGAGCAAAACGCCGATGGTCGTCATCACCCGCGAGGGCGAGGAGCTGCACGGCATCATCGAGTGGTACGACAAAAGCTGCATCAAGCTGAACCGTACGGCTGGTCAGTCTAACCTGTTGATTTATAAGAGTGCTATCCGCTATATGTACAAGGAAGGCGAGGCCGACTAGCCTACGCCCAGCCAAACAAAGACCCGCCACTTGGCGGGCTTTTTGTTGTGTCGAAACATACTTAACTCTATTGATTACATTTATTTAGATGCCTTATTGAGGCGGTCGCGCAGGGCCAGTCCAATGCCTTCGGCAGAGGGCAGTGGGCACAGGATCAGTTCCACGCCAAGCTCATCCAGCGCGCGCAGGCCGCCATATAGTTCACGCGCAAGGGTTTCGGGCTCGCTCCAGTCTCCCCAGGGCAGCACGGTCACCTGGGCATCGGCGGGCGGCAGAGTCCACCCGGAGGGCAGCAGCACGCCCACACGGCGGCCTGTGGCGCGCGCGACGGCCTCGGCAAGCTCGGCTTCGCCGCCCACAAGATGCAGGGGCGCACGCGGCGCGTAGTGACGAATGCCCAATCCGGGCGACTCCAGGCTCTCAGGCGGCGCCTCGTCGCGCACCGCACGCTCGGCCACCGCAACCTCACCCAGAAGGGCGCGCAGCTGCTCCGCGGTAACTCCGCCGGGGCGGTAAATGATGGGTGGATGCGTGGTGGGGTCCACTACCGTGGATTCCACCCCCACAGCCGAGGGGCCGGCATCCAGGATGGCGTCAATGCGGCCATCCAGATCGGCCAGGACGTGCTCGGCCGTGGTGGGACTGGTATGGCCAAAGCGGTTGGCACTGGGAGCCGCCACGGGCACTCCAGCGGTCAGCAAAAGGGCTCGTGCCACGGGATGCGAGGGCACGCGCAGGCCGACTTTCTCCCGCCCGGCGGTGCAGATGGCGGGAATGCACTCGGCTCGGGGCAGAAGCATGGTCAGCGGACCGGGCCAGAAGGCTTTGGCGAGCTTTTCGGCCTCATCCGGCCACTGGGAGGCCAGTTTGCGGGCTTCGGCCGCCGAGGGCGAGTGAACAATAACGGGATCCCAGTGCGGGCGCTGCTTGGCCTGGAAGATCTTCTCCACCGCGGCGGACGAGAGCGCGTTGGCTCCCAGGCCGTAGACGGTCTCCGTGGGGAAGGCCACCAGCCCGCCTGCGCGTAAAATTTCCGCCGCGCGGACCAGCGCCGGGTCGGCGGTGAGCCGCGCCACGAGGTCTTCCACGGGCAATCCCGCCGGCGGCGGGGGCAAGCGCAGCACCAGGGTCTGCATGGCTGCGGCCTACAGCTTGGGCAGCACGATGCCGCTCTGCTTCTGGTATTTGCCGGCCTTGTCCTTGTAGCTCACCTGGCAGGGCTCGTCGCCCTGGAAGAAGAGAATCTGGCAAAGTCCTTCATTGGCATAGACCTTGGCCGGCAGCGGCGTGGTGTTGCTGATTTCGAGCGTGACAAAGCCTTCCCACTCGGGCTCAAAGGGCGTGACGTTAACGATGATGCCGCAGCGCGCGTAGGTGCTTTTGCCGACGCAGATGGTCAACACGTCGCGCGGAATCTTGAAGTATTCCACCGAACGTGCCAGGGCAAAGCTGTTGGGCGGCACCATGATGCTGTCTCCGCGGACGCTGACAAACGAACGTTCGTCGAAGTGCTTGGGGTCCACCACGGCGGAGTTGACGTTGGTGAAGATCTTGAATTCGTCGGCTACGCGCAGGTCGTAACCGTAGCTGGAGAGGCCGTAGCTGATCACGCCATCGCGTACCTGCTTCTCGCAGAAGGGGTTGATCATGTCGTGCTTTTGCGCCATCTCGCGGATCCAGCGGTCGCTCTTGATTGCCATTGCCTAAGGTCGTCCTCGATTGGGGTTCACGGCCCGTGGGAGCGCCGGCAGGCCTCCGTGGGTGGCCAGCGGTGCAGGCCTGGGTTTCCGTGTACGGTCATCTTACCACCCACCCCGGGGGCAGAATGATGGGAAACTGCGTTGACAAGCGGCCGGGAATTTCCTAGCATCAGTGGGGGTAAGCCCTTGATTTTCAATCTGAAACGCGGGAGCCAATCGCTTGATCAAACTCGACATCATCCACGAAGTGGTCAACCGCACGGGCGTCACCAAGACCAAAGCCGAGCGCGCGGTAGAGACCGTCTTTGAAAGCATGAAGAAGGCCCTGGCCGAAGGCGACCGCATCGAACTGCGCGGCTTCGGCGTCTTCAACGTCCGCCCGCGCAAGACCGGCATTGGACGCAACCCCCGCACGGGCGCCGAGGTGAACATTCCTCCGGGCAAGGCCGTGCGCTTTAAGCCCGGCAAGGAACTGCAGTCCATTGACTAATCCGGCGGAGGCCGCGGCCCTGCCCGCAGCGGCCCGCTGATGCCCGAACCACTCTACGACGCCGCTGAAATGATGCCGCCGGAGGTTGTTGTGCGTCCGCGAAGGTGGCGCAATTTTTTACGCTACGGCCTGCCCGCGCTGCTGCTGCTCATCACCTTCTGCACCACCCTGCTGGTGGGCGCGCGCCTGCAATTCAACTTCAACCACAACCTGGAGACCTTTGCCACCGGCGACGAGCTGATCCCGCTGTTTCCCGCCAGTTGGATGTGGAGGGCTCCGCGGCTGCTGCTGGGTGGCGTTCCCTTCTCGCTGGCGATGATGAGCATTCTGCTGGCGCACGAGATGGGCCACTACCTGTGTTGCCGCCGCTATGGAGTGCGCGCCACTCTGCCGTTTTTCATTCCCGCACCGACGATGATCGGCACGCTGGGAGCGTTTATCCGCATCGGTGGGGCCATTGAATCGCGCACCGCACTCTTTGACATTGGCATCGCCGGACCCATCGCGGGATTTGTGGTGGCCCTGCCCACCATGCTGGCCGGGCTGGTGTTGTCGCATCCCATCACAGGCCCCGCCGACTCTGAAATCCAATTCGGCTTCCCACTGGTCTTTGAGCTGGGCCAACGCTTTCTGCATCCCGGAGCTCCGGCGCTGGCTCACTACGCGCTGCATCCTGTGGCGCTGGCCGCGTGGGCGGGAATGCTGGCCACGGCCTTGAACTTGCTCCCCGGCGGACAGCTCGACGGTGGACACATCGTGTTTGCGGCATCCCCAACGCTGCATCGAGTGCTTTCCTGGACGGCGATTGCGGGGCTGGTGGTGATGGCTTGGTACTGCTGGGCGGGATGGATGATATGGGCGATCTTTTTAGCCCTGAGCGGACTGCAACAGCCCAGTGTGCCGGCGTGGCCTCCGTTGGCACGCGGACGCCGCTGGATGGCCATGCTGGCGCTGGCCCTGCTGCTGCTGACCCTGACGCCGGCGCCGGTGCTGAACTCCAGCTTCCCGCAGGTGGCGCACAGCTTGAAGCATCCCGGCGAGTAAGCGACGCGAGCTCCGGGGTCAATTCAATAAACCTAAGACAAGGTCATCGCGTCCACATCCACAATGATGTTGCCGCGTGGAATCTTCTGCTCCGCCGCTGCTGCGAGCATGGCGCGCAGCAGCAGGTTCAACCGCTCGCGACCGGCAGCCTTCAACACAAAGTGGAAGCGGTAATCGCGCTTGAGGCGGACCACCGGCGCCGGGGCGGGACCCATGACGCGCACGCCTTCGTGTCGCTCCTGCTCAAACCATTTGCCCAGCAGACCGGCGTAGCGCAGAGCGTCGGATTCACTCTCACTGCGCACGACCACGTTGGCCAGTGCGTCAAAGGGCGGATAGTGCATCCAGCCGCGGAAGCGAAGCTCCTTGTCGGCAAAGCCGTGGTAGTCATGATGCGCGGCAAACTGCACGGCGTAGTGATCTGGAAAATGAGTTTGCAGGACGACCTTGCCGGGCAGGTCGCCACGGCCTGCGCGGCCCGCCACCTGGGTCAGCAGTTGGAAGGTGCGTTCGGCGGCGCGGAAGTCCGGCAGGCCGAGAGCGGTATCGGCCCCGACGACGCCGACCAGCGTGACGCCATGCACGTCGTGCCCCTTGGCGATCATCTGCGTGCCAACCAGAAGATCGAGTTCCCCGGCCTGGAAGCGGCAGAGCATCTGCTCGAAGTCGGCGTGGCCGCGAATGGTGTCGCGATCCATGCGTCCGATGCGCGCCTGTGGAAACGCTGCGTGCAGAATGTCCTCCAGCTTTTCGGCGCCCGTGCCAAGGAACTGCACGTAGTCACTGCCGCACTTGGCGCAGCGCTTGGGCACCGGAGCCTGGTATCCGCAGTAGTGGCATAGCAGGCAGCGGCGCGCGCGATGGTAGGTCATGGCCACGGCGCAGTCGCGGCACTGCACGGTGTCTCCGCAGGAGCGGCACATGACCCAGGACGAAAAGCCTCGCCGGTTGAGCAGCAGCATGGCCTGCTCGCCACGGCCCAAGGCCCCGGTAAGCTCCTCGGTGAGGCGGCGGCTCAAGACCGTCTCCTTGCCGGTCTGCGCGAACTCCTCGCGCATGTCCACCAGTTCCACCTCAGGCAGGGGACGCTCCTGCACGCGGTCAGGCAGCTCGACCAGCGCATACTTGCCGCGCGTAGCGTTGTGATAACTCTCCAGCGATGGCGTGGCCGAGCCCATGACCACGGTGGCGGCAAGCGCATGCGCCCGAACGACGGCCACATCGCGCGCGTGGTAGCGCGGTGTCTCCTGCTGCTTGTAGCTGTGATCGTGCTCCTCGTCCACCAGGATGAGCGCGAGATCGCGGACGGGAGCGAAGATGGCCGAACGCGTGCCGACGGCGATGCGAGCCTCGCCGCTCTGGATGCGCCGCCACTGCGCGGCACGCTCGGCGTCACTGAGCGAAGAGTGCAGGATGGCTACCTCATCGCCAAAGATGCCATAGAGGTCGGCGGCCACTCCGGGAGTGAGACCGATCTCCGGCACCAGAAGCAGTGAGCCGCGCCCTGTGGCCAAGACCTTCTGCATCGCCGCCAGGTAAACGGCGGTCTTGCCCGAGCCGGTGACGCCATGCAGCAGCACGGCCTGGAAGCGGCGCTCCTCGACTGACGACAGAATCTGCTTGAGAGCTTTCTTCTGATCGAGCGTAAAGAGAAAGTCGAGCGTGGTGCGAGGCTTCATCTGCGGAATGGCCTGCGCCGCCGGTTCCTCGACGATCTCCACCAGTCCGTGACGCACCAGCGTCTGCAAAGAGCTGGGCGACGCACCAGCCTCGCGCAGGGACTCCGCAGGCAGGCGGCCTTCGGCTGCGCGCAGCAGGTCGAGAATCTTCTGCTGACCGGCGTTGAGCTTTGGCGGCTTCCGTTTGTCTGGATTCGAGGATGCAGATTCAGTCCGCAGCAAGGCGTCATCCCGCAACAGAATGTGGCGCACCATGCGACGGGCATCGCGCGCGCCGCTGAGGTCCTCGCGGACAATCCACTTCTTCTGCATCAGCGAGCGCAGCAACTCGCGCGTGGCACCCAGCTCGCGCAGGCGCTCCTCACGCACAAGTTCGCCCTCGCTGAGGGCATCGAGCACGGCGTATTCCGCCATGACGCCGCGAGCCTCACCGCCCGAGCGCTGGAAGAATCCCGGCGGCGCCGCGTCGTAAAGTGTCTCCGTTCCAAGATCGGTGATGAGGTAGCCGAAGGCCTGGCGGAACTCGGCCTGCAACGGCAGCATGGAGCGATAGACTTCGCCGATGGGCGCGAGATAGTAGCGGGCGATCCACTGCCCCAGGGCGAGCAGCGACTCGTCGAGAACGGGTACCGCGTCCAGTACCTGCAAGACCTTTTTCAGCTTTCGCGTGGGCGGCTCGTTGTGCACACGCACCACGATGCCGCTGAGCTTTTTCTCCGCTCCGGCACCGAAGGGAACGACGACACGACCGCCAACGATGGGGTCGAGCGCTCCGGCCTCATAGGTGAACAGTTGGTCGAGTGGAACCGGGAGGGCTACGTCGCAGCAGAGCGGCTGCTCTACCTGAAGCAGCGATCCCTGCTGGGTGTGCTTTGCGGTCATCAGGCCTCGGGCGAGGCGCCGGCGCTGCGCGCGGGCAGCGGCATGCCCAGATGCTTCATCACCAGTTGGAGGTCGGCCCACGCCTCTTTCTTCTGCCGCGGATCGCGCAGCAGGTACGCCGGGTGATAGGTGACGACCAGGCTGGTGGTGAACTCCGCGTCGCGCTCCGGCGCCGAGTGCGGCAGCACGGGATGAAACTCGTAAACGCGGCCGCGCAGGTTGGCCATGGAATCCGACGTGCCGAGCAGGTACTTGGCGGCCGTGGCGCCCAGCGCTACCACAACCTGCGGACGCACCACGCTCAACTGGCGCATCAGGAAGCCTCCGCAGGTGTCGCACTCGTCGCGCTCCGGCGTACGGTTCTGCGGGGGACGGCACTTGACCACGTTGGCGATGTACACCTGCTCGCGACTGATGCCCATGGCGTTGATCATGTTGTTCAGCAGTTGCCCGGCGCGGCCCACAAAGGGCTCGCCCTGCGCGTCTTCATCCGCGCCCGGACCTTCGCCGACGAACATGATGCGCGCCTGCGGATCTCCGACGCCGAAGACAAGGTTGGTACGGGTCGAGCCCAGACGGCAGCGCTGGCAGTCTCCGAGGTCGGCGCGGATTACCTTGAGCGCCGCGGGCTTATCGGCCAGCACGGCGGCCAGAATGGCGGGATCAGTCGGCGCAGCGGAGGAGGCGGCAGGTTCCGGCTGCGCGGCTACAACTTCATCCGCCGGCACGGCCAAGTCCTCGCGGGCAATGGCCTGCAGCCAGGCGGCGTCGGCAGGCACATCGCGGCGATACAAATCGTAAATTCCAAGCTCGCGGTAATAGCGCACGGCTTCGGCGACGGCGCGGCTGCTGGCTTCATCCAGAACTTTCGCCATCTAGCGCGTCACCTTCGGCGTCTTCTGCTGCGCGCGCAGGGATACGATGGCGTCGAGGATACGTCCGGCCATCTCCAACTTACTCATCTCGGGTATCTCAATATCGTCGTCGGCGGTGAGGATGCGGCCGGCGTTGCGGTCGCTATTAAAGCCAATGCCGGGGCGCGAAACGTCGTTGCAGACGATGGCGTCCAGATGCTTGCGCTGTAGCTTGCCGCGCGCGTGGGAGACAACATTTTCGGTCTCGGCGGCAAAGCCCACCAGCAACTGACCAGGAGTGCGCCGCGAACCCAGCTCGGCGAGGATGTCCGCGGTCGGGATCAGTTCCAATGTCAGTGCGCCCTCGCGCTTAATCTTCTGCGCGGAAGGTGCTGCCGGAGTGAAGTCGGCAACGGCGGCGGTCATGATGGTGATGCTGGAGTGGGCAAAGCGCGCCAGCATCGCCTCGCGCATCTCGGCCGTGGTCTCCACCGAGACGAACTCTTCCACCGTGGGAGAGGTCAACGACACCGGCCCACTGACGAGCGTCACGTGGGCGCCACGACGGCGGGCGGCCTCGGCTAGGGCGTAACCCATCTTGCCGCTGGAGCGGTTGCCCACAAAGCGCACCGGATCAATCGGTTCGAAGGTTGGGCCGGCGGAGATGAGCACGTGCTCGCCCTTCAAGTCCTGCGAATGGGCCACGCGGGCCAGCACGGCCTCCACAATCTCTTCGATATCGGCAAGACGTCCTTCGCCGGTCATGCCGCAGGCCAGATAACCGGAGCCGGGCTCGACGATGGTGACGCCACGCGCACGCAGAGTGGCAAGGTTCGCCTGCGTCGCCGGATGCCGCCACATGTTCACGTTCATCGCGGGAGCCACAATTACCGGCGCGGTGGTTGCCAGGTACAAGGTGCTGAGAAAATCTTCGGCAAGTCCATGCGCAAAGCGCGCCAGGGTGGCCGCCGTGGCCGGAGCCACCAGCAGCACGTCCGCCGACTGCGCCACGGAGATGTGCTCGACGGAGCTTTCGAGCGTGGCCGTGGAATCAGAATAGTTGGCGTCAGAATAGCCAGAATCAGACGAGTCGCGCTGCGCGAACATCTCCGTGATGACCTTCTCGCCGGTAAGCGCGGCAAAGGTCAGAGGGCGCACGAACTCCTGCGCCGCGGCGGTCATCACCACCTGCACGCGGAAGCCGCGATCCTGCAAGCGGCGCGCCAGCTCGGCGGCCTTGTAGGCGGCAATGCCTCCGGTCACTCCCAGTGCGATTTTCATGCGTTTGTCTTCCCTGCGGATTGGATGCGCGCGGGGGCTCCGTGGATGGACGCGACCATCCTTTTGGAGCCCGCGGTGCGGGCTAGGCCGCGCCGGACTCTGTTACCGGTGCGACAACCGGGATGGGCTTGAGTTCCCATTTCACCTTATCGGCCTGCACCTCCTGCTCGGCGATGCGGCAGGGCTTGGTGGAGCTGGTGACGACGAGCGGGGTGGCCCCGGACTGCAGTTGCCGCGCCCGCTGCGCGGCTACCAGGATGTAACGATAGTTGCTGTCAAATCCGCTGTAGAGTTCCACGTTGCTCCCCCTGTAAAAGTCATGCAGTTTTGTTGCGAAAGCTCTCAAGGATCGGTCCCAATGTGGGCCGTACATTTTCCAGCAGCCGGCTCTGGGCCAGCTTTGCCATCTGCACGTCCTCGCTGCGCTCCGGCGTCCGCCCTTCGGCCTTCAGGCGTTCGGTCTGAATGATCGCCTTCAGTGCGTCCACCGAATCGTTCAGCTGGTCGTTTACCAGAATGTAGTCGTATTCCGTGTATTTTTCAATCTCGCGGCTGGCCGTCTCCAGGCGCCGCTGGATGACCGCTTCGTCGGTCATGCGCTCGGCCGAACTGCGCCGCCGCAGACGCCGCTCGAGCTCCTGGCGAGTGGGCGGCAGGATGAAGATGCTGATGGCCGCGGGCAGCTTCTTCTGGATCTGCTCGGCGCCCTGCACATCAATGTCCAGCAGAAGGTCGTGGCCGCGGCCCTTGGCGTCCTCCAGAAAGCGCCAGGCCGTGCCGTAGTAGTTGCCGAAGACGTCGGCATACTCCAGGAACTCGCCGCGCTCGATCATGCGCTCGAAGACCTCCCGGCTGGTGTAGTAATACTCGCGGCCATTCTCCTCGCTGCCACGCGGCATGCGCGTGGTGTAGCTGACGGAGAACTCCAGCCGTTCGACGTTCGTGCGAATCTCATTGACCAGTGTGGATTTGCCACTGCCCGAGGGCGCGGAGATGATGAATACGGGTGTCATTCTACGTTTTGCACCTGTTCGCGTGATTTTTCAATGTCGCTCTTGAGCGCCAGCCCCAGCTCGGTGATGCGCGTTGCGTCGCCGGCCAGGCCCGTGGTCTTGCTGAGCATGGTGTTGGCCTCGCGGTTCATCTCCTGCAGCAGGAAGTCCATCTTCTTGCCAACTTCCGTGCCCTCGGCCAGCAGGGCCCGGAAGTGCTTGATGTGCGTCTGTAGGCGCACGATCTCCTCCTGCACGTCACTGCGCTCGGCCAGCAGCGCCGCCTCCTGCAAAAGGCGATCCGGCTCGGCCTTGCCATCCAGCAGTTCGTTCATGCGCTGGCGGATGCGTTCCAGGTGGGCGGCCAGGACGGTGCCACGGAGCTTTTCCACTTCGGACGTGTTGCGCTCCAACTGGTCCATGCGGGACTCCAGTTCGGCGCAAGTGTGGTTGCCCTCCAGCAGACGGTTGGCGTTCAGAAGGTCAATCAGCTCTCCGCCGGCAGCCAGCAGAGCCTCGCGAAGCGACTCTTCCTCCGGCATTTCACTGGAGGCCGAGAACACTCCATTCAGCCGGAAGATGCCGTTCAGGTCCGGCTCACCCTTTAGTCCCAACTCGTCGGCAAGATCGCGGAAGGCGTTCACGTAGCCCGCCACAAGCTCACGGTTGACGCTGACGCCAGTGGCGCCTGCGTATTCAAGCGAGAGCGAGAGCTCGACGTGGCCGCGGTGCAGCTTTTCCTTCACCATCTTGCGCAACTGCTGCTCAAACAGCTCGCTGCGCGCGGGCAGCCGAAGATGCAAATCGAGAAAGCGATGGTTCACGCTCTTGGCGGTAAAGGTGTAGGCCGTCTTGCCGTGCTCGCCCTTCACCTGGGCAAAGCCGGTCATGGAGAGAATCGTCATTGTCAGTCGCCGTCTTCTTCCTGGACGGCGGCGCGGGGAGCGTCGGCGTCCACAAATTGCAGGTCGTGCAGGCGGCGGTAGGTTCCCAGCCGCGACATCAACTCCTCGTGCGTGCCGATGTCGGCAATCGAGCCGCTTTCCAGCACGATGATGCGGTCGGCACGGCGCACCGTGGAAAGCCTGTGCGCGATGACGAAGACCGTGCGGTCGGCCATCAGGTTCTGTAACGCCGCCTGCACAAGGGCCTCGCTCTCACTGTCCAGGGCGCTCGTCGCTTCATCCAGAATCAGCACGGGAGCGTTCTTGAGCAGCGCCCGGGCGATGCTCAGCCGCTGGCGCTCGCCGCCGCTCAGGCGGTAGCCGCGCTCGCCGATCACGGTGTCGTAACCATTGGGCATGCGCAGGATGAAATCATGTGCCAGCGCCGCGTTGGCCGCGCGCTCCACCTCTGCCTGCGAAACGTGCGGCTGGCCGTAGGCGATGTTGTTGCGCACCGTGTCGTTGAAGAGCATCGTCTCCTGCGCCACAATGCCGATCTGCCCGCGCAGGGAGGCCAGCGAGACCTCGCGAATGTCATTGCCATCCACCAGGATGCGGCCGCCCGTCACGTCAAAAAAGCGCGGGATCAGGTGGACCAACGTGCTTTTGCCCGCGCCGCTGCCGCCCACAATGGCCAGCAGTTCGCCGGCCTTGACCTCCAGGTTGATACCGCTCAGCACCTCGCGGCATTCCACATCGTCACTGTAGTGGAAGCACACGTCCTCAAAGCGGATGGAGTCGTGGAAAGCGGGCAGCTTGCGCGCCAGGGCCTTCTCGCGAACCTCGTCCTTGGCATCCATAAAGCTGAAGACCGACTCCGAGGCGCCCATGGCTTGCTGGAAGCTGTTGTAAAACGTTGAGAACTTCCGCACCGGCTGGTAGAGGAGGATGGTCGCCGTGATGAAGGTCATGAACTGGCCCACCTTCATCGTTCCATGGCTGATGCTGTCACTACCGAGCTTGAGCAGAAGCGCCACGGCCACCGCTCCCAGCAGGTCCATCAGCGGGGAGCTGACGGCCATGGCCACCACGTAGCGCATGTTGGCCGAGAACAGACGCTTGGCCGCCGCCTTGAAACGCATGGTCTCCCAGAGCTCCATGCTGAAGGCCTTGACGATTCGGTTGCCGGTGATCGTCTCATGCAGGATGTTCTGAATCTCGGCCAGCTTGTCCTGCCCCTTGCGCGTGGTACTGCGCACCTGGCTGCCAATTTTGCGCGAGCTCATGATGATGACCGGCACAAAGATCAGAAGGATCCATGCCCGCTTGCCGCCCACGGCAATCACAAGCACCACGTTGAAGAGCAGGATGAAGAACTGCTGGAGGAATTCGGCCAGCACGCTCGACATGGCAAACTGCACCTTGTCAATGTCGTTGATGATGGCCGACACCAGCTTGCCCGTGGGATTGCGCTGGAAGAAGGCCGCCGAGCGCCGCAGCACGCTCTCGTAAATATCATTGCGCAGGTCGGTGACCAGTCCGAAGCCCGCGTAGTTCACCAGGTAGGTGCCCAGGTAGTCGAAGACTCCCTTTGTGAAGACCGAGACCACCAAGGCGAAGGCCACCATCGTCCACGGATCGTGCAGACGCGCCGGGACGAACTGGTCCAGGTAGACGATGTAATGGGTGCGGGGAATCTTGAAGAGAGTCAGCCGGCCGCCGGCATCGCCGCTGGCGCTGAAAACGTGGTCGAAGATCGGGCTTAGAAGCGCTACGCGGAAGGCCTCCAGCAGCCCCACCATGGCAAACAGCGCCACGCTGACCAACAGTTGCAGCCAGTAAGGGCGCACATACCACAGCAGGCGGATCAGTCTTCGCATATGGCACCCGCGCGGCAGGCCAGCATCGTGATGGGATTCAGTGGGGTCAAGCTTTGATTTTACTGGAAGCCGCGGCCCGAGGACAGTTCACCCATCACAGCCACCAGCTCGCCGGCATCACCCGAGAGGGAGCTCCCAGCCGCCGATTCCGCCTTAGCGAGGGCTGTCGCGGTGTTCGACCTTGACCCGGTAGCCCTGCTTGGCAAGCAGCTTCTTGAACTCCTCGGCCAAAAACACCGAGCGGTGCTGGCCGCCGGTGCAGCCAAAGGCAATCGTCAGGTAGCTCTTCCCCTCCGCCACATAATGCGGCAGCAGGAACTTCAGAAGGTCCATCGTCCGGGTGATGAACTCCTGCGTCTGCGGAAACGACCGGATGTACTTGGCTACCTTCGGATTACGGCCCGTGTAGGGACGAAACTCCGGGATGAAGTGCGGATTGGGCAAGAAGCGCACGTCGAAGACCAGGTCCGCGCTCTCCGGAACGCCGTTCTTGAAGCCGAAGCTCAGGGTCGAGATCAGAAGGGGCTGCCGCGCGTCGCTCGTAGTCTTGAAGAGCTCCACCAGGTGGGCGCGCAGCTCGTGGACGTTGAATTGCGAGGTGTCAATCTCCAGGTCGGCGATGTTGCGGATCGGCTCCAGGCGGCGGCGCTCGTTGCGCAGCGAACTGACCACACTGGAGGCTCCTCCGAGGGGGTGCGGACGGCGGGTCTCACTGAAGCGGCGCACCAACACTTTGTCGCTGGTATCCAGGTAAATCAAGGTCACGTCCAGCCGCTTTTTTATGCCGGCGATGATGGCAGGCAACTGCTCCAGACGGCTGCCCTCGCGGATGTCCACCACGATGGCCGCGTTGCGGTTGTCGCGCGCGTCCTCCACCAGTTGCGCAAAGCTCGGGATAAGCTCGGCCGGAAGGTTGTCCACGCAGTAGTAGCCCATGTCCTCAAAGACCTTGAGGGCGGTGATTTTGCCGCTGCCGCTGAGGCCGGTAATCATCACCAGCCGGGCGCGGGGAGCATCCTCCTGCGCCGCTGCCGGATGCACCGGCTCGGGCACCGGCTTCGCAACCGCTTTGCGCTTCTTACCTGCCATAGCCGTAACTTTATCAGCAGAGCGCTTGGCCGACAAACCACCTTCGGGCCAAATGCGTCGCGCGGCCCGTGCGCTTCGCCTCGCGGACCAAACGACTCGCACAACAAAACGGGCGGCCCCGTTGGCCGCCCGCCCGTTCACTCCGATTGCCCTAATAGGATTAAGGCACTTCGATCAGCTCCAGCTTGCCGTCCTTGCGGCGATGCAGCACGCGCAGGTCGCCCTTCTTATCACGGAACACCAGCACTCCGCGGTCACGGAACTCACACTCCTTGACCGCCTCCTCGATGGTCATGGGCTGCACGGCCACCGCGTCCTGGCTCTTCACCAGGTGCGCCTCGCTCATCTTGGCGCGGGCCGGGAAGCGATGCACCACCACCGGCACCTCGGTCACGTTGGGCGTGCGCTGCACCTTAACAGGCGCCTCCACCTCGTCGGGCGCGGCCTTCCAGGCGGGCTTCACGCCGCGCTTGGTGTCACGCTTGCGGGTGTTCAGCTTGAGCGCCTGCTTCTCAATGTGCTCGAGCGCCTCGTCAA
>Ga0181519_10002498_pt1 | contig 15639 bp, 15 predicted proteins | sample PEATcosm2014_Bin_26_FD_121102 | JGI IMG/M metagenome (GOLD analysis project Ga0181519, IMG submission 121102) | Peatland microbial communities from MTU Mesocosm Facility, Houghton, MI, USA - PEATcosm2014_Bin02_10_metaG | ecosystem: Environmental > Terrestrial > Soil > Wetlands > Peat | place...
GCGAGGACGAAGCCGCAGAACTGACTGCCGACGTCGCCCATGAAGATGCGCGCGCGCGGAAAGTTGAACGGCAGGAAACCGGCGATGCCGGCGGCCAGCAGCAGGGCGGCGAAATAGACGAACCAGCCGGCCTGCGACTCGGCAATGACGGCGAGGAAGGCACAGGCCACCAGCGCGGTGCCGGCGGCCAAGCCGTTCAGCCCGTCGATGAAATTCATCGCGTTGGTGGCGAACAGAATCCAGGCCACGGTCACCGCCGCGCCGCCCAGCCAGCCAATGTCCACCGCGCCCACGAAGGGCACCCGGAACACCTCGACAAACAGCCCGCTGCCCACCGCCGCCAGCGCGGCCGCCACCTGGGCCGCCAGCTTCACGGCGAACGGCCAGTCGCGCAGATCGTCCACGAAACCGACCACCGCGATGGCGACCGCGGCCAGGATGACGCCCCGGAAATACGGGTCGGCAAGCCGGGCGAACGAGGCAAAACCATACAAAATGGAAACGCCGAGCAGGAAGGCGACCACGATGCCCACCCCGCCGCCACGCGGCGTCGGCACGGCATGGGCGGAGCGGTCGTTCGGCAGGTCCATCACCCGCACGTTGACCATGGCCCGCACCACCAGCGCGGAAACCAGGGCGATAACGGCGGCGAAGGTCAGATGATGAAACAGGGCCAGAAACGTCATGACTCCCCCGGTTTAGCCGCCCCGGGGCAGCGAGGGAAGGAAGTGCAGCCCTGTCGTTCAGTACTGGCGGAACAGCGCCACCAGCCTGCCCTGCACCTTCACCCGGTCGGCCGGGAAGATGCGGGTTTCGAACGTCTTGTTGGCCGGCTCCAGCGCGATCGAGTTGCCGCCGCGCCGGCGCAGCCGCTTCAGCGTCACCTCGGTGTCGTCGATCAGCGCCACCACGATCTGGCCGGTCTCGGCCGTCTCGCCCTTGCGGATGATGACGGTGTCGCCGTCCAGGATCCCGGCCTCGATCATCGATTCGCCGGCAACCTCCAGCGCGAAATGCTCACCGCTGCCCAGGATTGCCATCGGCACCTCGATATGCGTGCCGTTGTCGCGCAGGGCCTCGATCGGCAAGCCGGCGGCGATGCGGCCATACAGCGGCAATTGCACCGCCCCCGCCTCGTTCGCCGCCCGCACTCCGGCCAACCGGCCGGTGAAGTTGCCGTGGATGACGTTGGGGGCGAAGCCGGGGACCTCTTCCTCCGTCCCCGCCACCATCGCGCCTTGCGGCGTCATCGCGTCGGGCAGGCGCACCACCTCCAACGCCCGTGCCCGGTGGTGGCGGCGGCGCAGAAAGCCGCGTTCCTCCAGCGCCGAAATCAGCCGGTGGATGCCCGACTTCGACTTCAGCTGAAGCGCTTCCTTCATCTCCTCGAAACTGGGCGAGAAACCGGTGGTTGTCAGATGTCGCTCGATGAAGATGAGCAGCTCGTGTTGCTTGCGCGTCAGCATGCGGGTCGACTCCCCAGGAACGCCGTCACCATCGTGGGCAAGATGGAACAAACCGGCAACTGACCGGATGTTCTATATAAGTTCCCGTGATCGCGTCAAGCGCTTGTCTCGGCGCCGGGCGGCGACGCTACAGGCCCAGCGTATCCAGCCGGATGACCGGCACCATCGCCCCCGCCGGCAGCGCCAGAGCATGAGGCGGGCGCAGGATGAGCGCGTCGGCCCGGGTCAGCAGGCGCAGCATGGCCGAATCCTGGCGCGGGAAGGCGGTGACCGCCAGCGTCCCGTCCTCACCCAACGCGAGGGTGGCGCGCAGGTGGTCGGCGCGGGCGTCGTTGGCGGCCAGCGGGGCGGCCAGCGCGGCCTGCACCACCGGCGCCGGCTCGCCGGGCAGGCCGGACAGGCGCCCGATCGCCGGCAGCAGGAACACGATGCCGCAGACCAGCGAGGATACCGGGTTGCCGGGCAGCCCGATCATCGGCACATCGCCCAGCCGGCCGTGGATCACCGGCTTGCCCGGGCGCATGGCGACGGTCCAGAAATCCACCTCCAGCCCGCGCTCGCCGAGCGCCGATTGCACAAGGTCGTGCTCGCCCACGCTGGCCCCGCCGGTGGTCACCAACATGTCCATGCCGCGCGCGGCATCGGCCGCCGCCGCCAGCGCGGCGCGGTCGTCCAGCGCTACCGGCAGCACCACCGGTTCGCCGCCGCAGGCCCGCACCAGGGCCGCCAGGGCGTGCGAATTGGAACTGACGATGCCGCCGGGTGGGATGGGATCGCCGGGTAGGGCGATCTCGTCGCCCGTCGCGAGAATCGCCACGCGGGGTCGCCGGTGCACCAGGACCCACGGGTGATCTCCCGCCGCGATCAGGCCAATATCTCTTGAATTCAGCAACTTGCCAACCGGAACCAAGACATCGCCGGAGGTGAAATCCTGCCCGGCGCGGCGAATCCAGCGACCCGGCGTGACCGCTTCCTTCACCGTCACGCGGGCGCCGTCGCGCTCCGCGTCCTCCACCAGCAGCACGGCGTCCGCGCCCGCCGGCATGATGCTGCCGGTGAAGATGGACAACGCCTCGCCCGGGCGCAGCGTGCCCTCCCAGGGATGTCCCGCCGGGGCACTGCCGACCACGGTGAGCGTCGCACCCGGCGATCCGTCGGATGCGTCCAGGGCATAACCATCCATCGCCGAAACATCGCGCGGCGGCTGGGTCAGGCGGGCCGCCACCGGCGCCGCCGTCACCCGCCGCCAGGCTTCGGCCAGCCCGACCACCTCGGCGGCGGTGGGGCCGAGCGGAGCCAGAATGCGGGCGCGCGCCTCCTCGAGGCTGATCATGCCGCTAGTCCTGCCGGAACGTGCCGGACTTGCCGCCCGACTTGGCCACCACCCGCAGCGCCTCGATGCGCATGCCGCGATCCACCGCCTTGCACATGTCGTAGACCGTCAGAGCCGCCACCGAGGCGGCGGTCAGCGCCTCCATCTCCACCCCGGTCCGCCCGGTGGTCTCGACCGTCGCCTCGATCGCCACCGCGTCGTCGCCCTCGGGGCCGAGCTCCACCCGCACCGACGTCAGCGGCAGCGGGTGGCACAGCGGGATCAGCTCGGCGGTGCGCTTGGCGCCCATGATGCCGGCCAGCCGGGCCACTCCGAGCACATCGCCCTTGGCGGCGCCGCCGGCGCGGATCATCGCCAGCGTCTCCGGCCGCATCACCACGCGCACCCGCGCGGTGGCGGCGCGCCGGGTTTCCGGTTTGCCGCCCACATCCACCATGACGGCCTGGCCGGCGGCGTCGAAATGGGTGAAGGCGGCGGTCACGGCGCGATCCCGAGCAGCGTCCGGGTGGCCGCGGTCACGTCATGCTCGCGCATCAGGGCCTCGCCGACCAGGAAAGCGCCGACGCCGAGCCCGACCAGCCGGCGCAAGTCGTCGTGGCAGCGCAGGCCGCTCTCGGCAACCAGGAAACGGTCCGGCGGCACTTGCAGCGCGAGCGTCTCGGTGACCGACACATCGGTCCGCAAGGTCTTGAGATTGCGGTTGTTGATGCCGATCAGCTTGGTCTGCAACCCGAGCGCGCGATCGAGTTCGCGGCGGTCGTGCACCTCGGCCAGCACATCCATGTCGAGCGACCGCGCCAGCGCCTCCAGCTCCACGGCCTGCTCGTCGGTCAGGGCCGCCAGGATGATCAGGACGCAGTCCGCGCCCAGCGCCCGGCTTTCGTAGACCTGCCAGGGATCGAGGACGAAATCCTTGCGCAGCACGGGCAGCCCGACGGCCTCGCGGGCGGCCTTGAGGTGGTCGGGGTGGCCCTGGAAGAACGGCGCGTCGGTCAGCACCGACAGACAGGTGGCGCCGCCCTCCTGGTACGCCCGGGCCAGCGCGGCGGGATCGAAGTCGGCGCGGATCAGCCCGCCCGAGGGCGACGCCTTCTTGATCTCGGCGATCAATCCGAGCCGCCCCTCCGCCACCGCCTGCATCAGCGCGGCGCCGAAGCCGCGCGGCGGATCGGTATGGACACTGGCGTGGGCGCGGGCGCGCATCGCCTCCAGTCCGGTCAGCGCCTTGCGCCGCGCCACATCGGCGCGGGTCTCGGCGCAGATCCGCCGCAGCGCGTCGCTTTCGATCATGGTTGCAGGCCCGGTCATGCGGTCTCCCGTCGTAGCGTCTCCAGCGCGGCCAGCGCCGCGCCGCGGTCGAGCGAGGCGGCGGCGAGCGCCACGCCCGCGGGCAAATCGCCGACCCGGCCCGCGACGATGAGGCCGGCGGCGGCGTTCAGCAGCACCGTGTCGCGATAGGGTCCGGCCGCGCCCTGCAGCAGGGCGAGCAGGGCCGCGGCATTCACCGCGGCGTCGCCGCCGCGGATGGCGCCAACCGGCGCGCGAGGCAGGCCGGCCTGTTCCGGGCTCACGGTGAACTCGCGGATGACACCCTCGCGCAGTTCCACCACCTGGCTCTCGCCGGCCACGGTCAGTTCGTCCAGGCCCTGGCCGTGCACCAGCCAGCAGCACTCGGTGCCCAGCGAGGCCAGGGTTTCGACCATCGGGCGCGCCCAGGCCGGGTCGAACACACCGGTAAGCTGGCGCCGCACCTCGGCCGGATTGGCCAGCGGTCCCAGCAGGTTGAAGATGGTGCGGGTGCCCAGCTCGACTCGCGGGCCGGCGGCATGGCGCAGCGCCGCGTGGTGGCGCGGGGCGAACAGAAAGGCGCAATGGGCGGCGCGCAGGATGCCGGGCAGCCGGTCGAGCGCCACGTCGACGTTCACCCCGAGCGCGGTCAGCACGTCGGCCCCGCCGGTGCGCGAGGACAGCGCCCGATTGCCGTGCTTGGCCACCGGCACTTCCAGCCCGGCCAGCACGAAGGTGACGGCGGTGGAGACGTTCAGCGTGCCGGCGTTGTCCCCGCCGGTGCCGCAGACGTCGATCGCGCCCGCCGGCGCCTCCACCCGGGTCATCCGGGACCGCATGGCGCGCACCGCGCCGGTGATCTCCGCCACCGTTTCGCCGCGCACCCGCATGGCCATGAGCAGACCCGCAATCTGCGCCGGCGTCGCCTCGCCGGACATGATCACGCCAAAGGCCGCCTCGGATTCCGCGACGGTCAGGGTTTCGCCCGTGGCAAGGCTGGCGAGGACGGTTTTCAGGTTGACGGACAAATCGGGCTCCGGCGGGCGTCAGGCGGCGCGGACGGAAGCGGGCGCGTTGCTGCCGCGGGCGATCGCCAGGAAATTGCCGAGGATGCGGTGGCCGTGCTCGCTGGCGATGCTCTCCGGGTGGAACTGCACCCCGAACACCGGCAGGGTGCGGTGGCGCAGGCCCATGATGATCCCGTCGGCGGTGCGCGCGGTCTCCGCCAGCAAAGGGGGCAGCGTGTCGCGGCGGACCACCAGGCTGTGGTAGCGGGTGGCCTGGAACGGGCTCGGCACGGCGGAGAAGATGTCGGTGCCGTCGTGCAGCACCGGCGTCACCTTGCCGTGCATCGGCGCCGGCGCGCGCACCACCTCACCGCCGAAGGCCTGGCCGATCGCCTGGTGGCCGAGGCACACGCCCAGGATGGCGATCCGCCCGGCGGCGGCGGCGATCAGGTCGAGGCAGATGCCGGCCTCGTTCGGCGTGCACGGCCCCGGCGACAGCACGATCGCCTCCGGCGCCAGCGCCAGCGCCTCGGCCACGCTCAGCCGGTCGTTGCGGCGCACCTCGCAGCGCGCGCCCAGATCGCCGAGGAAGTGGACGAGATTGAAGGTGAAACTGTCGTAGTTGTCGATCAACAGGATCATGGCGGTATCCTGCACGGCGATGGTCCGACGGTCAAACGGGTTGAGGCGCCGCCCCCTACCCTCCCTTGCCCGCCGCGAAGCGCACCGCTTCCTCGGCGGCGCGCATCAGCGCCTGCGCCTTCTGCCGGGTTTCCTCGTATTCGGCCTGCGGGTCGGAATCGGCGACGATGCCGGCGCCGGCCTGCACATACATGGTGCCGTCCTTCACCACCGCCGTGCGCAGCCCGATGCAGGTGTCCATCGTGCCGTTGGCGGCGAAGTAGCCGATGCAGCCGGCGTAGATGCCGCGTCGGGTGGGCTCCAGCTCCTCGATGATCTCCATCGCGCGCACCTTGGGCGCCCCGGTCAGCGTGCCCGCCGGGAACCCGGCGGCCAGCGCGTCGATGGCGTCCAGCCCCTCGCGCAACGTCCCCTGCACATCCGAGGCGATGTGCATGACATGGCTGAACCGCTCGATGGCGAAGCTCTCGGTCACCCGCACCGAGCCAAGTTCCGCCACCCGACCGACGTCGTTGCGGCCGAGGTCGAGCAGCATCAGGTGCTCGGCGCGTTCCTTCGGGTCGGCGAGCAGTTCGGCGGCCAGGATCTGGTCTTCCGCGTGGGTCGCGCCGCGGCGGCGGGTACCCGCGAGCGGGCGGATCGTCACCGTGCCGTCGCGCAGACGAACGAGGATCTCCGGGCTGGACCCCACCACGGCGAAGCCGCCGAAATCGAGAAAGAACAGGAAGGGCGCCGGGCTGATCCGCCGCAGCGCCCGGTACAGGGAAAACGGCGGCAGCGCGAACGGCACCGAAAACCGCTGGCTCGGCACGATCTGAAACGCGTCGCCGGCGAGGATGTATTCCTTGGCCCGTTCCACCGCCGCGATGAAGCCCTCGCGGGTGAAGTTCGACTGCGGCGACGGCAGCGGCGGCAGGCTCACCGGCGGGGCGGCCAGTGGCAGCGGCCGGGCCAGCGCCGCCTCGGCCGCGTCCAGCGCGGCCTGCGCGGCGGTCCACGCCGCCTCGGCCGACCGCCCGTCGCGTGGGTACACCGGGGCGGCGACCGTCAGCAGGTCGGTGACGTTGTCGAACACGGCGTACAGGGTCGGCCGCGCCAGCAGCGCCTCCGGCACGTCGATGCTGGCCTGGTTCTTTTCGGGCAGGCGCTCGATCTGGCGCACCATGTCGTAGCCGAGGTAGCCGATCAGCCCGCCGCACATCGGCGGCATCCCTTCCGGCAGCGTCATGCGGCTTTCGGCCACCACCGCGCGCAGGCTGTCCAGCGCCGGCCGCGCGTCCGCGGCGAAGGCATAGGGCGCCGACAGGGCGTCCCGGTTCAGCTCCGCCCGGCCGTCGCGGCAGCGCCATACCAGGTCGGGTTGCAGGCCGATGATGGAATAGCGGCCACGGCTGGCGCCGCCCTCCACGCTTTCCAGCAGGAACGTGTTGGGCTTGCCGTGCGCCAGCTTGAGGAAGGCCGCCACCGGCGTGTCGAGGTCCGCCACCGCCCGCCGCCACAGCAGATGCCCGCGCCCCTGCTCGTAGTCCTGCCGGAACTCGGCGAAGCCGGGGGTGGGGACGGCATCCATGAAACGGGTTCCCTTGCTGGCGGCGCGGCGTCAGTCGGACTGGGTCAGCGAATTGAGCACGGGTCGGTTTATCCGTGGATGGGCATGCTCGCGGACGGTGCTGGTGAACACGTTTTCCATGTCGTCGCCGATCGCCTGGGTCAGAGCGTCACGGACCCGGCCGTAGCCGATCGGATCGCTGGCCGGGTCGGGCGTCTGCACCTCGACCAGGGCTGCGACCAGGAAGCCGTCGGCGGTTTCCACCATGGTGGGCTCGCCGGGCTTCAGGCTGAACAGCGGGGTGACCAGCTGAAACGGCACGCCCGCGGTGGGGGTGGCGCGGCCGGCCGGCGCCAGGCGCTGCACCGGCAGTCCCGCGGCGGCACCCGCCAGGGTCGCGCCGCTCTTCACCACGGTGAGAATCCGCGCCGCCGCCTCTTCCTGCGTGTGGCGGATGGCGTCGTGCGTCCAGTCGGCGCGCACGCGGTCCGCCACCTCGGCGAAGGGTTTCGGCGCGGGCGGGATGATGTCTTCCACCGTGACCGCGAAATAGTCGGGGCTGCCGCCCTTGGGGTCGGCCTGGGTCAGCCGCGGCGGGTCGCCCGGCTTCATCTGGAAAGCCGCCTGGATCACCGCGGTGCGCAGTTCGTCGCTGCCCGGGATGGGCGCCGGCTGGCCCGCCGTCGTGATGCCCTGCGCGTCCAGCGTGCCGGTGACGGCGACCAGCCCGAGGTCGCCCGGCAGGTTGTCCAGCGTGACCCCGCCGGACAGCAGGTCTTCGATCTTGTTGGCATGGTCGTAGATCAGGTCCGACGCCTTGTCCGCGATCACCCGGGCGCGCAGCTCGTCCCGCGCCGCCTCGAACGTCCTGGTCGTGCCGGCGGTGACGTTGGTCACCTTCAGCACATACCAGCCGAGCGCGGTTTGCAGCGGCGGGGCGACGGCGTCCGGCGGCGCGGCGAACACCGCCTCGGCCAGTTCGGGCGAGGGAATCTGTTCGCGGGTGGAATCGGCCAGATCGACCGGCGTGCCGCCCGCGCTGGTGGCGGCGGCCTGGATGGCGGCCCAGTCGGCTCCGCTCTGCCACTGCGCCGCCAGCGCCCTGGCTTTCGCCTCGTCGGACAGCAGCACCACCTCGGCGCTGCGCTTCTCCGGCAGGTCGTAGCCGGCCTTGGCCTGTTCGTACGCGCCGCGCAGGTCCTCGTCGGTCACCTGGATGTCGCCGGCCACCGACGCGGGCGACAGCAGCACCGCCTTGATGCGGCGCATCTCGGGAGTCTCGTAGAGGTCCGTGTGGGTCTCGTACCAGCGGGTGAGCTGCGCCTCGGTGGGCGCGGGCGGCGCCGGCGCGGCGGCGAAGGGCAGATAGACCGCGTCGGCGACCCGCTTCTCCTGCTGGAAGGCATAGACCTCGCGGGTCAGCACGTCGGGGGCGACGGCGCCGGCGTGGATCGTCTCCAGGATCTGGCGGTTCAGGATGTCCACCCGCAGCAGCGCCAGGAAGCGGGTCTCGGTCAGGTTGTTGTTGGACAGCGTCCGCTCGAACACGGCACGGTCGAACTGGCCGCTGGGGCCGCGGAAGGCGGGTATCGCGAAGGTCGCCAGGCGCACCACCTCGTCCGGCACGGTGAGCCCCATCGCTTCCGCGGCCTGGGTCAGCGCGGACCCGGTAATCAACCGGCTCAGCGCCTGTTCGGCGACGGCGCGTTTGATCTCGGGCGTCGGTTCGGCGTTGCCGCCGAAGGTGCGCATGGCCTGGGTGAGCTGACGGCGATAGGCGTCCTGCAGCTCCGGCATTTCGATCCGGTGGTTGGCGACGGTGGCCACCGAGGTATCGGAAAAGCCGCCGGTGATCAGGCGCAGGATGTCGCTGCCGACACCCCAGGCGACGAACAGAGCCACGAGAAATGCGAAGAACAGGCGCGCTGGCCACGTGTTGAGGCCGCCGCGGAGCATTGCAAGCATAGGGGGTCCCACGAAAAAGCGCCGCACCATAGGTCGGCGCCCCTTGGTTTGCCAGCCTCCCTACGGTAGGACCACACACTCCCACCGCGGATCAGGACAAAAATGCGCCAGCTCATCGCCGGAAACTGGAAAATGAACGGCTTACTGGCCGAAGCGATGGCGTTGAGCAAGCACGTCGCCGCTGGCGCCGGGGGGCTGCCCTGCGATCTGCTGGTCTGCCCGCCCGCCACCGTCATCCGCCCGGTGGCCGGCGCGCTCGCCGGCACGTCGGTCGCGGTCGGCGGGCAGAACTGCCACTTCGCCGCCGGCGGCGCCCATACCGGCGACATCGCCGCCGCCATGCTGCGTGATGCCGGCGCCAGCTGGGTGATCCTCGGCCATTCCGAGCGCCGCCACGACCATGCCGAGACCGATGCCGAGGTCGCCGCCAAGGTCGCCGCCGCCGTCGCGGCCGGGCTCGCGCCCATCGTCTGCGTCGGCGAGACCGAGGCCGAGCGCCTGGCCGGACGGCAGGAAGCCGTGGTGGGCGGGCAGCTTGCCGGCTCGCTGCCCCGGGACTTCGCCGGCGTGGTGGCCTACGAGCCGGTGTGGGCGATCGGCACCGGCCGCACGCCGACCGAGGCGGATGTCGCCGCCATGCACGGTTTCATCCGGGCCACCCTGCTGCGCCAACTGGGCGCGGCGGGACGGGGCGTACGCATCCTCTATGGTGGCTCGGTGAAGCCGTCCAACGCGGGCCTGCTGCTGGCGCTGCCGGAGGTTGGCGGCGCCCTGGTGGGCGGCGCCAGCCTGGTTGGCGCCGATTTTCTCGCCATCGCCCGCGCCGCGGCCGCCGGGTGAGCAGCCTCCACTTTCTTTTCCTGGCCTGCACGGCTAGAAGGCCGGCTCTTCCGGGGATGACCCCCGGCGAGGAATGTTCATGATCGCCGTGCTGCTCATTACCCACCTGTTCGTGACGCTCGCCCTGATCGGGGTCGTGCTGATCCAGCGCAGCGAGGGCGGTGGGCTGGGCATCGGCAGCTCGCAGGGCATGGGCGCCTTCATGAGCGGCCGGGGCACCGCCAACCTGCTCACCCGCACCACCGCCGTGCTGGCGGCGGCCTTCTTCGGCCTCTCGCTGGCACTGGCGATGCTGAACAAGGGCACCGCCGTGCAGCGCTCCGTCCTCGACCTGAACCCGCCCGCCGGCAGAACCGCACCGGTCGTGCCGGCGGCTCCCGGTGGCATCGTCCCCGGCAGTTCCGGTCCCGCCACCACCGCGCCGACCCCGGCCGCCCCCGTCGCGCCCGCTCCGGCGCCCGGCGGCCCCACGGTTCCAACCCACTGACTCTCACCGAGCCGGCAAGGCGTGCGCCGGGCGCACGCCTCCCATTTGCGCCCGACCGCCGAACACCGTTTCCGCCGACTCGGTCCTGCCGCTACACTGGCCTCCCATGACGCGGTTTGTTTTCATTACCGGCGGCGTGGTCTCATCGCTCGGCAAAGGCATCGCATCGGCCGCCCTTGGCGCGCTGCTGCAGGCCCGTGGCTATTCGGTGCGGCTGCGCAAGCTCGACCCCTACCTCAACGTCGATCCGGGCACCATGAGCCCGCTACAGCACGGCGAGGTGTTCGTCACCGACGACGGGGCCGAGACCGACCTCGACCTCGGCCACTACGAGCGCTTCACCGGCGTGCACGGCAGCCGCTCCGACAACGCAACCACCGGACGCATCTACTCCGACGTGATCGCCCGCGAGCGCCGTGGCGACTACCTCGGCGCCACCGTCCAGGTGATCCCGCACATCACCGACGCCATCAAGGATGCGATCAGCCGCGACCTCGCCGATCTGGACGGGCGGGCAGCCGATTTCGTCCTGGTCGAGATCGGCGGCACCGTCGGCGACATCGAAAGCCTGCCGTTCCTGGAAGCCATCCGCCAGCTTGGCAACGACCTCGGCCCCGAGCAGGTGATGTTCGTGCACCTGACCCTGGTGCCCTGGATTCCCAGTGCCGGCGAGCTCAAGACCAAGCCCACCCAGCACTCGGTCAAGGAACTGCTGAACGTCGGCATCCAGGCCGACATGCTGATCTGCCGCTGCGACCGGCCGATCCCGCCCAACGAACGCCGCAAGATCGCCCTGTTCTGCAACGTCCGCCCTGAGGCGGTAATCGCCGCGCTGGACGTCGACACCATCTACCAGGTGCCGATCAGCTACCACGCCGAGGGGATCGACCGCGAAGTGCTGCGCCACTTCGGCCTGCCCTTCGATGTCGAGCCCGACCTCGCGGTCTGGCGGCGCATCGTCGAGACCGTTCGCGCGCCGGAAGGCGAGGTCAAGATCGCGGTGGTCGGCAAGTACACCCACCTGCTCGACAGCTACAAATCGCTCGCCGAGGCGCTCGCCCACGGCGGCATCGCCAACCGGGTGCGGGTGAAGCTCGACTGGGTGGACAGCGAGATCTTCGAGAAACCGGGCACGGTGGCGCGGCTGGAAGGCGTGCACGGCATCCTGGTGCCCGGCGGCTTCGGCGAGCGCGGCACCGAAGGCAAGATCGAGGCGGTGCGCTTCGCCCGCGAACGCGCCGTGCCCTTCCTCGGCATCTGCTTCGGCATGCAGATGGCGGTGATCGAATGCGCCCGCCATCTCGCCGACCTCCCGCACGCGTCTTCCTCGGAGTTCGGCCCCTGCGAGGACGCGGTGGTCGGACTGCTGACGGAATGGGCCCACGGCAACGAAATCGAACGCCGCAGCGAAGGCGGCGACCTCGGCGGGACGATGCGACTGGGCGCCTTCCCCGCCATGTTGGCGCCCGGCTCCCTGGTCAGCGCGACCTACGACGGGGCACATGAGATCGGCGAACGGCACCGCCATCGCTACGAGGTGAATATCCGTTACAAGGAACGGCTGGAAGCCGCGGGGATGTGCTTCTCCGGCATGTCGCCCGATGGGGTGCTGCCGGAAATCGTGGAATACCCCGGGCATCCCTGGTTCATCGGCGTGCAGTTCCACCCGGAACTGAAGTCGAAACCGTTCGCGCCGCACCCGCTGTTCCGCGGCTTCATCGCCGCGGCCGTACGGCAGATGCGATTGGTCTAGCCGCCCCTGTGCGGTCATCGCCACGCGAGGAATTCGCGCGAGGGGTTGAGATGTCAAAGGCCATTACGTGGTACCGAGGCGTCGGCGAGGATCGCGGCCCGACCGAGGCGAACTGGGACGGGTGGCTGTGGTTAACCACCGATCCTTCGCACGCTTGCATTTTTGGCGATGCGTGGGAGATGGCTATTACTGGCGGCACGCGCACCACGCGCATTGACGCCACCCGGTGGAGCGGAGGCGCCTTCGCTCGGCACGTGCGACTGTATGCCAGGGCCGCCAAGCTGGCCGCCAAGGGCTTCGGCCTCGTCGTGGTCAAGGGGTGGGAGGGTAATGGCGTCTGTGGGCTGGCGTTGCCTTCGGCAATCGATAAAGTGGAGTGCGTTCAAAGGGCCGATCTTGCGGAGTAATTTTACCGTCGGTTTTCGGTTCACCGCGCCGGACGGCTGCCGGCATGAGAGGCGAGCCAGCGGACGTTGACGCGCAGCCCCCTTCTGGAGTCCTGGGCATGGCGATCGTGCGGGTCGGCGGCATCGATATCGGCAACGATCTGCCCTTTGTGCTGATCGCCGGTCCGTGCCAGATCGAGAGTCTCGCCCACGCGCTCGAAGTCGCGGCCGTGCTCGACGAGATCTGCGGCGGCCTTGGCATCCCCTGGATCTACAAGTCGAGTTACGACAAGGCCAACCGCACTTCCGCCACCGCCGCGCGCGGCGTCGGCATGGCGGCGGGGCTCGCCATCCTGGCCCAGGTGCGCGAGCGCCTGGGCTGCCCGGTGCTGACCGACGTGCACGACGTTGCCCATTGCGCGCCGGCGGCCGAGGTCGTCGACGTGCTGCAAATCCCCGCCTTCCTGTGCCGCCAGACCGACCTGCTGGTGGCCGCCGGCGAGACCGGACGGGCGGTGAACGTAAAGAAAGGCCAGTTCCTGGCGCCCTGGGACATGGCCCACGTCGCCGCCAAGATTGCTGCCACGGGGAATCAAAACATTCTGTTGACCGAACGCGGCGCCAGCTTCGGCTACAACACCCTGGTGACCGATTTCCGCGCCCTGCCCATCATGGCCCGTACCGGCTACCCGGTGGTGTTCGACGCCACCCACTCCGTGCAGCAGCCCGGCGGTCAGGGCAGCGCCTCGGGCGGGCAGCGGGAATTCGCCCCGGTGCTGGCCCGCGCCGCACTGGCGGTCGGGGTGGCGGCGCTGTTCATCGAAACCCATCCCGATCCCGACCACGCGCCCTCCGACGGGCCGAACATGATCGCGCTCCGTGACATGCCGGCCCTGCTGGCGGGGCTGCGCGCATTCGACATCCTGGCAAAGAGAGACTGACATGACCCTCACCCGCCGCCTGGCGATCGCCAGCGTTCCCGCCCTGGTCGGGTTGCCGGCGCTCGCCCAGACCGCCGCCCCCAGAGACCTGCAGATCATCGACCGCCGGATCGGCTTCGGCGAGATCGCCGCCGCCCGCCGGACCGTCGTCGTCCATTACACGGGCTGGCTGTTCGACCCCGCCGCCCCCGGCAACAAGGGCTTCCAGTTCGACAACTCGCGCAGCCGCGGCGAGCCCCTGTCCTTCCAGCTCGGGGTCGGCAAGGTGATCCTCGGCTGGGACCAGGGGATCGCCGGCATGAAGGTCGGCGGGGTGCGCACGCTGGTGATCCCGCCCGATCTTGCCTATGGCGGTCGTGGCGCCGGCGGCGTCATCCCGCCCAACGCCACCTTGATATTCGATGTCGAACTGGTCGGCGTGCGCTGATCTCCCGAACAGCGCGGAAGGCAGCAGAACCGGGCCGCGACCGCCCCGGTACTACCCAGCGGTGGCGTGCAACAGTCTGGAGCGCTCCGCATGAGTGCCATCATTGACGTCATCGCCCGCGAAATCCTCGACAGCCGCGGCAATCCCACCATCGAGGTGGACGTCGAGCTGGAGAGCGGCGCCAGCGGCCGCGCCGCGGTGCCCTCCGGCGCTTCCACCGGCACCCACGAAGCGGTCGAGCTGCGCGACGACGACCTGCAACGCTTCGGCGGCAAGGGCGTGCGGCAGGCCATCGCCAATGCCCAGGGCGAGATCCTGGAGGCGATCGGCGGCATGGACGCCAGCGAGCAGCTCGCCATCGACGCCGCCATGATCGACCTCGACGGCACCCCCAACAAGGCGCGGCTGGGCGCCAACGCCATCCTCGGGGTGTCGCTCGCGGTGGCGAAAGCGGCGGCGGCGGAGCTTGATCTGCCGCTGTTCCGCTATGTGGGCGGCGTGTTCGCGCGCGTCCTGCCAGTGCCGATGATGAATATCCTCAACGGCGGCAGGCACGCCGACAATCCGATCGACATCCAGGAGTTCATGATCCAGCCCATCTCCGCGCCGACGATCGCCGACGCGGTGCGCATGGGCGCGGAGATTTCCGCTGCCCTGAAGAAGCAACTGCACGATGCCGGCTTCAACACCAATGTCGGCGACGAGGGCGGCTTCGCGCCCGACCTGGCATCCGCCGACGAGGCGCTGGCCTTCATCTCGCGGGCATGCGAGCGGGCGGGCTACCGGCCGGGCGAGGATGTCACCTTTGCGATCGACTGCGCCGCCAGCGAGTTCTTCCGGGACGGCAAGTACACGCTGGAAAGCGAAGGCCGCTCGTTCGACGCGCTCGGCATGGTCGCCTGGCTGGAGGATCTGGTCGGCCGCTATCCGATCGTCTCCATCGAGGACGGCTGCGCCGAGGACGACTGGGACGGCTGGAAGCTGCTGACCGACACGCTGGGCGACCATATCCAGCTGGTCGGCGACGACCTGTTCGCGACCAATGTCGAGCGCCTGTCGCGTGGCATCGAGGAAGGCATCGCCAACGCCATCCTGGTGAAGGTGAACCAGATCGGCACGCTGACGGAAACGCTGGAGGCGGTGGAGATGGCCCATCGCGCCGGCTTCGCCGCGGTGATGAGCCACCGCTCCGGCGAGACCGAGGACGTCACCATCGCCGACCTGGCGGTGGCGACCAATTGCGGCCAGATCAAGATCGGCAGCCCGGCGCGCAGCGACCGCACCGCGAAGTACAACCAGCTGATCCGCATCGAGCAGATGCTCGACGGTTCCGCCCGCTACGCCGGCCGCGCCATCCTGCGCAGCTGATCCTCTGCCCGCCGCTGCCCGTTTCGGGGACGGAGGGCGCCGGGGGTAGAATTCGCCGGCGCGCTCGTGACGAAAGACTGGCGGCGCGCCGGCGATGACTGTACATGTTGCCGGGTCGGAGGAATTTGGGCAGGAGCGGGCGTGTCGATCGGCCATGAGATCAGGCGCCGCACGAAGTCGGCGGTGCC
>Ga0181519_10002502_pt1 | contig 15632 bp, 17 predicted proteins | sample PEATcosm2014_Bin_26_FD_121102 | JGI IMG/M metagenome (GOLD analysis project Ga0181519, IMG submission 121102) | Peatland microbial communities from MTU Mesocosm Facility, Houghton, MI, USA - PEATcosm2014_Bin02_10_metaG | ecosystem: Environmental > Terrestrial > Soil > Wetlands > Peat | place...
GAGCCGGTCGCCATGACTGGCGGAACCATTGCGCATGACCAAATAACCTTCGACCTGCGAACCGCCCTGGTGGCGAGACTGAAAGGAACATCGTGCCGCGCTCTTGGCCCAAACGTCAAGATTATCGCTGACGGGCGTGCCCGTTATCCGGACGCAATGGTCGTGTGTCAGTCGATTTCCCCCACCGCCACCGTCGCCGGCGATCCGGTCGTGGTGTTTGAGGTTCTCAGCGAGGGCAGCAGTGAAACGGACCTGATCGACAAGAACCGCGAATATCGTGCGACACCGTCGATCCAGCGCTATGTGGTGCTGCAACAGACGCACCAAGCGGCCATCGTCTTCGTGCGGCGGGAAGATGGCTGGCTATCGGAGATCGTCTCGGGGAACGACGCCATCCTGGCTTTGCCGGAAATCGGGATCGCTCTGCCATTGACCGAGGTTTACGCGAACTCCGGACTGTCCGAAGCGGGAACCGCGGTGTGAGGCGCTGTCCGGCGCCGGGGTTTCCTGCTGGTCCGCGGTTCCAAGGCTCAAGATTTTTGGGAACCTCGAACTTGGCTCGCGGATCGCCCACCACGCCGCCCCCCCCGATGTGCCGTTGACCGCGTGGCGGTTCCTGCGCAAAGTGCACCTATTAGGTGCGTCATGGCAGGTTTACGTAGCGGGCGGCGCGTTTTCATGATGCGATTTGACAGCGCGTTCATTATGACGGGCGGATTGCTGGCGGCTCTCTCCGGTTTTCCGAGCGGCGGCCGGGCGGCTTCGTTTGCCGCGCTGCACGCCTTCATCGGGAATGACGGCTACGGCGCGGCCACGCGGCTTACCGCCGGCGCGAACGGCGTGTTCTTCGGGGTTACGCCGTACGGCGGCGCCACCAATTGCGGCTCGGCTTTTTCGCTGACGCCGCCGGCGCAAGGCGCTACGAGCTGGACGTTCGCCATCATCTACGATTTTCCCGCCTGGCAAACCGCGTGCCGCCCGATCGGGCCGTTGGCGGTCGGCGCATCCGGCACGCTGTATGGCGCCTCCGGCGGCGGCCAGTTCAACGGCGGCACAGTGTTCTCGCTGACGCCGCCGGCCGAGGGGGGCGGCAGCTGGAGTTTTGCCGCGGTGCATAATTTCGGCGCCACCGAGGGGGATGTGAATAACCCGACGGGCGGCGTCGTGATCGGCGCCGATGGCTCGCTCTATGGCACCGTGAGCGAGGCCAGTGTCGGCGCGGTCTATCGCTTCACGCCCTCGGGCGGCGGGTGGACGGAGAACCTGCTCTACACCTCGTCTGGCTCGGGCGGCCCGGCTGCGCCGTTCGGATCACTGCTCTACCGCAACGGCGTGCTGTACGGCATTAACTGCGGCTCGGGCTTCGGATCGTGCGCAGTTGTCTCGCTGGCGCCGCCGACCGGCGGCGGCGTGCCTTGGCAGCTCACATCGCTGGTCAGCCTGCCGGCGCCGCAGGAAGGCAACAACACCGATCTGATCGCCGACGCAAACGGGGCGCTCTACGGCACCACGCAATATGGCGGCGCGACGAGCTATGGCGACATCTATCGCGTGGTGCCGCCGCAATCACAAGGCGGGGCGTGGACTTTCCAGGAGTTATATGCCTTCCCGGAGAGCGGGGTGGATGGATTTTTTCCATCCGGCGGCGTGACGTTAGATTCACATGGACATCTTTGGGGCGTCGTGCCGTCGGCCTTTGATGCGAAGCACAATCCGCTCGCCGGCCTGCTTTATAGGCTCACGCCGCCGGAAAGCGGCACACCGCCCTGGAGCTACGCTGCAAAGTTCGTGTTCAACGGCAATAGCGACGGCGGTGCGCCGACCGCGGGCTTGACCATCGCGACGGACGGCACGCTGTTTGGCGTGACGGCGAGCGGCGGCGGCAAGGATGACCTGTTGTTCCCGACGTTCGGCTATTCCGGCTACGGCTACGGCGTCGTGTTCGGATACACGCCATGAGGGCGAGGACTTTTCTTGGCGTGGCGGCCGCCGCGAGTCTCGGGATTGGTGTTGCGCGGGCGGCGACCTTGCAGACACTCTTCAGCTTCTATCCGACGGCCGGCTGGCCACCGGTGGGCGATTTGAGGCAGGTGACCATCGGCACGCCGTATCCCAGCGGGTCCCTGTTCGGCGCCACCAGCGGCGGCGGTTCGACCAATCGCGGCGTGCTTTTCATTCTGGTGCCACCGACCAGCGGCACCAATTGGACCTATTACCTGATCAACGATTTTGCCGGCAAATTCGGCGGCGCGGCACCGCTCGGATCGCCGCTCGTGTTCAGGAATGGCGCGATCGAAGCGGCCACCACCGGCGGCGGCCCCTGGTGGTCCGGTGGCAGCCATGTGCTGGTGCCGAAAAAGCAGAAGGGCGGCCAGCTGGGCCCGCCGCGCAACCTGATCGCTATACCGCCGTTTTGGGATGAGTACGCCGACTGCCTGGAGGACTACGATGATTACTCCGAGGCATCGCCGGAGGAGTTTCCGCCCGATGAGGGGGAGGATTACTGTGACGACGAACTGGGGGTGCTGCCGCACGTGACGTTGCCACCCTCTTCGATCAGCGTGGATGTCGGCGATCCCGCGGGGACGCCATTGTTCGACAATGCAGGCGGCCTCTATGTCAGCCAGGTGGAAAGCGTTCCGCAGGGCGGCGCTGTCGTGCATCTCACGCCACCGGCGACGAAGAAAACCGCCTGGCCGCAGACGGTTATTTACCAGTTCGGCCAGACCACGGGCGATCTCATCTTGCCGGACGGCCCGGTCTATCGTGGCGCCAAGGGCGTGCTGTATGGCGCGGCCGAGCTAGGCGGTGCGCATGACGCGGGCGGCATCTACGCGCTGACGCCGCCGGCCGAAGGTCAGACCGCATGGACCGAAACGATTCTGTGGAGCTTCGGTGCCAGCGGTGACGGCGCGGAGCCGGTCGGCAACCTTCTGGTTCTGCGGGACGGCACGATGTTCGGCACGACGCGACTGGGCGGCGTGAACAGTGCCGGCACCGTTTTCAAGCTGTCGCCGCCTGCCGGTGGGCAGTCCGCCTGGACGGAAACCGTGCTGCACGGTTTTAGCTACACGAAGGACGTGCAGTCGCCGGTTGGCACGCTGTACCGCGACGCATCGGGTAACCTGTATGGCGCCGCGACCCAGGGGGGCACCAATTTCAACGGCGCAATCTATGAACTCGCAAAGCCGGCCGCAGGATCCACCACGTGGACGGAATCGATTGTCTGGAGTTTTACCGGCGGTGTGGACGGGGCGGCGCCGCTCGGGGGCCTGATCGGCGACGCCAACGGGAATATTTACGGCACCACGTCGAAAGGCGGCACCGCGGGATCGGTCGGGCGCTACCCGGAGGGCTACGGCACCATTTTCATGTTGACGCCATAACGCAACGATTGCTGGCATCAAGGAAGACCAGGGCTCTGCCCTGGACCCGCTTGGGCCGGAGGCCCCAGACCCCATTTAGCGCTGCGCGGCTTTTCCCTGCTTTCTTGGCGAAGCCTGTAAATCAGACAGAAGTTTCTGGCTTCGCCGGGTTCCCCGAAATATCTTAATGAATGGGGTCTGGGGCCTCCGGCCCCAGCGGGTCCAGGGCAGAGCCCTGGCCTTCCTGCGCAACGGTTACCCTGTGTTACATCTATCCGCGCCTCCGCAACACCCCGGACCAAGCCCCGTCACCCGCCGCGCCTAGACCCCGTGCCGTCACACTGACGGACACACAACATGACGACGACACTCGGCATATGGCACGAACCACGCATGATCACGCCGCCGCCCGCCGAGCATGCCATCCGCCGCGAACGCCTGCTGATCGTGGAGGACGATGCCGATATCGCCGCCATGGTCGCCGACATGCTCAGCGAGCGCGGCTATGAGGTGCTGCGCGCCGCGGATGGCCGCGACCTGGAGCGCTATTTGCACCGCGAGAACATCGACCTGGTGATCCTGGACCTGATGCTGCCGGGCGAGGACGGGCTTTCGCTGTGCCGCCGCCTGCGGCCGCGCTACGCGGTGCCGATGTTGATGCTGACCGCGATCGGCGCCGAAACCGACCGCATCATCGGCCTGGAAAGCGGCGCCGACGATTACCTGGTCAAACCTTTCGCCCCCCGCGAACTGCTGGCCCGCGTGCGCGCCCTGCTGCGCCGCACCGGCCATGCCAGCCCGCGGCCCGAGCAGGATGTGCCCACCGCCTACCATTTCGACGGCTGGGAGCTGAACCTGCTGCGGCTGACGCTGACCGCGCCCTGCGGCACGCTGGTGCCGCTCACCAGCGGCGAATTCACCCTGCTCGCCGCGTTGTGTGCCAGCGCCGGCAAGGTCGTGTCGCGCGACGTGCTGCTCGCGCGCGGGCCCAACCCGCAATCCGCCGCCTATGACCGCAGCATCGACACGCTGGTCGGCCGCGTGCGCCGCAAGCTGGCCGCCTGGGCGCCGCAGGGTGAGGCCGCCCAGGACATGATCCGCACCGTGCGCAACGCCGGCTACGTGTTCGTGCCGCAAGTCAACGTGCGCACCAGCGGCGGGGCGCGTTGATCCGGCCATCCGCCCTGTTCCGGAGCACTCAGCGCCAGGTCGTCGCCCTGGTCGCCGCCTCGGTCATCCTGGCCCATATCATCAATATTTCGCTGCTTTTCGGCATGCGCGAGCGCGACGGCGCCGCCCACTTCCCGGACCGCACGTCGGTGCGGCTGCTGGCCGGCCTCTATGCCGCCAATCCCGCGCTGCGGCCGGAGCTGTTGCGCCAGGCCGCGCTGGCCGGGCTGATCGTGCGGGAAATCCCCGACAGTGTCGTGCGCGCTTGCGCGGCAAACCCGGACCGCCCGCCATGCCCGCCGGACCGGCTGCCGCCCGACATGCCGGGCGTGCGCGTTAGCCCCGATCTGTGGCTGGTCGCGGAACCGATGCCGCCGCGGCCGCCGCGGCCGCCGCATCGCATCGGCCTCGCCGGGGTGATCGCGCTGGTCGCCTTGCCGGTGCTGGCGCTCTCGCTATGGGCCAGCCGCGTGGTGACGGCGCCGCTGCGGCGGCTGGCGGCGCAGGCGGAATGCGTCGATCCGGAAACGGTCGCCGCGCCGCTCAAGGTGGAAGGCACTACGGAAATCCGCCTGCTGGCCGAAGCGTTCAACCGGCTGATCCTGCGGCTCACGCGCTATGCCGCCGACCAGCGCCGCATGTTGGCCGCGGTCAGCCACGATCTGCGCACGCCGCTGACGCGGCTGCGCCTGCGCGCCGAAACGATCGCCGAGCCCGCGGTGCGCCAGAAAATGGTGCACGATGTGACAACGATGCAAATGCTGATCGACAGCGCGCTTTATTTGTTGCAGGCGCAGGATGGCGCCGCCGCCACGGTGCGCGTCGATCTGGCCGCCCTGCTGCAAACCGTGGCGGACGACATGGCGGACGGCGGCGTGCCGGTAACGCTCGGCACGCTGGCGCCGCTGGCCGCCCGCGCCGACCCCGCGATGCTCACCCGCGCGATCGAAAACCTGCTTGAAAACGCCGCGAAATACGGCGGCGGTGGCACGCTGAGCCTGGCCCAGGCGAACGGCGAGGCCATGATCGAAATCGCCGACACCGGCCCGGGCCTGACACAAGCCGAAAAAGCCCAGGTGTTCGAACCCTGGTACCGCGCCGACACCGCGCGCGGCGGTCAAGGCACCGGCCTCGGCCTCGCCATCGTCAAGGCCGTGATGCGCTCGCTGGGTGGCCGCGTGGAACTGGCCGACGCCGCGCCGCACGGGCTTATCGCTCGGCTGGTGCTGCCGTTGTAGAAGGCCAAGGGGGCTCTGCCCCCTGGACCCCCGCTAAGGACTAGTCCTTAGCGGGGGTCCAGGGGGCAGAGCCCCTTGGCCTTCTTCAAACCGCCCGCTCCATACGGCGATGGCTCGGCACGTAGCCCGCGTCGCGCCGCAAGCTGGAGGGGCGCTCCGCGGTCACGCGAAAGCCCAGGCGGGTGTAGAGCGCCTGCGCCCGCGGGTTTTCGACCGACACGTCCAGCACGGCGCGGCTTCGGCCGGTGGTGGCGCCGATCGCCAGCAGGTGCGCGATCAACGCCTCGCCGATGCCCTGTCCGCGGTGGTCCGGCGCCACGCCGAGGTGCCCGACGTAGAATTCACCTGCGGCTGGCGGGCGGATTACGGCTTCGGTCCTGAGGCCGCGGATGATCACCGGCGCGGTACCCAGCGGCCCGAACACCGGCAGGAACTGCCCCACCGCGGCCAGCATGAAGCTGAGGTTGGTGGCGCTGGTCCAGCCGGCGCCGGCGGCGACCACCTGGCCGTCGATTTCGCCGACGACGTGATTGCGGAACCCGAACTGGCCACCGCCGCTTGGGAAGGCATACCGCAGGAAGTCGACGGGCGATTGATGCGGGTTGGCGAACACATAATTAAAGGCTTCTGGGCCGCTGGAGAGGATGAGTGGGATGGCGGCCTCCGCGTCGTTGGCGCGGGCGGGGCGGAAGGTGACGGGCGGGGCGTTCGACATGTGGCAAACCCTGGCGGCGGCGATGCCAAGTGGTATAGGGGCGCCCCGAACGCTGGAGAAGGCGGCACGTCATGGCTGAGCTGGCTGAACGCTCGGGATACCGCCTGGACAAGGACGCGCTGGGACCCGTCTATGTGCCGGCGGACCGGCTGTGGGGCGCGCAAACCCAGCGCTCGATCGAGAATTTTCCCATCGGCGTGGGCCGCTTCCGGTTTCCCCGCCGCCTGATCCGCGCCTTCGGGCTGCTGAAGGCCGCCGCGGCGCGCGCCAATGGCGAGCTCGGCGAACTGCCGCCTGAAAAAGCGGCGCTGATTGTGCGCGCCGCCGCCGATGTCGTGGATGGCATGCTGGACGACGAATTTCCGCTGGTGGTGTTTCAGACCGGTTCCGGCACGCAAACCAACATGAACGCCAACGAGGTGATCGCCAACCGGGCGATCCAGCTGGCCGGCGGCGTGGTCGGCTCGAAAAAACCGATCCACCCGAACGACGATGTGAACCGCTGCCAATCCAGCAACGATACTTTTCCGACGGCCATGCATGTCGCCGTGGTCGAGGAGATCGAGTTTTTGCTGCTGCCGGCGGTGGCCGGGCTTCGCGCGACGTTGCATGCGAAGGCGGAGGCGTTCGCGGGCGTGGTGATGATCGGGCGCACCCATTTGCAGGATGCGACGCCGGTCACGCTGGGCCAGGTGGTCGGCGGGTGGGTCGCGCAACTGGATGGGGCGGTGGCGTCGATCCGCGCCGTGCTGCCGGGGTTGTACGAGCTGGCGATCGGCGGCACGGCGGTTGGCACCGGGCTCAACGCGCACCCGGCGTTCGGCGATCTGGTGGCAAAACACCTGGCCGATGCAACAGGTTTTCCGTTCGTATCGGCTGCAAACAAATTCGCGGCACTTTCGGCGCACGATGCCATGGCGACGGTGAGTGCCACCTTGCGCACGCTGGCCGGGGCATTGATGAAAATCGCCAACGACGTGCGCTGGTACGCGTGCGGGCCGCGCGCGGGGATCGGTGAAATCCGCATTCCGGAGAACGAGCCCGGCAGCTCGATCATGCCCGGAAAGGTGAACCCAACCCAGTCCGAGGCGCTGACCATGGTGGCTGTGCAGGTCTATGGCAACGACGCCGCGGTGGCGTTCGCCGCCAGCCAGGGCAACTTCCAGCTCAACGTGTTCAAGCCGGTGATGTTGCATAATGTGCTCGAATCCGCGGGGCTGCTGGCGGATGGGTGCCGCGCGTTCAACGATCATTGCGCGGTGGGGATCGAGCCGGATTTGGCGCGGATCGGGCGTAATGTGGCGAGCTCGTTGATGCTAGTGACGGCGCTGAACCCGCATATCGGCTATGAGAAATCGGCGCAAATCGCGCTGAAGGCGCACCATGAGGGGACCGGGTTGAAAGAGGCGGCGCTGGCGCTGGGGTTTCTGACCGCGGAACAGTTCGATGCATGGGTGCGGCCGGAGGATATGACGGGGCCGCTGAAGGTATAAGTAAGGAAGGCCAGGGGCTCTGCCCCCTGGACCCCCGACGGCGTGCCGCCGCTGTCATAAGCGCTGCGCGGCCGGAGCCTTCACTTGACGCACCAGACGATTATGAAGCGTATCAAGGCAATCCTTTTCGATGTGTTCGGCACCGTTGTCGATTGGCGCGGCAGCCTGATCGGCGATTTTGCCGCATGGGGGCCGACGCGCGGGCTACAGGTGGATTGGACAGGCCTGGTCGATGCCTGGCGCGGCGCGTACATCCCGTCCATGCAACGTGTCCGCAGTGGCGAATTACCCTGGTATAATCTGGATGAATTGCAGACGCAAAGCCTGGCGGAGATCGGGCCGCGCTTTGGCCTGCCGGCGGAACTCGGCGACGCCGATCGCGACTATATCGTACACGGCTGGTATCGGCTGGACCCGTGGCCCGATGCGGTTCCGGGGCTCACCCGGTTGAAGAAGCATTTCATCATCGCGCCGCTTTCCAACGGCAACGTGGCGCTGCTCGTCAACATGGCAAAACGCGCGGGGCTGCCGTGGGACATGGTGCTCGCGACCGAATTGTTCCGCGCTTACAAGCCGGATCCGCAAACCTACCTTGGTGCCGTTGCCCTGCTTGGCCTGGCGCCGCACGAGGTCATGATGGCGGCCGCCCACAATTTCGACCTGCACGCTGCCCGCGCGTTGGGGTTGCGCACCGCCTTCATTGCGCGGCCAACGGAGTATGGGCCGCAGCAAAAAATCGACTTCTCTGCCGACAGCGATTGGGATGTGGTGGCCGAGGATATCGAGGATCTGGCGAAACGGTTAAGTGCGTAGCTAAACTGGTTGGTTGCGGCGGCCGCACACGCCCAGATTATCAGTCCGTTTTGGCTTCGACACGACGTAACGGCGTGCGAAGCGCGCGCAGCACCGCGTCGGGGTCACACTCGATAACGCGCAGCAGCGTGGTCGCCGGCCCGGAGGGCACGCGGCGGCCTTGCTCATATTGCTGCACGGTGTCTACCGAAAAGCCGAACCGGAGGGCGAACTCCGCCTGGCTCAGTTGCAGGCGGGCCCGCAACGCGCGCACCTGCTCGGGCGTCGGCGGTGGATAGACGAGCACCGCTGTCGCAAGCTCCTCGTCGGTCATTGCGCCGCCGTCCTCCTCAGCTTCCACCTCGATCTCCTCCTCGGTCCGCGGGCGGCTCGCGGCGAGCTCAGCCAATATCTTCGGCATATCGATATCAGCCCGGGACTTTCGCACCATAGGCATCTCGTTCTCTCCTGTTCGCACGTCGCAAGCTGATGATGCGGCGCACATTGCCGCGGTCGGTATAGATGCAGACCAGCACGAGGCCGCCCGCCACACCGACGGCCTGAAATCGGATCTCCTGGTAGTCATGCCGGTCGTCGACGGTTTTCACGATATGGCCGTCGAACAACTCGGCCGCCGACTCGAACGGCAGCTCGCGCCTCAAGCGATTGCGCTCGCTCTTGACCACGTCCCATTCGAAGTCCATCGGACTATACGTCAAAGACAGATGTCTGTCAAAGGCGGAGTCTCCTGCTCCCGCGATGGGGCGCCGAGTAACCCTGGCCGCGCCTACTTGCCCATGATTTGCGCGCGGTCCCCGCTATCGGCCAGCAGCGGCAGCAGCACCAGCAAATTGCTGCCGAGCTGGGTGGCCAGCAGCAGCAGCAACGCGCGAGTCCGCGACAGGCGCAGTGCGCCGCGGGCCACGAACCACTGGAACCAGAACGCATAGGCCAGCAGTGCCAAGGCGACGACGGCGCCGGCCGCCGGCACCGACGCCGCCAGGCCGATCGCGAGCGGCGCCACCATCAGGAACAGCAGTTTCGACCAGTTCAGAATGTTCGCATATAGCGCCCAGTACGCCTGCCGCTGCCACCGCTTGCACAGCGGTTCGGCGATGACCGCCGGTGCCAGCAGCCCGATCAGCGACAGCAGGAACAATTCGGCCGCCGCCAGCACACGCCCCGACAGCGCCACCAGGCCGGCGGAGACCAGTGCGAACGCCACCAGCGGCGCCAGGCTGCCAAGGAACGCATCCGTATCGGTACCGAAGTGCGTGAACCCGTCCGCCCTTCCCACTGCCAGCAGCATCAAGCCAAGGCCGGAGCGTCGCGGCGCGCGCGACCCGCTCATATCATCACGCGGCGCAGCAAATCGGCATAGATGGCGGCAAGCTGAAACAAATCCGCGACGGGAACGCACTCGTCTACCTTGTGCATCGTGGCCCCCACCAGGCCGAATTCCGCCACCGGGCAATAAGGCGCGATGAAGCGCGCATCGGAGGTGCCGCCGCCGGTGTCGAATTTGGCGACGCGGCCTGTCACGGCCGCGACAGACTCCGACAGCGCCCGGGCAAATCCTCCCGGCTCGGTCAGGAATGCCTCGCCGCTCACCGAAACCGCGAGATAGAAATTCTCGGCGTAGCGGGCCAGCATTTCGCGCAGCCAGGCCTCCAGGGTCTCACCGGTGTGCAGTGTATTGAAACGGATATTCAGGCGCGCCGTGGCGGCGGCGGGGATCACATTATTCGCCGGATTGCCGACATCGATGGAGGTCACCTGCAGGCCGCTCGGCTCGAACCAGTCGGTGCCTTCGTCAAGCCGCGCCGCGGTCAGCGCGGCGAGGGCCGCCACCAGCCGGTGCACGGGATTATCGGCGCGGTGCGGATAGGCGACGTGCCCCTGCGTGCCATGCACGGTCACCGCGGCGTTCAGGCTACCGCGGCGGCCAACCTTGATTGTTTCGCCGAGCGCGGAGGGATTCGTCGGTTCGCCGACCAGGCAAAAATCCGGCAGTTCGCCGTGGTCGGCCATCCATTGCAAGACGCGCGCGGTACCGTCGATCGCATCGCCTTCCTCGTCGCCGGTGATCAGCAGGCTGATCGAGCCGCGCGGCGCGCCGTCCAGCAGAACGCTTTCCACCGCGGCGACGAACGCAGCAATCGCGCCTTTCATGTCGCACGCGCCGCGACCATACAACATGCCGCCCGCGACCTCGGCCGCGAACGGTTCGTGCCGCCATGCGCTGCCGGGCGGCACCACATCCGTGTGACCGGCGAAGCAAAAATGCGGGCTCCCGGAGCCCAGGCGCGCGAACAAATTCCGCGTCACGCCGAACGGCAGGTGCGTGACGGTAAATCCCAGGCGCTGCAGCTCGGCGGAAATGATGGCCTGGGCGCCGGCATCGGCCGGCGTTACCGAGGCGCATTCGATCAAGGCGCGGGCAAGCGGCAGGGGATCGGGGGCGGCCATGCGCGGCTGGTTACGTGCTTCGCCGCAAGCTGACAATCGCAGGTGCAAACCTAATGAACAAAAGTTTTTTGGTTCTTTTTTTCAAAAAAGAACAAGAAAAAGCACTTCTTTTTGAAAAAAGAAGCAAAAACTTTTGTTCATTAGTGCTCGGGGGGCGCGAACTCGCGGCTCAGCCGCAACTGTGTGCTGCCATCCGGATTGTGGCTTCCCATGTTCACAAATGCCTGCCGCGGGCGGTCGGACGGTGAGGCGCCGATGATCTGAACGGCCGCATCCCGGCCGGCAACCTGCCCCGATTGGCGCGGTGGCCGTTGCAACATGCCGTATTCGTGCGCCTGCGCGTACATTTCCACCGCGAGTTCGAACGCGGCGCGGATGCCCTCGTCGTCGGCCGCCGGGCCGGTCACGGCGCAACCCTTGTGCGGCGGCGCCTCGATCGCGATCGCGTAGTGCCCTTTCGGCGTGGCGACCGCCCAGACGCTGCCGGCGCGGCCGAGCAGGGCGTCCGTGGCCTGCGGCGCGGCCGCCTGGCTCAGATGATGCGCCGCGATGCCGGCCTGGATGGCATCCGGGCTTGGGAAACGGTCGAGGCAGAACTCCTCATAGATCGTCAGCATTTCCTGCGCGGCTTCCTGGGCCGGCGTGAGCACGTCGGCCGGCGCGTCGGGTGGCGGCGGCGGCGGCGCTTTTTCGGCCGCGGCGGCGGTGAGCGGTAATAGCAGGGCGATCGCGGCGAGGCGCATGGGTGGCGGTGTCCTGGCTTGGGCGGGCGGAAACCAGCCCACACGGGGCGGCGCGTCAAGCTGGGTTAGGGGAAGGAAGGCCAGGGCAGAGCCCTGGCCCCGCTGGGGCCGTAGGCCCCAGACCCCATTTCATAAGAGCTGTCGGGTGAAACGGCGAAGCCAAAATATTCAATGGATTTTATTGGCTTCGCCGTTCCCACAATGAAACCTTATGAATGGGGGTCTGGGGCCGCCGGCCCCAGCGGGTCCAGGGCAGAGCCCTGGCCTTTCTACTTTCGCTGGCTGCCCTGCCACGCGGCAAAACCGTCGGCGCGCAAACGGCAGGCGGGGCAATCGCCGCAGCCGTAGCCCCAGGCGTGGCGGTGTGTGCGGTCGCCGCGGTAGCAGGTGTGGGTGTGCTCGATGACGAGCTCGGCGATGCCGAGTTCCGCGGCCAGCGCCCAGGTGGCCGCTTTGTCGAGCCACATGAGCGGGGTTTCGAGCACGAAGCGGCGTTCCATGCCGAGGTTGAGGGCCAGCTGCATGGCTTTGACGGTGTCGTCGCGGCAGTCGGGGTAGCCGGAGAAGTCGGTTTCGCACATGCCGCCAACGATGCGGCGCAGGCCGCGGCGCCATGCGAGGGCCGCGGCATAGGTCAGGAACAGCAGGTTGCGGCCGGGGACGAAGGTGGTGGGAAGGCCGCCGGGGCCGGTTTCGATGGGGGCATCGGAGGTAAGGGCGGTGGCGCCGAGGGCGGCGAGGCCCGTGGCGATGTCGATGACGTGATCGGGGCCCAGATTGGGGTGGGCAGCGCTGAGGGCTTTGCGGATCGCCGGGCGGCACTCCATTTCGACGGCGTGGCGCTGGCCGTATGCGAAGCCGATGGTTTCCACGCTGGGGTAGCGCGCGAGGGCCCAGGCGAGGCAGGTGGTGGAGTCCTGGCCGCCGGAGAACAGGACGAGTGCGCGGTCGTGGCTGGGATGCATAGGGTTCGCCGATAACATTAAATGGGGTCTGGGGCCTACGGCCCCAGCGGGTCCAGGGCAGAGCCCTGGCCTTTCTTGGGGCTTTTTCATGGACCTGGATTTTTCCGAAGCAGAAATAGAGCGCTACGCACGCCACATCCTGCTCGCTGAAATTGGCGGCACTGGCCAGGCGAAACTGCGCGCCGCGCGGGTGCTGGTGGTGGGCGCCGGAGGTTTGGGGTGTCCCCTGGTCTTGTACCTGGCCGCGGCCGGGGTGGGGACGCTGGGCATCGTGGACGACGATGTCGTGTCGTTGTCCAACCTGCAGCGGCAGATCGCGCACAGCACGGCGCGGATCGGCGAGGCGAAGGCGGGCTCGGCCGCGGCGGCGGCGCTTGCGGTCAATCCGCTTGTGCGCGTGGTGGCGCATGAGGCGCGGGTGACGGCGGCGAACGTTGCCGGGTTGATCGCGGACTACGATATTGTCTGCGACGGCACCGACAATTTTGCCGCGCGCTACGTATTGGCGGATGCGTGCTATCGGGCCGGAAAGATTTTGGTTTCGGCCGCGGTGCTGCGGTTCGAGGGTCAGTTGGCGGTATTTGCGCCGGGGGGGCCGTGTTACCGGTGCCTGTATCCCGAGGCGCCGCCGGCGGGGACGGTGCCAAGCTGCGCCGAGGCGGGCGTGTTGGGGTCGGTGACCGGTGTGATGGGCACGTTGCAGGCGACCGAGGTGCTGAAATGCATCTTGGGCGTCGGCGAAACCCTGGCTGGCCGTTTGTTGCTGTGGGATGCGCTGGCGATGCGGTTCCGTGTTGTGAAATTGGCGCGCGATCCCGGATGTGCGGTGTGCGGAGGGGGAGCCGGTCATGCATGGTGATGCGCTCGGGGTGCTGCTGATTTCCGGCAGCCATGAGCGGGCGCATTTCGCGTTTGTGCTCGCGGCGGGTGCCGCGGCGCTGGGCCGGCGCGTCACCCTGTTCGCGACCAACGCGGGCTGTCACGCGCTGCTGGCGGATTGGGCGGGGCTTGACGATGCCGGGCGCGACGCGGTGATCCGCGACCGGGGCGTCGCCGGGCTGGACGAATTGCGGGCGGCGGCGGCCGAATTGAGCGTGCGGCTGCTGGTGTGCGAGGCGGGGTTGCGCGCGACATCGCTGCTTGATGCGCCGTTATGGCAAGGTGTGGAGGTTGCTGGCGTCGCCGGTTTCCTCGAGGCCGTGGGGCCCGGCCAGATCGTTTCGCTGTAGCGGTGATAGGGCGACGCGCAGGCTGTGCGGTAGAATGCGCCGCGACTCGGGAGGTTTGTGTGCGCGCGGCGTGGGTGGTTCTGGCATGGTTGATGGCGGGCGCGGCCGCCGCCCAGACGGCTGCACCGCCCGCGGCGCCACCGGCCCATGCCACCACGACCGCGGCGAAACCCGCGAAACCGCCGGTCAAGAAGAAGGCCACGAGCAAGAAAACGCCGGTGGTCGCGCCGCACCACGGGGCTGTCCCGCGCAGGCCGGTGCATCCGAAAACCCCGGTCGCCGCGCCGAAAACATCGGTGAAGGCGGCGCCGGCCGCGAAACCGCCGGCCAAACCCGCCGCACCGGCCAAACCCGCGTTGCCGGCGGACGAAGGGCCGGTGACGCACCTGCATTTGCCGCGCTACGTCAGCCTGCGCAGCGACGAGGTGAATATGCGCGCCGGTCCGGCCGCCCGCTTTCCCATTCTTTGGGTCTACCGGCGGAAGGAACTGCCGGTGAAAATCGAGCGCGAGTTCGATGTGTGGCGCCTGGTCGAAGACATGGACGGCATCAAGGGCTGGATGCACCAGGCGACGTTGGCCGGAAAACGCACGCTGGTGATCACCGGCACCGAAGCGCGCACGCTGCGCGCCGAGGCGAATGACAGCGCCGAGCCGGTGGCGATCCTGAAACCGGGTGTGGTCGGGCACGTGCGCGCGTGCGCCGCCGGCGCGGACTGGTGCGAGGTGGAGGCCGGCGGCTACCGCGGCTGGCTGCCGCGCAGCGCGTTCTGGGGCACCGACCCCGGCGAGGCAGTTGCGCCTTAACCGGCGGTTGCAATCGCGTGGCGGCGCTCCTACCTGCCCGGCGCGGCGCTGGCCAGTGGGTGGACACGCCAATCGGGGAAGAAACATGACCATTTCGATGTATCAGGCCTCCGTGCCGGTGATGGCGCGGATGTTCGGCAATCTGTCTGCTATTTTGACCAAGGCCGAGGCCGACGCGACCGCGCGCAAAATCGATCCTTCGGTGTTCCTGGCCTCGCGCCTGGCGCCGGACATGCATCCGCTGACGCGACAAATTCAGATCGCCAGCGATGCGGCAAAGGGCGGCGTGGCGCGGTTGGCCGGCATCGAGGCGCCAAGTTTTCCAGACACCGAGACGAGCTTTGCCGAGCTGCAGGCGCGGATCACAAAGACCGTTGAGTTTATGAAGAGCGTAACGCCGGCGCAGATCGACGGCTCGGAAGAGCGGACGATTACGCTGAAATTCCCGGGGCAGGAGGTTTCGTTTCCGGGCCAGGTATTCCTGCTGAACTTTACGCTGCCGAATTTCTTCTTTCATGTCACGACGGCTTACGCAATTCTGCGGCATAATGGCGTGACACTCGGGAAGATGGATTTTCTCGGCGGGGTGTGAAGGAAGGCCAGGGGCTCTGCCCCTGGACCCCGCTGGGGCCGTAGGCCCCAGACCC
>Ga0181519_10002506_pt1 | contig 15620 bp, 13 predicted proteins | sample PEATcosm2014_Bin_26_FD_121102 | JGI IMG/M metagenome (GOLD analysis project Ga0181519, IMG submission 121102) | Peatland microbial communities from MTU Mesocosm Facility, Houghton, MI, USA - PEATcosm2014_Bin02_10_metaG | ecosystem: Environmental > Terrestrial > Soil > Wetlands > Peat | place...
CGCCATGTACACGCTGTGGCCCATTTCCGTGAGGAAGTTGATGTTCTGGGGCGACGTGGGTCCGATGTCCAGCACGCGCAGGCCGTTTTCGTTGCGCAGGTGCTTCAGCAGCGCCTCCCACCCGCTGGAATGGCGCGGAATGCGCGGCCCGGTGAGAAATGTGGGCCGGTCGCGGCCCTCGTCTTCCTTCTTTTTGCGGAACAGACTGACCATCCCCGCTCTTCGTCCTCGTTTCTGGATTGTAATTGCTGCGTGCACACAGATTGCGGTTCGCGCCGAGCCGAGTTGCACGCGACGCCACCCGCCCCCGGTTTTCTGGACCCCAAACCGGGCGGGGAACTAAGATAAATCCGAAGAAAACGTTACTTTCCTGGAGCATGGATTGATGAAACCCGGTCCGCTTTTCGCCTTCGCTCTGCTCGTCGCCTCGTTTGCCGCGCTGCCGGCCTTCGCCAAAGGCAAGGACAAGCCAGAGAACGCCTCGTTCTCGTTCAAAGGTCAGCAGCGCAGCTACAGCTACCAGATCCCCTCCGCCGCCGATCCGAAGAAGCCGCTGCCCGCGGTGGTGCTCATCCATGACCAGGGCGGCTGGGCGTCGGACGTCATGGGCGCATGGAAGGGGTTGGCATCGCAGCAGGGTTTTATCGCCATTGCCCCCGAGGCGCTCAGCAACACCATGTGGAACTCCCAGGTTGACGGCCCCGACTATCTGCACGCCGTCGTCGATGAAGTCAACCAAAGGCACCCCGTCGACCGCTCCCAGGTCTACCTCTTCGGGGTGTCCAGCGGCGGCGTTTACGCCCTTGCCGTGGGCATCTTCGATGCGAATTACTGGGCGGCCACAGCGGTGCATGCCGCGATCATGGATCCCACCAACTACTCGCTGTTCGAGCACGCGCCACGCAAGGAGCCCTTCGAGGACTGGGTCGGCGCCAACGACGCCGACCACGACCTGCGCCTGATGGCCAATCAGCACGACGCCTTCGTGAAGGCGGGCTTTCCCTTCGAATTGAAGATCATTCAAAACTCCTCGGGGACTTACTTTAACGTGATGGACGAGGTGAACGAAGGTTCCTGGAAGTTCTTCAGCAAATACCATCTCGACAACGCGCCGGCCGCATCGTCCAGCGGCCTGAAGTAGCCCCGGGGCTGCGGGCGCGGCGTCGATTCCGGCACACTCCCGATTCCGTCCTAGGGGAGGGCGCTGCCGGCGGACCCGCTTCTTCCCGCTTTGGGGAAGTTGGTGCGGTATTCGCGGACGATGCGCTGCATGGCTCCCCCCAGAGCGGCCAGAGGATCGGCGCCGGCGCGCAGCTTCGATTCCGGCGCGACCGCACGGCAAACCTCCTGGCCGGTCGTCATGTAGAAGGTCACGTCGCCCAGTGAGGGCAGCGGCGTCGTCTCGGTCGGCACAAAATGGAAACGCAGGCTGGTGGCCAGGCTGACGGCGTGGAGCGCTGCTTCGCGGATGGAGGGAATCTTCTCGCTTCCGCCGATGAATCCGCCGCCACTGCTCAGGTACACGCTGGCCGCGCCGTTGGCCGACGCGGTCACAGTAACCGTCCCTTTGTCGACATGCCAGTCCATGAGCACGATGTGGACTGCGCCCCGCGGCAGGTCGGGCAGCAGTAGTTCCAGCGCACTGCGGCGCATTTGAGAGTAGATGGCAGGATCGGCCCTGCGCGGGCGCGTGGATCCCGGAGGCGCGGCGGGCGGGCGCGGCTTTCCAGCGGGATGGTTACTTTCCATATCTCAGAACTCTACTCGGATTTAGGCTGCCTGGCTGGGTTATTGAGAACTCCTCCGCGGCTCGAGCCGGAAGTGGCTCATGTAGGCGCGTGTTTTGAGGCGTTTGAGGGCGCAGGAGCATGGACAGTGCGGACCTTGCGCCGGGCCTTTGGGGTGTGTGCGATCGCCAGCTCGCAGGGCTGTTATCCGCTCAGTAACTGGTTACTTCATGGTTAGTACGGGTGGAACCGGCCCCACCACGTTCCGGCGATGGCGTTGCCCGCGGGTCGCGGCTACCCTCATGAGGCGTTGATGTTGCGCTGGTGGTTTGATTCGAATCTGCCTTGGTACAAAAAGCATGTTTTGGAAAATTGGAGTCGGGGTACTGGTTGTCATCGCGCTGAGGGTGGTGGTACGAAGATTTCGCGACCCCGGCTGGGAGTAGAAGAGTTCGCCCTCTGGAAGGCGGGGCGATTTTTTGCAGTACTCGCCTTTCCTGTCAAAAAAGCCCAGGAAAGGGTGGCAATCCAGGACCCTGGTCGAGGTCCCAGGGTTCAGGTCGCAGAACGCTGCCGTGTGCGTCAGGCCGGCGCGCTGTGGCCGGCGCAGTGCAGCACGCCGAGAAATTTTGCAAACGGCCCGACGGCGTCGCGGTATTGATAGGCCATGACGCGCGTGATCTGGTGCAGGTGGGTTAGATCGTGCGCAGCCCAGGTGGCGAGTAATTCCGACAGCGTGACAATAGCAAAGGTGGGATGCTGGCCGCGCCGCGCGAGATCGCCGGGCGTCAGTCCGAGCGCGTCGAGATCGCGCAGGCTTTGCGCGCGGACCTCGGCGAACTCGTCGAGCAGCGGGTTGAGCGCCTTTCCCTCCGCAGCCTCGATGTGCCCGAAGCGGCGGAATGCCGGCAACGGCTGGGACTCGCCCCGGTCGAGGATGTGCCGCACGCGCGGCATCCAGTCGGTGCGATCGCCGTGGATCAGATGGGCAACCGTGTCCCGGACCGTGAACGACGGCTTGCCATCCGGCGACGGACCCTCGTTGTTCAGCGTCCAGACCGCGGGCAGGTCGCGAAGAAAAGCGTTGAGGGCGGCGGGCGTGCGCCCGAGCAGGGCAATCGAGTCGTCGAGATTGTGAACCATTCTTCTCTCCTGGGGTCCACCGAGAAGTGGATTTTCGTCCACTCCCCCGGGATTCCATTTTTCCCGGCTGCCAACTCGCTCCCGCTCCAAGCTCCCGGCTTCCAGCCCCCCGGCTTTGGCTACCGGCTACAGGCTAGAAGGGAGGCCACTCCAGCGAGCCGCCCTCGAGCAGCGCCGCGCATTTCTCCACGCGGTAGCCCGTTTCATCGTGCACGGCGAAGACCCGCGGTCTGCCGGTGGGGCTGGTGCTCCACAGCGAGCAACCCGCGTACGCGCCATCTTTGCGCACGATGTAGTACTCCATATCGAGCAGCCGTACCTTCGTCATGTCGCCGTTGTAATTGCGCACGATGCGGCGGAGCGCTTCCATGCCGGCTTCCCGCGGCGTCCGGCCCTGGCGCATCAGTTCAACGATGGTGTGCGCGCCCACCACCTTGATGTTCTCCTCGCCCGAACCGGTAGCGCCCGCCGAGCCCACGTCCTGATCGGTCCATGAGCCGGCGCCCAGGATCGGCGAGTCGCCGAGGCGGCCCGGGAGTTTCCACGCGAGGCCGGAAGTGGTGGTCGCGCCCGAGACCTCGCCCCTGGGATTCACTACCGAGACGTGAATCGTGCCCGTTGTTGGCCACAGAACCTGCTCCGCAGCATAAAGCCGGTCTTCAGGCGCGATGCCAAGATCGGCCGCCATGTTGACGAGCCGCTGCGTGCGGATGCGGATCGTCTCCGCCCACTCCGGAGTCGGGTGACGCGGAACTCCACCCGCGCGGACAACGGGTGCCGCTTTAGCCTGGGTTTGGGACGTGGGAGACGCAGGCCCCACCTGCTGGTTCCGATCGAGCGACGACAATCCGTGCAAATCCATCGTTGGCTTCGGTGCGGGCCGATCTGCGTAGGGATCCTTCCAGCCCGGCTGCGTCATCGAAGGCCCCCACCAGTCCTGCTGGGAGTTGTTTTCCTTCCACAGCATCCAGATCCGGCGCGCGTCTTCGGTCAGCAGGTTCTCTTTGGGGAAGCCCAGATCGACGGCGAAGCGCTGCGCGCCTTCGGCCACCAGCATGACGTGGCCGGTGTGTTCGTAGACCTTGCGCGCCACGAGGCAGACATTCCTGATGTCGCGCACTCCGCCCACCGACCCGGCCGAGCGCGAAGGTCCGTGCATGCAGCAGGAGTCCAGCTCGACCACGCCTTCTTCGTTCGGCAGGCCGCCGAGTCCGACCGAGTGGTCCTTCGGATCGTTCTCGCGTCCGAGGCAGACGTGGTGGACGGCATCGAGCGTATCCGCGCCATCCAGCAGCATGTGGTACGCCTCCTGGATGGCGTTATCGCCGGTCACGCGTGTGACAATGACGGGGTTAGCAGGCGGCTGGAGAGCTTTGACGGCGTCGGCGGTTTGAGCGAAGAGGTCGTGGATCGTGAGTCCGGCGGTGGTAATCGCGCCGAGCGAGAGAAAATCGCGGCGTGTCGTCATGCAGAACAGGGTACAGCACAGGGAAAACAGGAGACAGAACTGAGGAGACAGGGAGTAGGAAGCATGAAGCAGGAAGCAGGAAACGCAGAAGCTGGAAGTCCTGAATTCCCGAAAATCGGAAGGCTGTCCGAGACGCGGAGAATCGCGATCAGTGATGAAGGTGATTAGAGAATCGATCGCCCATTCGATGCCGACGAAATGGCAGGCAAGAATCGCCAAAAGTCCCGGCTTCCAGCTCCCCGCTTCCGGCTTCCAGCTTCTCTTCAGTGTCCCGGGCTGCCCGGCGGTCCCGGCATCAGGTGTCCGCCCGAGGTCGCGCGGAAGCCGACCCGGGGGCTCTCATCGGCCGGTCGGACGTCGGTATTGGGAGGCGTTTTCCAGAAAGGATCGTCGAGCGCGAGCTTCTTCGCCAGGTGGTCCAGAGTGGCGAGCCAGGTACACACGAGGTGATAGCTCTGGAAGTAGGCGTTGCCGTCGACGGCGGCTGCGGTGTCCGCCGGGGAGCCAGGAACACGCTCGGCCTCGGGTGGGACAGAGTGAATCACAATCGTCGGGATCATCAGCGCCCGGAAGGGGCTGGTGGCGTCGATGGACAGCCAGTGGTGGGGGCTGGTGGCGATCGGCGGCTTGGTAAGGCCTTCGTCCACTGCGGCCCAAAGCAGGGAAAGTTGCAGGTGCAGTGCCGCCGCGGGAGTGGTTTCCATGAAGCCGAAGGTGGTGAAATAGCGAGTGACGCCAAGGCCGAGAGCGTCGAGGTCAATCATGGCCCGAATGCGCTTGCGCTCCTCATGCGAGATCGATTTGAGCCACGTCTGCACTCCCTCCGCGCCGTACGACTCGAGGAAGACGAAGGTGTTTTCCCGCGGCTGCCCCTGAATGCCCTGGTAGAGGAAGGGAAGCAGCGCGGCGCCGCTCCAGCCGGCCAGCGCCCCGTCGCCCTGGCCGTCACGCTCATAGTGGGCCGCGACGATGATGATGCCCGGACCGGGGTCACCCGGCCGTTCACCGGACCGCTCTCCGGACCAGGTGCAGATAAGGTTGGAACCCGGCGGACCGTGTTTGGGAGTGACCGGCTGTTCCCCCATACGGTCGCCGTCGCATTTGGCCACGTGAAAGGCCGCCCGCAGCCGGTCGAGGCGGGCCTCATCGGTGGACGGGACGGTGTGAACTTCCATTTCTACGGTGCTGCGCGGCACGGTGTACAGGAAGAGAACGTGCGACGGCGCGGATTTGGTGGGTGCGGGAGGTGCGGGACCAGCAGGTGCGTTGGCGGCCTGGGTGGGAGGCGGGGTTTGGCAAAGGAGCGCAGACGAGGCCCAGATGAGAACCACCACGGCCGCTTGTGGGAGACGGCGCAGGCGCACGGGAAGCGCTCCAGGCAAACCAGTGTAGCGCAGTTTTCAGCACCCGGGTCAGCGGATGTCGCCTGGAACCAAAAACCCAGCCAGCCTGTCGAAGAGGGATGGAGGAACCGCTGGAGGTCACGGTACTGAGGTCACAGTACGGTGGGCACGTACAGAGGGTCCAACGTGAAAATCACGGAACAAAGGGTCACGGTACAAACGGGGCACAGGGCGATTTGCTTGCTTTTCACTGTTGTGTAAACGGACGTTAACAATAGGAACGAAAAATTGATAGGTAACTCTTGATCCGAGGGGGGTCCAGTGAGAAAGAGCAGGATTTTGGCCGCAGCGCTGGCGGTGTGCGCCGCAGGCACTGCCGGAGCGCAGAAGATTAACGCAGCGGGAGCATCGTTCCCGTATCCGATCTATTCCAAGTGGTTTTCCGAGTACGCGCAGCAGCATCCGGGCGTTCAGATCAACTACCAGTCCATCGGGTCGGGCGGCGGAATCCGGCAGGTGACGGAAGGAACTGTGGACTTCGGCGCCAGCGACATGCCCATGACCGACGCCATGCTGTCATCGTCGAAAATTAAACTGATCCACATCCCGACCGTGCTGGGCGCGGTGGTGCCGGTTTATAACCTGTCCGGGGTCAGCACCGAGCTTAAGTTTGGGCCTGACGTGCTGGCCGACATTTATCTGGGAAAGATCACCAATTGGGACGATGCGCGGATTGCCAAGGACAACCCTGGAGTCAAGCTGCCGAACCAGGACATTTTCGTGGTTCATCGTTCCGACGGCAGCGGGACGACGTTCATCTTTACGGATTATCTTTCGAAAGTCAGCCCGGAGTGGAAGAGCTCTGTTGGCAGTAACTCGGCGGTGTCGTGGCCGAAGGGCATTGGCGGGAAGCAGAACGAAGGCGTGGCAGGGCTGGTGCGGCAGATGCCGGGCGCGATCGGCTACGTGGAGCTCATCTTTGCTCTGCAGAACAAGATCCCCTACGCCTATGTGCGCAACGCGGCGGGACAATGGGTGAAGGGGAGCATCGAGGGCGTGACCGATGCCGCCGGGTCGGTGAAGTCGATCCCTGCGGACTACCGTGTATCCATCACCAACGCGCCGGGCAAGGATTCGTATCCCATCTCCAGCTTTACGTATCTGCTGATCCCGACCCATCCCTCCGATGCCACCAAGGGAAAGGTGATCAAGGATTTCCTGCAGTGGATGCTGGACCATGGAGAAGGCGAGGTTTCCGCGCTGGATTACGCGCCTCTGCCAACAAACGTGGCGTCGAAGGTCAAGGCGACCGTGTCCAGCCTGCCGTAGCCGTCCGGCTTCACGCCTCCAACCAGGTCGCAAACACAGGGGCGCATTCAGATGCGCCCCACGTGTCCCGATAGAGCAGCCAATAGTGCTTATTAGGCATTTTTCCGCAAACTGTGCAGCCTGGCCTCAGCGCCCGGGCAACCGCCATTGCAATAGTGGCAAAAGGCTCGAGTAGTCGTCGGTCCAGGCGCGCACTCCCGCCTTCAGAGGAATCTCTCGCGCGAAAGCCGCCACTTGTGGCTGACTAAAAAACGCGGCATTGCTGCTCACCAGCACCCACGTCGCCCGGTATTCTCCACGCCATTCCTGCGGCGGCGTATCCACCATCCGCGCCTCCATCCCCGAGGCCACCGCCAGCGCCGCGATCTCCGGCGCCAGGTCCAGATACTGGTTCGAAACATGAAACGCCAGAATCCCGCCCGCAGCCAGATGCCTTCGATAAACCGCCATCGCCTGCGCGGTCAACAGATGGATCGGGATCGCATCGCCGGAGAACGCGTCCACCACCAGCACATCGAAATTCTGCGGCGCTTCGCGCGCCAGCGAAATCCGCGCGTCGCCCTCGGCAAACGAAATTTGTGCCTGCGACTCGCGCAGGTACGTGAAAAGATGCTCCGCAATGGGCCGGATCGCCGGGTTGATCTCATAGAACCGCATGCGGTCGCCCGGCCGCCCATAGGCCGCCAGCGTTCCGGCGCCGAGGCCAACCACGCCGAAGTTGCGCGCCCTTGCATTCCCCGTCCGATCGTCGCAGCAATAGCGCAGCGTCAGCCCTACCCCGGAATCCGTCGCGTAGTAGGTCGTCGGCGTGCGGCGAAACCTCGGTGCGAACCACTGCGTGCCGTGCTCGATGGTGCCATGCAGCAGCGTGCGCGCCGTCTCCGCCTGCGGGGGCACGTGCGATTCCCGCACCCGCAGCGCACCGTAGAAATTCCGCTCCTCCACCAGCGTGCCGCGCGCGTAAACAATATGCAGCATCACGACCAGGGCCAGCAGCAGCGCCGTTCCCGTCCCCCACAGCAGCCGCTGCGCCCAGCCCTGTTTCCAGGTCAGATTCCACGTCACCGCCAGCGCTATCGCGGCGGTTATCAGAAAGGCCAGCGCCACATCGTAGTTCGCGTCGAACAGCAGCGGGCACAGGATCCCGATGAAGATCGTCCCCGCCGCTCCGCCCGCCGCGATCAGCAAATAGAACAGCGTCGATTCCGACGGATTCGCCGGCCGCAGCCTGTACGTCTCGACGTGCAGAAAAAGGCATGCGAAGAACAGCTCGGCCAGAAAGAATCCGATGCCGATCTGGATCGGCACCGACACGTCGGTCTTCGAAAGCATCCAGCCCAGGGCCGCCAGCAGCACCACGAGCACCCGCATCACCAGACCCATGTACCGCAGCGGAGGCGCTTCGAACGCAACAATGAACGTCAGCAGATAAATGCCCAGCGGCAGCACCCACAGCAAGGGGATGGCGGCGATGTTCTGGCTCAGATGGCTGGTGACCGCGCACAACTGGATGGCCGCGCCTGCCGGCAGCAGGAACCAAAGCAGTTTTGCACGAAGGCCAGCGCGCAGACCGGCTCGCGGTGGCTCGGCGCCTGTTCCGGATTCTCCACTGCCCCCATGTTCGGCGCGTCCCGCCCCACTCCCCCGCCAACGCCACGCGATCGCCGAACACAGCACCACGTAAACACCGAATCCGCACGCCCACGCCTTCCGCTGCACGCCCAGCGAGAGATACGGCTCGATCGCGAGCGGATACAGCACCAACGCCAGCAGCGACCCGGCATTCGACAGCGCAAACAGCTTCCACGGCACGCCGCTCCCATCCGCGCGCGCCAGCCACAGCTGCAACAGCGGGCTGGTCGAAGCCAGCAGCAAAAACTGCAAGCCGATCGTCATCGTCAGCGTGCGAAAAATCGCCGTCAGCGGATGTCCCGCCGCCCCGCTCAGATCCGGTTGTCCAACCAGGGCTAACAGCACAGCACCGGCCACCAGCAGCGCGATGTGTACAACGGCGGGCTCCTGCGCCGACCTTTGCGTCAGGCCGCGCCGTCCCAGCCAGTGCGCGTAGAGGTACCCCAACAGCAGAGCTGTCTGGAAAAAGACGAGGCATGTGATCCACACAGCGGACGAGCCGCCGAGGGACGGCAGCAGTTGTTTCGCCGCCATCGGCTCGACAGTAAACAGTAAAAGCGCCCCCAGAAAAATCGCATTGCCGCAGAGGATTCGCATCGCGCGATGGCGCCAATAGCCGGCCCGATAGAAACGCTACCACGCGCAATCGCGCAAAGTATCGCAACGGGCGACAACTCTGAGCGAAGGCTTAAAGCCGTACCGCTCTGGTTTCGCTCCTGGCTAGCCTCTTGATCGTTTCTGTCTTGCGATCAGTTGCCGTGCGCTCGCCCTGCGGGAAGCTGGCCCATTCCGGGTCAGCTACGCCCGCGGTGGCCCCTTGCCGACGCATTATTTCCTTGTTTTTCATGGGGATTAACGTGGCGTTCAAAAATCGCGGTTAGGGTAAACGAGTTGTGACTTTACGTATCCAGGAACCTCGCGCGCCCCAGCTGGCCGATGCGGAGGCTGTGGGCGGCCCCGTGCCGGTGGCTTCGTCACCCTCTCCCGTGTCAACGGTGCGCCGATTCCTGACCGGCCGCGGAAGCTCCGCGATGGCCGACTCGACTTTTCGCTGGCTGATGCTGGCGTGCGCGCTGAGCGTCTTCGTCATCGTCGCGCTCATTGCCACCGAGCTGGTGAAGAGTTCCCAGCTGACCCTGGCGAAGTTCGGAATCAAATTCTTTTTTGGCAGCGCGTGGGATCCGGTCAGCGAGAACTTCGGTGCGTTGCCCTTCGTGTATGGAACCCTGGTTTCCTCCCTTGTGGCGCTGGTGATCGCCGTCCCGCTGGCCGTGGGGGTCGCGGTTTTCCTGACCGAGATGTGCCCGAAGTCGCTGCGCGGGGTTCTGTCGTTTCTCACCGAATTGCTGGCCGCGATCCCGTCGGTGGTTTACGGACTGTGGGCCATCTTCGTGCTGGTGCCGCTGCTGCGGACCTATGTGGATCCGCTGCTGATCAAGCTGCTGGGCTGGACCGGGCTTTTTGTTGCGCCGGACTTCGGAATCGGTATGTTCGCGGCGGGCGTGATCCTGGCCATTATGATTCTGCCCATCATCTCCTCGCTCACGCGCGAAGTGATGACGGCGGTGCCACACGCGCAGCGCGAAGCGGTGCTGGCGCTGGGTGCGACGCGGTGGGAGATGATCCGCATGGGCGTGCTGCGCAATGCCCGCATCGGGATCGTCGGCTCGATCATTTTGGGGCTGGGGCGCGCGCTGGGCGAAACGATGGCGGTGGCTATGGTGATCGGCAGCAGCCCAACCATCTCGAAGTCGCTGCTGGCGCCGGCTTCGACCATGGCCAGCGTGATCGCCAACGAGTTTGCCGAAGCGGCGGACGATACCTACCGCAGCGCGCTGATCGAGATCGGGCTGGCCCTGTTTCTGGTGACCATTGTGGTGAATGTGTGCGCGCGGCTGCTGGTGTGGGCGGTGACGCGGGGCGCGCCGGCGCGGGTGACATAACAGGGAGCAGGGAACAGCGGACAGGGAACAGGGAAGCGGATGGAGAATCGACTGAAGAAGAGCGCTGCCAACCGGCACTGGAGATGGTTCGCGAACCATCTGGCGTCGGTGCTGGCTGTGGGGGCCACCGTAGTCGTGATTGCGCCGCTGGTGGCCATCTTTATCGACCTGGTGTACAAGGGCGCCAGTTCCCTGGACCTGAATTTCTTCACGAAGATCCCCGCACCGGTGGGCGAGACGGGCGGCGGGATGGCGAACTCGATTGTGGGTTCGGCGGTTCTGCTGGGCCTGGCCAGCCTGCTGGGGATTCCGGTGGGTATCGCGGCCGGGATTTATCTGGCCGAGTACGGACGCGGCGCGAAGCTGTCGAATGTGGTGCGGTTCACGGCCGATGTGCTGAACGGGGTGCCGTCGATTGTGATGGGCATCGCCATTTACGCCCTGCTGGTGGCGCCGATGAAGGGGTTCTCGGCGTTTGCCGGCGGCGTGGTGCTGGGCATCATGATGGTGCCGACGGTGGCGCGAACGACCGAGGAGATGCTGCTGATGGTTCCCCATGCGGTTCGCGAGGCTGCGCTGGGGCTGGGGGTTCCGGCCTGGCGTTCGACGCTGTCCATTACGCTGCGCACCGCCCTGCCCGGCGTGATCACCGGGTGCATGCTGGCCTTTGCGCGCGTGGCCGGAGAGACAGCCCCTTTGCTGTTCACCGCCTTCGGAAACCAGTTCTGGAGCATGAGGCTGGATCAGCCCATCTCGGCCCTGCCGCTGCAGATTTATGTCTACGCGCTGTCGCCGTATGACGAATGGCATCGCCTCGCCTGGGCAGGCTCGCTGGTGCTGATCGCGCTGATCGTGATTTCCGTTGCGCTGGTGCGGTATGTGACGACGCGGGGAACGCTGAAAGGGGCTGGCTAGGAATGGGGGTCGGCATCGAGGTCAACAGCCTGAACGCATGGTACGGCGCTAACCACACGTTGCAGGACATCACGCTCCACATTCCAGCCAACGAGGCCACCGCGCTCATCGGGCCGTCGGGGTGCGGCAAGTCTACCTTCGTCCGCTGCCTGAACCGGATGCACGAGACCAACCCCATCGCCAAAGTGACGGGCGAGGTCAAGGTCGGCGGCCAGGACATCTACGCGGAAACCTCGGCGGTGGAAGTGCGGCGGCGGATCGGAATGGTGTTCCAGCGGCCCAATCCGTTTCCGACCATGTCGATCTACGACAACGTGGCGTCCGGGCTGCGGCTGAACGGCTTCCGGAATCGCCGGGTGCTCGATGATGTTGTCCACAAGTCGCTGGAGAGCGCGGCGCTGTGGGACGAAGTGAAGGACGACCTCAAGAAGAAGTCCGGTGCGAGCCTTTCCGGCGGCCAGCAGCAGCGTTTGTGCATTGCGCGCGCCCTGGCGGTCGATCCCGAAGTGCTGCTGATGGACGAGCCGGCTTCGGCCCTCGATCCTGTCTCGACAGCGAAGATCGAGGACTTGATCTTCCAGCTCAAATCGCAGTACACCATTGTGATCGTCACTCACAACATGCAGCAGGCGGCGCGCGTGGCCGAGCGCACCGGGTTCTTCCTCAACGGTAAACTTGTCGAATTCGATTCGACGCACAAAATTTTTACCAACCCCGGGGACAAACGGACCGAAGATTACATCACGGGCAGGTTTGGATAATGGCGCGCATCCGGTTTCATCAGAGCCTGGACGACCTGAAGGAAAGGCTGCTGGTCATGGCGGGCATGGCCGAGCAATCGATCCAGCGGGCTGTGGAGGCCTATCGCGTGCGCGATCTTTCCATCTGCGATCTGGTCGATCGCGGTGAGATGGCCATCAACCGCATGGAGCGGGAGATCGACCAGATGGCCCTCGATCTGCTGGCCATGGAGCAGCCGATGGCCGTCGACCTGCGATTTATCCTGGCGGTGATCAAGATCAACGCGGACCTCGAGCGCGTGGGCGATTCCGCGCGCACCATCAGCGACCGGGTGCGGGACCTCCAGGCGTTTCCCGCGGCGGAAATGCCAATCGACATACCGCGCATCGCCAACCTGGCCGGCGGCATGGTGCGCAAATCCCTGCAGGCGTTTATCGAAGCGGACGCGGACATGGCCGAGGCGGTGCTCTCCATGGACGACAGCGTGGACAAGCTGAATGGCGCGGCTCATTACACGTTGCTGAACCTGATGAAGACGGACCCGGCGCTCGCCCCGCAGTCGCTGAACGCGCTCATGATTTCACGGGCTCTGGAGCGCGTGGCCGACCACGCCACCAACATCGCCGAAGATGTGATCTTCTGGGTCAAGGGCGCCGACGTCAGACACAACGTAGGAGCCGCGGCAGCGGGCAACAGCCAGCGCGGCAATGCATGATCTAGATTGCGGACGGAATATCGGTTTTGCTGAAATCCGCGCCCTTGAACAGCAGCGATTCATTCGATGCGCGCGCGAGCGCATAGGCAAAGCAGTCTCCAAAGTTGAGCCCCGCGGGATGGCGCCCTTTGCCGAAGTCGAGGAATGACTGCCTTGCCAGATACGCCTGGTCGAGGGTCACCGGTTCGATGACGATCTCCGAGCGGCGGAGAAACGTATCGCACTGCCGGTTCCCGTCCGGGCCCATCTGATACTCAAGAACCATCGAAAGTTCTACAAAATTGGCAGCACTGATACGTGTGACATCCGCCGCGTGAATCGTCTGAATGAATTGGTCGGCCTCTGGTTCACGAAAGAGAATCGCCACCATCGCAGAGGTGTCGACGATCATTTGGGGAGGCCGTGCTCGTCGTAGAGAAGGTCGCCATGCTCGACGTATGGGTTTTTGAGGCGAGAAGCAGCACGGACGGAGATCGCCCGCAGTTCTTCGAAGCTCGCCTTCTGCCCGTGAGCGGGGAGACGCGCAAAGCGTTCGCGGAGGGACTCCGTGACCGCTGACGTCAACGTCTCTCCAGTCTCCCGGGCGATCGCGGCCGCCAGACGATGGGCCTCGGGGTCCTTTATATTGAGGGACTTAAGGGGCATTGTCTACCTTTCTTTATGAATTCTACCACATCCGGCGGGATGGAACCGTTGCGGCGGCTATTGCTCGTCGGGGTTCCACCAGTCCAGCGTGGCGATGGCGGTGTAATAGAGGCCAAGGCGGAGACGTGTGCCGGGTCCGTGGAGTGCACGCAGAACCCGGGCGTATGCCTGAAGCTGAGGGGCATAAAGGGCGCGCTCGGAGGCCAGCAGCAGAGCGCCAGAGGCGACCGCGGCGGTCTTGTAGTCGATGATCCAGAGGTAGCCGGAACTGGAGTTGTCCAGCGGCTCGGGGCCGGCGCGGAAGACGCGGTCCGCTCGCAGCGTGCGCAGGCGAGAGCCGGCCGGCGCGGCCTCCTTTCCGGAGCCGGCGCCGGAATTTAAGGCCGGGAGAAAGCCGGTCCACGAGGCTTCGGACTGCGCTTCGATGTGGGCGGCGAGGATCCACTGGCAGACCGGGTCCGCGGCGCAGCCGAGAAGCATATTAGTCACCGTGTCGGTGACATATTTCAGCGATTCGCCCGAGATGGAGGAGGCGCGCAGCAGCGCCAGGGCGCGGGAGCGGAGCTTTGCAGGGTCCAGCGTGGCCAGCTCCGGACCGAGCCGCTCCAGCAGTTCGTGCACAATGGAGCCGATGAGGCGCGAGTCGCGGGAGCCTTCGCGGCGAAGGAATTCGGGGGCATCCGGATCGGCAATGGAAACAGATCCAGTCACGGTTACATTTTCGGGAGCTGCCGGCGCGGGTTCGGCGGCAGCGGTCAGCCGGCGCAGCGTCAGCCCCGGAGCAGCTTCCGTCCCTGCGGCGACCTCTTCCAGAACGCCGGGCCGAACATCGGCAGCAGGAAAGGGAATCATGCGCGCCGGTTGAGTCCCCGGAGCCTGCTCCGGAACGGGTGCTTCGCCCAACTGCGACTCGAACTCGCCGCGCAACGCGGGCCATGCGACCTGGAGCAGGCTTTCCTTGTTCTGCGGCCGGAGGCCGCTTGCCGACGCAACCGCGGTGCCGAAAAGATGCAGGCCGCGGCGGGCGCGAGTGCACGCAACGTAGAGCAGGCGCTTGCGTTCCTCGTCGAAACGAATCTGCCGCTGTTTGCGCACCCATTTGTACAGCGGCTCGATGTCTTCGCCCTGCAGACCGATGGGAGCGACGAGGAATTCCTTCTCGCCAGTGAATGGGTTCGAGCGCTCGATCGAGCAGATGAGCGGGTTGGGGTCCGACGAGGATCTGCGGTCCAGCCCCGGAACGAGGACCAGATCGAAGCCGAGACCCTTGGCTTTGTGGATCGTCATTAGCTGGATGCCGCAGCGGTCGCCGATGGCCGGATCGGGCTGGGCGAAGAGGCGGTCGAACTCCGCGTCGAAAGCGGCGGTGGAGGGCGCGAGGCCGTCGGGTGCGACAGAGTCAAGCAGCGAGAAGTAGACTTCGGCGTTCTCCGCGGCGGCAGCGCCGAGACACGCCGGGCCGCCGAGCGTGCGCCAGGTCCGCTCGATCCAGGAGGAGAACGAGGGAGACTCGGACTGGCGCCAGCGAAGGTCGAGGGCGCGGCGCAGAACCTGAGCCGTGCGAGCCAGGCGCTCCTGGCCATCCGGCGAGAGTAGGGGCAACCGCTCGCCCATCAGCTCGAGGACCGGGCGGTTGCGGAAGGCGGGGTCGTCGGAACCGGTCAGCCGGTGCAGGTCGGAGAGGGTGAGGCCGCACCAGGGCGCCCGCAGCACGCTGAGCCACGCGACGCGGTCCATGGGATGGAGCAGCGCGCGGGTGAGCGCGCGCAGGTCGAGCAATTCCTGGCGCTCGGAGAGGTGTTCGATTTCCACGGCACGGAACGGGATGCGCCGCTCCCGCAGAAGCGGGACGATTTGCGCGAGGTGCGCACGGGCCCGGACCAGCACGGCGACGCGGTATTCGGAGCCGGCGGCGTGCGCCTGCGCGATGAGGGGGAGCTGGTCCTCGAGAATGCGGGCGACATCTTCGGCTTCGGCCCGCTGCGCGGCATCGATTTCCACCTGCGTGGGAGCGCGGTC
>Ga0181519_10002508_pt1 | contig 15614 bp, 18 predicted proteins | sample PEATcosm2014_Bin_26_FD_121102 | JGI IMG/M metagenome (GOLD analysis project Ga0181519, IMG submission 121102) | Peatland microbial communities from MTU Mesocosm Facility, Houghton, MI, USA - PEATcosm2014_Bin02_10_metaG | ecosystem: Environmental > Terrestrial > Soil > Wetlands > Peat | place...
CCGGGAGCGGGCGGCCACCAGGGGGTGACGTACAACGCCAGCCCGGTGCCCGAGGCGAGCTGCAATGCCCAGAACCCGGTGCTGGTCAGCACCACCTGGTCTGCCTCGTACCCGCCCTGAGCGAGGTCCCGATGGCGCCGGGTCGACGCCGGTTCGGAGGCCCGGCCGACCTGGGTGACGGCCGGCCGGTCCCGGTACGCTGAGACCGTGGCCACGCCCGACGACGCGCCGGAGGCCGACCGGGCCGAGCAGCAGGAGCTGGCCGACGGGTTGCCCGACGAACCCGTCGTCGACGCCGTCCACCCCTTGGACCAGGCGTCCGAAGCCGACCTGGCCGAGCAGGCCATCACCGTGGAGACGCTCCAGACGGTGGTGCCGGGATCGGCCCACGACGAGGTGGACGAAGCCGACTGGCTCGACCAGAACGTGGTCGAGCCGGACGACGACGACGACCGCCGCTGACCGGCCGTCGACCACCCGGCGGACCGGGACCACGCCGGCCCGGTCCCGGGCCCGGCCTACTGCTCGGCGGCCTGCATCAGCTCGACCCGCTCGCCGTCGGGACCGGCCACGAAGATCAAGGTGATCCCCGGGGCCTCCGTGCGGGTCGACTCGAGGATCGTCCCACCCAGCTCGACCAGCTTGGCGGCCACCTGGTCGACGTCGGGCACGTAGAACGAGAGGTGGGTCAGGCCGAGCTGGTTGCGGCGCTGCGAGGGCTGCCCGTCGACGCCCGGGGAACGGTAGTAGAGGAGCTCGACGCCCAGTCCCTCCTTGCGGATGAACTGCGACGTGAGGTCGACGTCCTTGGGCACCTCGAGGGCGGCGGCGAAGGTGTTGTCGATCGGGAACCCCTCGTCCTCGGAGAACCCCAGGCCGTCGCAGTAGAAGCGCAGCGAGGTCTCGAGGTCCGACACGCACAGTCCCACGTGCGAAGCCTTGATCTGGTCGGTCACGGTGCTTCCCCCCCATCGGTCGTCACGTCGCCCGGTCGCCGGCGTCCCGCCCTTCCTAGCTGCTCCGAGCGACCCGGTCCACTGGACCGGCCGGACCGCTATGGCCCGAGCACCCCGGAGGTCCACCGACTACGGTCGGGGCCGTGACAGAGAGCCAGAAGGTCGTCCAGGAGTGGGAGACGCCCTCGTTGGAGGAGATCCCCGTCATCACCAAGGGCCACGTCGCCGCCCTCGAGTCGAGCACCGACGACGCGGTGTGGGTCATGGCCGGCATGCACCACGTGGTCATCACCACCGTCGGCCGCAAATCGGGAACCGAGCACAAGGTGGCCCTGCCCATCTGGCGGGACCCCGACGGCCTCCGGGTGATCGTGGCCTCCTACGCCGGGGCCCCCGGCCACCCGTCGTGGTACCTCAACCTGGCCGACCGCACGGCCAACCCCGAGATCCTGGTGCGCACCCAGACCGGGCAGTACTGGTCGGTGCCCGACATCTTGGCGGGCGACGAGTACGACCGGATCTGGGGCCTCTTGGTCGACGACCGGGCCTGGTACACCGACTACCAGGCCAAGACCGAGCGCCGGATCCCGCTGGTCCGGCTGCCCGAGACCCGGGCCGTCTGAGGGCTGCTCGGGGCCGGCGACCGTGCCCGACTCCCGGCCGTCGGATCAGCGGCTCGAGCAGAACTGGGAGACCCCGGCCCTCGAGGACATCCCGGGCATCAGCCGGGCCCATGTGGCCGCCCTCGAGACGACCGACGACGACGCCGTCTGGACCCCCAACGGCCAACACCTGGTGGTGCTGACCACCGTCGGGCGCCGGTCGGGCACCGAGCACAAGGTGGCCCTGCCGTTGTGGTGGGACCCCGAGGGCGTGCGGGTGGTGGTGGCCAGCTTCGCCGGGGCCCGGGGCCATCCGGCCTGGTACGTCAACCTGGCCGACCGGTCGGCCAACCCCACGGTGGCCGTGCGGGCCCAGGGCCACGCCTACCGGTCGGTGCCCGACATCCTCGACGGCGACGCCTACCGGCGGACCTGGGACCTGCTCACCGCCGACCGGGCCTGGTACCTCGACTACCAGGCCAAGACCGAGCGCCGCATCCCGCTGGTCCGGCTGCCCGAGACCGGCCCGGCCTGAGGTCTCCCTCGGCCGAGCGGTCCCGGGTCGCCGGACCGTCGGGTATCAGTGCATGAACTCGCCGGCGTTGACGAAGAGCGTCTGGCCGGTGATGCCCTTGGCCCGGTCCGACGCCATGAACACGATGGCCTCGGCCACGTCGGCGTCCGACGCCATGTCCTGGAGGGCCATCTCCTTGGTCAGGCTGTACTTGGCCTCGTCCAAGGTGATGCCCTCGGACTCGGACTTCCAACCCAAGAACATCTCGATGGGCGGGCCGAACATCCAGCCCGGAGCCACTTCGTTGACCCGCACCTTGTCCCCGCCGACCTCGAGGGCCAGGTGGTGCATGGCCCCCCAGATGGCGCCCTTGGAGGCGGCGTAGGCCATCTGGATGGCCTCGGGCGGGGGGAACCACTGGGTCTGGGAGCTGACGAAGACCACCGAGCCCTGACGGGCCTTGAGCGAGGGAAGGGCCTCCCGGATGAGCTGCATGCCGCCGATCAGGTTGACCTCGAAGGCCTGGCGGAAGTCCGAGAAGTCGCCGGCCATCTCGAGGCCGCCGAACGGCGAGTAGGCGGCGCAGTGGCAGATCGAGTCGACCCCGCCGAAGCGCTCGGTGGCTGCGGCCACCAGGGCCTCGGCGGTCGAGGCCAGGGCGATGTCCCCGGTCACGAAGGCCACCTTCTGGCCGGACGGGTCGACCTCGTCGGCCACCTCGACCAGCTGCGCCTCGGTGCGGGCCCCGAGGACCACGTTCGCCCCCTCCCGGGCGGCGCAGAGCGCGACCCGGCGCCCGAGGCCCGGCCCCACGCCCGAGATGATCATCGTCTTGCCCGGCAGATCGGCCATCAACTACTCCCCCGTTCGAGCCGGGTCGGCACCCGGCGTTGCTGTCTCTCGGCCCGTGGGACCCCCGCGTGGCGAGGGGCCCGGCGCCGTGGTCGGCCCGACCGTAGTCCGGGAACGGGGCCGGAGGGCGATCCCGACGGCGACCGGCCCGGCCCGGCCCGGTCCACTGTTCACCATTTCGAATGAAATGTTCTCGCACTGGACGGTCGGTCCGGTCCTTGCCAGGCTGGGGCCATGGACAAATTGCCCGACGGCCGGTACGACGCGGTGATCACCAGCGCCCAGCTCGAGACCGAGGGGGGCCTGGTGCTGGAGCTGACCGTGCACGACGGGGAGTTCGACGGCCAGATCGTGCCGGTGCGGGCGGCCAAGCAGCGCTTCAACCTGGAGCCCGAGGAGCTGGCCGACCGGGCGGTCGCCCTGACCATGCGCTACGGAGTGGCCGACGTGTCCCTGGCGGAGTGACTGCCGACCCGCCGACCGGGCCCGACATGACGGGCCGGCGGCCGTGAGCCAGGTCTTCGAACCCGACCCCGGGGGCCAGGTCCCGGCGGCCCCGTTGACCCGTCGACAGATCAACTTGATCTTCTTCGGCCTGATGCTGGGCATGCTCCTGGCCGCCCTGGACCAGACGGCGGTGGCCACCGCCCTGCCGACCATCGCCGGCGAGCTCGGGGGCATCGGGCACCTGTCGTGGGTGGTCACGGCCTATCTGCTGACCTCCACCGCGGCCACCCCGCTGTTCGGGAAGCTGTCCGACCTCTACGGGCGCAAGCTCTTGTTCCAGTCGGCCATCGCCATCTTCCTGGTCGGGTCGATGCTGTCGGGGCTCAGCCAGAACATGCTCGAGCTGATCCTGTTCCGGGCCATCCAGGGCATCGGCGGCGGCGGCCTGCTGGCCCTGGCCATGGCCATCGTGGGCGACATCGTGAGCCCCCGGGAGCGGGGCCGGTACCAGGGCTACTTCGGCGGGGTCTTCACCGTGTCCAGCGTGGCCGGACCACTCATCGGCGGGTTCTTCACCGAGCACCTCTCCTGGCGCTGGATCTTCTACATCAACATCCCGCTGGGCATCGTGGCCCTGATCGTCACCAGCTTCGTCCTGCGGCTGAACTTCATCCGGCGCCAGGCCTCGGTCGACTACACCGGCGCCGCCCTCCTGGTGGGCGGGGTGGTGGCCTTGCTGCTGGTCACCGTCTGGGGCGGCACCTCGTTCCCGTGGACCTCACCGACCATCATCGTGACCGGACTGGCCGGGGTCGCCCTGGTCGTCGGTTTCGTGATCTGGGAGCGGAGCTACGCCTCCGAGCCCATCTTGCCCCTGCGCCTGTTCCGCACCCGCCTGTTCACGGTGGCCAACACCATGGCGTTCCTCCTCGGGATGATCATGTTCGGCGCCCTCATCTACCTCCAGGAGTACTTCCAGCTGGTCAAGTCGCTCTCCCCCACGGTGTCGGGCCTGATGATGCTGCCCATGATGACCGCCCTGCTGATCTCGTCGGTGGTCGGCGGTCGGCTGGTCACCCGCTTCGGCCGCTACAAGGCGCTGGTGGTGACCGGTTCGGCTTTCATGGTCTTCGGCATGTGGCTCCTGGCCCACCTGGGCGCCGACACCACGCTGTGGGAGTGCGGCGTGTTCATGGTGCCGGTGGGCCTGGGCATGGGCTCGGTGATGCAGAACCTGGTGCTGGCCGTGCAGAATTCCGTCTCGGCCGGGGACATGGGCACGGCCAGCGCGGCGGTCAACTTCTTCCGGTCCATGGGGGCGTCGTTCGGCGTGGCCATGTTCGGCGCCGTGCTGACGGCCCGGATGGACTACTGGATTCCCAAGCTCGTGCCCGGCGCCACCGAACGCCACCTCGGGGCCAGCATCGTGACCACCCCGGTCGAGGTCCACCAGCTGCCTCCGGCTATGCAGTCGGGCATCTACTCGGCCTTCGTGCTGTCCATCCACGCCGTGTTCTGGGTCGGGGTGCCCATCGCCGCCGTGTGCCTGGTGCTCTCGGTGTTCCTGCCCGAGCTGCCGCTCCGGCGCTTCTCCCATCTGGGCGCCGACATGGTCGAGGCGGTCCCGGCCGGGACCTTCCCCGAGGAGCTGCCCGACGAGGTGGTGCCGACCACCAACGGCGACCTGACCGGCGCCCGGGAGTACCCGGCCGCTTCGGGCGAGGGCTGACCGGCGATTCCGGGCCGTTCCGGGCGGTCCGGCGGTCCGGCGATCCGGCGATCCGGCGATCCTCGGTCCGGCGATACGGCGATCCGGGTCGGTCCGGCGACCGACCCGTTCCGGCCCGGCCCGGTCAGGGACCAACGACCCTAGGCAGGCCCGGCACCGCTGCCCACAATGGGCTCATGGACGCACACCGCTCGCTCGACTGGCCGCTTGACCCGGCATCGCCGTCGTCCGCTCCGGGTCTCTGTCAGGTGCTGGCCGATCTGAGCAAATCGGCCGCACGGATGGAGGCCCTCTGGGAGGTGATCGACGACCGGGGACCGGCGGCCCTGCACTTCGAGAGCGCGTGTGCCGCCGTGCAGCTGGCCCTGGTCGAGCTGCGCCTCTGCCTCGGCCCCTTGGCGGGTGGCGACTGGCGCAGCACCAACTGACCCCGGGCCCGGCATCCCACCCGTGGCCCCCGGGGGCCGGGCGGCCGTCGCCCGCCCTGGCCGTTCAGCTCGGGGGCCGGGACGCCCGGTGACCCGAGGAGCCGGGAGGCTCAGTGACTGGGACTGGACTGGGCGGCCCGCAATCGGCCGGCCAGGTTGGTCAGGAGGCGCCAGGCCAGGTCGGGGGCGTTCTCGACGACCGTGCGGAACTCGCTCCTGGTCAGCACCAGCACCTCCATCGGGGTGGCGGCGATGACCGTGGCCGTGCGGGGCCCGTGGGCCAGGAGGGTCATCTCGCCGAAGAAGTCGCCCGGGCCGAACCGGGCCACCTCGACCCCGTCGACCAGGCACCGGGCCTCGCCCGACAGGATGAGGAAGAACTCCTCTTGCAGGCCGCCCTGCTCGGTCAGCACCCGCCCCTCGTTGACCGCCAGCTTGGTGCCCTGGGCGGCCAGGTGCCGAAGCTGCTCCTTGGTGCAGCCCGAGAACAGCGGGACCTGGGCCAGCAGGTCGTGCACTTCCTTGGGAATTCCCGGTGCCATCAATCCCCCTCCGGTTCGCTGAGACGCCCAGGGTAGTGGGCGTGACCTGGACGGTGTCGAGGAGTCGGCCCCGTCCAACCGCTCACCCGGACCGTGACCCGCTCGACCCGGCGGCCCCGGCCCGGACCGTGGGCCGACCGCGCCCGGGGGCCGCCGGCCGGCGCTCGCGCCCGGGTGGGGCTAGAGGATGAGTGACCCGGCGTCGACCGGCAGCATGGCCCCGGTGATGTAGCGGGCCTCGTCGGAGGCCAGCCAGGCCACGGCGTTGGCGATGTCCTCGGGGTCCAGCCACTCGACCGGCATGCGGTTGCCCAGGCGGGGCAGCTCCTCGGGGAGGCCATGGCGTACTTGCCGAACATCTCGTTCTGGGTCATGCCGGTGGGCACCCCCGAGGGGTGGACCGTGTTCACCCGGATCTTGTCCGGCCCGAGCTTCCAGGCGTAGGCCCGCATCAGGCCGACCACACCGTGCTTGGCCGCCGAGTAGCCGTCCCAACCCCCCGACCCGTCGGTGTGGGCCTTCACCCCGTTGGTCGAGCTGATGATGGCGATCGACCCGCCCCGGCCGGCCTCGACCATGTCGGGCACGGTCACCTGGAGGGTGTTCCAGGTCCCGGTCAAGATGACGTCGATGGCGTCCTGCCAGGCCTGGGGGGCCTCGTCGCCGAACGTCCCGGCCGGGTGGATGCCGGCGTTGGCCACCACGATGGTCACCGGGCCCAGGGCGTCGCGGCCCTCCTTGTAGGCGGCCCGCAGGCCGGCCAGGTCCCGGACGTCGGCCCGGCGGGCCACGATGCGCCGGCCCAGGGACTCCACCGCGGCCACCGTGTCGGCCAGATCGGCCTCGGTGGCCATGGCGTACTGCACCGAGGGGATCTGGCCGCAGATGTCGACGGCGATGATGTCGGCGCCCTGGCCGGCCAGCTTCACGGCGTGCGCCCGGCCCTGGCCCCGGGCCGCCCCGGTGATGAAGGCCACCTGGCCGTCGAGATTCCCCATGGGATCCCCCCCTCGTCTCGGTCTCCGTCCGGACGTTAGCCCCGGGGCGGGCGGGCGGCCCGAGGGCGGTGCCGGTGACCCGAGCACCGCCCCGGCGGGCCCGCTACCCTCTCGGCCATGGCCACCGACGAAGAACAGATCCTCATGCTGGTCGGGCAGCACAGCCAGCTCACCGACGACGGCGACTACGAGCGCCGGATCGGGCTCTACGCCGAGGACGGCGAATTCATCATGGGCGACAACCCGGCGGCCAAGGGCCACGAGCAGCTGCGGGCCACCTTCGCCGCGTCGAGCTCGCCCGAGCGCCGGGGCAAGCACATCACCGCCAACTCGGTGATCACCGTCACCGGCGACACCGCCGAGGGCCAGACCGACTTCATCTTCGCCCACCTGACCGACGCCGGCATGCAGCTGTTGGCCGCCGGGCGCTACTACGACACCTTCGCCAAGGTCGGCGGGGAGTGGCGCTACACCCGGCGCCAGATCACCTTCCTGGGCGCCTGACCACCCGAGCGCCCGGACCGGCCGCCGGTCGGCCGGGGGCCCGGGCACCGTGGTGACCCCGTCGTCGACAGGGCCCGGTTGGTACGCTCCGGGCATGGACACTACGGAGTGGACGACGCTGCCGTCGGGGGTCGACCCCCGGACCTTCTTGGCCCCCGAGGCCTTCGTGGCCCTGGCCCGGTTGGAGCGCGCCGTGTGGCAGACCGCCCGACCCGATCTGCTCGAGCTGGCCCGCCAGCGGGTGGCCATGCTGCTCGGTGCGCCGGCTGAGGCCGCCCGGCGGCCCGAGGGCGCCCCGGTGCTCGACCCGGCGGCGGTGGCCGCGCTGGCCGCCTGGCCCACCGCGCCCCAGTTCACCGAGACCGATCGGGCCGTGCTGGCCTTCACCGAGCAGTTCGTGATGGACGTGGCCGGCGTCACCGACGCCGACCGGGCGGCGCTCGGCGCCCGGCTGACCCCCGAGGAGCTCGGCGGCTTCGTCCTCTCGCTGTACGTGGTGGACTACGGGATCCGGGCTCGCCTGGCCCTGGCCCGGCTGTTCGCCGAGGCCGGCCCGCTGGCCATCGAGCCCGACACCGCCCACGACCGGCCGGTCGACCTCGGCACGGCGTTCGACGGCATGCTCAAGACCATCGCCCTCCTGGGCGCCCTCGACCCGGTGACCACCGAGCTGGTCAGGCTCCGGGGGGCCCGGACCCACAACTGCCGGATCTGCCAGTCCACCCGGTCGGTGGCCGCGCTGCGCTCGGGGGCCGACGAAGCCACCTTCGACCAGGTGGACTTCTACCCCACCAGCGATCTCGACCCGGCCACCAAGACGGCGCTGCGCCTGACCGACGCCATCATCACCCAGCCGGCGACGATCGACCCGGCCCTGGTGGCCGAGGTCCGCGGCCACTTCACGCCGGCCCAGGTGGCCGAGATCGTGCTCGACGTGGTGCGCAACAGCGCCCAGAAGTCGGCCGTGGCCATGGCCGTCGACCAGGCCCACGTGTCCGAGGGGGTCGAGCTCTACGAGATCGGCGACGACGGGGACGTCATCTTCCACGGGTCGGCCCGGGTGGCCTGAGCCGGGAGGTCCCGGCGGCCGGCTCCTCGACCGACCGGGTGCTCGGGCGGCCGGCTACTCGAAGGACCGGGTGCTCGACGGCGGGAAGGGCTCGAGCATGGCCAGGAGGGCCGGCTGGGTGGCCGGGTCGATGTGCCGGCTGATCCGCATCTCCTGGGGCGGCTGGTGGCCGTCGATGTCGGTGAAGCCGTACTCGAGGGCGGCCCGCCGGGTGGTCAGGGCCGAGGCCGTCCACCGCATGACGTCGGGGTCGGTGGCCAAACCGACCACGGCCCGCCCCGAGAAGCGGGGCGACTCGCCGTACTGGCTGGTCAGGGAGCCGAGCGTCTGGTCGGCGGCCACCTCGAGCACGGCCTCGGCCACCGGGGCCACCTCGCGCTCGGTGACGAAGCCCGGCCACAGCGAGACCACGGCCACCCCGTGCTCGCGCAGCTCGAGGCCGGCGTCGTGGGTGATCTTCTCCATGGCCGCCTTCCCGGCCCCGTAGGGCAGCGACAGCACGTACTCGTTGCCGCCGTGGGACGAGATGGTGACGATCAGGCCCCGGCCGGCCGGCATCATGAGGCGCGCCGCGTGGACCGAGGCCACGAACTGGGACCGGGGGCCGATCCACAGGCAGGCCGTCATCTCGTCGAACGGGATCTCCCAGAAGCGCTTGCCCACCATGTGGGAGAAGTCGGGCGAGGCGTTGTTGACCAGGATGTCCAGCCCACCGGACCGGGCCTCGATCTGCTCGAACAGCGAGGCCACCTGCTGGTCGTCGCCGGCGTCGCACTGGACACAGATGGCCTCGCCGCCCAGGTCGGCGATGGCCGCCGCGGTGGCCCGCAGGCTGCCCACGTCGCCGGCCGACTGGCCGAGCTTGCGGGCGCTGATCCACACCGTGGCCCCGGCCGCCCCGAGCTCGATGGCGATGCCCTTGCCGATGTGCCGGCTGGCTCCGGTGACCAGTGCCACCTTGCCGCTGAGCGGTCCCGCCATGTCGTCTCCCCCCGATCCCCCGACGACAACCTGCCCTGGTCCGCCGGCCGACCGAGCCTAACGACACCGGGCCCGGCCCGCCGATGGTCGGCCTCAGACGCTGCGCTGCGTCGGCGCCCTGAACAGGCCCTGGGGCCGGATGGTGAGGACGATCAGCACCACCACCACGCCCACCAGGATCTCCAGGTTCGAATTGACGTAGAAGTCGAAGAGCTGCTCGGCCACCCCGAGCAGCAGGCCCCCGGCCACCGCCCCCCGGACGCTGCCGAAGCCCCCGATGGCCAGGGCCAAGAAGCCCTTCAGGGTCAGCTCCAGGCCGACCGTCGGGTCGGAGCCGAAGGCCGGGGCGACCACGAACCCGGCGATGCCGGCCGCCACCCCGGCCACCAGGAACGCCGTCTTGGACATGGTCAGGGGGTTGATGCCCCGCAGGTCGGCCGCCTCGCGGTCCTGGGCCACGGCCCGCATGGCCCGGCCCAGCCAGGTGCGGGTGAAGAAGTACCCGAGGACGGCCATCGAGACCAAGAAGACGGCCACGGTGAACAGCTGCCGGTAGGCCAGGATGAGCTGGCCGATGTGCACCGCCCCGAGCGAGATGGGGCTGGGGATGGCCTGGACCCCGCTGCCCAGGCGGATGATGAGCACACCCTCGATGACCGACCCGAAGCCCAGGGTGGCGATGAACCAGCCCAGGGTGCCCACCCGGTCGCCCACGAAGAACGGCCGGACGATGACCCGTTCCTCGAACAGGGCCACCAGGACGGTGATGACGATGACCAGGACCAGGGCCGTCCCCTCGGCCAGCCGGTGCAGGTCGAGCAACCAGTAGGAGGTCATGATGGCCACCACCACCAGGTCGCCCTGGGCCAGGTTGAACACCCGGGTGGTGTTGTAGATGACGGTCAGGCCCACGCCGACCAGGCCGTAGATGGCCCCGACGGCCAGCCCGTTCAGCAACGCCGACAGGAACAGGGTCATGCGCCGGGGCCGACGTGCCGGCGCCCCCCTCCCCGGTCATCGCCCACGCTCTAATCTGACACGGTGACGGGACGGCTGCCCGGGCCCCCGGACCCGGCCCGCGGACCCGGCGCCGCGGACCCGGCTCGGTGGCCCCGACTCGGCGCCGCCCGATCGGGGGAGGACCCATGACCCAGCTCGACGACGCACCGGTCCGCCTGACCGAATGGACCTCGTGCGGGGGCTGCGCCGCCAAGTGGGGGGCGTCGCTCCTGACCGGGCTGCTCGGCGACGTGACCGGGGCGCCGGCCCCGAGCGGGCTCCTGGTCGGCCTGGCCCCCTTCGACGACGCCGCCGTCTACCGCCTGTCCGACGAGCTGGCCCTGGTGTCGACCACCGACTTCTTCCCCCCGCTGGTCGACGATCCGGCCGACTTCGGGGCCATCGCCGCCGCCAACGCCTGCAGCGACGTCTTCGCCATGGGCGCCCGGGTGGTCCTGGCCCTCAACATCTCGGCCTTCCCCGAGCACCTGCCGGTCCCGGCCATCTCGGCCATCCTGGCCGCCGCGGCCACGGTGGTGGCCGAGGCCGGCGGGGTGGTGGCCGGCGGCCACACCATCCGCTCCGAGGAGCCCATCTTCGGCCTGGCCGTCCAGGGCCTGGTCCACCCCGATCGCATCTGGACCAAGGGCGGGGCCCGGGCCGGCGACACCCTGGTCCTGTCCAAGCCCCTGGGCACCGGCATCGTGCTGGCCGCCGGCCGGCCTGAGGACACGGCGGCGGCCACCGCCGGCATGCGGGCCCTCAACCGCCGGGCCGCCGAAGCCCTGTCGGCCGCCGGGGGGGCGGTGCACGCGGTGACCGACGTGACCGGTTTCGGCCTGCTCGGCCACAGCTGGGAGATGGCCGACCGCTCGGGGGCCGCCTTCGAACTGGTGGCCGACGACCTGCCCACCTACCCGGGCGCCCGGGCGGCCGCCCGGGCCGGGGTGCGCACCGGCGGCGACCCCCGCAACCGCCAGTACCTCGAGGGCCACGTCACGGTGACCGCCGGGCCGGCCGCCGAGGCCCTGGCGTACGACCCCCAGACCTCGGGCGGCCTGCTGGCCGCCGTCGATCCCACGGTGGTCGCCGACCTGGCGCCCGCCGGCTTCGTCCCGATCGGCCGGGTGGCCGCCGGGCCGGCCCGGGTCAGCCTCCGGTGAGCCGGTGACCACGGCCGGCGACGACGGCCGGTCCCCGCCGGGCCCGGACCGGCCCCCGTCCATCGACCGGCTGGCCCGCTCGTTGGCCGACATCGATCTGCCCCATCCCCTGCTGGTCGACGCGGCCCGCCGGGCGGTGGCCGCCGGCCAGCCGGCCTCGGCCCGGAGCCGGGCCCAGGCCACCGCCGACGCCCTGCTCCGCCCGGTCATCAACGCCACCGGCGTCCTGCTCCACACCAACCTGGGCCGGGCCCCGGTGGCCGTGGACCAGCCGGCCCGCTACCAGAACGTGGAGTTCGATCTGGCCACCGGGCGACGGGGCGCCCGGAGCGACCACGCGGCGGCCCTCATCGCCCGCCTCGTCGGGGCCGAGGCCGCCCTGGTGGTCAACAACGGGGCGGCCGCCCTGCTCCTGGCCCTGTCGGCCCTGGCCCGGGGGGGCCGGGTGATCACCAGCCGGGGCGAGCTGGTCGAGATCGGCGGCGGCTTCCGGATCCCCGAGGTGCTGGCCTCCTCGGGGGCCGACCTGGTCGAGGTGGGCACGACCAACCGGACCCGGCTCGACGACTACCGCCGGGCCCTCGACGACCACACGGCGCTGATCTTGAAGGTCCACCAGTCCAACTACTCGATGGTCGGGTTCACCGCCGCCGTGGGCCCGGCCGCCCTGTCCGGGCTCGGACCGCCGGTCGTCTACGACATCGGGTCGGGCCTGGTCGACTCGGCCGTGGGCTGGTTGCCCGGAGGGCCCCCGGCCTGGCTGCGGGCCGAGCCGGCGGCCCGCCAGACCCTGGCCGACGGGGCCGCCCTGGTCACCTTCTCGACCGACAAGCTCTTCGGCGGCCCCCAGGGCGGGGTCATCGCCGGCCGGGCCGATCTGGTGGCCGCCTGCGCCGGCCACCCCCTGGCCCGGGCCCTGCGGCCCGGCGGACTGGTCCTGGCCGCCCTGCAGGCCACCGCCCTGGCCTATCTGCGGGGCGACGGGGCGTCCATACCGTTCTGGCGTATGGCCGCCCTCGACCCGGCCGAGCTGGCCCGGCGGGCCAAGGCCCTGGGTGTGGGCACGGTGGTGGAGTGCCGATCGGTGGCCGGGGGGGGCTCGCTGCCCGGCCTGGACATCCCGTCGGCCGGGGTGGCGGTGGACGGCGACGTCACCGCCGGGCTCCGCCGGCGCCCGGTTCCCATCATCGCCCGCATGGACGACGGGCGCACCGTGCTCGACCTGCGGACCGTCGATCCGGCCGACGACCCCGAGATCGGGGCGGCCCTGCGGGCGTCCGGCGCCCCCTGACCCCGGGCCGGCGACCGGCCGGCCGCCGGGGGCCCGGGGGGTCGGTCCGACTCAGGCCTCCGGCGCCGACCGGGCGCTGACCAGCCAGGTGGTGTAGGCCACCACCAGGTGGCCTCCCCGGCCGTCGATGACCGCCCCGACCGCATCGAGCACGGCCTCCAGGCGCTCGGCCGGCAGGGTGCGGTGGTCGCTGTGGGTCAGCAGCTGGTCGAGCCACTGCCCGGTCGAGTAGGACCTGGTCCACCGGTAGGTGGAGATCTCGGCCGGCCCGAGCCGGGGGCCGGCCGAGAGGGCCCGCTGCGCCGCCGCCACCCGGTCGTCGACGGCATTGGCGAGGAGGATGGAGTAGCCCTCCAGTCCCGGGGCCAGCCTCCGGTAGAGCTCGTCGAAGGCTCGCCTGACCCCCGGGGCGTAGGCCCCCTGGTTCCAGAAGATGCCCACCCGGCCGCCCGACCGGAGCACCGATGCCACGGTGGCCGTCGCCGCCCGGGGCTCGACCCAGTGCCACGCCTGCCCGCAGACCACGAGGTCGAACGACCGGCCGGCCGGCGCCCACTCCTCGATATGGGCCTCCTCGACCACCAGTCCGTGGGCCCGGGCCCGCCGGGCCATCCGGGGATCGGGCTCCACGCCGATCACCGAGCACCCACGGTCGACGAACAGCCGGCTGACGATGCCCGTCCCCGACCCGATGTCGAGGACATCGGCCCGGGTCCGCCCCTCGAGCAGGTCGTCGATCAACCGGGCCGGGTAACCGGGGCGGGCCCGGTCGTAACGGTCAGGGTCGGCACCGAAGGACTCGGCCCGCACGCGGTCCTCGTGCAACACCGTCCCATGATGCCCCGGGGCCGCCGTTCACATGAAGTTGCGGGTGTGGAGCATCGACAGCTCGGCCGCCTCGGTCTCGCTGAAGCCGAGCCGGCCCAGCCGACGGCGCCGACCGGTGTCCATCTCGGCCTGGAGCTCTTGGACCCGGTCCCAGCCGGCCCCGATGGCTTCAGGCGTCCAGGCCCCGGCGGCCAACACGACCAGGGCGTCGTGGACCTCGTCGGCCAGGCCGGCCGTGCGCTCGAGGACCCGGTGGCGGCGCTCCACGGCCGCCCGCAGCCGGTCCCGGAGCGCCGGCTCGACCGACAGCTGCTCCTCCAGGTGGGCCAGGCCGAAGGCCACGTGCCGGGCCTCGTCCTGAAGGGCCAGCCGGCAGATGCGGGCGGTCACCGGATCCGGGGCGTGCACCTCCAGAAACGAGAGGAGGTGCAAGAAGGTGCCTTCGCCCAGCACCGAGAGCAGGAAGCTGGCCACCGCGAACTCGGGTTCCTCCAACAGGGTCTGGAGCGACGCCCGGCCGGCCACCGCCGACACCCCGAGCGGACCTCCGGACAGCCGGGCCCGGCGTCCGAACACCTCGACGTGGCGGGCCTCGTCGGCCAGCTGGACGGCCAGCAGCCCGACCGCCTCGTGGTAGTGGGGGTGGATGCGACCGAGGAAGCGGGCGGGCACCATGAGGGCGGCCTGCTCGTTCTCGACCAGGTAGGTCATGACCTGGACCACTGCCCGTTCGACGGCCTCGGGCAGGTCGGGTCGGGCCGACCAGTCGACGGCGGTGGCCGGGTCCCACTGGCCGGCGGCCGCCTGGGCGTAGAGCCGGGGGGCGATGTCGGTCCACATCTCGGATCGGCGGTCCAGGTCGGCCGTGGCCAGGGCCGGTCCCCCGGCCTCGACCAGGGCGCCCCGGGCGGCCAACCCCCAGCCCGCAGAGGCCCGGTCGACCACCGCGCCGGGCTGCGCCGAACCGGCCCGCTCCGACCCCGACCAGCGCTGTCCGGCCACCGGGCCCCGGGTGATCCGGCCCCCGACCATGGGGTGTCCGTGGACCCGGGCCCAGGCGGCCAGGTGGACGGCCAGGGCCGGGTCCTGGCCCCGGACCTCGAGGGGCGTCCCCGGGGCCAGGCCGTCCAGGGCGGCGGCGATGAGCAGGTGGGCTCCCCGGTCGAGGCCGAGGGCCCCGACGTCGACCGTGGCCCGGCCCGACCCCTCAGGGCCGGTAGTCGGCAGCGCTGATCCCACCCCCCGGATCGTAGAAGCCGGACCGGTCGACGGCCGCCTCGAGCGGCCCGTAGCCGGTGGTCCGGCCGGCCACCCAGCGGGTCAGGCCCTCCAGGTCGAGCAGCGGGCGGACCGTCGGGTCGGCGTAGTCCATGGCCACCAGGAGCTCGGCGAAGCGCTCGATGGCCGCCGGCGGACCCTGGTCGGTCACCGTCATGTTGCAGTGGTCGTAGCGGGCGGTGGTGGCCACGATCCGGGTGCCCCCGGCGGCCAGCACCCCCTCCCGGGCCAAGGCCACGTGGTTGGCGTCGATCATGCAGGCCGCGTCGACCTCGCCGCGGGCCAGGGCCTGGGCCGCCTCGCGCTCGCCCCCGATGTGGTCGCCGTGCAGGCCGACGCCCACGTCGAAGCGCCTGATCTCGACGTCGGTCCCGGGCACCAGACCGGCCTGGGCCAACAGGTCGATCGGGATCAAGGTGGCCTGGGGCGAGTC
>Ga0181519_10002511_pt1 | contig 15601 bp, 18 predicted proteins | sample PEATcosm2014_Bin_26_FD_121102 | JGI IMG/M metagenome (GOLD analysis project Ga0181519, IMG submission 121102) | Peatland microbial communities from MTU Mesocosm Facility, Houghton, MI, USA - PEATcosm2014_Bin02_10_metaG | ecosystem: Environmental > Terrestrial > Soil > Wetlands > Peat | place...
GACATCACGTGCAGTGCCGTGTGCAGCCGCATGAGGCGGTGACGCCGCTGCCAGTCGAGCTCGAGCGTGACCGCCTCGCCGACCGCCGCTGGCGCGCTGCCGGGCGCGGCGACGTGCACGACCCGGTCCGCGCTCTCGCCCTTGCGCGTGTCGACGATCGCGATGCGTGTGCCATCCGCGCGGACCAGCGCGCCGGTATCGCCCGGTTGGCCGCCGCCGGTCGGGTAGAAGATCGTCCGGTCGAGCTCGATGCCGCGCTCGTGCACCGCCGCAACTCGCGCCGTCGCGGTCCGCAGGTAGGCATCGTCCCTGAACAGCAACTCGGTAGCCATCGGTCTCCCGCGCGCTGGGGCGCCTATCCGGCCTTGATCGCCTTCAGGTGGCCGGGCCTGAGCTCGCCGCGCCGCACGACCACGACGAGCTGGCGCCAGTTGGCGATGAAATGGTCGGCCTTCTGCTGGCCGATCCGCGCGACGATCAGCGGTCGCATCGGCCCCTCGAGCGAGCGCAGTTCGCGCGCTGCGAGCTCCAGATACCAGGCGTTGCGGTCGCGCACCTCGACGTCGACGAAGCCCGCGCGCCGCAAGGCCGCGGCGCTGTCCTCGAGCGATGCCATGTTGTAGGCGATGCCCTCGAGGCGAAAGAACTCCATCATCTCGGCCGAGTAAGCGCCGTGGCCGCCACGCAGCCAGTCGCTCGCCAGGAAACGGCCGCCGGGGCGCAGTACGCGGTGGACTTCGGCAAACAGCGCGGCCTTGTCGGGAATCTGGACGATCGAGTCCTTCGAGAAGACGACGTCGAAGCTGTCGGCCGCGAACGGCAGCGGCCCCGGCTCGACACGGCGGCTCTGGATCCGGCCGGCGAGCCCGGCACGCTCGATCCGCTCGTCCATCTGGCGCAGCAGCCCCGGGTCGACGTCTATGCCCACCACCGAGCCCGCGCCGTGCTCGGCCACGAGCAGCTGGTCGACCGCGCCGAGGCCGGCGCCGATGTCGAGCACGCGGCACTCGCGGATGTCGCTGCCCTCGAGGACGCGGGCCACCTCCTCGGCGCCGCCGGGCGAGAGGAAGCCATCGCCCCACAGCAGCTGCAGCAGTGTCTGCATGCTGTCGTCGTACTCGCCGACCTCGCTCGGCTGATCGATCTTGACCGACACAAACGCTCCTCGGTCCGCGGCGCCGACTCTATATAAGGCCCGGGCGCGGCGCGGGCAAGAGCGGGCGCCGACCCGGCGTACCGGGCGCCGTCACGCCCGCGTCACGCGCCGCCGCTAGCCTGCGACGGGTGAGGGGCCGCGGCAGGCAGTCCATGTACCGACTCGAGACGGCGGCGGGCGAACTGCAGATCGTGCTCGCGGCACCGGCCGCCGGCATCTGGGAGGCGTGGCTCGAGGACGAGTTCGTCGGCTCGTACCGCAGCGCCGCCGACGCCGCCACCGACCTGGCGCGGCGGATGGCCGGCCGCGCCGCCCGCGTGCCGCCGACGATTGCCGGCTGGCCGCAGACGTGACCGTCGTTTTGCTTCGCTGCCGCACGACGCCGGTCGCGTAGACTCGCAGCCCGCGGAAAATCCGCGACGACCGTGGAGGGCCCATGAAGACCGCCGCCTGCATGCACGCACTTGTGACCGCCGCGCTCGGCCTCGTCCTGGCGACGGGGCCCGCCGCCGCGAAGGAAGGACCGCCCGCGACCGCGGCGATCAACGCCGCGGTCGACTCCCCCGACCGCCCGGAGGCCGATCGCAAGCTCGACGCTGCGCGCAAGCCGAAGGAGATGCTGGCCTTCTTCGGCGTCAAGCCCGGCATGAAGCTGCTCGACCTGTTCACCGCCAGCGGCTGGTACGCCGAGCTCGAGGCGCGCGTCGCCGGGCCCACGGGCGAGGTCTACGCGCAGAACCCGCCGGAGTTCCTGCAGAAGTATTCCGACAAGAAGATCGCCGAGCGGCTGGCGGGCGGCCGCCTGCCGACGGTACGGCGCTGGGACCACTCGCTGGATGCGCTCGAACTGCCGGCGGCGCACTTCGACGGCGTCATCGCCAACGACGTGTTCCACGACTTCTTCTGGCTGTCGAAGGACGTCGACGGCATCGTCAAGCAGGTGTTCGCCGCGCTCAAGCCGGGCGGCTTCTTCGCGATCGTCGACCACGCGGCACCGGCGGGCACCGGCGACGCGTTCGCGCGCAACCGCGACGGCCAGCACCGCATCGACGAGGCGCTGGTCAAGGAAAAGCTCGCCAAGGCGGGGTTCAAGCTCGAGGCGGAGAGCGACCTGCTGCGCAATCCCGACGACGATCGCACCAAGGCGTTCTACGCGCCCGAGATGCAGGGCAAGAACACCGACAAGTTCGCGCTGCTGTTCCGCAGGCCCAAGTAGCCGCGCTCGCCGTCCTCAGCGGGCGGGCCAGCCGATCTCGGCCGCCGTCGCCGCGCCGATGACGCAGTCGTCGAGCGTGTCCGGCATCTCCTGCTCGGTGGCGGACAGGGGCCGCCGGCCCGCCATGATCTCGGCCAGCGGCTGCGGAAAACGCGGCCGCTGGTCCGGATCGGCATAGCCCTGCGGATACAGCGGCACGTCGGTCGCGAGGTCGTACTTGTCGGTGGCCCCGACCGTGTGCAGCAGCTCGTGGGCGACGACGATCGCGTTCGCGCCGCTCATCGCGTCGCTGGCGAAGGCCTGGACGATGCCGATCTGGCCCTTCTGAAGGCCAGTCGAGTGCTGCAGCTGGCGGTGCAGCGCCGGGTCGTGGTACAGCACGAACACCCGGATGTGCGGCGCCGGACGGCCGGGCGCGGATCCGAAGCGCACCGCGTACCAGCGCACCCGCAGGCTCCACCAGATGACCGCGAGCGGTCCCGCCGCGACAGGTGCCGCGGGCGGCGCCGTCGCCACGGCCGGATAGAGCTCGATGCGAAACGGCCGATCGAGCGCGAGGCCGTAGCGGTGCGCCTCGCGGGCGAAGAACGCCTCGAGTGGCAGGAACGCCTCCGGCTGCAGCGACGCGACGTAGTCGCGCACCGCCGGGCCCGGATCGGCGGCCACCGGAAAGATGCCGACGTACAGGCTGTCGCGCCAGGTCAGCGAGCGGTGCCGCTCGAGCCAGGCATTGCTCGCGACCACGGCGAGCACGATCAGCAGGATGCCGATGCGAATCGATTTCCACATCGCGCTCGCCTCCGGCCGCGCCCCGACCGCCGGTCGTGACCGGACCGGGCGGGGCGCGCTGTGATCGGCTCCCGGCCGCGCGCTGTCGTCGCCGCGGCGCTGGCCTGCCGCCGCTGCCGCCGGCGGGCCGCCCGCAGCCCGCGCTACTGGATCTTGCCGAGGAAGTCGTTCTTGCCGATGTCGACGCCGTTCTTGCGCAGGATCGCGTAGGCGGCCGCGATGTGGAAGTAGAAGTTCGGCAGCACGAACCGGGTCAGGTACTCAAAGCCCGTGAACTTCAGCGTCGACTTCGGGAATTGCAGCACGATCTCGCGCGCCTCGGCGCCGTTGACCGCCTCGGCCTTGACGCTGTGCACGAACGCGATCGTCTTGGCGATCCGCTCCTTGAGTTCGTCGAAGCTCGTCTCGGTGTCCTCGTGCTTCGGGATCTCGACGCCGGCGAGCCGCGCCGCGGCGCCCTTGGCGGTGTCGCATGCGATCTGCACCTGGCGCTTCAGCGGGAACATGTCGGCGATGATGCGCGAGTCGGCGAGCACTTTCGGATCGACCTTCTTCGCCTCCGCGAACGCCGCGGCCTTGTCGAGGATGGACGACAGGTTCGTCAGGCCGAGCGTCAGGGCAGGGACGGAGATGTCGTACAAGGAGATGGACACGGGGACCTCCGGGGGTCGGGTGGTGAGCGGGGCGTCAGTGTAGTCGCAGTTCGCGTCCGATGAGAGGCCGTTCGCGGCCGGCCCCGCTCGCGGCCGGGCGATCCGGGTAAACTGCCGCAACACACGTCCCAGGCCGAGGTGCCACCCGTGACTCCCGACGAGTTCCGCCGCGCAGGTCACGCGCTGGTCGAGTGGATCGCCGCGTATCGCGAACAGCTGGCCGCAGGCACGCTGCCCGTGCAGGCGCGGGTCGGCCCGGGCGACCTGATCGCGGCGCTGCCGGCGGCGGCGCCGGAGCACGGCGAGCCGTTCGCGGCGGTGCTCGCGGACCTCGAGCGGCTGATCGTACCGGGCATCACGCACTGGCAGCATCCGCGATTCTTCGGCTACTTCCCGTCGGGCGGGTCGCTGACCTCGGTGCTCGGCGACATGGTGAGCACCGGCCTCGGGGTCATCGGCCTCAACTGGCAGGCGAGCCCGGCGCTGACCGAGCTCGAGCAGGTCACGACGGACTGGCTGCGCGACCTCCTCGGGCTGCCGGCGCAGTTCAGCGGCGTGCTGCAGGACACGGCCTCGGCCGCCTCGTTCGTCGCGTTGGTCTGCGCGCGGGAGCGCGCGACGGACTACGGTGCGGCGCGCGCCGGCCTGCAGGGTGGCGGTGCGCCGCTCGTGGTGTATACGTCGGCACAGGCGCACAGCTCGATCGAGAAGGCCGCGCTGCTCGCCGGCTTCGGCCGCGAGCACGTGCGCGCGATCGAGCTGGACGCGGAGTTCCGCATGCAGCTGCCGGCGCTCGAGGCGGCGATCCGCCGTGACCGCGCCGCGGGACTGCTGCCGTGCGCGGTCGTCGCGACGTCCGGGACCACCGCGACGACGGCGATGGACCCGATCGCGCCGATCGCGGCGGTCGCCGGCCGCGAGGGCCTGTGGCTGCACGTCGACGGCGCGATGGGCGGTGCGGCGATGCTGCTCCCCGAATGCCGCCACCTCTGGGCCGGCATCGAGGCGGCCGACTCGATCGTCGTCAACCCGCACAAGTGGCTGACGATCGCCTTCGACTGTTCGCTGTACCTGGTGCGCGACCCGCAGCACCTGGTGCGGGTGATGTCGACGAACCCGAGTTACCTGCAGACGCCGATGGACACGCAGGTTCGCAACTACCGCGACTGGGGCATCCCGCTCGGCCGGCGGTTCCGCGCCCTCAAGATCTGGATGACGCTGCGCGACCAGGGCGCGGCGGCGATCCGTGCGCGGCTGCGCCGCGATCTGGCGAACGCGCGCTGGCTCGCGGCTCAGGTCGACGCGACCGCGCCGTGGCGCCGCGTGGCGCCGCTCGTGCTGCAGACCCTGTGCGTGCGCCACGAGCCGCCCGGCATGGATGCGGCGGCGCTCGATGCGCACACGCGGCGCTGGACGCAGGCGATCAACGACTCCGGCGCGGCCTACCTGACGCCCGCCGTGGTCGCTGGCCGCTGGGTCACGCGCGTGTCGATCGGCAGCGCGCTGACCGAGGCGACGCACGTCGCCGAGTTGTGGGAGGAGATGCGGCGCGCCGCGCAGGCGAGCGCCGCGGCCGGCTGAGCGGCCGGCGGCGCGCGGGCGCGCGCGGCCGATCGAGTATATTGGCGGCCGGCCGCCGGCCACGACCCATCGAGCTGCCGGCACGGCGTTCACGCCGCGACTCGCGGCGCGCCACGAGTGACAGGAGTTATTGATGTCGCAATCGACCCTCAGCTGGGACGACGCCGAGGCCAGGGCCGCGTTTCCGGCGCTCGCGCTCAAGGATGACGGCGTGCCGCGGGTGTACCTGGACGCTCCCGGCGGCACGCAGGTCGCGGGGCGCGTGCTCGAGCGGATGCGTGAAGCGATGGTCGACCACTGCGCGAACGACGGCGGCCTGTTTCGCACCTCGCGCCTGACCGAACAGGGCCTGCACGCGGCGCACGCGGCGGCCGCGGAGTTTCTCGGCGCCGGCGCCGACGAGGTCGTCTTCGGCCTCAATACGACCAGCCTGCTGTTCCACTTCTCGCGGATGATCGCGCGCGACTGGCGCGCCGGCGATGAGATCGTCCTGACCCGCATGGACCACGACGCCAACGTCGCGCCGTGGCTGATCGCGGCCGAGGAACGCGGCGTCACCGTGCGCTGGCTCGAGTTCGACGCGGCGACATTCCAGTACCGCTACGAGATGCTGGCGCAGCTGGTCGGGCCGCGCACGCGCCTCGTCGCCTGCAATCACGCCAGCAATTTTCTCGGCACGATCAACGACGTGACGCGCATCGTCGCGGCGGGACGCGCGGTCGGAGCGGTTACGGTGGTCGACGCGGTGCAGTCCGCGCCGCATTTTGCGATCGACGTCGAGGCGATCGGCTGCGACCTGCTCGCCACGTCGCCGTACAAGTACTTCGGGCCGCACGCCGGGCTCCTCTACGTGCGGCGGGCGCTTGCCGACCGGCTCGCGCCGCTCAAGGTGCGGCCGTCGCCGAACCAGATGCCGTACAAGCACGCGCCGGGGACGCCCTCGTTCGAGGCCCAGCTCGGCACGGTGGGCGCGCTGGAGCACATCGCCTGGCTCGGCGAGCGCTTCGCCGGCGTGTCGACCGGCGGCTCGCTGCGCCAGCGGCTGGAAGGCGGCTTCGCGGCGGCCACGGCGCATGAGACGGCGCTTGCCGCGCGGTTCCTCGAGGGCCTTGGCGAGCTGCCGGGGATCCGCCTCTACGGCCTCGCCGACCCGCGCGACGTGCAGCGGCGTGTGCCGACCTTCAGCCTGCGGGTAGGCACGCGGTCGCCGGCGGAGGTGGCCGAGGCGTTCGCGGCCCGCAACGTCTATGTCTGGTCAGGCTCGTTCTACGCCTATGAGGTCGCCGGCGCCCTCGGCGTGCGCGACAATGGCGGCGTGGTGCGCATCGGCTTCGCGCACTACAACACGCCCGCGGAGGTCGACACGGTGCTCACCGTGCTGCGCGGGTTGGCGCGGGCGGCGTAGCGGGCGCGCCCGCCCGTCCGGTTGGCGCGGGGTCGCTCGCCGCGCGGGAGACAGGCGATGTCGGACATACGCAAACGCTTCGACGCGGCGGTCAGCGCGGTCAAGTTGCTGTCGAACCAGCCGAGCACCAGCGAGCTGCTCGAGCTCTACGCTCTCTACAAGCAGGCGACCACGGGCGACGTGAGCGGCCCGCGGCCCGGCGCCTTCGACGTCCGCGCGCGCGCCAAGCACGACGCGTGGGCGATGGCCAAGGGACTCCCGACCGAGGAGGCGATGGCGCGCTACGTGGCGCTCGTCGCGAGGCTCGCCGCCGGCTAGCGGCGGACTCGCGGCGCCGGTTAGCATGGCGCGGCACGCTCGTGCCGCTGCGGGCGCAGCCACCGGAAGGAGACGACGATGGGACTTTTCGACGGAATGATCGGCGGCGTGGTCGGCGCGGCAATGGTCGGCGTGGTCAACCACATCCTCGAGCAGAACGGCGGCGTGCAGGGCGTCGTCAATCACTTCGAGCAGCAGGGCTTCGGACCGACGGTGCGGTCGTGGGTCGGGACGGGACCGAATCAGGCGATCACGGCCGAGCAGATCCACCAGGTCCTCGGCTCCGGCGCGGTCCAGGAGCTCGCGCAAAAGGCCGGGCTGTCGGTCCCGGAACTGACGGCCAAGCTCGCGCAGCTGCTGCCGCAGGCGATCGACCGGATGACGCCGGCGGGCGCCATCCCGAAGACCTGACCGCGGGCCGGCCGCCACCGCCCGCAGCGCGGCTCAGCCGGCCGTCGCGACCCGCAGGCGCTCCGGCGCAAGCTGCGCGGGCCCGAGCCCGCAGTCGGCGAGCGCCACCGGGAGTTCGCGGCCGAGGATTCGCGCGGCGGCGAACTCGCCGAGCGCCGGGGCGGTCTGGATGCCGTAGCCGCCGAGGGCGGCGTGCCAGTAGAAGCCCGGCGTGCCGGGCTCGAAGCCCGAGACCGGGTCGCGATCGGAGCCGAATACCCGCAGCCCCGTCCACGCGCGCAGCACGCGCCGGATCGAGAAGTCGACGACCTGTTCGATGCGATCGACGGCGATCGCGACGTCGACCTCGTCGGGCTGCGCGTCGACCGGCGGCGACGGCGCCTCCTCGGCGAGCGAGCCGAGCAGGCGTCCGGCGTCCGGCTTGAAGTAGAACAGCTCATCGCCGTCCGAGACCATCGGCCAGCCTGCCGCGGTGACGCCCGGCGGGCTGTCGAAGATGAACGCCGTGCGCCGGTGCGGCACGAGGCCGAGCGCGGCGACGCCGGCGACCGCGGCGAGCTCGTCGGCCCAGGCGCCGGCGGCGTTGACCACGACGGCCGCGCGGATCTCGAGCCCCGGCCCGCCGACGCGCCAGTCCCCGCCTGCGCGCTCAAGCGCATCGACGCCATGCGCGGTCACGACGCGGGCGCCGTGGGCGCGCGCGCCGCGAAGCAGGCCCTGCAGCAGCGCTTCGACGTCGAGATCCTGCGCCGTCGGGTCGAACAGTGCCCAGCCGGTGGCCTCCGGCCGCAGCACCGGTACCCGTGCACACGCCTCGCGCGGCGTGATTCGCTGCGGTGTCTGGCCGCTGGCGCGCGCCACCGCCTCGTGGCGCTCCAGAGCCGCGCGCTGCTCGTCGCGGCCGATGGTCATGAAGCCGCGCTCCGTGAGCAGCGGCGCCGCGACCAGGCCCGCCGGCGGCGACTGGAAGAATGGTCCGGAGGCCGCCGTCAGCCGCCGGATGACGGGGCTGCCGTACTGCGGCGCATACAGCGCTGCCGAGCGGCCGGTGCTGTGGTAGCCGACCTGTGCCTCGCGCTCGAGCAGCAGCACGCGCGCGTAGGGCGCGAGATGGTAGGCGACGGATGCGCCCGCGATGCCGCCGCCGATGATGCAGACGTCGACCGATTCCATGACCAGTGCCGGACTCCCGTCGATCGCGCCTGCCGGACCGCGCGACATTATCGGGCCGCGTGCCGTCGTGCCAGTGGCGCGCACCGCAATTGTTCACCGCGCGGCGGACGCGCAGCCGGGCCGGTCGGCCGCGGCGGCGCGCCGCGCAGCGCCGGTCGACACGACGCACGCATCACATCTTCCCGCTACGCCGCTGTCATGCGGCGCCGGTAGCCTCGCGACATGGGCCCGTGCTTTGAACGCTGCTACGTCGCGCTGCTCGTCGCGCTGTGGCTGGAACTCGAGCGGCTCGCGGCGGAGCTCGACGCTGCCGGGCCGAGCGGCGGTGTCGAGGGCGTCGAGCTCGGCGCCGAGATCTTCATGCTCGAGCTCGCGCTGCTGGAGACGGCCGGTGACCGCTGGCGCCACGCACGGCTGGTCACGCCGATGCAGCGCCAGTTGCTTCGCGAGCTGGTCGCGGCGCTGCGGCCGCTGGTCGCGGCCGTGACCGTCGCGACCGGCGATGCGGCGGCCGCGCCGCTGGCGCAGGCACAGAACCTCCTGTTCCATGAGATCCGCGCCTGGGCCGAGCCGCTGGCGGCGCCGGCGTCGCGCGCGGGCTGACGCCGTTCAGCGAGCGGACGTCCGTGTCACCGGCAGCGGCGCGCCGGCGTCCAACGCGTCGGCGTAGCGTTCGATGTCCCGCGCCAGCGCCGAGCGGCGGTGGCTCGCGAACGCATAGGTCTGCGCGGCCTCCATCAGCCGCCGCCCGCCGGCGCAGGAGCCCTCGCGCAGCCGCTCGTAGTGGCCCCGCGCGGCGAGCCAGTCGGCGGTGGCCTCACGCCACGCGCGGTGCAGGTCGGCGTAGTCGCGGCGCTGCTCGGTGCGGTCGTTGCTGGTCATTGTGATGCTCGGCGAGGTACGGGCCGAGTCTGAGCGCGCCGGATGACAGTGGTTTCTCGTCCGGATGACGCCCGTGTTGCGCACAGCGCCGGCGCGCTTGTCGGCTCGCGCCGGAATGTGTAGCGTGGCCGCACCGCCGCTGCCCCGCGCCCCGACCGGAGCGCACCCTCGACGGCAACTCTCAGGGGGCCCCATGGAACGACGGCATCAGCTGGTACTCGCCGCCGCGGCCGTGATCGTCGCCGCCGGCGGCTACTATTACTGGCAGTCCCAGACCACGCCGGAGGCGCCGGCGAAGGTGCAGGCGCCCGCCGCGGCGGCCGGCATCCAGCATCCGCTCGCGGCGTCGACCGGCGCGCCGCTGCCACCGCTCTCCGACAGCGACGGGCCGCTGGGATCGGCGGTCGCAGCGCTGCTCAAGACGGCGACATTGCCGGAACTGTTCTATCCCGACCGCCTCGCGCACCGCTGGGTGGCGACGATCGACAACCTGCCTCGGGAGCAGGTCGCAGCGGAAGTGCGCGCGCTGCGCCCGCCGGGCGGGCCGCTCGCGACGCGCGGCGAGGATCCGGCACTCGCGATCGCGCCGGACAACGCGGCGCGCTACGCGCGCTACATGGAGTTGCTCGCGGCAGTCGACGTCGGCCAGGCGGCCGCGCTCTATCGCCGCTTCTATCCGCTGCTGCAGCAGGCCTACGAGGACCTCGGCTACCCCGGCCAGTATTTCAACGATCGGGTGGTTGCGGTCATCGACCACCTGCTCGCGACGCCGGAGGTTGCGGAGCCGATCCGCCTCGTGCATCCGAGCGTCATGTACAAGTTCGCCGATCCGAAGCTCGAATCGCTCTCGGCCGGACAGAAGGCGTTGCTGCGCATCGGTCGCGACAACGCGGCCGCGGTGAAGGCGAAGCTGCGCGCACTGCGCGCCGAGATCGCGCGGCCGCAATAGTCCGCTCGCGACGACGCGGCGCTGGTGTGCGGTCTGCTGGGAGGTCCGCCTCGCGGGCGGACAACTACCGACGCGCCCGGTCGGGCGCGTGGCGGGCGGCGTTCATCGCCGCGGCGGTCAGAAGCGCAGTAGCGAGGCGAGCCCCGTTACGACCATCAGCACGCTGACCGACAGCACCAGAAAATCGACGAACTTCCCGATCCTTTCCATCTCGTATCCCCTTGCATGACGCGCTGTGTCACAGGCGTTCCGTTTGACCGAATACTGACGCAAAACAGCGACAAGACTCAAGGGGTACTTGAATTATTTGACATAATCACCGGGAAGTTCGAGGGATTTGCCGACGCGTTCGTCGCCGGTGGCGTCTCGATTGCCGCCGGCCACCGGCGGCGCCTGCCGGCGCGGGCTACGGCTCAGCCGGCAACGAAGCGGCGGTAGGCCTCAGCGATGTCGGCCACGACCAGCTCGTGGATTCGCGCGCCGTGCTCCTCGCGGGCGAGTGCCGGATTCGAGCCCATGCGTCCGTCGGGGAAGCGGCGGCGGTAGTCCGTCGCATCGTGGAACTCGTGGCCGGGCGGCGCGACCGCCGGCGTGAGCGGCACCGCGCGCAGCTGCCCGCGGTGGTAGTGCGCGGCGAGCGCAACCTCACTCGGCGTCGCGTGGCTGCCCTCCTGCTCACCGTAGTGCTCGCGGACGAACGGCGCGAGGGCCGGCGACTGGTACCAGTTGAACAGCGTGCAACGCACCTCGCCGGCACGTCCGGCGAAGCTCGCATCGCAATGGATCTCGCTGAACGCCGCGTTCAGGCTCGCGACGTTGCCGCCGTGGCCGTTGACGAACAAGAAGCGCCGGAAGCCACCCGTCGCGAGCGAGGTGACGAGGTCGCGCACCACCGCCATCAGCGTCGAGGGCCGCAGCGCAGCGCTGCCCGGGAAGGCCAGATGATGCTGCGCCATCCCGACCGGCAGCGTCGGCGCGACGACCGCCTCGAGGGCCTCGCCGGCGCCGAGCGCGAGACCTTCCGCGGTCAGGGCGTCGGTGCCGATCAGGCCGGTCGGCCCGTGCTGCTCGGTCGAGCCGATCGGCACGATCAGGCCACGCGAGCGCTCGAGATAGCGCTCGACTTCCGGCCAGGTCATCAGCTGCAGGCGCATCGGCGGGCCCCGCGCAGCCGGGTCCGACGGCTCATTCGGGCTGCATCGCCGCGAGCTCGTTGCCGGCCGGATCGCGGAAGTGGAACCGGCGCCCGCCCGGGAACGAGAACGCGGCTCTCGTGATCTTGCCGCCGGCCGCGCGCACGGCCGCCTCGGTCGCTTCGAGCGAGTCGACCAGGATCACCGGCAGCGGCGCGCGCGTCGCCTCGGTCGCGTCGGCCTGGAGGCCGAGGTCGACGCTGCCGGACATCGTGCAGGCGTACGTCGGCCCGAAATCGGTCATCGCGAGGCCGAAGGCGGCGGCGTAGAAGGCCTTGGCCGGCGCGATGGTGGGCGCCGGCAGTTCGACGAAGCAGATTCGCGTCGGCATTGGATGTGTCTCCCGTGGAGAGGGCCTTCAGTCCGGGCGGTGCGCGCCCGGGGCGTCGAGCCAGCGCTGCATGAACACGAGGTCGAGCCAGCGGCCAAACTTGCGGCCAACCTCGCGAAAGTGGGCGACGCGCTCGAATCCGAGCCGCTTGTGGAACAGGATGGAGTCGAGGTTGGTCGCGTCGATGCCGCCGATCATGACGTGCTTGCCGAGGTCACGGGCACGCGGCACCAGCGCCTCGACGAGCTCGCGGCCGACGCCGCGGCGGCGGACGTCGGCGCGCACGTGCACCGTGTGCTCGACGGTGTAGCGATAACCGTTCCAGCTGCCGCGCCACTCGGCGAAGGATGCGAAGCCGAGCACCTGGCTCGCGTCGGCGGCGACCAGTACCGGGAAGCCGCGCACGCGGCGCGCCGCGAGCCACTCGCGCCGCTCGTCGAGCGCGACCGGTTCGACCGCGTACACCGCGGTCGACGTCCGGATCACGTCGTTGTAGATCTCGAGGATGTCGGCCAGATCCGAGTCCGACGCGTCGCGCACCTGCATCCGCCATCCCCCGCTGTCGCAATGGCCGGCCGCCGGTCGGCGCCGCTCGGACCGCCATCATGCCGGGGGAACGGGTCCAGCGGGTAGCCGGTCCGTGCCGGAGCGCGGTGTCGCGATTGGCTGGCGCCCGGCCGTCGCCCGCGTGTCAGAATCCGACAGCCGCCGGCCGCGCGGCGCGAGCTCGGAGCCCCTGATGAACCGGACCGGCGCGGAACTCGCCCGCTACGCCCTCGAGGCGCTCGGCGTCCGCTTCACCTTCGGCATCCCGGGCGTCCACAACACCGAGATCTACGACCAGCTCGCGGCCTCGCCGGCGGTCGAGCCGGTGCTGGTCGCGCACGAGGGTGGCGGCGCCTTCATGGCGGACGCCGTCAGCCGCCTGGGCGGCAGCGTCGGCACCCTGCTGATCGTGCCCGCGGCGGGCATCACCCATGCCGCGAGCGGCATCGGCGAGGCCTTCCTCGACGGCATCCCGATGCTGGTGCTCTCCGGCGGCGTCCGTCGCGATACCGGCCGGCGCTACCAGCTGCACGATCTCGACCAGCACGCCCTGCTGCGTCCCATCACCAAAGGCACGTGGCTGGCGGCCAGCCACGCCGAGGTGGTGCCGGCGATCTTCGCGGCCTACCAGTGCGCGACCTCGGGCGAGCCGGGGCCGGCGTACGTCGAGATCCCGGTCGATGTGCAGCTGTTCAAGGGCGACGCGGGGCCCCTGCCGCCGACGCCGGCCGCGGTGCCGGCGCCGCAACCGGCCAGCGGCGAGCTCGACCGTGCCGCGGCGCTGCTCGCGGCGGCGACCGCGCCGGGCATCTTCTGCGGCTGGGGCGCGATCGCCGCGACCGCCGAGCTCGAGGCGCTCGCCGAACGTCTCGGCGCGCCGGTCGCGACCACGCTGCAGGGTCTGTCGAGCTTTCGCGCCGATCACCCGCTGCACGCCGCCTTCGCGCTCGGGCCGTCGGCGGTGCCGGCAGGCGTGAACGCCTTCGCCGGCTGCGACTGCCTGCTGGCCGTCGGCACGCGCTTCGCCGAGATCCCGACCGGCAGCTACGGCGCCCGCGTGCCGGACAACCTGGTGCACGTCGACATCAACCCGGCGGTCATCGGCGCCAACTATCCGGCGCGCGTCGGCCTCGTGGGCGATGCGCGCCCGACGTTGCGCGCGCTGCTCGACCGGCTCGGACCCGCGACCGCGGCCAGCGGCGCGCGCCTGGCGGCGCAGTCGCAGCGCATCGCGGCCGACAAGCAGGCGTACCTAGCCGAGTGGCTGGCGCACGATCCGGCCGGGCGGGTGAACCCGGCGCGGTTCTTCGCCGCGCTGCGCCGCGCGCTGCCGCGCGACGGCGTCGTCGTCGCCGACGACGGCAATCACACCTTCCTGACGGCCGAGCTGATGCCGATGCTCGAGCCGCGCACCTTCCTGTCACCGACCGACTTCAACTGCATGGGCTACTGCGTCCCGGCGACGATCGGCGCCAAGCTGGCCGCGCCGTCGCGCACGGTCGTCGGCATCGTCGGCGACGGCGCGCTGCGCATGACCGGGCTCGAGGCGGTCACGGCGACGGCGCGCGGCCTCGGCGTCGCCTGGTTCGTGTTCAACGACGGCGAGCTGTCGCAGATCTCGCAGGCGCAGGAGATCCCGCTCAATCGCAAGACCTGCACGGTACTCGGCGCGCTCGACATCGCCGGGCTCGCGACCGCCGTCGGGGCGGAACACGTGCTGATCGCCGACGACGCCGGCATCGTCGCCGGGATTGACGCCGCGCTCGCCGCGGCCGCGCGCGGCCGTCCGGTGTTCGTCGACGTGCGCATCGACTACTCCAAGCGCACGCGGTTCACGACCGGCACGGTGCGCACGACGCTCAATGGCTTCGACCTGCCGACCAAGCTCAGATTTCTCGGCCGCGCGCTCTGGCGGCGAATCCGCGGCTAGGTGCGTCGCGGTGCCTCCCGTCGCGACCGCCGCGCCGCTCGAAATTGCGTCGCTTGACAAGGAAGACCACCGGTTGTCGCGCAGCGCGACGTGCCTGCGGACGCTGAAGGCGTCGGTGGGCTTGCTCGCGGGCTGCAACCCGGCGGACTGACCGCCCGCGCCCACGCCGCGGACGGTCGCGCGAACTGTGACCGGCGCCCGCCCGCTCCGGTCAACGGGCGGCGACGCCGGACGTTGCCCCTGCTATCTGGTCACGCGGACGGTCATCGTGGTCGCTCACACGCAACAGTCGGCTCCGGGCAGCGCGCCCCACGGCGGCAGACGCCGCCCGCGGGCGGCCGCGGCCGGGCTCGCGCTTGCGGCCGTCGCGCTGTTCGCGGCGGTCGCTGCAGCCGCCGATACGCTGGCGGCCGTCAACGAGGCGCGCCGCAGCGTCTGCGCGCATGGCGCCTGGCGGGTGCCGCTGCGCGAGACGCGTGAACTCGACGGCGCGGCCCGCGCACTCGCCCGCGGCGCGACGCTGCACGAGGCGCTCGCGGCGCTGACGCTGCGCCCGGAGTACGCGGCATCGCTGCGCCTGATCGCCATCGGTGACGACAGCGGCGTGGGCCGCGCCGTGGCGCGCGGCTCGTGCGTCGATCTGGCGCGCCCCGACGTGCGCGAGGTCGGCATCGCCTGGTCAGGGCCGAACGTGTACCTCGTCGTCGCGGCGCCGCTGCCGGTGCCGGCGAACCAGGACCGGCTGCGCGTCGAGCGCGAGATCCTGGCGCGCGTCAATGCCGCGCGCGCCGAGCCGCGGCGCTGCGGCGCCAAGCTCTATCCGGCTGCGACGCCGCTGGCGCTATCGGAGCTCTTGTCGACGATCGCCGCCGGCCATTCGGCCGCGATGGGCGCGCGCGACGACCTCGCGCACCAGGATCCCGACGGCAGCCTGCCGGCCGATCGCGTGCGCCGTGGTGGTTACGACGCCCGCGTGGTCGGTGAGAACGTCGCCTCGGGGGTGCCCACCGCCGCCGAGGTCGTCGCCGGCTGGCTCGCGAGTGCGGGCCACTGCGCCAACATCATGGA
>Ga0181519_10002514_pt1 | contig 15590 bp, 11 predicted proteins | sample PEATcosm2014_Bin_26_FD_121102 | JGI IMG/M metagenome (GOLD analysis project Ga0181519, IMG submission 121102) | Peatland microbial communities from MTU Mesocosm Facility, Houghton, MI, USA - PEATcosm2014_Bin02_10_metaG | ecosystem: Environmental > Terrestrial > Soil > Wetlands > Peat | place...
CCGGCGCGCCGGATCGTCGACGTGGGCGGCGGCCACACCAGCGACTCGCGGGGTGCCCTGGTGGTGCTCGGCTACCCCTATGACTTCGACGAGCTGGTGGTGGTGGACCTGCCGCCCGACGACCGTCACCCCCTCTACAAGTCGGAGCAGTTCGGGGAGGGGGAGTCCGAGCGGGGCAAGGTGCGCTACGAGTACCGCTCGATGGCCGACCTGTCCTTCGCCGAGGACAACTCCGTGGGGCTCGTCTACAGCGGCCAGTCCATCGAGCACGTGCCCGAGGAGATCGGGGACACCGTGCTGGCCGAGGCCTTCCGCATCCTCGAGCCCGGCGGCCACCTGGCCATCGACACCCCCAACGGACGGGTGACCCGCCAGCAGCAGGAGGCCTTCATCGACCCGGACCACGACGTCGAGTACACCCTCGAGCAGCTGCGGGCCAAGGTGACCGCCGCCGGGTTCGAGGTCCTCACCGAGCGCGGCCTCAACTGGGGCGGGCCGGCCGTCGCCGAGGGGGTCTTCGACCAGGCGGCGCTGGCCGCCAACCCCGGGATCTACTTCGACGCCGCCAACTGCTACCTGCTGGCCCTGCTCTGCCGGAAGCCGCTCCGGAGGCGCCGCCGCTCCACCGCGGGCTGAGTGCCCGCGACGGTCTCCCGTTCCCTGCGTGCGGGCGAGAGGACTCGAACCTCCATCCCCGAGGGGACCGGGACCTAAACCCGGCGCGTCTGCCAGTTCCGCCACACCCGCGGCCGGGCCAGCCTATCCAGGGGACGGCGGTCACGAGGGCCCCCGACCCCGCTGACCTATAGTCCCCGGGATGCCCGAAGCGACCCCGTCCGAGCCCTCCGCGGCCGCCCCGGAGGCCGGCCCCGGGCCGGCCGACCCCGCCGCCGCGACGGCCTCGCCCACCGCCGCCACGGCCTCGCCCACCGCCGCCACGGCCTCGACCGATCAGCACGACGCGGTGGCCCGGGCGGAGTACCTGGCCGGTGTGATGGCCGAGATCGACGCCGAGGTGCGCCGGCGCCGGGCCTCCGGCGACCTGCCCGCCGGGCTCGAGCGCGAGCTGGACGAGCTCTTCCTGGAGTTCTCCCCGGTCGGACTGCAGGGCAAGGCCCGCCTCCGAGAGAACCTGGCCCTGGTCGACGGCGCGGCCTACGTCGACATCTCGGTGCCGGTGGAGTCGCAGCGGAAAGTCGGGGTCTACGTCAAGCGCCTGATCCGCAAGTCGCTCAGCTGGTACATCGGGTTCATCGTCCACCAGATCGTGAAGTTCGGGTGGGCGGTCTCCCGCATGCTCCACCTGGTGGTCGACCACATCGAGGACCTCGAGACCACCATCGAGGACCTGCGGGTGCCCGAGCTCCCGGCCACCGCCGTGCCGGTGGAGCCGGCCGGGAGCGCCTGGTGGGCCGACGACGCCCTGGAGGCGCTGGCCGGGACGACCGGGCGGGTGCTGCACGCCGAGTGCGGCGACGGCTCGCTGGTGCAGCGCCTGGTGGACGCCGGCGTCGACGCCTACGGGGTGGACGCCGCCGAGCTGGTCATCGAGCCGGCTGTCGACCGCGGCCTGGACGTCCGGGCCGAGTCGGCCCTCGACCACCTGGAGGTGGTGGCCGAGGAGGCGCTGTCGGGCCTGGTGCTCAGCGGGTCCCTCCAGTGGCTCCACCCCAACCAGCGGGACCGGCTGGTCGGGCTGGCCGCCGCCCGCCTCGCCCTCGACGGGGTGCTGGTCCTCCACTCCTCCACCCCGGAGGCCTGGCGACGCGGCCGGTCCCACCTGGTGGCCGACTTGGCGCCGGGCCATCCGCTCCACCCCGAGACGTGGACCCACCTGCTGGCCGCCCACGGGCTGGTCACCTCCGGGGTGCGGCTGGGCGGCGACGACCGGACGCTCGACCGGCTGGACGGTTCGTCGCCCGACGCCGCCACCGTCAACGCCGCCATCGACGTGGTCAACGAGCTGCTGCTCGGGCCCGGCGAGTACGTGCTGACCGCCGTCCGGGAGCGGTGACCGCCGTCCACCAGTTCGTCCCGGCCCTCCTGCCCCGGGACGCCACCGGCGACCACACCCTCGCCCTGCGCGAGACCTTCCGCGCCGCCGGGTGGGCGTCGGAGATCTACGTGGAGGCGGCCCACGACGAGCTGCTCGACGAGGCGACGTACTTCGAGCGCTACCCGGAGCGGGCCCGGCCGGGCGACATCCTCCTCTACCAGGCCGGCACCGGCTCTCCGGTGGCCGAGTTCCTGGCCGGGCGCCCCGAGACCCTGGTGCTCGACTACCACAACGTGACCCCCGCCTCCTTCTACGAGGGGTGGGAGGACCACACCGCCGAGAAGGTGGCCCAGGCTCGCCACCAGATCGCCGCCCTCGCCCCCCGGGCCGCGCTCGGCATCGCCGACTCCGCCTTCAACGCCGCCGAGCTGGCCGCCTTCGGGTGCCGGGCCACCGCGGTGGTGCCGATCCTCACCGACATCAGCGCCTGGGGCGCCCCCGGGTCGGTGGACCCCACCGAGGCGGCCCGCCGGGCGGCCGTCCACGGCGACGGGGCCGTCCTGCTGTTCGTGGGGCGACTGTCGCCCAACAAATGCCAGCACCAGCTGGTCGAGGCCCTGTGGCTGTACCGGCGGTGGTACGACCCGGCCGCCCGCCTGGCCCTGGTCGGCCCGGCCATCACCGGGTCCTACGCCGAGGCGGTGCTCGGGTTCGCCGGCGAGCTCGGGCTCGCCGACGCCGTGGAGCACGGGGAGCACCTGACCCCGGCCCAGCTGGCCGCCTGGTACGCCGACGCCGACGCCTTCGTCTGCCTCTCCGACCACGAGGGGTTCTGCATCCCGCTGCTCGAGGCGATGCACTTCGGCCTGCCGATCGTGGCGCACGCCGCCGGGGCGGTCCCCGAGACCCTGGGCGACGCCGGCCTGCTGCTCACCTCCAAGCGCCCCGGCGAGGTGGCCGCCGCCACCCACCGGGTGGTGGCCGACGACGCCCTCCGGCGGCGGCTGGTGGACGCCGGCCGTCGGCGGCTCGCGGCGTTCGGCTCCACCGGGGTGCGGGCCCGTTTCGTCGAGGTCCTCGGGGCCCTCGACGCCGACCGGGCGGTGGCCGGGTGAAGCTGGCCTTCGTCACGCCGCGCTACGGGGTCGACGTCATCGGCGGTGCCGAGACGGCGGCCCGGATGCTGGCCGAGCGGATGACCCTGCGGCCGGACTGGGACGTGGAGATCCTGACCAGCTGCGCGCTCGACCACCTCACGTGGGAGAACACCGAGCCGGCCGGCACCACCACCGTCAACGGGGTGACCGTCCACCGGTTCCCGACGGCCAGCCGCCGGCTCCTCGAGTACTTCGAGCTCGACGGGAAGCTCCGGGGCTCCCCGGCCGCGGCCCCGCTGTCCACCGCCCAGCGGTGGGTGTCGCTCAACGGGCCGACCTGCCCCGGGCTGGTCGACGCGGTGGCCGTCACCGACGCCGACGTGATCGCCTGCTACCCGTACCTGTTCGCCACCACCGTGGACGCCATCGCGGTGTCCACGGTACCCACCGTGCTCCACCCGGCCGCCCACGACGAGCCGGCCCTCTACCTCCGCGCCTTCCGGCAGAGCTTCCGCGACATCGACGGACTCGTGTACCACACCATGGCGGAGCGCCGCCTGATGGAGGACGTCTTCGGCACCGGCGCGGCCCCGCAGATCGTCCTCGGCCTGGGGGTGAACGAACCGGCCGGTGCCGGACGCCCCGGGGGCACGGTGCTCGGGCTGGGGGAGCGCCCCTACCTCTGCTACCTGGGCCGGGTCGACGAGCACAAGGGGTGCACCATGCTCGCCGAGTACTTCGCCCAGTACAAGGAGCGGCACCCCTCGGACCTGGCCCTGGCCCTGGTCGGCCCGGTGTCGGTGGAGGCACCCGACCACCCGGACATCGTGGTCACCGGCACCGTCTCCGAACCCGACAAGTGGGACATCCTGGCCGGTGCCGACGTCATGGTGTCGCCGTCGGCCTACGAGTCCTTCTCGCTGGTGCTGCTGGAGGCGTGGACGCTCGGGGTACCCGTGCTGGTCAACGGCGGCTGCGCCGCCACCATGGAGCACTGCCGCCGGTCGGGCGGCGGGCTGTGGTTCGATTCGTACCGCATGTTCGAGGCGACGGTGGACCGGTTGGTCGACGACCCGGAACTCCGGTCGTCGCTCGGGGAGTCGGGACGCCGCTACACCGAGCGCTACTACCGGTGGGAGGCGATCATCGAGCGCTACGCCGGCTTCCTCGACGCCACCGTGGCGAGGGGGCCCCGGGTCCGGGTCCACACCGGACGGCTCCCGGTGATCACCGGCGGACCGGTCTACGAGCGGGAGGGGTGAGGCGATGACCACCGACGGGACGGCGGCGACGGACGGGGACGGGGCGGCGACGGACGGGGCCCCGCAGCCCGACGAGCTCGAGCTCCTCGCCGCCTTCGAGCGGCTCAGCCCCCAGGGCACCCTCGGGTGGGCGTTCACCGACTCGCTCCGCCGGCTGGACGAACCGACCGCCGGGGTGGCCGCCTCGGCGCCGTGGCGGGGGCTGCCCGACGACCTCTGGGAGCGGGGCCGGGCGGCCAAGGCCGGCCAGCGGATGATGGGCGACGTCGTCGACCGGCTGGCCGAGCTGATGGACCTGCACGCCCGCGAGATCCTCGAGGCGGGCGACAAGGAGCTACGCGACCGACTCCTGGCCGCCTGGGACGCCGTCCGCTACCTCGCCGCCCGGCTCGAGCGGCTGGAGGGGCGTGTCGACCCCGTCGCCGATCTCCTGGTCGACCCGGCCCGCCTGGTCGCCGCCCCCGACCTGGCGCCGGTGGCGGGGACGGTAGGGACCCTCCTGGGCGAGCCGGACCCCGACGGCACGGTGCTGGTGGGGGAGTCGGCGGGACCGCTGGCGGACGCCGCGCGCGCCGCCGGCCACCGGGTCCGCCAGGTCGAATCGGGGGGACCCGCGGCGTGGCGGGCGGCCGGGGACGCGCCACCCGGCGGGGTGGTGCTCGGGGGCCTCGTCGAGGCGGTGGCCGCCTGCGTCCCGGGCGAGCTCACCGGGGCGGTCCTGGCCGGGGCGGTCGACCGCCTGGACCTGCCGGGCCAGCTGGCCCTGGTGGCGGGCGCCCTGGGGGCCCTGGCCCCGGGCGGGCGGCTGGTGGTGGTGGTCACCGACCGGTCGGCGTGGGAGACCCGCCTGACCCCGGCCGGGCGGGACCTGGTGCCCGGCGCCCCGCTCCATCCCGAGACGTGGCTCCTCCTCCTCGAGCGGCTCGGGGCCACCGGTGGGTCGGCGGAGCGGCCGGGCGACGGGCCGGTCCACCTGGTGTCGGGGACGGCGGCCCGATGAGCGGCGTCCACCAATTCGTCCCGATGCTGCACCGCCACGATGCGGTGGGGGAGCACACCCGGGCGGTGCGCGACCTGCTGGTGGCCCGGGGGGTGCCGTCACGGATCTACACCGAGCTGTCCGACCCGGAGACCGAGCACGAGACCCGCCCGTACCGCGAGTACGCCGGCGAGGCCGAGCCCGGTGACGTCCTCGTCTACCAGTTCGCCACCGAGTCGGCGATGGCCCACTGGCTGGCCGGCCGGCCGGAGCGGCTGGTGGTGAACTACCACAGCATCACGCCGCCCCGGTGGTTCGCGGCGTGGAACGACGGGATCGCCCAGCTGCAGGTGGCCGCCCTGGCCGAGCTGGCGGTGGTGGCGCCCCGGGCCGACCTCGGGGTGGCGGTCTCCTGCTTCGACGAGGAGGAGCTCCGGGCGGCGGGGTGCACCACGACGGTCGTCGTCCCGGTGGCCAACGTCGCCGACCCGCCGACCGAGGCGGATCCCGCCGCCCTGGCCCGGCTGGTGGCCGAGCGGGACGCCCGGCGGAACGCCGCCCCCCCGGCCACCTCCTGGCTGTCGGTCGGACGGCTGGCCCCCAACAAGGGTCACCACGAGACGGTCGCCGCCCTCTTCGTGGCCCGGATGACCGTCGACCCCGGTGCCCACCTGACCGTGGTGGGGTCGCCGTCGGAGCCCGCCTATGCCGGGGCCCTCCACCGGTACGTGGCCACCCTCGGGCTCGAGGGAGCCGTCGACTTCGTCACCGGCGTCGACGACGCCGAGCTGGCCGCCCACTACCGGGCCGCCGACGTGCTGGTGATGCTCTCCGACCACGAGGGCTTCGGCGTCCCGTTGGTGGAGGCCATGGGCCACCGGCTCCCGGTGGTGGCCTTCGACGCCGGGGCGGTGCGGGAGGTAGTGGGCGACGCCGGGGTGCTCCTCGACCGCAAGCACCCCCGGGCGGTGGTGGCGGCCGTGGCCGGCCTGGCCGGGGACGAGTCGGAGCGCCGCCGGCTGGCCGACCTGGGCGCGGCCCGGTTCGCCGCCCTGGACCTGGGTACCGCCGGGGAACGCCTGGTGGCGGCGGTATGGGGCCCGCTCGACGCCGACGAGCGGCCCTCCTGAGGGCGGGGGCGGACCGCCGGGCTGCGTCCCCCGGGGGCGGTGACCCACTAGGCTGGCCGCCTATGGACGACATGCGTCACCCCCTCCTGTCCGCGCCCCTCCCGGCCGTCGAGTCGAAGTCCGCCGGTGACGTCGGGCCCGGATCCGACATCTTCCAGCGCCTGCTGAAGGAGCGGATCGTCTTCATCGGCTCGGCCATCGACCAGAACACGGCCAACCTGGTCTGCTCCCAGCTGATCCTGCTCGAGGCCGAGGACCACGAGCACGACATCTCCGTGTACATCAACTCCCCGGGTGGGTCGGTCACCGACGGCCTGGCCATCTACGACACCATGCAGTACGTGCGGTGCGACGTCCGCACCATCTGCGTCGGGCTGGCCGCCTCCATGGGCCAGTTCCTCCTCTGCTCGGGCACCCCGGGCAAGCGCTTCGCCCTGCCCCACAGCCGCATCCTCATGCACCAGCCGTCCGGTGGCATGCAGGGCCAGGCCTCCGACATCGCCATCCAGGCCGAGCAGATCATGTACCTGAAGCGGATGATGGCCGAGCGGATCGCCTTCCACACCGGACAGGCGGTGGAGCGGATCGAGGCCGACTCCGACCGCGACCGGTGGTTCACCGCCGACGAGGCCAAGGAGTACGGCTTCATCGACGCGGTGATCCAGAAGGACGGGGTCGACGGCCCGACGACCGCAGGGGCCGTAACCCAGTGAGTCTCGGCGCGGTCGAGCCCGCGCCGCCCGGCCCCCCCGCCGGCGAGCATCCGCCCGCACCCACCCCCCCGCCGCCGGCCGAGCCGCCGGCAGCCCACCCGCCCGACGCCGAACGACCGCGTCTCGGCGACGGCGAGGGCGACGGCGAGGCGGTGTCCATCGGGGGCTCCACCCGGTTCGTCCCCGGCTCCTCCAACCGGCAGATCACCGTCGTCAACGGCAAGGTCCAGCTCCGTCAGCGCCTGCGGGACCTGTGGCGGAACCGCGACCTGCTGGTGCTCCTGATCCGCACCGAGCTCAAGGTGAAGTACAAGAACTCGGTCCTCGGGTACCTGTGGTCGATGCTCAACCCGGCCCTGGTGCTGGCCATCTACTACGTCGTCTTCAAGATCATCGCCCGGAACCACCAGCCCAACTTCGCCATCTGGCTGTTCGCCGGACTGCTGGTGTGGAACCTGTTCAACAACGCGGCCATGTCCTCGACCACCGTGGTGGTGGGGAAGGCCGGCATCGTCAAGAAGGTGGCCTTCCCGCGCGAGCTGCTCGCCCTGTCGGTGGCCGGGGTGGCCCTGGTCCTCTTCGCCATCCAGGTGGTGGTGCTGGTCCTCGCCATGGCGATCTTCGGGGTCCACCCGGCCTGGTCCTACCTGGCCCTCCTCCCCCTGGCCCTGGTGGCCCTGCTGATCTTCACCGGGGCGATCTCCATCTTCCTGTCGGCGGTCAACGTCTACCTCCGGGACACCCAGCACCTCACCGAGGTGCTGCTGATGGCGTGGTTCTGGGGGACGTCCATCGTCTACACCTACGGACAGATCTTCCTGTCGGGCTACTCGAAGTCCCACCCGTCGCTCAAGTGGCTCCAGTACGTCTACCTGATCAATCCGATCACCCCGATCGTCATGACGTTCCAGCGGGCCATCTACGGCGTGACCCAGTACTCCTACACGCCGCCGGGGGCCAAGACGCAGATCTACCATGTGCTCCCCACCTGGAGTGTGGGCGTCTTCGCCGGGCTGCTCGGCGCGGTGCTGGTGGTCAGCGTCGGGCTGTTCTTCCTGTCCCTCATCGTCTTCGGGCGCCTCGAGGGCAACTTCGCAGAGGAGCTCTAGACCGTGTCCGTCGCCATCGAGGTCCGGGACATCTCCAAACAGTTCAAGCTCTACAACGAGCGGTACACCTCGCTGAAGGAGCGGGTGATCCACGGCGGGAAGATGCCCTACACCCCGTTCTGGGCGCTGAAGGACGTCAACGTCGACATCAACGAGGGCGAGACCTTCGGGATCCTCGGCCGCAACGGCTGCGGCAAGTCGACCCTCCTCAAGTGCGTGGCCGGCATCCTGAAACCGACCGACGGTGAGATCCGGGTCCGCGGCAGTCTGGCCGCCATGCTCGAGCTGGGCGCCGGGTTCCAGCCGGAGCTGTCGGGCCGGGACAACATCTTCCTCAACGGCTCGCTCCTCGGCCTGTCGCACGCCGAGATCGAGAAGCGCTTCGACGACATCGTGGCCTTCGCCGAGCTCGAGCAGTTCATCGACAACCAGGTGAAGTTCTACTCCTCGGGCATGTACGTCAGGCTCGGCTTCGCGGTGGCGGTCAACGTCGAGCCCGACGTGCTGCTGGTCGACGAGGTGCTGGCCGTGGGTGACGCCGCCTTCCAGCGCAAGTGCCTCGACCACGTGAAGAAGTTCCAGCGCGAGGGGCGGACCATCGTGGTGGTCAGCCACGGCACCGACACCATCCGCCAGAACTGCTCCCGGGCCATGGTGATGAACCAGGGCAAGGTGATCACCGTCGACGAGCCGGGGGAGGCCATCCGGGTGTACCTGGCCGACCTGCTCGGGGTGGGTACCCTCGAGGGCTCGGAGTCGGGTGGTATCGAGGGCAACGTCTTCCACATCGGCACCGTCAGCGTCGAGCACGCCGGCAGCGGGTCGCGTGACCACCTCTACCCGGGGGAGTCGCTGAGCATCGTCGCCGAGCTCGACGCGCTGGCCCCGGTGCCCAACGCCATCGCCACCATCGCCATCCACGACGACAGCAACGAGCTGGTCTTCGCCTCGGACCCCGACGATCCCGCCTTCCAGATGGACGTCCCGGTCGGGGGCGGGCAGATCCGCTTCGACTTCCCGGAGGTGCCCCTGCTCGACGGCACCTTCTCGGTGAGCGTGGGTATCCGCAGCATGACGGAGACGGCCATCTACGACTGGAAGGACCAGGTCACCACCTTCGAGGTGGCCAACCCCGGGCGCGCCACCGGCCGGGTCCGGCTGCTGCCGGCGGTCAGCTTCCGCCTTCGGTCGACGGGGCACACCGGCGAGGTCCCGATCGTCGAGTCGATGGGCGGGATCACCGGCGCCCCGGTGGCCGAGATCATCTGAGCGGTGGCCGTCCGCCGGATCGACCAAGTCATCCCGTCGCTGGCCAGCCGCGACGCCATCGGCGGCCACGTGCTGCAGCTGCAGGAGCTGCTGCGCAGCCGGGGGTTCGCCTCGGACATCTACTACGGCAACGCCACGCCCGACCGGCTCGATGCCGGGTTCCCGGTGGCCAAGCTGGGCGACCGGCCGTCGTCGGGCCGGGTCCTGCTCTACCAGCTGTCGATCGGCAGCGGGGTGGGGGACACCTTCCGTGAGCGGAGCGAGCGGAAGTTCGTGAACTACCACAACATCACGCCGGCCGACCTGCTCGAGCCGTGGATCCCCGAGGTCGGCGACGAGGTGCGTCGGGGCCGGGCCCAGCTGCTCGAGCTGGCCCCGGTCACCGAGTTCGCGGTGGCCGACTCCCAGTTCAACGAGCGCGAGCTCCGCCACGCCGGCTACCGGTCGACGGTGACCGTGCCCCTCCTCCTCGACCTGGAGAGCTTCGCCGGAACGCCGGACCCGAACCTCGACGCCCGGCTCCGCCAGCAGCGGGCCGTGGGCGGCACCGATCTGCTCTTCGTCGGGAAGGTCTCCCCCCACAAGGGACAGGACGACCTGGTGAAGGCGCTGGCCGCCTACCGGCGCCTCTACGACCCCCGGGCACGGCTCCACGTGGTCGGCGGCGCCATCAGCGCCGCCTACCAGGCGGCGGTGGAGCGGTTCGCCGAGGAGCTCGGCCTGGCCGACGCCGTGGAGTTCGCCGGATCGGTCTCCCACGAGGAGCTGATCGCCTACTACGCCAACGCCGACGCCTTCGTCTGCCTCTCCAACCACGAGGGGTTCTGCGTCCCCCTGCTGGAGGCGATGTTCCACCGGGTGCCGATCGTGTCCTACCGGTTCACCGCGGTCCCCGAGACGGTGGCCACCGCCGGCCTGGTGCTCCCGGACAAGCAGCCGGCACGGGTGGCGGCCGCCATCGACCGGGTCGTCCGCGACGCCGACCTCCGGGCCGCCCTGGCGGTGGCCGCCGGCGAGCGGGTGGCGTCGTTCGCCCTGCCCCGGGTCCGCGACGAGTTCGCGTCCGCCCTCGAAGCCGCCTACGCCGCGTGACCCGGGGGGCCGGGCGGCGCCGGTCGCCGTGAAGGTCGCCTACGTCGTCCCCCGGTACGGGACGGCCATCATCGGCGGGGCGGAGACCGCCGCCCGACGGTTCGCCGAGGAGCTGGTGGCCGCCCGGGGGTGGGGGGTCGAGGTGCTGACCACCTGCGCCGAGGACTTCGTGACGTGGGACGACGTCTACCCCGAGGGGGAGGAGACCCTGTCGGGGGTGGTGGTCCGCCGCTTCCGGTCGAGCTCCGGACGTGACCCGTCGTTCCACCCCCTGTCGGCGTCGCTGCTGGCCGACCCGTCGGCGGCGTCGGCGGCCGACGCCGACCGGTGGCTCGACCTCCAGGGCCCGGTCAACCCGGCACTGGCCGAGGCGGCCGCCTCCTCCGATGCCGACGTGGTCGTCTTCTATCCGTACCTCTACTGGCCGACCGTACGGGTGATCGGGCGGGTCCGGGCCCCGGCCGTCCTCCACCCGGCGGCCCACGACGAACCGGCGCTCCACCTGCCGGTGTTCCCCCCGGTGTTCGCCGCCGCCGACGGCCTGGTGTTCCAGACCGTGGCCGAGCGACGGCTGGTGGAACGGACCTTTCCGGTGGCCTCCCACCGCCAGCTCCTGCTCGGCCTCGGGGTGGAGGACCCGGGCGGGTCGCCGCTCCCCGGCGAGCCTGCGCCGCCCGACGGCCCGTACCTCCTCTGCCTGGGCCGGGTCGACCGCCACAAGGGGTCGATCACCCTGGCGGACATGTTCGCGGCCCACAAGGAGCGCCACCCCGGACCGCTCCGCCTCGTCTTCGCCGGACCGGTGGTCGAGGCCCCGGCGCCCCACCCGGAGATCGACGTCGTCGGCCCGGTGTCGGAGTCGGCCAAGTGGTCCCTCCTCCGTGGGGCGCTGGCCCTGGTGTCGCCGTCGCGCTGGGAGGCCTTCTCGCTGGTGATCGCCGAGGCGTGGAGCGCGGGGACCCCGGTGATGGTCAACGCCGCCTGCGGGCCCACCACCGAGCACTGCCGCCGGTCGGGGGGCGGGCTGCCCGTCGGCGGGTTCGCCGAGTTCGAGGTGGCCGTGGAACGCCTGGTGGCCGACCCCGACCTGGCCGCCACCCTGGGTGAACGGGGCCGCTCCTACGTCGACGGCCGGTTCCGGTGGCCCGTGGTCATCGAGCGGTACGCCGGCTTCCTCGAGACGGTGGCGGCCGCCGGCCGCCGGGCGGTGCCGGCCTGATCAGATCCCGCCCCCGAGCGGCCGGGGCCCCGCACGGCTCACGGCGGTGACACCGAGGACGGTGGCCCCGGGCACCAGGCGCCAGACCAGGTATCCGCCGATCGGCGTCGGGGTGTCGACGGGGATGGCGTACCCCTCGGCCGTCAGGGTGGCCAGACCCGGCAGGACCGGGGACGACACCAGGAAGACGGTGCCGTCCGGCCCGGCCGCCACGGTGGTGCCCCGGGCGTAGAAGAGGGAGCCGCCGAGCTGGTTGTAGAGGACGCCGCCCGGTTGGATCAGGGTGACCCGGACGTCCGGCAGGGCCCAGCCGGCGTTGCGGTAGATGGCGTCCCCGCCGTCGACGGTGTCGAAGACCACCACGTCGCGGGACGGGTCGAGCGTCGGACGGAGGGCCACCAGGGCGGCGTCGATCCGGTCGGCCGCCCGGATGGTCGGCCGGGTGTCCGGGTAGGGCGCCTGGTAACGGGCCTGCTGGAGCCACAGGCCGCCGGCGGACCGCAGCTGACGCTGGGGGAGGACTCCGCCTCCGGCGAGGAACCGCTGGGCGCCGAGGGCCACCACCCCGCCGACGGCCACCGACAGCACCACCGCCCAGACCACCGACGTCCGCCGGGCGTCGCGGGGGGAGTGGGCGGCGTGGGCGCGGGGACGGACCACCCGCCGGGTGAGGGCGGCGGCCGGCAGGAGCAGGGCGATCACCGCGGCCGGCAGGTAGGCGAGGACGTACCCGCCCTTGGCGAACTGCACGAGGGCGACGATGGCCATCGGCGGCACCAACGCCGCCCCGAGCACTGCCGCCCGGCCCTGGTACCAGGGCCGCCGCCAGGGCGGTCCGGGTCGGTCACCGTCACCGTCGCCCCCGATATCGGGCTCCGTCGGATCGGGTGCCGCACCGGGACGGACGGGGCCGCGGACCAGGCGGCGCACGGCGAGCGCCAGGCCGGCCACCAGGCCCACCACGGCGACCGGGGCGAGGGCGACGACGGTGGTGGCGGCGAAGATGCCGAGGTTGGTGCGGGCACCCGCCGCGTGGTCGAGCACCGAGGTCACCTGCACGGCACCGACCGTCTCGGCGTGGGTGGCGCGGGTCCAGGCCGACAGGCCGCCGGGCTGCTGCGCCACCATCGGCAGGAACCAGACGGCCACCGCCGCGGCGCCCGCCGCCACCGTGCCCACCAGACGACCGATCGTGCGGGTGGATCCGACCACGGCCAGCAGGGCCAGGACGGCGAAGGCCTGGAGGATCGACGGCCGGAACCCGGACAGGAGGCCGAGTGCCACCACGGCGCCGATGCCGTGCCAACTTCCCGGCCGGGCGTCCCAGGCCAGCACCAGCAGGACCGCGCAGGCCAGGGCGTCGAACGAGTAGGTGGCCACCACGGAGCCGCTGAACCAGACGAACGGCGAGGTGGCGACCACGGCCCCGGCGGCGACCCCCAACCACCGCCCGCCCATCCGGCTCCCCGCTGAAACGGTGACACCGGCGGCGGCCGCCGAGGCCAGGGCCGAGACGACCACCAGGGCGTGGATGGTGCTGATCCCGGTGAGGCGCACCACCCACCGACCGGCCACCACGTACAGCCAGTACCCGGGGGGTTGGGGTCGCCCGTGGGTCACGTCGAAACGCGCCACGCCGGCCGCGTACTGGGCCGAGTCCCAGTCCGTGGGGCCGGAGGCGGCGGTGGCCAGCCGCAACCCGAGGGTCACCGCCGCCACCACCCACGGCGCCAGGTCGGGAGCGCGGCGGGTCGGGCGTCGCCGCGCGGTCGGAGGCTCCGGCGCCCCGGCGTCGGGGGACGGGACGTCGTCGGCCGGGGCCGGGCGTTCGGACAGGAAGGACGACACTGGTGGCCAGGGTAGCGATCGACGTCCACGTGGCCGGGTATGCCCCCCGTCGGTGCCGGAGGCCATCGGGGGATACCAGAAGCGGCCAGGCACCACCGGGAACGCCGGGGCACGCCCTTCAGGGGACTACGCATCTTGTCGATAGGGAACCGGTGACCACGGTGCGCCGGACCGACGTGCCATGGTTGCCGGACCACGGATCGACGGAGGGCAGATGGGGCGAAGGGCAGTGGGGCGACAGGGCGGGCGGGCGGTCGGCGGACACCGGTGGGTACGGGTGTCGGCGGCGTGCGCGGCACTGGTCGTCACGACGGCGCCCGCGCTGGCGGCCACGGCCGCACCGGCGTCCGCGGGAACGGCCACCCGGCACGGCCGGGCGGTGCCGCACGGGGTGGCCACCTCGCTGGTGTGGCAGCAGACCCTGCCCGACGCCGGGGCACCCATCGGCCAGTCGTCGCCCTCGGTGGCCACGCTCGACACCGCCGGCCCCTCGGTGGTGGTCGGGGACCGCACCGGCACCCTCTGGGCCTTCCACCTCTCCGACGGCCGGGCACCCGGTGGCTGGCCGGCCCACACCGGCGGCGCCCCGATCGACTCGACGCCCTCGGTGGCCTCACTCTCGGGCAACGGGCTCGACAACGTCTTCGTCGGCGCCGGAAACGCCGCCGACGCCCGGGTGGGCGGGTACTTCGGGTTCAACAGCTCCGGCCAACAGGTGTGGGGGGCGAACGCCACCGACCCGAACGGCAACTACGGCGTGCAGGCCTCGATGGCGGTCGGGTCGGCCGACGGGGTGACCTCGGTCACCGCACCCTCACTCGGCCAGAACCAGTACGCCTTCAACGCCGCCGACGGGGGGGTCCTGCCCGGCTGGCCGTTCTTCACCGCCGACAGCAGCTTCTCCACCCCGTCGGTGGTGGGCAACGTGCTGGTGGAGGGCGGCGACTCCTCCCCGGGCATCGCCTACGGGCAGACCTACGCGCCCGGCGGACACCTCCGGATCCTGGGGACCGGCGGCAACCTCCTCTGCGACCAGGACTTCGACCAAACGGTCGACTCGTCGCCGGCGGTGGGCAACTTTCTCGGCGGTTCGGCCACCGGCATCGCCTTCGGCACCGGCGACTACTACCCCGGCGCCTCCGACACCAACCTGCTCATCGCCGCCAATCTCGGGTGCGGCATCGTGTGGCAGGCCAACCTCAGCGGCAACACCGCCTCCAGCCCCGCACTGGGCGACCTCGAGGGCGACGGCAACGTCGAGGTGGTGGAGGGGGTCGACACCGGCACCGGGGGCCTCGTGTGGGCACTCAACGGCGCCAACGGGGGAGCGCTTCCCGGCTGGCCCCAGGCGACCCCGGGTCGCATCATCGGCAGCGTGGTGACCGCCGACCTGACCGGTGGGGGGTACAACGACGTGCTGGTGCCCACCACCGACGGCCTCGACATCTTCGACGGCCGGAGCGCCCAACTGGTGGCCGTGCTCGGGGCGGGCACCATCGGCCTGCAGAACGCGCCGCTCGTGACCGTCGACCCCAACGGGCTCATCGGGATCACCATCGCCGGCTACACCGCCGGCAACGCCGGTCTGATCCAGCACTACGAGGTCGCCGGCTCGTCCGGCCACGGGCTGGGCCAGCGGTCGTGGCCGATGTTCCACCAGAACCCGCAGCTGACCGGCTTCCTCAACCAGCCGGGCCCGGCGAAGCTCGACCAGCCCATCGTGGGCATGGCCGCCACCGGCGACGGCAAGGGCTACTGGAACGTCGCCTCCGACGGGGGACTGTTCGCCTTCGGCGACGCCGGCTTCTACGGCTCCATGGGCGGCCACCCGCTGAACCAGCCGATCGTGGGCATGGCCGCCACCGGCGACGGCAAG